>JACCDG010489770.1_pt1 | contig 12377 bp, 14 predicted proteins | sample 7442471 | NCBI WGS metagenome assembly JACCDG01 (sample SAMN15323444, study PRJNA562643) | freshwater metagenome | isolation source: river surface water | place: USA:Blue River Watershed | collected 2017-08-17 | reverse complement strand
CGCGCTCAGGCAGCCGAAGAGGGGGCCAATGGAGCAGCCACAGCGCCAACTGCGCCTGCTCCGACGGTGGCCACGAAGCCCATCAGGGCTGCTCCGCCCGCGACGCCCGCTGCACCCGCTATTTCGGCTGCATCAACTGGTGACAAGCCTGCGGCCAAGAAGGCCCCCGCTCGCCGCCCACGCAAAGCGGCGACTGCCGCGGCTGGCGAACCATCTGGGTCCGCAGCAGATGCAAGCCCGCCTGCGGCCAAAAAAGCGGCCCGCCCTGCCCGCAAGGCCGCAGCCAAATCAGCCCGCAAGCCGGCAGCGGATGGCGACGCCAGCTGATCACAGCCAAGGATCTAATCTCGGTCCTTGAATGCAAACCACCCGGCCAGCAGGGTCACGGTCAGCACCAAAGCGACCACCACCCCAAAGCCGTGTGGGCTGTCTGCAAACGGGATGCCGCCTACGTTCATCCCTAGCAAGCCCGCGACCATGTTGATGGGCAGCGCCAGCACCGTCACCACGGTCAAGGTGAACACGCTTTTGTTCGTTTGTTCACCCACTTGCGCCGCCATCTCTTCTTGCAGCAACTTGATCCGCTCTTGCAACTCGGCCAAGTCTCGGATCACCAGCGAGAACTCTTCGGTCGCTTGGCGCAAATCGTCCAACTCGCCACTGCTCATCCAGGGCGGCGGCTGCCGCAACAGGCGAAACAAGGCCCCTGGTTCAGGCGCCAGCAAACGCTGCAGCCTCACCAAGACCCGACGCAGCTTGCCCAGCTCGGCGCGCTTGTGCTGCAAACGCCCAGTCAGCAAGTTGTCCTCAATCTCGTCGACTTGCAAGGTGGCATCGCGCACGATGCGCACCAGCACATCACCCTGGTCATGCATCAGGTGATTGAGAAACGCCACCGACGAGTCAAACTGGCACCCGTCCTTGACCGCCTTGCGTAAGCGATCAATCGACCGCAAGGCATGTGTTCGGGCACTCAAGACCAATCGTGGGCCCACCATCACCCACAGCGTGGCGATCTCCGACGGGTCAAACGCAAACTCAAAGGCCACATCGTTGACCACGGCCACCAAGGTGTCATTGGCGTCTTCAATCCGCGTCGATCGCGATCCTTCGCGCAGCGCCTCAAAAAACTCAGGCACCACATTCAGGTTCTGCGTGATCCAGGTCTCTGCGGTGGCATCCGTCAAATTGAAATGCAGCCAGACGAAGCCTGCTCGCTCATCGTCATCAGCCCGGTTGACCCACGACAGGGCCTGATCCAGCCCCACGGCTTGGCCCGCCAACCCCGGCGTAAACACATAGCCGCAGATCAAGCCATTCTTGTCAGATCCATACGTGTACTGCATCTTGCTCAATACAACTGCGGCACCAGCATATTGTCCGGAACAGGTTGGCGTGTGTAGTCTTCTCGGCGCTCACGTTGGGGCAATTCAATGCCTTGGCGCTCCACCTCGACATAAGGCATCTGGCTCAACAAGTGCTGGATGCAGTTCAAGCGTGCCTTCTTCTTGTCGTCCGCAGGCACGATCCACCATGGGGCCTCGTCAATGTGCGTGCGCTCCAGCATCACCTCTTTGGCCTTGGTGTACTCCTCCCAACGGCGGCGAGACTCCAGATCCATGGGGCTGAGCTTCCATTGCTTGAGCGGATCATGAATGCGCCCCAAAAAGCGCAATTTCTGCTCGTCATCCGAGATCGAGAACCAGTACTTGATCACCTGAATGCCTGATCGCACCAGCATCCGCTCGAACTCAGGCGCCGATCGGAAGAACTCTTCGTACTGGTCGTCATTGCAAAAGCCCATGACCCGCTCGACACCCGCGGGGTTGTACCAACTGCGGTCAAACAACACGATCTCACCGGCTGCGGGCAGGTGCGCGGCATAGCGCTGGAAGTACCACTGGGTGCGCTCACGGTCGTTGGGTGCGGGCAAAGCAGCCACGCGACACACCCGAGGGTTCAGGCGCTGCGTGATGCGTTTGATCACGCCTCCCTTGCCCGCCGCATCGCGGCCTTCAAACAAGATCACGACCTTGTGCTTGGTCTGGACGACCCAGTCTTGCAGCTTGACCAGCTCACCTTGAAGGCGGAACAGCTCCCGGAAATACGCGCGACGCGCATCCCGATCGGCCGCCGTCAAACTGGCCCCGTCGATCCCAGCCAACTCGTCGAGGTTGCGGTCTTCCAGTTCCAGCTCGTATTCCTCGTCGTAGCTGTCCATCAGATCACGATGGATGCGCTGGAGGATGTCGTCATCAAGGGGGCTCACGATAGTCCTTCATCAAATTGCCATGAAAGACAACGATAGGACTTGTATGTGGCGACAGTGTGACGAGCCCGAGGAGATCACAACCCACAAAACAGGACAGGCCTGCGGAAATTATTCCTGTACACGCGTCCTCTAAGTGTTTTTGCTGACGCGATTCGTCAAGACACCTGCCCATGATGCCGTGCGTTTGAACCTGAACGCATCACATCAACAAAACGGAGTTAAGCAATGAAGAAGTTTCTCGTCGCCGCCATGATCGTCGTGTCCCCACTGGCCGCCATGGCTGAGACAGCCCCTGAAACAGCCATGGTCGAAGTCACCGATGCGGACTTGTCCGGCGTCACCGGCCAGGCACTGAACATCAGCCCAGACCAGATCATCATGGGCCTGCAGCAAATCAACAGCTTTGCCAACATCATCAAGCCCATCCTGCCTAGCCAAGGCAAGTCGGTGGTGTCCTTGATCAACGTCGCAGCCACCACAGCACCTGTGGTGAACAACCTGGTCAACGGCGGCAAGCTGTCGGCTGCTGACCTGAGTTTGCTGCTCAAGAACGGTGTGAGCGCTGGCGTGGCCATCAGCCAGTTGACCAAAGGTCTGTAATCGATCTTGATTTGTTAGGATCAAGGTGTCTGTCTCAGCCTTGGTCCTACACATGTCCGTCACCCGTATCAACCGATTTTTCGCACAACCTCATCTGGCCGAGGACCTGTTCGAATTCCTGACCTCGATCCTGCCTGTGATTCGCGGATCGGAGGGCTGCCAGTCTGTTCAACTGCTGCGCGGCAAGGACGACCCCAACGAGTTCGTCATCATCGAATGCTGGGACTCCGTCAATGCGCACAAAGGCGCTGCCAAAGCCATCCCGCCTGAAAAGTTTGACGTGGTGTTGCCCATGATGTCCAAACCGCCGTTTGGGTCTTACTACGTCGCTTGAGTCCAAAGCGCGTTGGCTGGAACGTGCCTGAAAGCCTGAGTGGTCGGCAGGCTTTGGCACCGGCTTGACAAGCCGCTATCAGATCCACACCACAAAATGAAAGCAGTTTGACGATGGTTTTGGCCGGCTGGCATACCTACGACCACTACGCCTACGCATTGATTGCCGTGCTGGGAACGGCCGCGGCCGTGGTCGGCACGCAATGGTTCATTCAACACTCACGCTGGTCGGCCTGGGCCAACTCGCTGCAGGGTGTGGTCCCCCCGTTCATCAACATCCTGGGGGTGTTGTTTGGCTTGACGCTGGCCTTCCTGGCCAATGACACCTGGAGCGCGCACGACCAGGCCACGCGGGCCGTCTACCGCGAGGCCGATGCCTTGCAAAGCCTGGCGACTCTGGCCTCGCAAATGCCGGAGCCCCAGCGCCAGTTGCTGCGCCAAAGCATTGGCGACTACGCACAAGCCTGCGCCCAAGAATGGACATTGCTCGCCAAACGCCAGGCCAGCCCGCAGGTCAAGCAAAAAGCCGACGCTCTATTGGGTTTGATCGCCAGTGACGCCATCGCCAAAAGCACCAACCACAACGTGCAAGCGTTGATGCTCAACAAAATCAGCGAAGCGCGTGACCAGCGTGATCAACGTGTGGCATTGAGCCAAACCCACGTCAACCCACTCAAGTGGTTAGGCATGGGCTTTCTGGGTTTTTTGACCCTGCTGTCGATTGCCGTCGTGCACGTTGACAAACCCCGCGCTGCACTGGTGGCAGTGTCCCTGTTTGCGCTGGCTGCCGCCCCCACTGCGGCCATCGTCCTCATCCAAGGCAATCCGTTTGAGCAACCCACCGTGGTCTCACCCGCCCCGATTGCCGCCGTGTTGGCCAACCTGAACCAACCATGACAACCGATCGTTTCTCAACCGGCCAGGCGGCCCTTTCACGCATCCACGGCCATGTGGGTGAAGGCGTGATGCAAGCGCTGCAAGACATCGCCCCCGACTTTGCGCGCATGATCATCGAGTTCCCCTACGGGGATGTGTACTCGCGCCCTGGCTTGACGCCCAAAGAACGGCAAATCGCCACGCTGGCATCGCTGATCACCCAAGGCAATGCGCCCAAAGAATTGAAAGCACACATTCAAGGCTCACTGAACGTTGGTTGCACCCGCCAGGAAGTGGTCGAAGTGATCATGCAGATGGCGGTGTATGCGGGCTTCCCGGCCGCCGTCAATGCCATGCTGGTGGCCAAAGAGTTGTTTGCCGAGTTGGACCAGATCAACGCCCCCTGAGGGCAAATGATCACGCGTCAGCTTTTGTTGCATCGTCTAGCCGCCTGACGCATTTGTTAGGTTATGGTGGGCAACAATCTACTTTAGGACGCCAAATGCAAAAGCCCAACTACGACTACGAAAAGCGCCAGCGGGAATTGCAGAAAAAGCGCAAGAAGGCAGAAAAAGCAGAACGCAAAGCCGGCGCCCCCGCGCAGCCAGCTGACAACGAACAACAGGCCAAATAAGACGAGGGCTGACATGGAGATCCGACCAGCACGTCCAACGGATGACATGGGCTTGGTATCGCTGATTTACAGCGCCGGCCCCGAGCTGTACGACTTCATCTACAAAACGGACCGTCACGACGCCAGGGACTACATCGCCTACGAGTTCCAATCAGGCCGTGGGTTCTGTGGTCATCACAACGTCACCGTGGCCGTCCGAGACGGTGCCGTCATCGGCACCGGTTGCTTTTATGGCGCACGCCAGTACGGGCGACTGACCTTGGGCACCGCGATCAACATGTTCAAGTTCTACGGCCCGATCCACATCTGGCCAGTCTTGGCACGTTCTGGCCACATTGGCAGCGTGATGAAAAAGCCCAAGAAGAACGAGTTGTACCTGTCGAACTTTGGGGTGGCGGCATCACAGCGCAGCACCGGTGTGGGCAGCACCATGATCAACACCAAAGTCGCCGAAGCCCGGCAACAAGGCTATGGCGTATTTGGTCTGGATGTGGCTGACACCAACCCTCGCGCAGAAAAGCTGTATCGCAAGCTGGGCCTGCAAATGATCGAGTTCAAGAAGTTCAGCGGTCGTCGCCAAGGCATGCAGATCCCCAACAGCAAGAAGCTGGAATTGCAACTTCACCCTTGACAAGGCAGCCTGAGCGTCGAACCAGCCCCGATCACACGAAGGTCGGCCTCAGAGCGCAAGGCGGGGCAGTTTCTGCCAGCCAAGCACCCAGCGTCACTGAACGGTATAGCCACCATCCACGGTCAAGCCTTGACCACTGATGTAACTCGCCGCTTGAGACAGCAGGAACAACACCGGCTGCACCACCTCATCAGGCTGCCCTGCCCGCCCAGCAGGGGTCTGCGCCATCATGGCATGCAAAGCGTCGGCACTGCCAAAGCCATGCAATGACATCGGCGTTTCGATCGGGCCTGGGCACACGGCATTGACCCGAATGCCTTGTTTGAAATACTCCAACGCAGCGGTTTGAGTCAGCCCCATCACCGCATGCTTGCTGGCGTTGTAAGACGCCATGCCCGGAAAGCCAATTTGCGCCACGATGGACGCGTTGTTGACGATGGCACCACCGCCGCTTTGCAGCATGGCCGCGATCTGGTACTTCATGGACCAGAACACACCCATCACATTGGTGCGCATCACGGCATCAAACTCCCCCGTGGTCATCTCGTGCAGGGGCTTGCCCTCACCCAACAAGCCGGCATTGTTGAAAGCGCCATCCAGACGGCCGAAATGCTCAACCGTGGCGCGAACGGCTTGCGCCAAGTCGTTCTCCACATTCACATCGCCCCGCAAGACCAATGCACGCCCACCTGCGGTGATCACGTCTTGCGCCACATCGTGACAGGCCGCCTCGCGCCGCGCCAGCAAAACCACATTGGCCCCCACACGGCCCAGCGCACGCGCAGTAGCAGCACCCATGCCGGACGAAGCACCCGTTACGAAAATGGTCTTGCCCTGCAAATCATTCAAAGTCTGTGTCATTTCTGGCTCCATAAAAAGGGCATGGCCCTGTTGATGGCGTTCAGATTACGCACACATCATCCATGAAACAATCCACAATTCAGTCAACTCATTGATGAACCATATTCACCAATATGCATGCCTCTCAATTGGCTGATTTGCAGGCCTTTGCCACCGTCGCCCGCTTATGCAGTTTTCGCAAAGCGGCTGTGGAAATGGGTGTCACACCATCGGCGCTGAGCCACACCATGCGAGGCCTGGAAGCCCGCCTGGGGATACGACTGCTGAACCGCACCACACGCAGCGTCTCACCGACAGAAGCCGGGCAACAATTGCTGGCCAGGCTGTCTCCGGCCCTGCTGGACATTGCCTCGGCGCTGGAAGAGGTCAATGCGTTCAGAGATTCGCCCATGGGTACGCTGCGCATCAACGCACCCAAAGCCGCCTCGCAATGGGTGCTGGCACCGCTGGTATCTGGCTTTTTGGCGGCCCACCCCGGCATGCGGGTTGAAGTGGTCAGCGACGATGCCTTTGTCGACATCGTGGCCGATGGCTTTGACGCGGGCGTGCGCTTTGGTGAAAGCTTGCAGCAGGACATGATTGCGGTGCCACTGGGCGGCACGCAACGATTTGTGGTGATCGGATCACCCGCCTACATGGCCCAACATGGCAAACCCAAACACCCCAAGGATTTGCAAAGCCACCGATGTATGCGGGTCCGCTTTCCCAGCGGGGCGTACTACCGATGGGAATTCGCCAAACGCAAACAAAAGTTGGACATCGATGTCGATGGGCCTTTAGCCACCAACGACTTGCACCTGATGGTCGAGGCTGCCAAGGCCGGGCTGTGCCTGACCTACACCTACGAACAGTTCGCCCAGCCCGGCCTCGCAAGCGGTGAACTGGTCACCGTGCTGGACGACTGGTGTCCTGCCATCCCAGGATTTTTTCTGTACTACCCCAGCCGCAAATTGATGCCTGCCGGACTGAGGGCGTTCATCGAATACATCAAGCAAAACGGCCAGGCTTGAGAGGCCTGGCCGTTTCTTGATGAGGCATCACTGAAGGGATTACTTCCAGCTGTCTTTCAAACCCGTGATCTTGTTGAACACGGGCTTACCAGCTTGGTGGTCCTTACGATCAGCCACAAAGTAGCCAAAACGCTCAAACTGGAACTTCTGGTCTGGTGCGGCAGCGGCCAGTGATGGCTCCACATACGCGGTCACCACTTTCTTGCTGGCTGGGTTCAAGCTGGACAAAAAGTCCTTGCCACCCGCATCGGGTTGCGCTTCGGTGAACAGGCGGTCGTACAGGCGCACTTCAGCCGCCACGCCGTCAGCCACGCCCACCCAAGTGATCGCGGCCTTGACCTTGACGCTATCAGCACCCGGGGTGCCGCTCTTGGTGTCTGGCACCAAGGTGGCCAGCACTTCCGTCACCTTGCCATCGGCATCTTGGTTGCAGCCCGTGCATTCGATGACGTAACCACCCTTCAAACGCACCTTGTTACCAGGGAACAAACGCTTGTAGCCCTTGGGCGGCACTTCTTCAAAGTCCTCACGCTCGATCCACACTTCCTTGCCCAGCTTGAACTGGCGATGTGCCGGCTCTGGCGTGCCTTCTGGTGCGTCATGACCATGGTGGGGCAACGCAGGCAAAGAGCATGCCTCCAGATGGCCTGCGCCCATGACCTCGTCCCAGTTGCTGAGCACCAGCTTGACCGGGTCCAGCACGGCCATGCCACGATGGGCCTTGTTTTCCAGGTCATCACGCAGGGCAATGTCCAGCGTGCTGTAGTCGATCCAGCTGTCGGACTTGCTCACGCCAATGCGCTCGCAGAACAACTGGATGGCTTCGGGTGTGTAGCCACGGCGGCGCAAACCCACGATGGTGGGCATGCGGGGGTCATCCCAGCCTTCCACGGTGCCCTCGTCTACCAATTGCTTGAGCTTGCGCTTGCTGGTGATGACGTAGGTCAGGTTCAAACGCGCAAATTCATACTGCTTGGGCGCAGGCTGTTTGAGCAAGCCCAAAGCAGACAGCTTTTCCATCAACCAGTCGTAAAACGGACGCTGGTCTTCAAACTCCAGCGTACAGATCGAATGGGTGATCTGCTCCAGCGCGTCTTCAATCGGGTGCGCAAAGGTGTACATCGGGTAGATGCACCAGGTGTCGCCCGTGTTGTGGTGGGTGGCACGGCGGATGCGGTAGATCGCCGGGTCGCGCATGTTGATGTTGGGCGCGGCCATGTCGATCTTGGCGCGCAACACCATGCTGCCATCGGCATGCTTGCCATCACGCATTTCGCGGAAGCGCGCCAGGTTCTCGTCTGCCGTGCGGCTGCGGAACGGGCTGTCTTTACCTGGGGTCGAAAAATCACCCCGGTTGACGCGCATTTCCTCAGGCGTTTGCTCATCCACGTAGGCCAGGCCAGCCGAGATCAAAGCCTCGGCAGCACGGTACATGAAGTCAAAGTAGTTGCTGGCGTAGTACAGGTGGTCCTGCTTGACGCCGTTGAAGTTGGACTCCCAGCCAAAACCCAGCCACGTGACGGCATCCAGGATGCTGTCAACGTATTCTTTTTCTTCCTTCTCGGGGTTGGTGTCGTCAAAGCGCATGTGGCAGACGCCGCCATAGTCACGCGCCAGACCGAAGTTCAGGCAAATGCTCTTGGCGTGGCCCACGTGCAGATAGCCGTTGGGCTCGGGCGGAAAACGCGTGCGGATTTTGGCCGGATCAGGCTGACCCGCTTCATGGTGAGCAGCATCACCGGGCGCGCCAGCCCAGCGGCGGCTTGCGTAGGTACCGGCTTCCAGATCACGGTCAATGATGCCGCGCAGGAAGTTGGTGATCTTGTGTTCTTCTTTGCTTGGCTCGGTGCCAGGGGTGGGTGCGTTCATTCTGTCGATCCGGTTTGAGGGACCAGGCCTTCACGGGCCCGTTCTGAATAACGATTGAAGCGCCAGGCGCTTGAATCCAATGTAATGCGGCGCCAAGTGGCGCGTTTCTCGCCCGGTGTCATCTGAGGCCACAGTTGCACTTCGTCAAACGTGCGGCCGCAGCCTTTGCACAGGTCATCGCCTTGGCTGGTCGAGCAAATGGCAATGCAGGGCGTGTCCGGGGTGGTGTCGTACCAAGTCAGCCAGGCTTGTTTGGCCACCTCAGGCATGGTGTCTTCGTCGCAATACAGCTCGTGGTAGTACACCATGAGGGCGTACACCACCGCCAGCGCATTCAACTCATCAGACAGGCTGACACCGTCCGGCGACGGAAATTGCTCGCGCCACCAGTTGATGGCCGATTCAATGTCAGTGATGTGGATACCCGCCATGAAGTGCCAGCTTATTCCTGTGCGGCCAGCAAGGCAGCCAATGCGGCCTCGACAGCACCGTGGTCGACACCCTCAGCCACGGCCACGGGTGCACCGGCCAGCGCCGCTGCGCCTTCGGTCTTGAAGCGCTTGACCCAGCCACCCGCCTCACGGCCTTCGGTAAAGCCCTCGCTTTGCAGCAACAAGGCGCCATGCGCATCAGTCAGTTTGAAATAGAACTTGTTGTCCGCCTCACGGTATTGCTTGAACACCGGCAAGGCCGATTTGGCTTGCTGCGCGGCAGCCGCCTTGGGTTGCTGTACAGCCACCATGCGGCGCAAGCCCACGGCCTGGCGCAACTCGTTGATCAAGGGCGTGGCCACAGCGCGGGCCTTGGCTGCACCGGCTTGCAACACGTCTTCAATCTGCTCGGGGTGCGCCATCAATTCAGCGTAACGGGCGCGCATCGGGCCCACGTGGCCTTCGATCAAGTCGACCACGCGTTGCTTGGCGTCCCCCCAGCCCAATCCGCTGCGCAAATCGGCATGGAAGGCGGCTTTCACGTCTGGCGAGGCAAACGCATCGTGGATGGTGACCAGGTGGGCACCTTCAGGGTCTTTGGGCTCGCCAGGCAAACGCGAATCGGTCACGATGCGGGCGATCGCCTCTTTCAAGGCCTTGGGGCCGCCTTCAAACAAGGGCACGGTGTTGTCATAGCTCTTGGACATCTTGCGGCCATCCAAGCCAGGCAAAGTGGCCACGCTTTCTTCGATTTCAGCCTCTGGCAGCACAAACAGATCGCGTCCTGCACCAAACAGGTGGTTGAAGCGCTGGGCCACGTCACGGGCCATTTCAATGTGCTGCACCTGATCCCGGCCCACGGGCACACGGTGCGCGTTGAACAGCAAAATGTCTGCCGCCATCAGGATGGGGTAGCAATACAGGCCCATGGTGACGCCGGCATCGGTTTCTTCACCCGCTGCTTCGTTGGCATCCACGGACGCCTTGTAGGCGTGGGCACGGTTCATCTGGCCCTTGGCGGTCACGCAGGTGAGCAGCCAGTTCAATTCTGTCGTTTCGGGGATGTCGCTTTGGCGGTAGAAGGTTACACGCGCGGGGTCCAGGCCGGCAGCCAGCCAAGTTGCCGCGATTTCCAGGCGAGAGCGCTCAATGCGGTCGGGCTCGGCGCACTTGATCAGGGCGTGGTAATCGGCCAGAAAGAAAAAGCTCTCCACCCCATCTTGGCGGCTGGCGGCAATGGCCGGCCGGATGGCGCCCACGTAATTGCCCAGGTGAGGCGTGCCCGTGGTGGTGATGCCGGTGAGAACTCGCTGCGTTTTGGCCATTTTGCGCGGTGTGAACTGTTAACGGGAAAGGATAGCGATTGTAGGTCTTGCCCCCAGACCTTGGAGCGCGTATTGACGGCCGGGCCGGTACACTTGAGGCCGCATGAAAAACATCGTCATTCTGATTTCCGGACGGGGCTCCAACATGGAGGCCATCGTCCAGGCCTGTGCCCAGCAAAACTGGTCGGCCCGCATCGCCGCCGTCATCAGCAACAAAGCCACCGCCGGTGGGCTTGAATTTGCTGCCAGCCATGGCATTGCCACCGCCGTGGTCGACCACAAGCAGTTCGACAGCCGCGAGGCCTTTGACACCGAACTGGCCCGCGTGATCGACAGCTACCAACCCGATCTGGTTGTGCTGGCAGGCTTCATGCGCATCCTGACTGAAGGCTTTGTGCGCCATTACGATGGCCGCTTGCTCAACATCCACCCCTCGCTACTGCCCGCCTTCCCAGGGCTGCACACGCATGAACGCGCCATTGAGGCCGGATGCAAACTGGCTGGCGCCACGGTGCACCTGGTGACCCCAGAGCTGGACCACGGCCCCATCGTGATCCAGGCGGCTGTGCCTGTTCTGATGGGTGACACGGGCGACACCCTGTCCGCCCGCGTGCTCAAGCAAGAACACCAGATCTACCCGCGCGCTGTGCGTTGGTTTGTGGATGGCGATTTGAGCGTGGCCGATGGCCGCGTGACGCACCAAACGGGTCAAGCCCAGATCGTGTGGGCGGCTGACTGAACGGTGCCCTGTTAACCTTGAGGCTCACCTAAAAGACAAAGGGAGCCTCTATGTTGTTGACAAATCACCGTTTTAAATCCTGGGGCCACGCCCTGGGTACCGCTTGCGTCATGGCCTTTGGGCTGGCCTTTCTGGCCCCATCGACCAGCTTTGCTGCTGAATCCGACATGGAATCAGCCATCCGCGCCATGAAGGCCGCCCAGGTGTCCGGGCCAGCCGACATCAAACTGCGCGACCAAGCCACCTTAAAGCTGCCAGCAGGCTATGTGTGGGTGCCCGAACCTGCCGCTGGCGAATTGATGCGGGCCATGGGCAACCACCCCGATGAGCGTGAAATGGGCTTGATCCTGCCGCAGGCAGAAGATCAGAACTGGATGATCGTGGCCGACTATGAGTCATCCGGCTACATCAAGGACGATGACGCCAAGGACTGGAACGTTGACGACCTGTTCAATAGCCTGAAAGAAGGCACCGAAGAGGCCAACAAGGACCGCGCTGCACGCGGATTCACCGAACTGGAGATCATCGGCTGGGTTGAAAAACCCACCTACACCGCAGCCACGCATCGCCTGGTGTGGTCCATGTCAGCCAAAGACAAGGGTGCGCCAGCAGATGCCCCGGTTGGCATCAACTACAACACCTACGCACTGGGCCGTGAGGGCTATGTCTCGATGAACCTGCTGACCAGTTTGAACCAGGTGGAGCAAGACAAAGGCCATGTGCAGACCCTGCTGGGTGCGTTGAGCTTCAATGAAGGCAAACGCTATGCAGACTTTGACTCGTCCACAGACAAAGT
>JACCDG011386732.1_pt1 | contig 12378 bp, 4 predicted proteins | sample 7442471 | NCBI WGS metagenome assembly JACCDG01 (sample SAMN15323444, study PRJNA562643) | freshwater metagenome | isolation source: river surface water | place: USA:Blue River Watershed | collected 2017-08-17 | reverse complement strand
TCTTACCTTCATTTAGATCAGATACGGAAATTTTTCGTACACGGAAATCTTCAATCACTTTATCAATAACTGAGAGATCAACGTCTACCTGAGCACCAAGAGAAATACTAACTACACCTTCTGCCACCTGATCGTCGGCAGACAACGTACGAATACGAATCTTCCCTGTGTAGTCCGCAAAGTCTGCATCGGCTGGGACCTTGATACGAACGGTCATTGGTACCTTTTGTTGTCCACGAGGTAAGGCAATGGTTTGACCTTCAACAATCTCAATCCAGTCTTGAATCTCTGGAGCATCGATAGTTACTTCGGCTTTGAGGTTATCGCTTGGATTGCCACGAACCAAAAGAATCTGCTGTTCATAGGTGGAGTTGCGAGTAAGACTCGTGTTACGAACATATGGTGGAGTAATACCAAAACTAGCGTGACTCAAGGCTGGCCAAAAGACCAGGATTGCGACCACGCACAAAACAAAAGAACGAGACAAAAACGTTGGCAGAATTACCTTCATGCGATACTGACTATTATCGAAAATATCTGACAAAAAAGCAATAACCACTGTTAGGATAACAGTGGTTATTGTTGTCTATTGTGGTCTAATATTTTACCACGCTGCTGGTGTCGAGATGGCACCGGTGAAGGTGTTTTGCCCAGTGTATGATCCCGCGAGTGAAATCGTACCGGGTACCGCGATACCCCAGTAGGTCGTACCAGCTGTTGGTGTTGACGTACTAGTTGGCTTTGGAATCTGAATCAGGAGAGTTGCTGGTGAGGTCGTCGCTGGTAGCGCAGATCCGGACGCGTAAGTAACTGATGAAGTCGCATAGCGCTGTTGGTTCTGCGGAATCGTTGAGGTAGCAGAGACCGGACAGAGGCTGCTGTTACTAAAGGTCGTACACATAGACTCTCCACCAAGGAGCTGGTTGAGTCCCGTGTTACCGAGTACCCGAAGTGACGACGATGAGGTCAGGTTCGGCATGTTGGTGCCTGGCTCGAGCTGATCGTAGGCAATGGTACTCGTGAGGAGGTCAATAGCGACTAGACTGAGGAGTTCAACTGGACTAGAAGTCGTAGCCATAGTTCCAGTAGCATTGTCATCATCGACACCAGCTACACCAGCACTCCATGACTGAGTATCAAACGGTGTACCAGAAACGGTTGGGTCGGCGATAAACCAGAGTGGGAAGTTACAGGAGTAGTTAATCGTATCATCGGTATTACCGGTACATGAGGTTGAAGAGGCGGTACATGAGAGGTTCCAAACTGAGGCGGCAACACCACTTGGGTAACAGTTATTAGCGTTGTAGCTACCTGCGGTACCGTTACAGGTGGTTGTACCAACTGAACTACGGAAGACTGACACAACTGAACGTTGAATTTCGTCTGTTGCTCCACCACCAACCGCATCACAACTGTTGGCGTCAGCAATAACAAAGTCTAAGGTGAAGCCTGTAGTCTGTGAACCAGGTACCGTGAGCGTCATGTCTAGTCCACCGTTGAGAGAGATGGTTCCTCCGGCCACTGTTGGCGCTACGTTATTAACAGTAAAGGTCACGTTAGTTCCCTGCGCCCCACCAACTGCTTCGTGGCCATGTTCATCATATATGTACCCAAAGGCATTGTAGGCATTGTCTTGGATGATACTAGCAATTACCCGTGAAGTTGTAGCATTGGCAAATGCATCGGACAGCGACGATGAGGCTACTGTATCGCCGGCACCACAACTATTAGTACTCGTACTGTATGAAGCAGTACCACAGACAACCAAGAAGAGTTTGTCTTCGGTATCAACAACGTCAGGGTCAGTTGAAGTTGATCTAAAGAGCAAGGTACCAGATGGGTCAACCGGGCCGTCGTTACTAAACCCTGTGAATGAAGGTCGGCGATTTACGTTAAATGGAGATGAGTTAGTTGCGTTGGTTCCTTGTGAGAAAGTTGTACTACAACGTGGATTGACTGGATCATCGTCACATACCCAGGCAAACCAAGCGTTAGATTCAGAGAAAAGGCCCACTTCGTCCGTTGTAGTGGCTGCACTCGCTTCAGTACCACTAGGAGTGCCAGTAGATACTGCCCAACGTGTACCAGCACTACAGATTGGGGCACGAGTACCCAAGGTTGAAGTCGACTGTTGAGCAGTCGGAGTCGCACTGGTGCTACAGACAATGAGGAAGTACGGTGCGCCGTTGGCATCTGTCGCAGTACCGACCCACGACACTTGGTCACCGGAGTTAGTTGGTGAAGTTGAAGATGAACTAATCAACTCATGTCCTTCTTGGCCGGCTACCCAGGTTGGTGGGGTGTTAAGCACAGTTAGTGTGGTCGTCGCGGTGCTGGTCGCTTCGGCCTTTTCTAGCTCAGTTTTACCAATGTTAAGAATAAAGATAAAAGTAAAAATGAGCAGTCCTGATAACGCTGATAATACAGTGATCTTTCCTGCGGTCTCTACATACCGAGGAAGGTTATTTTTGTTGTACAACATACTAAATACTCTTCTATTGTATAGGAAACGAGTGAAAGTTATGCACTAGTTATGCACAGAGAGCAACCTTAGCGAGTTCTCGTAAGTTCTAGTTAATTTGAACTATTAATAAGAAGCACGAGGTGAGACCTCGTATTTACGAAATGCTTGCTGCTAAAGTGAGCGTTGGGTAACTGTGAGACGTGGACAAAGGCATTAGGTGAGAAAACGTGGGGCGTTTTCGTAAGACTCATTGCGTGCTTTTATGAGTGATAACGAAATATAATAACCAATGAGTAGACAGTTTCTGTAAGAAATAGCCTTTGCTCGCGAAAATTCGCCATAGTCGGCTGAAGGTGATTCAAGAAACAGAGTGGTTGGGCGAGGATAAAGCCCTTAGGAATAGTGCTTTACTCGCGAAAATTCGCCATAGTCGGCTGAAGGTGATTCAAGAAACAGAGTGGTTAAGCGCGGATAAAGCCCTTAGGAATAGTGCTTTACTCGCGAAAATTCGCCATAGTCGGCCTACGGCCTCGTTGGCTCATTTTACTCGTAACGAATCGCATCTAACGGATTAAGTGAGGAAGCACGACGGGCTGGGAAGATTCCTGTCAAGTACCCGACCACAGCGGAAAATACCGTAATAAAGAGAAGAAATCCTAGTGGGAAAGCAAATAATTTGACCGACTGTCCACCAAACTGACCGGCGACGATATTTAGAAACAAGTTAATCGTGCCTCCAAGTCCTACCCCCATTACCACCCCGGTCAGTCCACCCATAAATCCTACTACCACAGATTCCGAAACGAAGAGATACTTTACATCGTTTGGTGAGGCACCAATGGTACGCATGATACCAATCTCTTTGGTACGTTCAAGGAGCGTCACCGTCATGGTGTTAAACATACCAATCGCTGATACCACAAGCGCAATACCACCAAAGGTTGCAAGCACAATCTGAATACCTTGGAAGATCTTTGAGGCTTGCTCTACCGTCTTTGAGAGCGCTGTCACTCGATACCCTGCATCAATGAGTTTATTTTCAACTATCGGCAGATTTTCACTGGTATCAACACGCACCTGGATGCGCTCGAATTCTTCGATACCGACATAGTTACGCAATTCAGGCAACATCATCATCGCATTGAGCACCCCCTCTTCCTTGGTAATACCCCGCACGGTGAACTCTTTGTCGACAATGACTTCGGTATTATTATTGGTGCCATCGTTCGCCGGAATCAAAATACGAAATGATACCTTCTCCCCGACAAAACTAGCAGGATCTTCAACACCAAAAAGCTTGAGGACCGCCGGAGAAATCATCACGGAGTTGGTGTCACCTGCGTCCGCGTCAGTAAAGACGGTTCCTTCAGTGGCCGAAACACCGGCGTAGCGCAGATAAGGTGGCTCTACCCCTTGAATAAAGACGTTACCCGTAAGTCCTTTGTACGTTACAAGTGCTGGAAAACGCGCTAGTGGTGCCGCATCAAGCACTTCAGGCATCTTTTCGAACTCGGCCACAGTTTCGGTGGTTAATTTGAGGTTCTGAGCACCGGTCGCCGAGACACCAAGCGACAAGAGGGTCTCTCCGAAGACGATCTGTTCAAGAATAATCTGTTGGAGACCAAACCCAAGACCCACGAGAATTACCACCGCTCCAGTTCCCACTCCCATACCCAAAATCGTCAACCACGTACGAAGCGGGTTCGTTTTGAACATACGCGTAGAAAGTTGCGCCAGATCCTGAACTCGCATAGTACTTCCATTATGACACAACTCGTTTTATACATTGGATAGATAACCCCACCTAATAACTTTAAACAATATCTCTAGAGCACAGTAGATGGCCCAAGATTCAAGGTGAGAAATGGGATGGGACCCATTTCGCAAGACCTTGCCAGCTACTTTATGAGAGAAGTGAAATAAAGTAGCGACAAGGTGTACTGCTCCTGTAAGGAGGCAAGGAAATTATTGCGAGCCGTATTAAATATGCGGTGAGAAATAATTTACCGCCGCGCAACAACGAAGATGGTGTGATTTGACGGACTCTAACTAGCTCTTGTAGGAAACGTCAACTCCCTGTGCAATCAACTTCTCAAAATACCGCGTCATATCATCAGCCTCACCTTCGGAGAGAGCAAGGCCTTTGCTGCGCACACCTTCCATCAACCGCGTATTAAAATCAGGCTGCTCGATCACACCTGTCACCCGGTCAGCGACGAGTTCAACGAGGTTTGCGTCTTGGTCTTTACTGAGCTTCATGCGGTAGACCTCCAGGAGGTGATCACGGAGTCGCTCAGCCAGTTTATGCTGACTAAAGAATACGCCAGCGTTGTCCTTTTTAGAACGAAAACGACGAATATCGTCTGATTGTTCTATCAATTTTTCACTGCGCTTGGCCATATCTTTGGCTACATTTTCGGGAATCTCTACCCCTCCTCGCTCGAGCGGGAGTACCAACGCATTAATAAAGGCATCACGATCGACTTTACCAGTGATAAAAAAGGCTACCGCACGTTCGAGGCGCTGAATCTGGTCAAAGGTATAGTCTTGCGTGAGGTAGTTCACGAGACTCTTTACGCGGAGGGTTTCAACTGAGTCATACGGGAAAAGACGCGCGAGCTGCTCAAGCTCAGTTACAATCGTCTCCCCTTCGCGCACGGGCTTGATTTGCTTCCGCTGTGGATTGACCACCTCACGCACAATAAAGCCGTCTTTGAGGTAATACACCCGGTGGGCGTACGAAAGGTGTGCCGCATTGTGCGACACCATAATAATGGTACGCCGGTCAAAGGTGTTAATTTCGTCGATCTTATCCATCACTTGCTGAGTTGAAATCGAGTCAAGGTTACCAGTCGGTTCGTCCGCCAGGAGAATCTTTGGGTCGTTCACCATACTCCGAGCTACTGACACACGCTGCTGCTGTCCTCCCGAGAGCATCGATGGAATCTTGTGTGATACATGTCCTACCCCAAAACGATCAAGGAGCGATTGCGCGCGACGGTTACGGGTTTGTTTGTCCGCGTTACAAAAAATCATCGGCAGAGCCACATTGTCGAGTACCGAAAGTGAACCAATGAGGTTAAAAGACTGGAAGATAATGCCCATCACGTAGCGTTGGAAGTACACACGCTCAGATGGCGGGTATGAGTAAATGTCGTCACCACGAATAAGGAGTGTTCCGTCTCCTGGCGGCAGTGAACCCTGAATCGAATACATGAGGGTCGATTTACCAGAACCAGACGCACCGAAGAGAATGATGTACTCCCCTTCGTAGATGTCCGTGTTCACGTTTTGGAGCGCACGAAATTCGTTACTCTTGCCCTTATTATAAATAATCGACAAGTCACGACAAACAATAAGAGGCTTCGCCATGTCACCATTATCGCATTAGTTGTGCATACATTTGCTTGTAGTCCACACAAGAAACGATAAGTCGTTTTTGCTTGTTTAGAAAATGCTTCAGATACGAGGCGCACAAGCAAGAACTTGTGAGGTGTACTTCTTGTACATTGAACGAGTTCTTGCGCAGTGCAACAAAGTAGATGGAGTATTTTATAGACAAGCTAATTGGTGATGTTTTTAACCCACCCGAAAGTCGATTCGAAGTTTTCAAGAATCAAGTCAATAATGTTCTTCTCCTGAATTGGGGTAAAGAGTACAAAGTTTTCGGATTGAATGGTATTCTTGGCTTCATCAGTACAGTTAAGCCAGAACTGGTATACGGTCGCCGGGGCAAAGTCAGTAATAACCTCAACGTGGTTAGTATTATATTCGAGGACCTCTTTTTCGAGCACAATTGGATCGACACCACCGGCAACACCTTCACGATAGGTCATGATACAGGAAGCTGGTTCGTCGGTATTCCACTCCACAATCGTTTGAATCCGTGATTCACCACCTGGGAAAATGGTTGATTCGTTGGTGACATTTGAAATCAGTGGCGCCGAAATGTCACGCACCGTAATGAATTGAATTGGTTGACTGCGCACCCGGTCACCACCAGAGTTTTCAGCAATCACAAAGGCAACGTAGCTCGTACCAAGCGTCAGGTCAGCAAGACGCATCTGGTGGGTAGTCGCCAGGGTTGGTCGCCCGACCGAACTCTGTGTCCCTTGAGTGAGATCTTGGTACTCAATAAGCGCTTTGGCAGGCACAGTGGTATCCCAGGCGAGGGTGGCCGCATTTTCTTCTACTTTCACGATGCGAAGGTTTCGAATATCAGGTAAGGCGGCTTTGGTGCGAAAGATGTAGGTACGACTTTCACCCGTGATTTGGTACGAGTCGGTTGAGCGCACTTGGAAACTGTATTCCGTATATGGTTCTAGACCAATAAGACGAATCTCGTGGTCAGTCACTGCACCCGCCGTTGATGACTGTGAAAAATCAAAGTTCGTGCCATTAAACCCATTGGTTTTGGCAAAGCGTACTTCCGAGCTCGATTCACGGTCGGTTACCCATGACACAGTCGCTGAGGTTGTTTCAGGTATTACGGTAGGCGGACCAATAATGGTGAGGTCTTCGGTGATACCAGCAATCGCTTTGATCGTTTCGTTTAAGATCTCTTGGAGCTGCTGGGGGTTTTGGATTTCTTGAATTTGTTCAACGATTTCTTGCGGGGTGTTGGTTTGGCCAGGGCCAATACCGGTACCAGTACCACTGTCAGAGGTTTCGTTTTCTACTTCAATTTTATAGTCAGCAGAAATACCCTGGTTACCTTGCTCATCGGCAGAAATCACCCGGAAGTAGTAAGTACGGCCAGGATCAAGATTATCAAGAGTAACTGAGTGATTGGTACGATTTGCTACCGGTACACGAACGACACCAAGGTCAGGATTAAGACTGTAGTTCACGGCTGAGTCAGCATTTTCGCTGGTTTTCCAGGTAATAGTCACTGTAGAACCCGTGGTTGATGCCACTTTCACCTCAGTAATCTCTGGAGCTTTGGTGTCATTGGTCTGCGCAATGAGAGGCACGGTCGGCACCATACTGAGTGTCGCCAAGATAAGGAACGCAGAAATATGCCGATACATAATCATAAATAGTATACCATCACGTTATGGCGAGACTGGAGTAAAGACGTTGATACCCGAGTGCGGCGCACTATTAACCCCAAACGGTACCGCAATACCCCAGAAGATATCAGTGGTCACCGCTGGTGTTGGTACAGTAGGCTTTGAGAGATTTACATCAAGCGAGACCGGAGTTGATGATGAGAGAAGTGAACAGACAGCACAACCACTGTAAGTGAAGGTACTCGTCGCAAACTTTTGTTGATCGGCTGGAATAACCGAGCTACTACCGTCACTCAGGTCAGTTCCCTCCACTTCGATATCAAACGCTACGTTACCGGTGTTTGAGATGGTGGTGGTTGGGTTGTACGAACCAGTGTTATCGGTTGGTGCCAATGAACCATAGTTGATACCCGAATCAACACTGAGCGCTCGGACCGTGTAGAGCTCTACTCCGGCCGGAGGTGTAGCGATGTCATAGCCGCCACTGCTGTCACTCACTTCGAGGTACGCAAGCCAGGTGTCCCCATTATCATCAGTCGCTTCAGCGTGGAAGTAGATGTCTGCATAACACTCAAAGGTACATGAGTTGCCACTACAGTTGGTGAACGAACACTTGTTACCAATCGTTGAAACGTAGCAGTTGTTATTGTTTGCCGTACAAGTAGGACCAGCGCTACTACGGTAAATGGTAGAGGTTCCGTTGATGAGGTCAGCCACACCATTGAAGTCGGTCACGGTACCAGTGGCGTAGACACGAGTCGTGGTACCAGGGAGGAGTGAAATATCGTAGCCGTTATTGAGAGCCACTGAACCAAAGGTTGGGTCAAACTGGAGGCCTAGCTCAGCCACCTTCGCATAGTAGTCAATTGGGGTTGCGTCATTAACTACTCGGAAACAATAGCTGTCGGACGCATTGTTGGTTGGTGTAATGACGTATTCAAGTTCAGTGTAATAGTCAGCAGTAACAGTCAGTCCGCTGGTCATATTTGATGGGCTTTCGACCACACTACCAGCACCGAACTGACCATTGATAGTGGTCAGCAAGTCGGTGGTCGGATCACCGTCACTAACCTGACTTGAAGTCTGCATACATACTGGAGACGATCCACAGGAAGCTTGGTTTGGCACGGCTGCATAGCTACCGCTTGAAACCGCTTCACAACTTGGAGCCACACCCTTTGGAGCATACTGGAGGCGATAGGTTTGACCAGTCACGGTGAGACCTGAATTTTCGATACCAATACGGAGGCGACGGGTTACGGTAGGAAGTCCGCTACCAAAGGCGTTTTCGGCGGCTACCCAGGACGCACCACCTGAAGTTTGTTTGGCTCCAAAGGTGACACCAGGATTAATTGGACCTCGTCCACTGACGTGGTAACTATCCCAGGCACCATTTTGTACCCAGAAGGTGAAGCCCATTCCCCCACTCGTGTACGAACTGTCGGTGGCAGTGGTTGTGGCGACGAGCGTACCCGATGGATTGTAGAGGTACACATCAATGCGGTTACTGGTCTGCCAATCGACTTCTACCTGGTACCAGCCAGTGGTGTAACTCACGGTTGTTGAAGCCAATCGAGTACCTGAGACATCGTTGTCGGTAACGTTCTTTGAGAGTGAGAGGCGATCAGTACCGAAGAGCTCGAGACAAACAGCATAGTTGTTGTTACTGGTACCTGGTGTCTGTACCCCAAAGAGCGCACAACCTTCGTCAGCGGAACCGCCCGAGACATCAACATACTGGCGGTAGCGGATAAGCTGTCCTTGGGCGGTCAAACTACCCGTACGGAAGATACCATCGGTAGTACGACCTGATTTGTTTTGTGCTTCAAGGGCGTAGGTACCACCATAGACAGGATTCGTGTCAGTTTGGAAGAGAGTGGTATCACCACTGTATTCACTAATGTTGTTGTCTTCGAAGTCATCACTAAAGCTGAAAGTATTAGCCGCTGAACTTGAACTGGTTGAACTCGCATTACCAAAGTACATAAAGAGATTAGTGTAGGCGTTTGCAGCGAGACTTGGCACCTCAACCCATACGACAGCATCGGTACTAGCGGTGTAGCGATCAACCCAGAAATCAACCGGGGTCAAACCATCACCCAACGTAAAGCGGAGGTCATCGAAGTCTGATTGCATAGCACTATCGTACGGCACGGTGACGCGTACAGTAGTGGTCGCAAAGGTTGTGGCAGTAGTGTTTTCGATGCGTACCCGCTCACGATAGGTCCAAGCAAGGTCATACCATTCAGAATTTGGTGCTCCTTCTCCCCCATCATCAGCTCGCCAACGGAAGCTCGTCTGTGAGGTCAAGAGACAACCACTATCATCAAAGCGGATTGACCCACAAGCATCAAGACCATCGCTGTCGAAGGCTTCTCCGCCAATATTGCCGTAGCTACCACTGAAGCGCCACGCATTAGTCGTACTTCCAACCAAAGCCACGTTGGTTCCTGTCCAACTATTTCCAGCATTAAAGCCAACCGCGGTAAAGATCTTCGAAGCGTTCACATTGAGGGCAACATCACTGAGGGTAATCAATGTACCGCCATTAACAGCCAGGTTGTAGTACCCATTGTTCAAGTTTGTAATAACTGGTGTGTTACTGAAACTAAGACCCGTAGTATTAAGCGCATCAAAGCGATAATACTGCGCATTAAAGGTACCACCCGTGACGAGGAAGGCATGGGTACCGGTACTGATGGTACCAATGGTGGTACTCGCACTCGCGGTACCAAGAATCGCGAGACTACCACTTTGTACGGTAGTAGTACTGTTTTGTGCCATGCGCACAGTCACCGCGCGTTGACTGAGTCCTGATAGTACAGCACCATCAAAGTCGGTGCTGTATGACCAGTATTCACTAGAAGTTGCTACCGTGAAGTCGCCATAGATATTGAGACTACCATCAACGGCCCCATGATCTTGTGAGTAGAGTGACGCACCAGTACCAAGCGTAGTCGTAGCGACAGTACTATTCCACAAACGGAGGTCGGCCGAAGTAATAGCGAGAGTCGCATAGTCATCGCCCCCGGACGACTTGGTGTTAATCGTGTACGGTGCACTATTAGTGAGATGAATGAGGGTGTTTGTCCACGTAGTTGCACCACCGCCAACCAAGTTGGTGAGCACACCACCGATACTGAGAGTAGTACCAGCTTCCTTGGTAAATGATGAAGCGGTCGTGAGGGTGAGGTTATTGGTGGTGGTCGCATTACCCTGCCACGTCCAGCCACCAGAGGCACTCGCAAACTGCACATTGTAAAACGGACTGGTACTTGCGTTAATCGTCTTGCCGCCAGCAGTAGCATTAAAGAGGATCGTGCCTGATGCGTGACTAAAGGTGCCGCCAGTTACGAGGAATGAACCACCTACTGAAAGGGTGTTGGTAGCCGACACCAGAGTACCAAGGGTTACGGCGACATCATCACGGAAGGTCGCAGAAACATCAGTGATACTAATCGTACCTGCACCAGTCTTGCGTAGGGCAAAGAGGTCTGAGCCACGGGTGGTGATTGAAGCATCAGTAGCACTCGTCATATAGAGGTCGGCAGTGTTGTGCGTCACGGTACCACTAGCGTTGGTGAACGATCCACCAACTGCGAGTGCACCACTTGGCAATGTGACGGTACCAGTATTACTGATGATGAAGCTACCAGTGGTAGTGGCATTCGTATCAGTCATACTCCAGGCACCGCCCGCTCCCGTGAAGTAAAGCGCTGGTACTGTGGCATCATCAAAGCGGACGGTATTCCCGGTTGAAGAACTGACAAAGGCAATTCCTGTTCCCGGCATCGTGAAGGCACCGCCGGTGGCATTAAACGATGCGCCAATTGTGGTCGTACCACTACCAAAGGTGACCGTACCGGCACTCTGCGTCAGAGACCGAGTGGTGTTGAATGCAGCATCGGTAACAGTCCATGAACCACTACCAGTGAAAGCCACGTTGTAGAAAGCACCACTATTTACGTCGATCGTACGACCTGCTCCCGTGGTAGTAAAGGTTGTCGTTGACTGTCCAGCCGTAAAGACTGCGCCTGCACCAAAGATGACACTACCGGCAATACTATGCGTTTCGGTGTTTTGTGCGCGCCAAGTAGCATTCGCTTGCGCTTCGAGTGTACCATCTTGAGCGCCACCACCGCCACCACCACTGAGGGTTACGTTACCAGTTGGTGCAAAGGTCTTGCCAGTCCAGATAAGAAGCTTTTGGTCGGCAGGCAAAGTCAGGGTATCTGTACCGGCATCTACTGCCGTGAAGAGGATGTCACCATCATCTGCACTATCCCACACCGCCATATCAGCAATTGAGAGTGGGTTGGTGTTTTCGTGACGGACAATCACCCGGTTTTCGTAGAGGTGCATGTTGCTGATTGAAGAAATTGGATCAGCACTGACGGTTACCGCCTTGCGGATGTTGTTATCGATATAGACCGTTAGTGTGTCAGCTGGACTAAAGGCCACGCCAGAAATACTGTAAGCACCAGTTCCCGCATTACATGAAGCTGTGTAGGTGGTGAGCCCCGCTACACGCAAGAGGATATTTTGAGTCACCCCATCACACACTGGTGAGACAGTTACCCCTTCATCACTATAGACATTACCAGAGACTGTAATGAGAGCAGCTGAGTCATCCCACACGACATATCCTGGGTCACCGGTTGGATCACTGTCGTATGCTTCACCATCAATTGAACCTGTATGGTTCGTAAAGCGCCATGAACTGACAGCAGTGCCTGTAGCGGTTACGTTTGTTGCGCTACTGACACCGGTTGAGGTCGCGAAGTTATTGTTCGTCAGGTTCTTCGCTGGGTTGCTGTTGAGCACGGTACCGCCAATTGTCACGCCAGTACCACCAATTGTTCCAACTTCGATATCAATTCGAGAGAAGTCGGTAACCGTTGG
>JACCDG010270069.1_pt1 | contig 12380 bp, 10 predicted proteins | sample 7442471 | NCBI WGS metagenome assembly JACCDG01 (sample SAMN15323444, study PRJNA562643) | freshwater metagenome | isolation source: river surface water | place: USA:Blue River Watershed | collected 2017-08-17 | reverse complement strand
AATTTTATTTATTTCATTGTAAAACTTTTTGAAGTCTTCAAAGTTGTCAGTAAATAATGTAGCTGTTTTCTTTGCAAATCCTTTAATGTCTTGAATTTTTTCAAGCATTTCTGATTTTTTCCATTTGTTTTTCATAATTTGTGGATAAACTGCTATGATTTCTTCTATTTTTCTCACTCCCAAACCTCTTCCAAATTTGTGACTTGCTCCCATCAAGGTAGGTAAATCTACTTCATTAAATGCCCTTGTTATTTCATTATAAATTTTTTTAAGCATTTTATCACCAACTCCTTCCATATCAGTAAAATCTTTTTTTTTGGCACCTATAATTTTTACAACTGAATCCAAACCAGCATCAACAAATTTTGATAATATTCCCTCTCCCAAATATTTGATTCCCATTGTTGAAAAAAAATGCATAAGCAATTTTAATGTAATCAATTTCATTGCATTTTTATCATTTTTATCAACAATTATATCTATTTCAGTTTCATTCCATTCATATTTAAATTCTGGCATTTTGGGTTTTCCAGATTTAGAAGGTTTTGTCACTTCTAAAATGTAAGGAATAACATCACCACTTCTCACAAGTTTAACTTGAGCACCTGGACCTAATTTATTATCTTTAATAAATTTAGCATTAAAACCAGTTGCATATGTAATTGTTGTACCTTGTAAATCTACAGGATTTATTTTTACACGTGGTTTTATATATCCATCCATTGAAACATCCCATTCTATATCATCTACAGTTGCCAACGCAATTTGATCATTTAATAACATTTTAAATGCAAATGCATGATCAGGATATCCTCCAGTCTCTTCATAAATTTTTGAATCATCTACACAAACCAACCCATCCATTTCAAAGTCAGATTTACTTTTCCTTTGTAAAAGTAATGCTTGTAAATTTTGATCATCCAATGTGTCAATAATTTTATAGTCAACAACATCAAATCCCCATTTTTTAAGTAATTTCATTTGTTCTGATTGTTTGTATTTAGGATATAATACTGAGTATGTTATCATTTTTGTTATTTTTGCAACTTTCATATCAACTGTTTTTGAATTGACTAAACCGGAAACTGCATTTCTTGCATTTTTCATATAAGACTCTATTTTTTTAAAATCTTTTTTTGATATAATAAGTTCTCCCCTTATACATGTGTCATTTGGTATATTGTCCAAAATTGAGGAGTCAACAACAAAATCTAATAAATGTGTTATGTCTTGTCCATATTTACCATCCCCACGGGAATATAATGTGATCTTCTTTGTTATTTCTCCATTTTTTGCTTTATAAAGTTCAGCACTTGCTCCATCTAGTTTGTCACTAATAACATAAGGACCAGGATATTTATCCGCAAATCTTTCTAAATCACCAGAATCAGGTTTTATTTTTGTTAAACTTCCCATTTCATATGGCAATTTAACCTTTTCTTTTGTACCTTTAATTGGTGCCCCTACTTCTTCCAAAAAAGGATTTGACGGATCTTTTTTTTCTAATAAATCCTTTAATTCGTCATATGTGGCATCATCAACCAATGATTCTCCTGTATTGTAATAACTATCAGATAATTTTTTTAAAATTTTTACAAGTTCATCTGAAGTAAAAGATTTAGCGCTTTTTTTAAAATTTACTTTTACCAATGAAATCAGCTCATTTACATTTCTTGGCTTTGATTCGATTTTTTTTGCCATTTATAATTATTTTATTGAATAATAAATTAATAAATTTATAAGTAACACATAAGTAATATATTTTTTAATGTATTACTTTAAATATCAATTTTTTAATGATTTTATTTTTTTCAAAAATGCTTGCTGTGTTTCATTATATAAATTATTGACATCTTCCATTTGATCAAATATATTTGTATTACCAACACAATCATGTGTTTTTATTTTCCATTGTGACTCTTCAAAATCCCATGTAGTTTTTAAATTTTGATTATTTGAACATTGTTGTAGCAAATTTTGTTCATTGAGTAAATGATTAGGTTCATTATCAATATTTATTGTGCAAAATTTTTGAGTATTACACAATGTTGTTGGTTGAATTGTGGATGGCATAACCTCAACAAAACTAGCATATGCAGATTTTTCAGAATTTACTGGTTCTACTAATTCTACTGATTCTGCTGGTTCAGCTATAACACATGCTAAATTATTTTCTTGTAAATGTGTTTCATTATCAAATTCTCCAATAATTGGTGAATAAATACGATTAAATTCTGTGTCACTCATTTCTTCAGATGAATTGCTAGTTGTTCTTAACCTTCTTTTGTATTCATCAACTATCTCATCACCATCCTTAAAAATAATATTTTCCATTATATTGTGTCCAATTTCTACTCCTCTAGTTAAAATAGATCTATTTACATCAATAGACGCAATTGCCATTTTCTTATTTACATCATTTTCTATTTTTTCTTCTAATTCTGTTTGGTTATATTCATAATCGGTAACTGTTTCATCGAATGTTCCAGTGTCAGAACTTTCTTCATCTTCTTCTTTTTTTTCTGGGTTATTCTGTGCAAGCTTATGTAAAAAAAAATTTGCAAGATTCATATTCAATCCTGCAGAATCGCTAGATACGTTGTAAGTTGTATGGGTCACAATTGATTTTTGTTGTTTGTCTTCAGAATTTTCTTGATGTGTCATTGTGTTTGTGTCATGTGAATTGGCAAAATCAATGCATGCATCTAAAGTATAATCTAATTTTTCTCCATACAATTGATATTTCAATGTAGAATATTGTTTTAAAAATAACGCAAGAAATTGAACATCTTTATCAGTGTCATCAACTTCTTTTTTCATTGATATTCTTGTTTTTATCCTTGATACATCTAATATCAACTTTAGTGTTGATTCCTTTATTTGACTCTTTATATCTACTTTTTTTGATTGATCTAAATTCATATTTTCTGATTGGCAAATTTGTCCTATTGACATTTGTATTATAAATATCTGTATATTTTATTTGACTATTTTTATGGTAACTAATAGTAGGTTCAAATATCAATTTTTCATTGATATTTGTAACAATATTAGTCGGCAGATTAACATAAGTGTCACAATAATCATCATATTTGTCATCATATTTGTCATCATTATCAGTTTTGTCAATCCCATTTTCGCATTTAAATATGAGCGAATCTATAAAAGTTTCTTCTTCTTTATTCAGAGTTCTAGATAAATATATTTTATCTTTTGAATTATTTATATCATCAATTGTCACCTCATTGTTGACAAATCCATTATCATCCAGCGGCATTATTAACATTTATTTCCGGTTTATTTATTAATATTTTTGTTAATTAAAAATAACTAAATTAGTTTATGTATAAATTATTTCATGTAGCAGGTCAACTTGTGTAAAAATTAAATTATTATCAATTTTTTAATAAACTAAAATTTTAAAATACACAATAATTATCTTTATTTACTTTTTGGTTTTTTTTTATCAGAAGCAACTTTTTCTTTTTTATCTTTTTTTTCAGATTTTTTTTCATCTTTTTTATTTTTTGATTGTTTTACTTCTTCGTCTTCATTATCAGATTCTTCTTTCTTTTTTGATGATTTACTTGATTTTTCTGTTTTGTCAGATTTGGAAGATTTCTTTGGTTCTTTTTGTTTTTCATCCTCACTGTCACTGTCTAAATCTACTTGTTTTTTTGCTGGTTTAGATTCTTTAGATTCTTTAGATTTCTTTACTTGAGGTTTTTCATTTTCTGAATCTTCATCATCATTATTTTCATCATCTGAATCCACTTGTTTTTTAGATTTTTGTTCATCCTTTTTTGGTTTTCCTATTTTTTCCAATTCCTCATGTTCTGAGTCTTCATCGTCTTCTTCCTCTTCGGCCTCACCTGCTTTTTTTGCCTTGAACATTCCATTCAATGAATGGATTACTTTCCCAGCAATACCATCAAGTCTTGACACACATGCAGCAATCTGAAGATAAATACCTCTCAGCTCTGCAAAATGTTCTTCTTCAGAAGAATATTTTGCTTTTACCATTTTGTTAACTTTAGCTTCCAGTGTATTTGTTTGTTCGTCAATGGCTGAACATTCATTTGTAAGATCAACATTGTTATTAGCCAACTCATTTACAAATTTTTCAGTAGTTGCCGTTAATTTAGAAACTGATGGATTTTCTGACTCATCTTGATCAACTGTCTTTTTGGTTTTATTTTCTACTTTTTTTGGCATCTTATAATTAATTTGATATTAATAAGTAATTTGATATTAATAATTAATTACTTATTGTACTAGATCATATATTTTTCAACTTTTTAAACAAATAAATTATCCTATTTTGTTGTTCAAATTTTCAACTGTGTCATGTTTTTTGTTATTTTTCTTCCGTCATTATAATAACAAATCATACAACAATAAATTACGCAACACTATTTAATGAAATTTTTAGTGCTATTTATAATAATTACCATTATGTTAATGTTCAGTTGTGCATATTATAATTTTATGACCAACAAAAAAAATATTCAAATAGATCAATCAGTAAATCAAATTCAGTCACAAAATATAAAACAAAACACAACACAAAATATTATTTCAAATATCACAAATCTTATGAGAAACTCTAATTTTCTTAGTTCTAACACTATGACAAATGCCGCAAGAAATACCACAATGAATACTTCAAATAATGTGACCGCAGAAATCAATTCAAATTTCACAAAACAAAATAATATTAATGCGAATATGAATACAAATATTGATGCTAACATGTCTATAAATAATGCCGTTAACATTCCCAAAATAACAAACACAACAAATGCAACAAATACTACAGCAAATACCACAGCAAATAACGCACAAAAAATGCTTCAGGAACAATGTAATTATGATGAATCTCAAAATTTGCCATGGGATAATGACGTATTAGTAGGTCCACCGTTATGCAGTAATTTTGAATTAACAAATAAAATAAAAGTTGGAAGTACAAGTATGTATGACTTATACTAATGCACAAAAACTAGAATTGGTCTTTAATATATTACATCAGTTGAATAAAATTGTCTTGAGTTTTTATTTGTCTCTGAAGGTTTTTTTAAATAATTTATTTGGATTGCATTTGTTTTTCCATGTTGATTATTTTTGTTATTATGTTGACTATTTAATGATTCTATTTCTTTTTCAATACTTAAATCATAATCATTTAATGAATCATAATCAAAATCATCTAAATCATCTACGTCATCATCATAAGATGAACTGTTATTTTCAAATCCCTCATTTAAACCATCAGAAAATAAAAATGGATGGTTATTAATAACCATGTAATCCACAATTCCGACAATAAGAGTCACTATAATAGAATTTGTTAGAAGTTTATCTTGTGACATTATTTTTTGATGTTTCATTAGCATGTAAATCACAAGTAATAAAAATCCATATTTATAAATAGGTGGATATTTATAGGTCATTATATTATTTTCAATCGCATTTGATTTTTGAATTTTGTCAGTCTTTTTTTTGGTTTTTTTCCCCATTTCTAAATTCAATTAAACTTTATTATTTTATTATTTTATTGTTTGTTGTGTTTTATAAAATTATATAATAAAAAAAATATGTATAATCATGTGTTGTCAGTAATGATTTGTGTAATTAATCTAAATGAACATATCCTTCCAAAATTGAGGCTTTGTTTCATCATTTCTTTTATTTTTTTTGAATTTTTCAAGGCCTATTTTGATGTCATCAAAATTTAACTTTTTTCTCTGGTTTGGATTTTTTCCTATCATTCTTTTAGAGTGTGCAAATTGACAACTCTTGAAGAAGTTTTCCACATCGCCTCCAAAATTAGGAAATTCTTTTTCATTTGTTTTGAAAAACAAACTGAGTTTATCCATAGCCACAGATTGACTAAACTTCCATCCAAATTTTCTTAATTTATCAATAAATATTTCTTTCAATTCTTCTGGAGTGTATGCATCAATTCTAAATTTAAATGGAAATCTTCTTGCAAGACCAGGATTGAATGAGAAAAAATATTTGTCCAAATGATCAGGATATCCTGCAATTATAACAATTAATTTCTTTTTATTTTCTGACAAATTAAAATTAATAGTGTCTATACATTCTTTTCCATATGGATCTTTATTGTCATTTGAACTCAAAGCATATGCTTCATCAATAAATAATACTCCGCCATCAGCTTCATCAATTACAGATTGAGTCATATGTTTTGTTGCACCAACATGGTCACCAATTAAATCAGTTGCTTTAACATATTTAAATCTATTTGATGGAATGATACCAAGACCACAATACACACTAGCTAATATTTTGCCTAATTTTGTCTTGCCAACTCCTGGAGGACCTTCAATGACTGAATGTAACATATTACTGTTATTTTTTTCAAATCCTTGTAAATAATAAATAATCATATCAAATATATCTTCTTTCACTCTATCCATTCCAATCATTTTTGTCAATCTCTTCAGTGGTGCAGATAATTTACTAATTATTTCTAAATTGACAGGATATTTTTTTCCATCAAGTTCATAAAATGCTGATTGTTCTGTCTTTTTCTCTAATTTATTATTTTCGTCGGTTTTAACAATGTCATTGGTATCATATTTGGATTTTAAATATTTTGATTTCTTTTTATTCTTTTTTTCCTTTTTCTTCAATGACAAATCAATCACATCCTTATATTTTTCTCCTAAGACAATTAAATCCGTTATGTTAGTAATTGCATCCGATAATTCAATAAAATTAGAATCAACTTCTTTATTTTCATCAGAAGATTCATAAATTGGTGCATTTTGATCATATCCATCATCAGAATTTGTATCGTCTTCCTTTATTTCTTTTTTTTGAGATACTCCAGTTAATTGTTCCATTAACATTTGTAATGGATTAACACCAGGAGGAAAATCACCTTCCACTTTCATAATTATGTCATTTTCTTGTGGAAAATTATTATTTTTTTTTGATTTCTTCTTTTTTTGTGATTTTTGTTGTTCATTTTGATCATTATATTGTCCAAAATCAAACATTTCATCTCCACCAAGCTCATCATAATTGTCATTGCTATTGTAACCATCATTGTAGTCATTATTTTCTGGATAACAATTTTGACAATCAGGATCACCACATGATTTGTAATCATCATTATTATCATCATTGTATATTTCTCCTTCATTGTTTTCATTAAAATTATGTTGATTATAAGTATTTATATTAACACAGTCCGTTAATTGTTCCATACCTTCTTGCATCTTTTTTTCTAAAAATTTAATAGTTTCTTTAAGTTCTGAATTTTCTTTGGCTAATTTTAATAATGTATTATCAATGTGATCAAACCTGGACAAAGCAAAATTTTGTTTTTCAATAATTAAACCAATGTATTGTATTAATAGTCCGTTATTTAATTGTCCCAGCTGTTGCATTTGTTGTATTTGTTGTGAACATTGAAATTGCGGTGACTCATTAAAACCATTATATGTACCGTTCATAATATTTGCACCACAAAAACCATTAAAATTATTTTTATTATTTTCCTTGTTATTTAAACACCCATCAACGTATTGTGGGGCAAAATGATTTACATGGCTCTTTGTATTTGTTGTGTGATCTTGAGAACCATTACTTTCCATTTTTGCTAAACTTGATTTTTGGAGGTTGTTGCGAGGCATTATTAATATCTCTTTATAATAGTTTTATAATATAATTATGAGATTTTTGCGTAGACTTTTAAAGAATCAACTTTTTATAAATAAAAAACAATAAAAAGCCGCAAATTAAACAACTCAAATATATCACAAATTTTTTTTAGTGCGTCGAAATATTGCTTAAAGATTTGTCCTCACATATCAGTATTATTAAAAAAAATGAGATTTTTATATGTTCCTCACGCAGACATTAATATTTATGCATATTCGTCTTACAATAATTTATATGATGCAATCTATGAAGCAGTTCTTAATATACAAAATCAAAAAAGTAATGAGATAAAAGTTATTTTAAGTTCTGGAAATAGAGAAATAGAATGTGATTCTTTGATAATAGATGAATGTTTTAAGATTAAGTCATCATTGTCAGGAATCACATACGATATCACAAATATTTTTGCTTTAAAAGAACTCAGGCAATGTTACGAAGATTTAAATATACCAACTGATAACCAAAAAGACAAGTTTTTAGAAATGGCCATACTTAAAATTACATCTGTTTCAAACAATAATTTAGATATTCCAAATTTTGGCACAAAAATACAAGATCAAACATTTAACCAAACATTTAACCAAATTTTTAAACCTTCAAAGAATGACAAAACAACTAAACAAATTGCTGTGACAAAACCAGCCAAGTCAACTACACCTGCAGAATTAGTCAATTCTATTAAAGATGAAATTAATGCAGATTTGAAGGAATTAAATAATTTATTTAAAACACATGGTAATTCATTTATTGAAAAAAAATCTTTTGAAAATAAACCACAAAACAAAAATGAACCTGCTTGGAAAAATGATTTTGATGAACAAAAAAACAATATTCAATATAAATATGTAGATAATACTGATGGTGATAATAGCAGTGACAGTGAAAATATAAATGATGATTTTACCGACACAGATACCTCTGATTCTAATAGTGATTGTAGTTCAGAAACATCTGATTTTTCGTCATCTTCATCAAAATCAGTGGCATCTGTATCATCAGTTTTTACAGATGTTGAAACAAAAGAAATTGAGAAACAAATTGAAATGTTAGAAAAATTAAAAAAATCTGCTGACAAACAAATAAATGAAAGCTTATTAAATATTGATAATGACAAAAAAAATTTATTAGAACATCATTGTGACATTGCTGAACATGAATTTAAATTAAAGCGCGAAGAAGAAAGATTAAAGCAAGAATACAATATTTTTGTATCTGAAAGAGATTACACATATGGTTTAATATATGATAAATTTTTTGTAAAAAAACAAATTAAAGGATGGGATTGTGTACCACCTTTCTTTATGCTTAAATTTCCAATATTTGTATTTTTGGATGGAAAAAATACTGAAGGTCAAAATGTTAGACCACGTTTATTAGACACAAAAGATGATTTCAGATTATATAAATTATTATATAATTCCATAGTTTCATCAGAATTTGAACCACCAGAAGACGAAGAAGATGCAAGAATTGTTTCTGAATTTTTAGAATCATTCCCACCTGTTCCAATTATTACAGAAGATGATATAAACGAAATGATGCTCAATGAAGATACAATTGGAAGACGATATAGAAGAATATTTGAAGAAGATGAAATTTCAAAACAGAGTTGTAGTGATTATAATGATTCAGACGAAGATAAAAATTAAAATTATGCATCCATTGCATACTTATTATAAAAAACACTTTTAATAAATGTATTAAATTTGTGTGCTGTGCATTTCGTCATACATATGATTAAATACATAATTAATAGTATTTATTGATGTGAATATTTCTTTTATATTTTTATTATTTTCTTGTGTCAAATATCTAATCAACTCACATATGTCACAATATACATAATTATATACGTAGTGCTTTTTATGGCATTTATTTTCTTGATTGTCACACTTATCACACTTATTTCCAAATTCACAAAATTCATAGGAATTTCTTTGTATATGTTCTTGTTTTTTTTTAAATCTGATGTCTTTTTGAAGTCTTTTTTTGGCTAAAAATAAACTAGATCTTGCTAACCATTCTAGTTTAGGTACATGAAGTTCAATATCAAAATTGTTAGCATTTTCAATACATAATGATATATATTTTTTCAACTGTCCAGCGACATATGTTTGATGTTTTAAAATTTCTAGTTCACTCAAATTTCCTTTTGAAAAATCTAAACTTAATATTTCTCCAAGGGATAATTGTTGACAATCCCCGAAATCTGACGTACTTTGTTTTGATTTAACTAAAGATGTTGTTAAAGATGATTTAATTCCAATTCCCAATGAATCAACAATACTTGAAGCTTCTAATTTCTTCTTTTCTTCACCAATATCCATTAGATCATCGTGCATGTCGCACCAAGATTCTTGCATACTTAGTTCATAAGACATAATCAAATCTATTATAACACAACGTAAAAATTTTATTCAATTTTTTTAATGATACTGTTTTTTAAAATAAATAATTCATTAAACTTAATTATTTTGTATCATAATAATATAATATTGTCATAAGGTGAAACATTATTATAATTCATCTTAGAAAATAATTAAAATAAACATTTTCAATAAACACAAAAAAACCACAAAAAATACAGCTTTGTTGTCTCAATACTCAACCATTGAATTTTATTTGAATCTAGTTAAAGACAAACACAAGATACATGATTAATACTAACAGTTATAAACTAAATAATTCAATAAATAATAAACTAAATGAGCAAAAATAATTCTAGTAACTCTTCAGACAATGACTCATCTGATTCTTCAATTGATTGGAAATATACAGTATTAAACAATAGATATATTACATTAAAAAAAATAGATAGTGGCGCATATGCCTCTGTATGGATTGCATTAGATACTAATGATATGAAATATTGCGCAATAAAAATTAATAACACTGAGGATTATAAAGCAGGAAAAAAAGAAACAAAAATGCACAAACTTTTTAAAAAATATAAATCATCTAATATTATTTCAGTTTCAGAATCATTTGATCATGAAACAGATGATGGAATTCATCATTGCTGTGTAATGGAACTAATGGCATGTTCATTATATAGCATAATAAAATCAGAAAAATATTCGTGTGGTATAAACTTTAAAATAGTTATGACAGCAATATATCAAGTTTTACAAGGATTAGCACATTTGCATAATGACAACATAATTCATGGAGACATAAAACCAGAAAATATTTTAGTTTGTGGTAATTCAAAATCACAAAAAGAATTATTTGATTTGATCAATATACAGGAAATAGTATCAAAAATTAATGTTGAGACAAAATTAAATGCTATTAAAAATAGAAAAAATAACAGAAAAAATAAAGGAAAACAATCTGAAAAAATAGATATTGACAATTTAATTAAAAAAATAAATGAAAAACTTAAAAATTATCAAAATGTTGAGAACGACGACGATGATAATAAAACAAATAAGTTATCTAATTCAAGTTCCATTTGTTTATCTGATTTTGATAAAAAAAGTAAAAGTACACAAAAAACCACATCTAGTTTTAATACTGCCAGTACACCAGCCAGTAAATTATCTATATCATCAGATGATAATTCTGAATATACATATGATACTGACAATAGTTCATATAATTACACAGATTCTGATAACAACAGTTTATCATCATTTGATAGTTCAAATTATGACGAACTATTAAAAAATATAAAAATTAAAATAGCTGACATGGGAGGCTGTTTATTGCCAGACAAACCAAGACATGGAAGAATCCAAACATGTTACTATCGTGCACCAGAAGTTTTGTTAGGTTTAGAATATGGAATTGAGTCTGACATATGGGCATTAGGTTGTTCTATTTATGAATTATTAACAGGAGAAATATTATTTGATCCACATTACAACAAAGGAAATATGAAAAGACACCATATTTATCTAATTACAAAAAAAATTGGTAAAATGCTTCCAAAACATTTATGCAATGCATCTCCAAACAAGGATATATTCTTCACAGCAAATGGTAAATTAATAAAAGGATATAAGTCAATTGATTTTACTAAATCAATATGGGAAGATTTAAATGACTTGTCAGATAAAAATAATTTGGACTCAGAAACAAAAGTTCAATTTTTAGATTTTATGAAAGGTATGCTCAATTATGATCCAAAATATAGATTGTCAGTAATAAATGCACTGAACCATCCAATATTTAAAATTATAAACGAATTGAATTGATGAAATTAATAAAATTAATAAATATATTGAAAAATTACATTGAAAATGATAGTATTTATTTTATACTATCATCATTAATATCAAATTTAAGAATTGAAACAAACATAGAAAATTAAAATTTAGTGTGCATTATATGCAATATGTGATATGTAGATGATATAATGAACAGCGGTTTGCAATAGTAGATAGGCAACAGATTGTATATTATAATTAAAATATAGCAAGGTATTGATAATTAGTTAAATCTGTTGAATTTATGTTTATTTTACATTATTTAGGACCTAACTGAGTACCACTTCTAAATTCAGACGGCGGTTGATTGTTGCATCCTACACATGGAAATATTGTTGTCACCGTGTTTGATACTTGTGCAATATCATAAACACTTTCATTCGGCGTTTGTTTAGTGCGCAATTTTAAAGCAAATTCTTTTGCATCGCTTCCTCCGAAATCAGGAAAATATCGTTTTGTACTTTTTTGTTT
>JACCDG011304887.1_pt1 | contig 12382 bp, 11 predicted proteins | sample 7442471 | NCBI WGS metagenome assembly JACCDG01 (sample SAMN15323444, study PRJNA562643) | freshwater metagenome | isolation source: river surface water | place: USA:Blue River Watershed | collected 2017-08-17 | reverse complement strand
GTTCAATAGTTAAGGCTGATGCAACTGGCGTTACACCTGATAGCTCTGCTAAGTATTGTCTTTTCCAACGCATTACTGCGGATGAACATGCTCCAGATAATTCCATTACATCTTTATTACTGTAAACGCTATTTATCATTAACTTTGCATATTCAAGCTTCTGTAATGTTGTGAATGTTTGTTTTGTCTTTCTCATTTATTATGTCCAATTAAATTTGTTAGTTATATTAACCTGTAACGGATATATATCTCTACAATTTTATTAGATCATTACAACTTGAATCCTATTGAGCACATTTGGGCTAATCTAAAAAGAGCTATTCGTAAAGATACAAATAGAGAAAATAATTTAAGCTTAGCTATTGCTAAGGATATACAAGGTTTATTTTTGCGTTAACTATATAGATTTATTAATTGCGGTTTGCTATTCATGATTTACTCTTATTTCTCATGTTATACTTAACATATTTAGTCTTAACTTTATGTAGGTGTTGAGATCAATTGTATAGTGTTATTTTTAATAAAAAATGCTAGATTGTATTAATCCGGCATTCAAAAATTTAATTAAAGCTTCTCTTAACGTTTTGTCCAAGCTGATTGCCACGCTGAACCAGATCCTGGAGAATATGCCCAACTTGCACCATTACACCATGCTGTATAAGGCCATGGCTTACATTCATAAATATTGCCATCAGTACCTTGAACTAAACTACCAGCTGTGTACGAACCAGTACCGCTTGGGTAGATTGAATAATTCCCAGGTATCGGCGTAGGTGTTGGTACCAGAGTCGGGCTAGGTGTTGGAGTAGGAGTTGGCGTTGGTACAGGAGATGAGCCACAACTTACAACGCCCCATACTTTACCAGATCCATCCGTACCGTTATTTTGTGCTGGGTTAGCACCACTTGTCCACCATCTAGCTTTATAAACTGCACCCTCATATGAAACTTGATTACCTGCTGTGTATACACTAGTGCTATTCCATGCAGAAACTACGCCACATTCGCTAATAGCGGGAGTATTTCTGATTACATATGATAATTCATCGGTGCTGTCTGATGACTTGTAAACATATACTTGATTTTGTCCACCAGCAAGAAATCCTACTGTTCCATTGGTTAAAACACCAGCTTTGACTTGAACTGAATTTTTAAATGAGTAACCATTAATTGTGGTTGCGAGGTCTTTTTCAGCATTACTAGCAGAACTTACAGTTATATTGTTGATAGTATCTGTTTCAACGCCATTTTTATTAAGTGAAAAACTTAATTTATCACCAGTGCCAACCGTTTGTAACCAATCTTTTAGTTTATAGCCAATTGCTGACCATGAAATTGTCACTGGATTTGGATCATTTTGTTTGGTTAACGTATAACCATATGTTGCATTTGATTCTGCGACACCCTTATTGATGTACAAATAATCTTTACTGTGATTAATTTCATCATAATTCACAGAACCAGTCGTAGTATCCAATGCTCCGATTGCAGCTAGAGCATTTAGGCTTTTATCGTTATTAACTTTTGCAGCAAGAATACTATCCCATTTTGACAAGTTATTAGCGGTTATGGATAGGGAATAAGTTGCAATTACATTATTATTTTTAGTTAATTTGAATGTTACTAGTTCGCCTGCTTTAGGTTGACTGATTGATGAAATCCATGACTTGCTATCAACTGCACGCCAGCTTGGTGTGATAATTGCGCCACTACCAAATTCGACATCGGCACATGAAACAAAATTTTCACCTACTGTGTCAACCCTTTGCCAAATGCTGACAATTACTTGCCTACCTTGTAATTGCTGATTGGCAATTTCTAGTTTACAGTTATAATTATCGGTTCCTTTACTGGTGCCAGCCGCATCACAATCGGGTAAATAATGTAAATCTTGCCAACTCGGTGCTGGATTGTACCCTCCTGTTTTATAGTTGGTAATAAAGGTAAAGTGATTGCTTGGTGTATGTGCAGCTGTTTTGGTCCAAGCAAAGTTTACTACTTGTCCATTGGTAACCTTGGTAATTTTATTTTCTGGTAGTGGATTAAGTAATTTAGACCATGCAGTATGCCCATTAGAACATAAGTTATCATTTTGTATGGCATGATTCTTTTTAAAGAAACCAAGTGGACCACCACTAAATCCAGTTATTTGAGCATATGTTGAACCACCACCAGCAATGAGGTTACTAGCAACTGACTGTGGCTCATAACCAACTGCCGCACGATCGGTTTGATATAGATATTCCACTCGAGTTAGTGGTAGTGTTTGCCAGCCATGGGCAAATACCTGTGTGATGAGTGCTGATAGGCATACGGCGATTATTCTTTTTTTCATGATTTATTTCCCCTGAAGACTTTATAAGTGTTTTTGAACGGTAACTATTTTCCTGCATTTTTATCATGATCGTCAACCGACAAAAATGTGTAATATCTACGGGTGTTAATGTCCATAAATTTTGACAATAATTATTCCTGCCAAAATTAAAATAAAACCAACTGCGGAGATTAGGTTAAGTTGGATTTCACCAAATAAAATAAAAGCAAATAAAACTGTGAAAATTGGATAACAAGACTCAATGATTGCAGCTAATGCAGCGTTACTGGAACTGATACTTTTAAAAATAAATATGCTGGCAACTATGTAGATTAGGCTACTGGCTAGAATTAGACCTAGATGACGTAGGTTGCTTAATTTATTGACAAATTCGCCAAAGTTACCTTTGTAGATAAAGTAAATGCCAATAATAATGCAAACTACCATGGATTCAAAGAATATTAACTCGATTGAACTGAAATGTTTTAAAGTTACCTGATTAATAGTATAACCAAGCCCCCATAGAATTGCGGCTGCCAATGCAAACCAAAACCATGACATAGTAGTTCCTTTTTTGTGATTAATTGACTTATTTTAACATAGATTTAACAGTGAGCCTATCTGATTGCCAAATGGAATTTGACTTATGGAGTATGTTAAAATAGAGTTTAAATCTATTTTGAGTGAACAATTAATGAGCCAGCTTAAACTATCTTTTATTGAACAAGTTTTACAACGCCTAAATGAAGTCCAGCGCGTACAGTTTAATTTCTTCTATCGGCATAATCGCAAAAATCTTGGAGTTGCTTATGCGTGGCTAATTTTCTTTGGTGTATTTGGCATCCACAAGTTTTATTTACAGAAGCGTAATGCTTGGTTATATTTATTATTTTGTTGGACTATGCTTCCAGCTTTATTAGCAGTTATTGATTTATTTTTGCTACCATTTAAAGTGCGTAAACATAATATGCTGTTGGCGGCATCATTGGCCGAATTTATCCGCGAATTAGATGGTAATCCGCATAGTTTAACTTTAATTGATGATAAATTGTCTGCCAGACGTGTGCCTTTAGTTGAGTGGATTGCTGCTATAGCAATAATTTGTTTACTCATTCTACCAGCAGTTGGTTATATAAACATGCGTCTTAATGCACAACATTTAGAAATTCATTATAAAACTAATCATTTTGATGGTAGTCAATCTGATAGTTCTTTGGTATTATAGCCATGATTCAAGTTAAATTACCAACTAAAATTCACCCGCAAAAAAATCATTTGGCAAAATTGCCGATGGGTGGTGATGCGTTATTTCTTGCCGAGTTATTTACTAAACAGGCACAACCATTTTTATTTATTGTGAATGATGGTTATCAATTACAGCGCTTAGCTAGTGAAATTAATATTTTTGCTCCAGAATTACGGATTGCAGTCTTCCCAGATTACGAGGTTTTACCTTATGAGCGTCAGTCGCCATATAATGAATTAATTGCCGAACGTTTACGGACTTTATGGCAAGTTCAGCATAAGCAAATTGATTTATTGTTAGTTCAAGCAACTACGTTACAAATGTTATTACCGCCACAGGAGTATTTTACGCAGCGAGTTTTGCTAGTTAAATTGGGTGATAAATTAGATAGTGAGCAATTGCGCATTCAATTATCTGCATCAGGTTATCAATGTGTCCAGCAAGTTTATGAAGCTGGAGAATTTGCAATTCGTGGCTCAATTATTGATATTTTGCCAATGGGCTCTAGGCAGGCAATTCGAATTGATCTTTTTGATGATGAAGTTGAGACTATTCATCTTTTTGATAGTAAAACTCAGTTAATAATCAATTCTCTAGATATGATTGAAATTTTACCATCACGTGAATATCCACACGACCCACAAAGTGTCAAAATGATGGCGGCAAAATTTTGTGTGACGTTCCCCAAGGAGCAAAGTTCTAATTTAGCGAAGGACTTAAAAAATAACATTCTACCGGCTGGAGTTGAGTTTTACTTGCCGCTTTTCTTTGTCAAATGTGCTACTTTATTTGACTATCTTGATGATAAATGGCAGATTGTTTATAGTGCTGAATTACTTGGTCAATTAAATCTTAATTGGCAAGAGATTACTAAACGTTATGATTACTATAATTATCAATTTCCTTGTTTGCGTCCTAGTGAGTTGTTTTTAAGCGCTGATCAGGTCTTTTCTGGGCTTAAGAAACATCAATGTTGGGAGATTGCACAAACTGGTGATTTTTATCCGCAATTTAGTCAACTACCTGATTTATCAGTTGTGCATAGCGCAGCGCAGCCATTTAATAAGTTGCAGGCTTTAAGTAAACAATTTAAAATTATTCTGTGCGTCGATAGTTTGGGGCGTCTAGAAATTTTGCGACAAACTTTACTTACTCAGGATTTAACGGCTAATCAAATTGACGCATTAAGCCAATTGGGGCAAGATAAAATTGTTCTGTTACAGGCTGAGTTATATCAAGGATTTGCTTACGGTAAATATTTATTTGTTACTGAAGCTGATTTATATCCAAGTGGAAAAATTACTAAGCGGCGTAAGCGTAAAGGTCAATCTGCAGCTGCTGTTAACAATGACTTTATGGTGCGTGACCTTGCTGAAATTAAGATTGGTGATTTTGTAGTCCATATTAATCATGGCGTTGGGCGTTATGTTGGCTTGAGCTCGCAGATTATTGGCGAGATGGAATATGAAATGATTGAGCTTGAGTATCAGAACAAATCAAAATTATATATTCCTGTGCAAAATCTACATCTGATTAGCCGTTACTCTCATTTAGAAGGTGCGAATGTCGAGCTAACCAATTTAGGTTCAAAGCAATGGGATAAGATTAAAGCTAAGGCTGAGCAAAAAGTTAATGACATTGCTGCAGAGTTACTAGAGTTGTATGCGCAACGTGAAATTCAAACTGGTAATGCAATTCCACTGCCAGATGAATATCCTGAATTTGCGCAGAGTTTTGGTTATGAACCAACGCTTGATCAGCAAAACAGCTTTGATGAATTAATTAAAGATTTGAATAGTAATAAACCCATGGATCGCTTAGTTTGTGGTGATGTTGGTTTTGGGAAAACCGAAGTTGCTATGCGTGCAGCGTTTATTGTTGCGATGAATGGTTATCAGGTTGCAATTTTAGCGCCAACTACGTTATTAACTGAGCAGTTGTATCAAAATTTAGTGAATCGTTTTGCTGGGTTTGCTCTGAATATTGCTGAGGTTTCGCGATTTCGCTCGAAGAAAGAAATTACGCAAACTTTAACTTTGTTGGGCGAGGGTAAGGTTGATATTATCGTTGGTACACATCGTTTAATTCAAGATGATATTAAATTTTCCAAACTTGGTTTAGTGATTATCGATGAAGAACATCGTTTTGGCGTGAAGCAAAAAGAAAAATTGAAAAAAATGCGCCAAAATGTTGATGTTTTGACAATGACCGCAACGCCGATTCCGCGTACTTTATCCATGGCATTAGATGGTTTGCGCGATTTTTCAATTATTGCGACTGCGCCATCACGGCGTTTGGCTGTTAATACACTTATTGTTGCGGATGATAATTCGATTATTCAAGAAGCGATTTTGCGTGAAATTCGCCGTGGTGGACAGGTGTTTTTCTTATATAATGATGTGGCTTCAATTGAACATATGTATAATCGTTTGACTGAATTAATTCCCGAATTACGGATTGCGATTGCACATGGCCAAATGCCAGAAAATGAGCTCGAGCAAACGATTAAAGATTTTGTGCATCAACGCTATAATTTGTTGTTATGTTCGACAATTATTGAAACAGGGATTGATATTCCAAATGCCAATACAATTTTAATTTATCGCGCAGATAAATTTGGTTTGGCACAATTGCATCAATTGCGTGGTCGTGTTGGACGTTCGCATCATCAAGCATATTGTTATTTATTGGTGCCAGAACATACCACTAAAGATGCTGAAAAACGCTTAGATGCAATTTTGGCGACTAGTGAGCTTGGTGCAGGATTTAATTTGGCGATTCATGATTTGGAAATTCGTGGTGCTGGTGAGATTTTAGGTGATAATCAAGCTGGTAATATTAAAGAAGTTGGCTTGACTTTATATAGTGAAATGCTTAAAAAAGCCATCAAAAAACTTAAAGCAGGTGAGAAAATTGGCGATATGGAAATCAATGAAACTTATTGTGAGGTGAACTTGAATGTCACAGCAATTTTACCCGTTGATTATTGTCATAATATTCATGAGCGTTTAATTTACTATAAACGTTTGGCTAAAGCTGAAAATACCGAGCAATTAGACTTAGTTTATCAAGATATCATTGATGGTTATGGTTTACCACCAGAAGCAGTCCGTACATTAATTGCGTTGCATCAATTACGAATTCAAGCCTGTAAATTTGGGATTCAAAAATTGGATGTAAGTAACGTAAATGTCAATTTGCTGTTTATTGACAAGCCACCTGTTGAACCTTTACAAATTGTATTATTGATGCAGCAGTTAAAAACATGTAAGTATGATGGTAAGAATAAATTAATTTGGCAGGTGAAGTCAGCTAATTTAGCCGATAAATTATATCATGCAGAATTTATTTTAAATCAATTAGAGCAGGGTATATCTAGATAAATTTTGAATAAGGTTTTGCGCTGTAATTTGTGTCATCTTAGCGACTTACGTGTATATATTGCACAGTTTTTGTTTTACAGCTACTAAACTGTGCGTGAAGGTGCTAGGTTCCAGAACAATTATCCGGCAAATAACGCGTGGCTAAATTTGAACTACATTGCCATTGGGTGGTTTTCCCATCGAAGTTGCCTAAAAATTTTATGTATGGGTTGCTGAGAATGACATCTCTTCCGTCTTCCAAATCTGGAATAATTTGAGTGTTAATGTATGCAAAAATAGTTACTTGACTTGTTTCAGTTTCTTTATGTGTCACTACACTGCTAATATAAGTACCTTGAATTTCAAATGGCTGCGGTAGCCCAAATGAAGTATTTTCTAATTCTATACCTAAAGGATAACCAGCGTTTTTGGTGGCAAATTCATTTAGTGTATTTTGAATTGGATGTACTAACAAAAAAGCTTCTGATACTTTACTGCGCGTTATAAATGCACTGTAAGCAGTTTTGACGATGTACCCTAATACCAAAATTACAATAAGTGTAATTGAGATAATGAAATATTTAAAATTTAATTGATTTTTCTGTTTGATTGCCATGAACTCTAATTCTTTTTGCTTGTTAGTATACTAAATAACACAGTAATTCTACCACAGGAATTCACTAAATTGTATAGCTTAATATTTAAGTTGTTAATAATGGTGAGTTCATCGGAAATATAATTGAAATTAATACGTGTACTGTGATACAATCACGCCATACCACTTACCTGTTGCAAATATTGTATGTCGAAAAGGCTCTGAAATTCAACTTTCAGATATTTGTAATAAAATCAAAATTTAGGAATATATATATGAAAACTTTTTCAGCAAAAGCTCATGAAGTAAATCACGAGTGGTTTGTTGTAGATGCTAAAGACCAAGTATTGGGTCGTTTAGCTGCTAGAATTGCACACGTACTTCGCGGAAAACACAAAGCTATTTACACCCCACACGTAGATACTGGTGATTTCATCGTTGTTACAAATGTAGACAAATTAGTTGTTACTGGTAAAAAAACTTTAGATAAGATTTATTACCGTCATACCGGTTACCCTGGTGGTATCTATTCACGTACTTTCAACCAAATGTTGGAAAAAGCTCCTGAGAAAATTTTAATTCATGCTGTAAAAGGTATGTTGCCTAAAGGTCCTTTAGGTTATGCAATGATTAAAAAATTAAAAGTTTATGCTGGTGAAGAGCATCCTCATACTGCTCAACAACCTAAACAATTAGAGATGTTAGTAGGGGCTCAATAAATGGTTGGAAATTACAATTACGGTACAGGTCGTCGTAAAAGTTCAGTAGCTCGTGTGTTTATCACTAAAGGTGCTGGTAATATTACGGTAAATGATAAAGCTTACGATGAGTATTTTGCTCGTCCAACTAGCTGTATGGTAGTGCGTCAACCTTTAGCTTTGGTTGATCATTTATCTACTTTTGATATTCGTATTAATGTACACGGTGGTGGTGAATCTGGTCAAGCTGGCGCGATTCGTCATGGTATTACTCGTGCATTAATCGAATATAATCCTGAGTTAAAATCTACGCTTTCTCAAGCTGGTTTTGTGACTCGTGATGCTCGTGAAGTTGAACGTAAAAAATGTGGTTTGCGTAAAGCACGTCGCGCGAAACAATTCTCTAAACGTTAATCGTTTACTGAAAAGTTTTCAAAATCCTATGCCTTTTGGTGTAGGATTTTTTATATCCATTATAATTTAATTGTGTATTAATGTTAGCAAATATGGCTTAGAATTGAGGATTAAATTTTAGCTTTTTATTCTACGTATAAATCTAGAATCTAAATTCTTGTAATTAATTGCTGTTATTGCTAAAACCATACTGGTATTTTCTGATGGTTAGTGTTAAGTATTATAGTTAACGCAATTTTAAACCGCATATTTCTAATACAATAATATATTGATATAAATTTATATTTATGCTATTTAATAGGTGATTTGCCTTAGTGTTAACTATATTTACCCTGCTAGGGTACTTGTATCAGTAAAAGAGAATGTTAAACCACAATATTTATCCTACATTCAGCATAAATTGTAGAAGTTAATTTTGTGTCATCATAGTGAAAAAGTTATCATAAGCAAGAAACGTGTTTTGTTTGTAGAGTAACTACGTTATCAAAACCAAAAAATTGGCACCGATTGAGTATCGGTGCCAATTCTGATTATTAGTTATACCTAGATTTGTTTAACTTGTTCACTAAGTCTAGGCATAGTAATAGAGTTTTTAAAGTTTATAATTTTATTTATCTTAAGGGGTGAAGCTTGGTTGGTATGCAGAGTTTGACACCCAGCTAGGATTTGCGTCCAGATTAAAATCTTCATGGTTAGTAACGTTAGCAACATTCCAAGTGCTTGGATTCTGATTGAATTCTATTGCATTCTCAAACATGTAAGACATATCAGTAACTTTAGAGGTATCCCAATCACCAATTGGTTGGTTGAATATTGAGTTTCCATTAAATAGTCCTGCCATTGTAGTTACATGAGAAGTACAAAATTTAACCGTTCCATTTGTAAGGTTTGTTAAGTTAGTAGTGTTTTTAATTCCGTATGTAAGATTGCCATCTCCAACAACTATATACGTATTTGCACCGACTGTAATTGTTGTACCAATAGGATCATTCCCACACGTTATTGTAGTTGGTTCTGGACCTGGGCTAGGGCTCTCGGAGTAGGAGTAGGAGTAGGAGTAGGGCTCGGGTTTGCACCTCCAGAGATCACTATAGTAAACGGAGTAAGTTTTGTTACGCTCACTGGATCTTGACTGGGAATTGCAGTAGTATAGATATAGTGCGTTCCATTGGTTGTATTGGCTGATGTTGTAATAGTTACTTGACATGAGCTTGATTGACCACTACCATTGGTACCAACTTCACATAGTGCAGGTGTAATTGTGATTCCATCGCTTTCCGCACTAGTTAGACTGGCAAGTAAGCTGCTTTCAATAGATTCAGTAGATAATGCCATAGAGTATTTAGTGTTGGCAGTTCCACCAACTAAACTAATTGTTGCTACTTGTGGTGTTGTCGGTGTGATTTCTGCATTGCTTTTGGTTAGCATAACTTGTGACCCATTAGGCAACTCACCTAATGAAGTTGTGCTACTACTTGATCCACCACTACTACTGCTGCCACTTCCACAGGATGCCAACATGATGGAAACTACGGTAAAAATACTTAAGGATAATTTTTTCATATCTAATTCTGATTCCTAAAATAAAATATAATGTTAGTTTTGACTATTAAGCCCTGCTTTTTATTAAAGCTGAACACAAACTGTTATAATAACAGAGTTAATTCGTATAAATCTGCAACGATAAGCATCATAAATGCAACCTAATTAAGAGATTACACAACATTTATCTCATATTACGCACAAATTGCAGAGTTTTATCTTGTGCAGTCATCAAGACCAGAAAAATTGGCACCAATTGAGTATCGGTGCCAATTCTGATTATTAGTTATACTTAGATTTGTTTAATTTTCCCACTAAATCTAGGTATCTACAGTTTTACAATTATAAAAGGAGACATTCAGCAATTGGATATTTAACACCACATCAGAAATATTCTGAGTATAATTAGGGCAATAAACTGGCTTTAATAGTCTACAGAAATATTTGACCATTACAGTTCAAAATGGTAGGCTTATTCAGATACTTAATGAATACTACTTTGAACAATTAGAGTTTTTTATAGTCCAGAAAAAAATTGTTAGTCATGAAGAAAGCGTTTTTATTAACTTTCTACGTAGATGTATGAATGGAATGATTGAAGTTGATGTGCAAAATACAAGATAAAGTGTATAGATTTATTAATAATATATTAATTTATTTCTTAGTGTCTTTACTTTTTAATTGGATAATAAAATGAATAATATTGCCGTTATTGGTAGTTCTGGTACGATTGGTCGGGCATTTATACAAAAAATCAGTGAGCTTTATCCGAGCGTAAATATCTTTGGTTTTTCCAGAAATATTCCAACTTATGATATCAAGAATGCAAAGTTTTATAATATTGAATATAACAGTGAAGAATCGATTGCAAACGCGGCTGAAGTTGCAACCCAAAATGGTCTATTGGATCTTGTGATAGTTGCAACTGGTATCTTGCATAATGGTGAGATTATGCCTGAAAAATCAATGCGTGAACTGTCGGCAGCCAAATTTCAGCATATTTTGTATGTAAACACCATTTTTCCTGCACTTGTGGCTAAATATTTTCTGCCTAAGCTGATAAAAGACAAGCGTGCTGTTTTCGCTGTTTTGTCTGCAAGAGTCGGGAGTATCTCAGATAATCAGCTGGGCGGCTGGTATAGCTATCGAGCATCTAAAGCGGCTCTAAATATGATTATTAAAAATTTATCGATTGAAATGAAGATGCGTTACAAACAGGCAATTGTTGTTGGGATTCATCCAGGTACTGTTGATAGTAGGCTTTCAAAGCCATTTCAGAATAATATTCCAGCTGGTAAATTATTTTTGGCCGATTATGCTGTAGAAAAAATGCTTGAGGTAGTTGGTAATTTAACTCTTGAGAATAGCGGTAAATGCTATGCTTGGAATGGAGAGGAAGTTTTGCCATGATCTATAATGGTATTCATGTTAGTGAGATTATTGAAATGGCATGGAATGATAAAGTTTCTTTTGATATCATCAAGTCAAATATAGGATCATCAGAGACCGAGATTATTAATATTATGCGCAGGCATCTTCGTAGTAGAAGCTTCTGTTTGTGGCGTAAGCGTGTAACTGGCAGAGTTGCAAAACATAGCTATCTGATGAAGAAAAATAATAGTACAGATAGTCTGATTTAAGCGCAACTTAAGAGTAGAATATAATCCAGGTCTTACTCTTGCTGCACACAATGGCCTTATGAAATTCATTGGGTTATGGATCCCTAATTATAAAGAATTCAGACGATTATCATTTACCAGAATACACCGCTTTAAATTGGTCAACACATGTTCAGTCGGATTTAGATCTGGCAAGTATCGAGGCAGACTAACTTACGTCCAATGTCATCAATTACTTCTTTAATTCCAGATGGTTTATGGCAACTTGCATTATTCATAATCACAATTTGATTAGGCTTTCATTCTTTGCATAGATGCTTTCTAATCAATCTTATAAATATTTCAGAATTAGTATAGCTATGAAGTATCTTCAAAAAACTATTCTGTCAATAGTTGATATAGTTAACGCAAAAATAAACCTTGTATAGCCTTAGCAATAGCTAAACTTAAATTATTTTCTCTATTCGTATCTTTACGAATAGCTCTTTTTAGATTAGCCCAAATGTGCTCAATAGGATTCAAGTCTGGTGAATAAGGTGGTAGATAGATTAATCTACAGCCAACATGCTCAATTAATTCTTTAACTTTGCCTG
>JACCDG010460006.1_pt1 | contig 12383 bp, 12 predicted proteins | sample 7442471 | NCBI WGS metagenome assembly JACCDG01 (sample SAMN15323444, study PRJNA562643) | freshwater metagenome | isolation source: river surface water | place: USA:Blue River Watershed | collected 2017-08-17 | reverse complement strand
GAGTACGGCAATTGATGAATCGATGATTACGGGGGAGTCACTCCCGGTAGATAAAAAACCAGGAGACGCGGTTATCGGTGCCACGTTGAATAAACAAGGAAGCATTGCTCTGTCAGCTACAAAAGTAGGGAGTGATACGATGCTCTCTCAGATCATCACGCTCGTTGAAAATGCCCAAGGATCTAAGGCACCTATTCAGGCCACGGCCGATAAAATTTCTAGTATCTTCGTCCCCGTAGTGCTCGGGATTGCCTTTCTGTCGCTCTTCCTTTGGATAGGAGTGGGGTCGCTCTATCTCGGTCAGACACTGGCTCTCTCCTACGGTATTCTTTCTTTTGTAGGAGTACTCGTCATCGCCTGTCCCTGCGCGCTGGGACTCGCTACGCCTACCGCTATTATCGTCGGTGTTGGGAAAGGAGCGCAGCACGGCATCCTGGTGAAAGATGCTACCAGTCTCGAATTGCTTAGTCAGGTAGATACAGTTGTGCTTGATAAGACCGGGACTATTACGAAGGGGAAGCCAGAGGTGACCGAAGTGATTGTCCTTGATGAGGCATATGACGAAAAAGACATTCTCTCTTTTGCGGGAAGCGTGGAAAAAATGTCGGAACATCCTTTGGCAGAAGCAGTGGTCACACGGATGGAGATGGTTGGAGCGGAGTATAGAGAGGTTTCCGAGTTTCAGGCCTTAGAGGGTATAGGCGTGAGAGCGCGGGTTGGAGGACAGTCTCTTTACATCCATAAGCCCGAGAAGAGCGATACAGAAAGTGTGCTTACGAATTTGCAGAATGAAGGGAAGACGGTTATTGTGGTCGAACGAAATGATGCGCGGGTGGGTCTTATCGCCCTTTCAGATACTATAAAAGACGAATCAGTTGATGCTATCAAAACACTGCAGGCTCTGGGAATTGAGGTCATTATGCTTACGGGTGACAATGAAGGCGCAGCGCGTCGTATTGCACAAGAGGCAGGTGTTCATACCGTTATCGCAGAAGTATTGCCCAGTGAAAAGTCCGCAAAAATTCGGGAACTTCAGACTGCGGGCAAAAAAGTCGCCATGGTGGGGGATGGTATCAATGATGCTCCGGCGCTCATGCAGGCTCATGTGGGAATTGCTATGGCAACGGGAACAGATATTGCTATCGAGTCAGCCGGCATCACTCTGCTTCATGGTGACTTGCGAAAAATTGCTCAGGCAATTGAGTTGTCACGGGCAACAATACGAACGGTCAAGCAAAATCTTTTCTGGGCGTTTGTGTACAACGTGGTGGGTATTCCGGTAGCAGCAGGGCTCCTCTATCCGCTCTGGGGGATTATACTCAACCCAGTGTTTGCGGGACTCGCCATGGCGCTCTCGAGCGTGTCGGTGGTCAGTAATTCGCTTCGTCTCAAAACGAAAAAATTAGAATAGCTCTATGCAACAGACATACACGTTTCATGTATCGGGCATGCATTGTCAGTCATGCGTCATTGTGACAGAGAGTGAGCTTGTCCTCTGCCCGGGTGTTCTGAGTGCCAAAACCAATTTGGCTACGCACACGGTATCGGTGACGGGGGAATTCGGCACGCAGTCAGAGAAAGAGGTGGCGCAAGCATTATCAGTAGTGCTCAAGCCGCACGGATATGTGCTCTCGGTGGAACAGCAAACAAAGCCGATTGATTGGGTACCCTTTCGCGTGGCTGTACCACTTGCTCTTCTTTTGGTCGCTCTCTTTGTTGGTCTGCAGAAACTGGGGATAGTCAGTTTGGTTGATACAACGACCATTACGTACCCCACCATCTTTTTGGTTGGCGTCATGGCCTCGCTGTCGACCTGTATGGCGGTTGTCGGAGGACTCGTGCTGTCGCTCTCTGCTACGGTCGCCAAGGAGAGCGGGCAGGTACGGCCACAACTGTTGTTTCATGTGGGCAGACTAGTCTCGTTCTTTGTTCTTGGAGGGGCTATCGGTGCCATCGGAGCGACGGTTACGTTGAGCGACGAAGTCTCTTTTGTGCTGAGTTTTCTTATTGGTATGGTGATGCTTATTCTGGGAATCAATTTGCTTGATATCTTTCCTTGGGCCAAGAAATGGCAATTAGCCATGCCAAAAGTGTTTGCTCGTCGGGCGCTTGACACAAAGAGGCTCACCCACACGTTGGCACCACTCATCATAGGAAGTGCGACATTTTTTCTGCCATGTGGCTTTACACAGTCCATGCAGCTTTACAGCCTGACAACAGGAGGGTTCCTGAGTGGTGCTCTCACGATGTTTGTGTTTGCTCTCGGTACACTGCCGGTACTGGCGCTGATGAGTTTCGGCTCATTTCGGATAGAAAAAAGTTCGAGTAAAGAGCTCTTTTTCAAGACGGCCGGGTTGGTAGTCATTCTCCTGGCTCTCCTCAACCTGTGGAGCAGTCTGGTGGTTATCGGCGTATTCCCGCCATTTTTGAGTCTGTAAATTGAACACTATGAAAATTCTTTTTGGGGTCATCGTGGTAGGGGCGTTGCTCTTTGGCGGCTATGTTTGGAAGAACGTGGTGGGCGGAGAGGAGACAGGGGTTGCTGTTCCTTCGGACGGGAACAATACTTCTATAGTGGAGAACCAACAAATTATTGAGCTTCGAGCCAAAGGGGGGTACACACCCAAGGTGAGTAGAGCCCAAGCGGGGATACCAACTATTCTCCGGGTTACGACCAGCGGTACGTTTGATTGTTCATCAGCGCTTCGCATCCCCAGTCTTCAGGTCAGTAAGAATCTGCCGGCCACTGGTGTGACGGATATCGTGCTTGGCACACTTACATCAGGCACTATTCAGGGAAATTGCAGTATGGGCATGTATCCCTTTTCAATTGAGGTACAGGAATAGGGAAAGAAAAAACGCCTGACCGGTGTTGCCGGGAGGCGTGAAGGCTGCGATTTCAGAACGTGTATGAGAGCACCACGGCCATGTTTCCAGCATTCCGATCTTGGAGCGGCGCAGAACTCGGGAAGGCCGTGAGTTCATTTCCTGGCACTCGGGAAGGACGGGTCACGTGGTTTTCTATACCGGGCATTTGCCAGGTGCTGCCGTAGAGGTCGATGCCACCCAGAGCCAGACGTTCCTGGAATGCACCGATGCTCAGTCCCGGTGCTATTTGGTAGTTGAATCCAAAAAAGACCGTGGGGAGAATACCCCAGACCGGTGGGCGGTTGCTACGTTGCTCATAGTAGACAAACGGCGCCTTGCCGCCCGCGTAGAGCGTGAAGCCCTTGATATCCGGGAAGTCGAAGCGTAGTCCGGGTCCCGCGAGCATGGTCGGTTTGGATTGACTATTGGTCATGCCGCCTGCCATCAGGAACCACCGCAGTCCTTTGTCTTTCGGATTGAGGTAGCAGTGCCAGACACTGCCGCCCAACTGCTCATTGAAGCTCCGGCGACTTTCGTTTTCCGGGTGGCGCGCATGGTCATAGCGCACTACTTCAACGCCGCCCCGGCAAGGATCAACGTACATGGGTACGAAGCCATGCCGGAGGAGGGGATCCGCTTCATCTTGTTGGCTGAAGGACAGTACGGTCTGTTGCTGTCCGTGAGGGATACGCACGGAGACGCTCAGATCCGCGTGCGCGTTACTCATGCCCCCAAGTAGGAGCACATAGAGAAGGATTGCTACTCTTGTCATGGAGCCTCCAGAAGGGGGGGTGGAAAGTACGTCAGCAGGGGATCCTACTGATGGTAGGATGATAGAAATACCAAGGTCTCTTGTCAAGTGTTTTTGGTAGGACACCTGCCCCTTGCTTTTTCTCTAAAAAGGTGCTATAATAGAAGGAGAGTTGAAGAAGGAACAATCTGAAGAGAAGAACGGGTGCCAAACGGGTAGCCGTTTTTGTTTTTTAAAGCCAAAAAGGAGCAGTCAAAGAATGTTATGAAACAAACACCATCCATACCAGCAAGCCCTGTCACAGAAACCAAACCTTTTGTTTCGGTGGCCTCACAGCCCATATCCACCAATCTGTTTTATGGAACTTTTTTGTCCCTCTCTTTCTTCTTGACCATGCTGCTTCTTTTGGGCAGTGTTCAAATAACCAAGATTGACGTGGCGGTAGCTCAGGTCAATGTGCGACAGGTTCTTCTTGAAAAAAGAGTGGAGAGACTGGTGGATGGGTATCCTATTGCGCGTATGACTGACCTGATTACCAAACAAGATAAGACCACCGCTTCTTTTCTTGTGAGTATTGCCAAAAAAGAAAGTAATTGGGGGAAGCGCGTGCCGGTGGATGAAAGTGGTGCAGACTGTTTCAACTACTGGGGGTACCGGGGAGCCGGATCACGGGGTATAGCTATGGGCCACGGCTGTTTTGGTAGTCCGGAAGAAGCAGTCGGGATAGTAGGAGGACGTATTGATACCCTGGTGCGGGAGTATCAGTTTCGAACAGCTGCTGAAATGGTGGTATGGAAGTGTGGCTTTAGCTGTGATGGGCACAGCAATCAGAGTGTAAAAAAATGGATTGCCGATGTTGGATACTACAAACAAAAAATAGAACGCTAAGGAGAACACCGTGGTAGTATGACGAAACACTCTATCAAACTATCAAGCAAGCAGAGAGGAACGGTAGCGATTTTTTTCATCGCTATCGTTTCTTTGTGTTCCTATGGGGGTCCTGCAGCGGCGGCCGGGATTGAGCCGTCGGCGGTCGTGGCACTGGCCAATAGTACGCGGAGCGCTTTTGGCTTTTTGCCTTTGCGCGAAAACGCTCAGTTGACCAAGGCGGCCGAAGCGAAAGCCAAAGATATGATGACACAGGATTATTTTGCGCATGTTTCTCCGACAGGTGTGGAGCCATGGTACTTCATCAAACAGGCGGGGTACCAGTATGGAGCGGCAGGGGAAAATTTGGCTATCAATTATACCTCGGCCGAAGAGCAACATGCCGCCTGGATGGGCAGTCAAACACATCGGGCCAATATTTTGAATATGCGTTATGAGGATATCGGTGTCGCGGTGCTGGAGGGAAAGATACGAGGGAAGGAGGCCAGAGTAACCGTTGAATTTTTTGGCGCACCTCATTCTCCGGTCGTGAGTGTGATGGAGGATGCGACATCGTTTGTACAAGAAGGGGAGGGAGGGAGAGTGCTCGAGAATGCGGGCGGGGTGCCTATCCAGACCATGACACCGCTTCAGTGGCTGGGGGGAGGAGTACTTATCCTCCTCATGAGTGTTTTACTGATTGCTCCCGCGACTTTTTTTGGACGAGCGATACTACTATTGAGAGCAGAGGAAGACAGGGAACGACAGGCAGTTGTATTCTCTTGGAAGAACTCGTGGCAGGAGGGCGCGCGCGGCGGTACTGCTCGGGGGCCATGAGAAGAGGAAATAAGTATACTACTAAGAAGGAGCGAGATCGCTCCTTCTTTTGTTTTTATGAGAAAAAAATGATGTAAAAAAAGAGCCCCGTTGTATGAGAACGGGGCTGTGGAGCGAGGGGTCTGATTTACAAGAGACCGACCTGTCCGAAGAAGGTGAGGGTAATCACCGGAAGGAGTGCGAGGAGAAAGGCCATCGCTACTTCTTCATTTTCGCCGGCGGTCTTGGCCGCGTGGGCGCATGTTGGGCAACTCTCTGTCTGAGACACTGGGGTCTCCATTTTTACTTCTGACATACGTTTGTATGTTATTTGTTTTTGGTCTGCCCTCCGCAGACTTTGTTAAAGAGGGGGTTGAGAAAGAAAAAACGGGCTGTAGACGTGGACGTCCTCACCCGTTTTTCATTTCTCAACAAGTTCATTATAGCGCAAAAAAAGAGAAAAGTCAACCCCACACCTTTTCTCAGCAGAAATGGCGGTAATATCCATTCTCAGCCGATAGGCGGCTACGCCTTGTATCTCCTCATGGGCGGAGTCCTCCTCGGAAAAGGTGCGGGGTCAAGCATATGTGCGTGTTACAATAGAAAGGAAATATATGTAATAGCGATGCTATGATTTTCCTCCTCCTCTTCTCTTTTCTTTCTGGTGTGGTGATAATTTTTTCGCCTTGTATTTGGCCGATTCTGCCGATCATTCTTTCCAGTGGGGCAAGCGGTGAACGGCGACCGCTGGGAGTCATTTTGGGACTTGCAGTAAGCTTCACGTTTTTTACCTTAGCCCTTGCTTCGCTCCTCAACGTTTTTCCTGTGGATGCCGCAACGCTTCGGTTTGTGGCCGTGTCTGTTATTTTTTTGTTTGGTGTCGTACTACTTTTTCCAGCACTGGGGAAAACGCTCGAAGGGGGTATCAGTCGCCTCAGTGGTGGCAGTACGCTGCTGAAAAGTCGTAGTGGACTGAAGGGAGGATTCTTGACCGGTCTCGCACTTGGTCTTGTCTGGTCACCCTGTGCCGGTCCCATTCTGGCAACGGTCAGTTCTCTGTCGGCAACACAGGGGGTAAGCGGCGTAACCTTTCTTGTGACGGTGGCATTTATTGCGGGCGTGAGTCTGCCACTCTTTGTGTTGACGGTACTGGGCCAACGATTCTTTTTTCAAGCCAAAAAACTTTCGCCCTATACCGGACGAGTACAACAGATTTTCGGTATCATCGTCATTCTTTCGGCGCTCGCCATCGCTACGGGGTATGATGTGAAGCTCCAGGCTCGTTTTGATCAGTTTTGTGCCGAGAACAATATTACCTTTTTGAATCGTTTTCAGACCAATCCTCTGGTGACGGGCGAATTGAAGAGTCTGCAAGAAGAGCGCTAGTATCTTCCCCTCCCTCTGTTCGTAGGGTATACTGTGAACACATATAATGTATGCATATGATACGGAAAACAATAGGATGTGTCGGTGTTATTCTAGGTGGCCTGCTGCTGTCTGGGTGTACGACGAGTGAGGTGCGTCAAGAGAAACCGGTGGATTCGGGGCTGAACTTTGCAGAAATGAAGAAGGCGGCCACAGAGAGCGAGTTGGCCAAAAAAGATGCCGCAGAGAAACAGGAGACGAAGCCGATCGAAACTCAACCAGTAACCAAGAAAAAAATGTATACCTATCAACCAGTCATGTCGATCGATACGACCAAAGAGTACAGCGCCACTCTCAAGACCAGCATGGGAGACATCGTCATCGCCCTTCAGGCTAAAGCAACACCGACCACCGTCAATAACTTTGTCTTTTTGTCCAAGGAGAAATTTTATGACGGGACTATTTTTCATCGCACGATCAAAGATTTTATGATCCAGGGTGGTGACCCGGAAGGAACGGGTATGGGTGGTCCTGGGTACAAGTTTGCGGACGAGGCATTTGAAGGGGAATATGAACGGGGGACGGTGGCCATGGCCAACGCCGGACCCAACACAAATGGCAGCCAATTCTTTATCATGCACAAAAACGTGCCCTTACCACCGAACTACGTTATCTTTGGCCAGGTGACAGAGGGACTCGATGTGGTTGATAAGATTGCTGCTGCCCCGACTAAACCTGGAGGCGAGGGGTCGAGTCCTGTTATTCCGGTCGTCGTTCAGTCAGTGACCATCAGCGAACACTAGGAAAAAAAATCCCCGAGAGGGGATTTTTCTTTGGAGCAGAAGATGTGTTTTAGGGAGTGTGGAAGCTTCCTCGGTAGTCGTCGGTCAGAGGTACGGGATCTTTTTCCTTGGGAGTGAACCAAATCTTGTAGATAACAGGAATGAAGAACAGTTTGGCGATACCAGAGAAGGTCAGACCGGCAATGATGGCCCCACCGAGACCCTGCCAGATGGGATCGGAGAGGGTGATGGGAATGAGGCCAACGATCGTCGTGAGCGCCGTGAGGAGAATCGGCTCGAGCCGACTGGCTGCCCCTTCGCTGATGGCCTGGGTCAGAGGAAGGCCGCTCTCCATGTTCTTATTGATCTTGTCGACCATGATGATTGAGTTGTTGACGACAATACCGAAGAGCGCCAGGATCCCGATCAGGGCCGGAAAGGACAACGGGATGCCAATGAGGGCAAACATAATGAAGACGCCGGATACTGCCAGGGGAACCACCATGAGCACGATCAGCGCTTTCCGGAAAGAGTTGAATTGGACTGCCATGGTGCCGAAGATGAGGATGGCAGAGAGAAGCATGGCCTTGAGAATTGACTGAACAGACTTGTTGTTTTCATCATTCACGCCACCGGTTTTCCAGGCATAGCCGGCCGGCAGCTTCAGCGTATCCGCGAAGTTCTCCAGGTCAGCGTTGATGGTGCTGACGGAGTAGTCCGCGGAGACACCAGCCGAAACGGAGAGCGTACGTTTACCATCTTCTTTGGTGATGAGTGTGGGATTGGCGGCCAAAGTGAAATCACCCAGGCTCGAGAGCGGGAGATTGCCCTGAGAAGAAGGAACAAGAATCAAGCCGAGCGCTTCCGGATGTTCGAGTGATGGCTGGTCGCTGAGACGAAGGACCAGATCAAATTTTTCATTGTTGAATCTGGTATCATCTTTGATGGTAAAGCCACTACCGAGAGTGCGGAGCAGAAAAGCGGTATCATTCTGAGTGATGCCATGTTGCAATAATTTTTCCTGATTAGGCACGAAGACAATTTTGCTCGAACCGCTTTTTATGGAGGTGGTGACATTGGTAATGCCCGGCTGTGTTGCGAGATAGGCACTAATCTGTTTGCCATACTCCTGGAGCGTCGGCAGATCGTCACCGAGTAGCTTGAGCTCGATATCATTGCCGGCTGGAGGACCACTTGAGAGCTGCGTGGCCGTAAGTGTACCCTTGTTATAGGATGCGAATTTCTGATTGAGATCAGCGATAAGATCGAGTGAAGAAAGGTCTCGTTCTTTTTCAGGGGTCAGTGTCAAAGTGAAGAGGAGGTGATTCCAATCCTTGCCAGTGGCGACGTTGTCAGTTGGTGGGAGAGCACCGATTTCTGCGGTGACAAATCGAGTTTCCTGATAGTGACGCAGCTCCTCGAGGAGGATGAGCGCTTCCTTGGTGCTTTCATCAAGCGTGGTGTTTTTGGGAAGCTCAACGCTCACATAGAGTGAATCAAGGTCACTCTCAGGAAAAAATTCATTGACTACATATCCAAGGGGAACGAGGGCGTAGGAACAGAGTGAAAAAAGAATGAGAGCGGTCATCGTGCGTCGGCGGGATTGTTTGGAGTTGAGAATGGCTGCGATGAACCGTTCATAGCGATGAGCCAGCGGGTCAAAATTAAACAGTCCATCACCGGAAAGAGCGTGAAATTTTTGAAAGAATCCTGAGAAGTGTGTTGCTTCATACGCGTGGATTTGACGACGGAGCGCCGGAGATATCTTTCCAAAGAGAAAGAGAAGTAGGAGCGCAACACCAAAGAGCGGGAGACGAGCCGGACCGGCAGGAATCAGGGTAAAGAGGAGGGCTGCTCCACCCGTAAAGAGCAGTGTATAGATGAGAAGAATGACTCGGCGGGGAAAGGCTTCCTTTTGAAGCATGGCCATGAGTGGAATGACGATGAAGAGAGCGACTGCCGCCGAAATGGCCAGTGAGGACGAGACCACAATAGGAATCGGCTTGATAAATTCACCGATGATACCGGACGCAAGCAGGAGCGGAAGGAACGCCCAGACCGTGGTGATGGTAGTGGTAAAGATAACTGCTTTAAAATCACGCCACACCAAAAGAGCTACCTGATCGGGCGTGAACTTTTTGGTGCGTTCATAGCTGGCCATCGCCGAAATAATAACAATGGCGTTGTCGACAAGGATACCAAGAGCAAGGAGGAGTGAGAAAAGAGCGATGAAGTTGATGGAAATTCCAGCGGCGCTCATGACAAGAAAGGTACCAAGAAAGGTGATGGGAATAGCGAGAGCGGCGATGACTGATTGGCGGAGGCCGAAGAACGTAAAGAGTACGATAAAGACAAAGAGGATGGTGAGGGCAAAGTCGCGGAACAGGTGATCGAAACTTTTTTTGATTTCTTTGGCGCCATCAAACAGTGGTTCAAAAAGCAGCGTTGTTCCATAGTGACTCCGTAGTGTCTCAGCCGTGCTGAGGATAGAAGCAACCGTTGTGGCGGTGTCGGCACTATCGGTTTTGAAGACGGAAAAAACTATGCCTCGTACTGGTGCCGTATCGAGGTCGGCATAGAAGCTTTCTGGAGCATGATGCTTGGGCGCTTCGCGAATAAGAGCGATATCACCCAAAGGAACAATATTTTGACCGAAAAGAAGCGGGAGGGTACGGAGCTTTTCAATAGAATCAGCCGTTGTTTCCTGCGTGAGAGCAAAGGCCGTCGTATCAGTACCGACGTTGCCAGCCGGATGATTGGCGATGGCAGCGCTAATGCTGGTCGCTACCTGAAGGGGGCGGAGGTTTTTTTCGGCCAGAATTTCAGGAGTGAGTACGATGGAAATCTCTTCCTCTTTTCGGTAGGAAATAACCACTCGTTCAATGCCCGAGATATCTTCGAGGCGGTCTTTCAGAGTATCAGAGGCTTCGTTGAGACTTTTACTGTCCATGGTTCCAGACAGGACAAAGGTCAGGACGGGCTGATTTTGAAAATCAAGCACCTGTACCTTGGGTGTTTCGGCATCTTCCGGCAGAGTACTGACAGCATCGAGGGCGCTCTGCACATCGCTCTTGGCTTTTTCGGGGTTGGTACCGGAAACAAAGGTAATATTGAGGGTGGAGACATTTTCTTCCGAAACGGAAGAGACTGTTTCTACACCCGAGAGTCCAGCAACGGCATCTTCAAGTGGTGTGGTGACCAGTTTTTCGATATCTTCGGGACCGGCTCCTGGAAAGGGGGTGACGACGAAAACGATGGGAATCTGGATGTTGGGATTGAGCTCTCTTGGGAGTGAGAAAAAGGTAGCCAGTCCTGCAAAGGAAAGGGTGAGCACTACCAAGATGACGATGCGGATATTGGTAAAATAGGAGGCGATGTGGCTTTTTTCGAGAGCAGAATCAAAAGTGAGTCGCTCCAGGAATGAAGATTCTTTTTGCATAGAGAAAAGAGGGAAAGACGAAAAAATAAACGACGAGTATGTTTTTTCTAAGGAAGAGAAACAGCTTCTCCTGAGATAACCGATCGATTAAGAATGATGCGATCTTCTCGTGAAAGACCGGAACGTACTTCAGCATAACTACCATGCAGTGTGCCAAGAACGATGGATACGGCTTCTGCTCGGCCATCATGTTCTTTTAATACGGAAGCACTGCGATCATCTTGAAACACAGCATCAATAGGAACGAGCAGCGGCGCGTCATTTCCTTTTTTGAGGGGGAGTGCCACTTTCAGAAATTCTCCGTTGGTAATTTTTTCAGCCGTCGCTTCTGATAGTGTGAAGAGTACCGAGAACAGACCCTGTTCGTTTTCGCTGCGAGAGAAAAAAGTCGGACGGAGCAGGAGTGTTTCGGTACCGATAGTCAGTGTAGCTTCTTGAGTGGCATCAAAAAGACGGGCTGTTTTTGGATCAAGAAATGCTTCGAGTGTCGTGGCGCCTCGTGGAACAGAAAGAGTGGCCAGAATCTTGCCAGGAGCAACCACATCACCACGTCGTACAGTGATGCTTTGGACAACCCCATTGGTAGCTGTTTTTGGCTTATAAACGGCATCTTGTGCCATGCTCAGTCGGAGGGAGAGTGCACTTTGTTCCAGAGTGCTTTTCCTGCCCGTCTGTTCTTTCTTGAGTCTCATGAGCTCGACGTCCGCTTCGGTATCAGAGAGACCGTCATCTTGCTTGATTCTTTTTGCTTCGAGATCGTGTATTTTTTTATCAATGGCGCCAAGCTCCATAGCGAGACGATCTGATTCGGTCGCCAGTTGCTTCTGGAGGGAAGCGCTACCACTTTGGTAGTCACCTGTGAGAGTAAACAGTGTTTGTCCGGCGACAACGGCTCTCCCCGGAGAAGTCAGAATATCAGAAACAATACCGGGAGTGAGCGCAACGATATGGATGACGGTTTCTTTTCGGATTTTTCCGGGTACGGTCACAAAGGCGGTATCAACGGCAGGTTGAAAAAGAGTGACTTCTTTAGGGGGAGTCTGATTTCCTTTAGTTTCTTTTTCGGGGGTACGAAGGACGTTTCCGAGGGCGATACTACCAAACAGAAGAACAAGGAGAACGAAGAAGCTCGCTGTGGCATGTCGGGTCATGAGTGCCATGCACTGTTTTTGGTAGTCGGAAAAGCGCTGAAACATAGGAAAAATAAGATAAGAGTAATCCAAGTATCCTAGCAGAAAAGCGCGTCATTGTCAATCCGGAAAGAAGCGGTGGGAAAGAGGGAAAGCATGATACAATAGAAAGACTCTTACTATGAAAACATTTTCTCTTTTTTCTTTTTTTCTCCTATTCATCCTCTCTGTGTTTGGGGTGTTTGGATTGGTCGAGCGGCCACTGATTGCCGCAGTTACGGACGAGCTCTCGGAGGAGGCTCTGGCTGATTTGGTGAAGCCTTCGGTGGTTCGTATCGTTGAGCACGTGACCGGGACAGCGCGGG
>JACCDG010712495.1_pt1 | contig 12385 bp, 14 predicted proteins | sample 7442471 | NCBI WGS metagenome assembly JACCDG01 (sample SAMN15323444, study PRJNA562643) | freshwater metagenome | isolation source: river surface water | place: USA:Blue River Watershed | collected 2017-08-17 | reverse complement strand
GCTGCAAAATCTTTATTTCGTTCATAATTTTTCAAAACCAATTATTCAAATAATCTTGCCAGCCCCGCTTGCAATACTTGTTTTTTATGATATAATTACAATTAGAATATACTATCATAGAAAAAATATTGAAAAGGAAATATAATGAAACACATATACAAAATAATGCTTTTAAGCGCTCTTATGTGCACACAAAAAACCAAATGCTCGATGGAAACTGCCGCCCTCGTTGCCACTGGAGTTTGTTTTGGTCTTTATGGAAATATTATTGAACATTCTATAACTCGACGACTCCTAGATGATCCACAGGGCGCATTTAGGCAATCAATCAATAGAGACCTTAATTATTTTCAACAATTAGTAATGATTGATCAACAAGAACTACGTAGAGCACAAAACGGTATCGAAGGACAAGAACCCATCAGACCAAATGTTCTTGTAGAAAATCTTGAACGAAGTCAAAATAGTTTCATAATACTACAAAACGTAATTAATGGACAACTAACTAGTAATCAAATAGTATCTGAAAATTTAACCATACAAAAAAGACTTTTAATATTTGCACACTATGGATTACTTGGTGCAGCAATATTTAATATAACTAAAGATCATTCTAATCCTATATATTTTTTATTTGACTCATTAATTGTTCTTAATTTTGGAATATCAATGATTAATCCAGCAACACCACGAGAACATCGTGTTATTGCTGTAGGAGGCGCTAGACCTGACAGAACTGGAATTAGAATACTATTGCAATCATCTGAAAGATTCAAAACTTTTTTAAAACTCTCAATTATAGCTGAAGCTTCTTTAGCACCATTTTTACTCGCAAAGTTTTTATTCAAATAATCTTATCAATCTCACTTGGGGATTATGCAAATTATTATCATAAATTTTAACAATATCCTATAAAATTAAAGGAGCGCTTTACCATAAAGCGCTCCTTATTTTTTTACCTATTGCGCTTAAAATCATTATTACTTATTCTTTTTGTTTGTAATTTTATACAAGCAAAAAGGAGTTTTTATGATTCTGCAAGATTTTGAAATTCAGGTAAAAGATTTTTTAACCTATCTTGATGTAGAGCGCAATTTAAGCAAAAACACACAGCGCTCGTATCAAAGCGATCTTGATCTATTTATACAATTTTGGAAATCGATCGTCGACGAAAATGACATCTCATTACGAACGGCTTTAGATCGTTATTTTGTAGCACTCTTTCATCAGCAAGTTGATAAAAGTTCAATTGCTCGAAAAACTTCTTGTTTTAAAACGTTAGAACGTTTTTTATGCGCTCGCGGGCACAAAGTTGCTTTTAAACTCAAAAGACCATCGGTCAACAGAAAATTACCAACTTATTTGAACGTTGATGAAATTGTGTATTTACTCGACACGGTCAAAGATACTGATCTCAAAACAAAGCGACCTATTCGTGATAAAGCTATTTTTGAACTTTTATATGCAACTGGAATTCGTTGCTCTGAACTTTGCTCCATTACTTTTGCGCATATCGATATAACCCAAAAGACCATTCGAATCATGGGCAAAGGACGCAAGGAACGGATTGTTTTGTTCGGCACAAAAGCGCAAGAACGCATTCAAGCATATCTTGAAAAAGAACGACCAACGGTATTTAATCCTAACCAAGCTCTTTTTGTAAATTATAAAAACGAACCCTTGACCCCTCGATCTGTCCAACGGATTATCGAAAGTTTTAGATTTTTTTTAAAGGGCCACAAAAACATTACGCCGCACAAATTACGCCATTCTTTTGCGACACACCTTTTGAATCAAGGAGTTAATTTGCGAGAAATTCAAGAACTGTTAGGACACAAAACGCTTTCGAGCACAGAGGTTTATACGCACGTTACACAACAAGAATTAATTAAAGAATATCACGAAACGCATCCCTTTAATAACAAAAATAAAATCATCGAATAATATAAAGCACAACACATTGAGCTTAAAACATTGAACTTAAATAATGCTTAATCTTCTCGTTCGTCTTCCTGAGGCGCGATCCAAGCGCCGTGAGGATCCAGGATTTACTGAAATTAAAAAGTTAATTATTGCCAAAAACTACAAGCTCTCAAACTCTTATTATTCTTATGAAGCAACATAATCAAACTGATTGTAAAAGTATTATAGCGTGAGATTATAGTACAGCAATCTCAAAAATATGCTTTATAAATCCTGGATCCTCACGGCGCTTGGATCGCGCCTCAGGAAGACGAAAGTTCGGAAATTTTTTTAAAAAATTATTAATTTTTTATTTTTAAGTTGATGCTGTTATGCTATAGTTTTTTCAAATCACTCAATAGACTTAATAAATGCTTTAAATAACGGGTGCGGGTTGCCTGGTCGCGATAAAAACTCCGGATGAAATTGACTGCCAACCATAAATGGATGGTCTTTAAGTTCGACAATTTCAACGAGTGATCCGTCAGGCGATTCTCCCGAAATAATGAGTCCAGCTTTTAACAAATCTTCTCGATACGCATTATTAAATTCAAACCTATGCCGATGGCGCTCATCAACGCATTCTTTGTTATCTGATATTTCGTATGCTGTTGCAGCCTTTGTTCCAGGAATAATTTTACAAGAATACATTCCTAAACGCATGGTTCCGCCTTTTGTCGTTACTTGCTTTTGCTCATCCATCAACGTTATCACAGGCATAATAGTTTGCTCATCAATTTCACGCGTGTGCGCCGATGTATTAATAAACGCTCGGGCTAATTCTATGCACAAAACTTGCATTCCTAAACATAATCCTAAATAAGGTTTTTTATGAATCCTTGCCCAACGCGCAGCGCAAATTTTACCTTCCACCGCTCGTCCGCCAAATCCACCCGGAATCACTATGCCATCACAATCTGCAAAAAAATCATCCGCCGTTTCTAACGTAACTTCTTCTGCGTTAACCCATTTAATTTTTATATCAATTTTTGCATCTCTTCCTGCATGATACAAAGCTTCTACAACACTGATATACGCATCGTGCAACGCAATATACTTTCCTACTAAAGCAATACGCAAAGATCGACCACCAGACGCCTCGATACAATCAACTACATTTTGCCAAAGCGTCCAGTTTGGATCTTTGATTTGATGCTCTAATGCAAATTGTTTAACAATCGCATCTCCTAACCCTTCTTTTTCGAGAATCAAAGGAACTTTGTACGCAACTTTTTCGGTTGATAAAGGCAAAACGCGAGAAGGCAAGATACTTGATGCTTGAGCTAATTTTTCGCACAGCGCACGATCTATTGCATGATCTGCTCGTGCAATCACAATATCGGGAATAATGCCAATTGATCGCAATTCACGCAAAGAGTGTTGCGATGGTTTTGTTTTTAGTTCCTCAGTAACCTGCATATATGGAAGCCAGGTAACATGCACAAAAAGCGTATTCTCTTTGCCTAAATCGAATCGCATTTCTCGCAAGGCTTCCAAAAAAGGCGCACCTTCGACATCACCGACGGTGCCTCCAACTTCTACAACCAAAACATGTGCATCCATCGTTGCTGCGGCGTGCATAATTGCAGTTTTAATTTCTTGTGTAATATGCGGAATCACCTGAATAGTGCGACCTAAATAATCACCTTTTCGTTCTCTTTCTATAACTCGAGCATAAATTTGTCCGGAAGTAACACTACAAGAACGTTGTAAATTAATATTTAAAAAACGTTCGTAATGTCCAAGATCTAAATCTGTTTCTGCACCATCATTTGTCACAAAAACTTCACCATGCTGATAAGGTGACATCGTTCCTGGATCAACATTAATGTAAGGATCGAGTTTTTGAATCCCAATTTTAATACCACGTTCTTGCAAAATACGACCGATAGAAGCAGCTACGACTCCTTTACCGACAGAACTCAAAACCCCTCCAGTTACAAAAACATATTTTATCACGCACACTTCCTTTTAATCTGTATTTTTAAAATATCATAAGTTTTAGAGAATAAAGGCTTTCTTGCATTTTCACAATAACCGACATATATCTAAACACAAGTTTGTTATTTTTTAAAAAAGGATTGCTCATGAAAAAAAAATTTTTAATCTTTTCGTTATCGCTACTTGCACTTTCCGGTTGCTGGAAAGACAAAAATAATTGCCCTGCCGATGATGCTTCGTGCACTCAAAATTCTTGTGAATCATGCGACAATACTCCATCACAATCATTAGAATATAACGGCGATCAAGGTGGCGGTGTCGGAGACATGAGAGTTTTAGATCAAGAAACTAATGGTGCCATGGATATCGGTACTGGCGGCGTTGGATCAGGATTTGGTGGCATGGGCGATCGCCCTCTGTAAAAAAAATGTATTATTCATAACATAAAAAGGATTTTTTATGAAAAAACTATCACTAGCTCTTCTTTCTGTCGTTGCTCTTTTGGCTCTTCCAGGCTGTGGTTGCAAAAAAAAGAATCAACCACTTAAACCCGAAGCAACCCTTGGATCAGAAAAAAAGAAAAACAAAAAAAACCGTCATGACCACAATCACGAATCTGATGAAAATTGCAAAAGCTGCGCAAAAACAAGAACCAAAAAAACAGACAAAAAACAACGTCACGCTTTTCTTGAACTAGAAGAAGCTGATATCTTACTTTAAATTCAAAAACAATAATGGCCCGATTCATACATTAATGTCCGGGCCATTATTGTTTTATGCAAGCAAGCATTCTGTCGATTGTTTCTTGAATCGATAAATCACTAGAATCAACGACTAATGCGCCTTCTGGAATAATTAAAGGTGATATTTTTCTCGTCTGATCTTTGAGATCACGATCAGAGATTGCTAATTCAGCTTCTTGCAAAGAAAAATTATTTCCTCGTTTTTCTTGATCCTTTTGCCAGCGCTCTGCCCGAACTTGCAAAGATGCGGTTAAATAAAATTTATAATCAGCATCAGGAAAAACATGCGAACCAACATCTCGTCCATCCGTAACAATGTTATGTTTTTTGGCAAGGCTATGCTGCTCTTTAACCATCGCTTCTCGCACTAATTTTTGTGGACTAATAATTGCTACAGAATAATCAACCGATGCATCTTTTAAAAAATGTGTAATATTTTTTTTCATATAAAAAATAGAAATTGTGCCGGTAGAGACATCATATTCGTATAAAAATTTTTCAGAATTCATGCAATATTCTATAGCTTCTTGCTTTACTGAATGCAATAATTTTTCGGTATACTTAAGCTCTGTTACCAAAAGATATGCCAAAGATCGATACAAAAGACCTGAATTAATATGATAATAATGCAAATGGCGCGCTAAAACACCTGCAATCGTTGACTTGCCACTTGCTGTAGGACCATCAATCGTAATAATCATTTACGCCTCCATTGATTCTATCATGATATCAACACCTAACAACTCGACATTTGATCTACCTTGCCATTCATTCTCGGTAACCGTTACTGCTGCACAAAACGCACGATCTTCTAATTTTAATAAAGCTTGATACACGTCTGGTCTGTTAAAAAAAATAAGCGGCTTTACGATGCCTTGATCAACGACTAAACATTTTACATGTTCGCCCTTTAACAACTGTGGATCTTGAGCCAAACAAACATTTTTGAGTAAAAATAATGGCTGTGGATTTTCTGCGCCAAATGGTTCAAACAATTCAAGATCATTCATTAATTTTTTAGTAACTTCAGGAAGCTCAATAACCGCATCACACACAATTTTTTGTTTTAAATCTTCTGGCGTACTATGTTGAGCAACGTAACTTTCTAACCCTTCTTTAAGCATTGCAAGCTTACTTTGATCTAAAGCCAATCCTGCAGCCATTGCGTGACCACCAAATTGATCCAATAAATGTTTGTGCGCGGTAAGAGCATCAAAAAGATTCAAGCCTTTGATTGAACGACATGATCCTTTTGCCTTGCCTTGCGCAGTCATATGGAACAAAAAAACAGGCTTTCCATAGGTACTGACCAAGCGTGATGCAACAAGACCAATGACTCCTGGCGACCATTCTTTGCTGCCTGCCATGATAACAAGTTCTTTTTCTAAATTAATGCTTCCTTGCGCTATGCATGATGTTACTTCTTCAAAAATAGTCCGCTCAATTAATTTTCTTGATTCATTTAAATCAGCTAAAATACTTCCTATTGCTTCTGTTTCTTTTTGATCTGCACCTAATAAAAATTTAACACCTTGGCGAGAATCTGATAATCGACCTAATGCATTAATTTGTGGTGCTATTTTGAATCCAATATCTGTTGCAGAAAGCTTCTCTTTAGTTACTTTTGCATTATTTTTTAAAACAGAAAATGATATTGTTTCCTTTTTATCAAGCCATTGCAAACCATGCCGAACCCAAAAACGATTTTCGCCAACTAACGGCACCACGTCAGCAATTGTTCCTAACAAAAGCAATTCATAAGCTTTTTCGGGCATCGGCATTCCTAATTGTTCGTACAGTAACGAAAGGATTTTAAACGTTACACCAACTCCTGCAAAACCTTTAAACGGATATTCACATTCTTTTTGATGCGGATTTACAAGCGCAAATGCTTCGGGTAAATGTTCGTGCGGTTTGTGATGATCGGTAATAATAAGATCAATGTTCCGTTTTTTTGCTTGCAATGCTTGCTCAAATGCCGTGGTTCCATTATCAACGGTAATAATAACTTTATAATTACTATCTGCAGCTCGATTCACTACCGCTGTAGAAAGACCATACCCTTCTTTTTGTCGATGCGGAAGGTAATAATTAATTTCAGCGCCCAACGGAATTAAACACGAAAGCATTAACGAAGTCGACGTAATGCCATCAACATCATAATCACCAAAAATAAGAATTTTTTCTTTATGTTGAATGGCATACAAAATACGATCTACTGCTTTTTGCGCATCTTTTAAAAGTGTCGGATGGGCAACATCTTTTTCGAACGAACTAAATAAATAGCTCGTAATCTCTTCTTTATGCTCAAAACCACGATTGACCAATACTTGCGAAAGTGGAATCGCAATATTAAAAGAAGAGGCTATAGCTAAAACTTTTTTTTTATCATCAACAGGAAGCTGCCACAGATACTTGAAACCTTGAGCAAAGACTGATTTTTGCATACTCATGGTACATACAATGCAGCAATAGCACGTGCAAACATTTTTGATGCCGCTGGCTCAGAAGCTGTCACGACACGATCATCGGTAACAACAAGTTTAGGAGAATAAAAAGATTCACAAGCTTCAAAAATCTCTGCCGCCTTTTTATCATGATTCCAACACGTTACTTTTTTATCGCGTAATACACCAGCTTTGGCAAGAATACGCGGCGCAATACAAATAGCTCCGTAAGGCTTTTTTAATGCATACATTTCATTTAATAATCTATGCATGAGTGGCGTATTTAAACATTCCATTGCTCCAGGACCACCAATTAAAAACATGCCATCGCATAAAAATGTATGTATTTCAGAGAGTGTTTTATCAATAGCTACAGAAGAGCCATCATCGGCAACAGCTCGGTCTTTTCCATCACTTGCTGTTATAACTTCGAACCCTTCTTGAGTCAAAACATCGCGCGTATCATAATATTCTTTATGTTGAAATCCATTACTTGCTATCACTAAAATTATCTTTTTTGACATATTCATCCTTGCCCTATCCTAATTTTATATTCAAAAATAACTGTAACACTGCTTAAAAAACGGGTCAAATAGAGACTTATTTTAAAAAAGGAATACATTCGTGAAAAAAATATTATTTTTATTTTTGCTGCACATTTCTACCCTAGTTTGTGTTAAAGATTCGCTCTCGCCAATCTCTTTTTCAGAAACATCTACCACTATTTTATATAGATTTTATTGTATCAATAGACTCAATAAGATGATTGATACGCTATTTTTGTTACACGAAAAAATGAAAAAACAAGGCAAGCTTGATCATATCGCAATTAAAAAATATGCGCAGCTGCAAACCATCTGGCAAGATTTTACTGCCTACAAAAACCTAGAACATCATGGCGCTGCTTATACCGTGATTGAACATATTTTTTTATTATCACAAATGTTTTTGTCACAAGAAAAGCTTAAAGAGTCAGCATTATTAGCAAAAAATCAACTTGTTCAAGAAATTGACACAACCATCGAAATCAATGAAATTTTAATGCGCTTTTATCATTTAAAACGCTTAGCGCCATTCATCACGCTTTTAAAAAATCTCGAAACAAAAGCCATCATTCCTTTTGATACATTATCAACTCTAGAAATTTCACAACTTAAACTAGAGACAACTCCTGTACTGTACGCACTTGATTCGTTGCAACAGGATAAAACTTTTCAAGAATTTTTTATTTTATGGGACATTTTGAATCAATATATTTATTTAAAAGATACAAGAATTATTATCGAATACACAAAAGCTCTTTATTATCTTTTTTATATCACTACGAAACATCTTTCTTCTGAAGCTATTGCACCATTACATCAGATTACTAAATGCGCAAACCTTGAACAATTGCACGCAATGCCTTTAGCAGATATTCTTAATTTGCTTGATATCATGGTTGAAGAGCTTCCTTATTTTTTAGAAAAAACAGAACTCAATTCAAAACTAACATGGAAAGAATGGATTAAAAAATATTGGCTCATTGCGCCAATAAGCGCTCTCATTCTTGGCATTCGAGTTTACCTTATTTATGCAGGCGCCATAGAAGGTCAACACAACGCACAATCTTAGCAAAAAAAATTGACGTAACAAAAGAGATGATTACAATAAGAAATTTTAAAAACGTATTTCTGTAAAGGATTTTTTATGAAACGTACTATTTTTTTTGCTCTTAGCTTGTTAACTATTTCTTCAGTAAAAGCTGGAAGAAATCTTCGCAATGGATTCCAACAAAAACATCAACAAACAACTCATGAAAAAAGACATATGCCTAAAGGCAAACAAGCATTCAAAACACAATCTAGCACAGCACAAAAAGAAGCTGACATTAAAAGATCATTACGAGGATTAACTCCAGCACAAAAACAAGTATATTTCGTACTTTTAGCTATATAAAATCATTATTCAATACATAATATTTAGAAAGATTCGAGACTTATGAAATTATTTTTATACTCAGTTGTTTTACTAACAGCTCTAAATACGCATTACATAAACTCTCATGGTTTACAAGATGCTGTTAATCAAGCTTTAGCAGTCTATCAAGCTAGTAAACAAGATATAGATGCCTTAGCTGCAATTAAAACACAACAAACTTCACAATCTTCAAAAATAATTTTAAAAATTCATTCTACAGTTTCTACTACTGAAAGAACTATTTTAGATAGCAATGGAGATGAAGTTAGATTTGTTAATGATTATTCTGATCTTGTTCAAGAAGCATTGTTGCGCTCAGCATTTTTGCAAAATAAACCTAATAATCAAAAAGAGCGTAAAGCTGCAGCAAAAGCGGCAAGAAAAACTGGCGCATAACAAATTTTCTAAAATCAAAAAAATAATTTATAAAAAATAATAAGATTAGTGTAATTTTATTACTTTTTATAAATTAGAAAGATTAAGACATGAAAATAATTGTATCTTTTATTTTTTTAATAGCTCTGAATACAAAATGTTCTACTGTTCCTCGCGATATTCACGGTATACCTTTATGCAGAATACAACCTTTAGACTTTTATCCAAAAGACCATCCATATGTTAATGGTGAAAATATAGGTTACTATTTAGCAGCAGAAAGACAAAAACGAGAACAAGCAGAATATCAATTACATTTAGAAGCAGCATTGGAAAAAATAAGATTAGCAAATGCTCAAAAAAAAATATGGCCTGCTAAACCAAAAACAAAACCTTCGCAAAAACAGCGACGACGTATGCAAAAATAACGTCCAGATATGCAAACAATTAGCTTTTTATAAATTATTTTAACAAAAGATCCAATATTTATGCGTATATTTTTTTTACACTTATTTATTATAGTCAGTTTTTTTAACACTATCAGTGCTGGAAAAAAAACGAAACGTCATGGCAATCGTACTATGCTGAGTCAAGGTCGAGTGATATCACGCAATAGATTAGATGAATTTTCTAATATTATCCAAATCGGCAAAATAACTTATGATCGTGATAAAGATTTACATGAATGTGCAGATAAAAAACGCAAGCAAGTAATACAAGATGCTCAAAAAATACAAGTAGTTGCAACATTACCAAAAAAACGTCTGCAAACTTTTTAAGCTACAGCTAGAAACCTTCAACTTGAAAATAATGCTTCATCTTCGCGATCGTCATCCTGAGGCGCGATCCAAGCGCCGTGAGGATCCAGAATTATTAAGCTATAATTTAAAAATATTCAGAAAAATATTTAATACTATAGCATTGTATTACTAATTTTTTGCAACTATTGCACTTTTTGTAAATAATGAAAAAATAGATCTTTTATAAAAATAATTCAAGTAAATTCTGGATCCTCACGGCGCTTGGATCGCGCCTCAGGATGACGAGAGTTCGAAAATTTTTTTAAAAATTATTATTTTTTTTATTTCTAATGCTGATTGCGTTATGCTATAGCAATGAACTGTTCAACGCTGTCATCGAAAAAGCTACCTGTTGATTTTTAGCATCCACAAGTCCTTGAACCACCTGTCGCAATTGTGGATAGACTCCCCAAACTGTTCGATAGATATGATTCGAAAGTTTTTGCACATAATTTTGATCATTAGAAAAATAATTAAAATTAAAAGTTGAACAAGCTCCTTTAAAACACTGCGCAACAGAAAAACCATCTGCATTAAATTGGTTATCCATTAGTGGAATATATAAAATTGCTGGCCCTGTTTGCCCTTCTGGATATTCATTAAACAATGTCATTGGTTTATTATACACAGTAGTATAATGCACAGATTTTTGTATCAGCGGAAACGATACATCTCGATTACGCGCCCATTTTTCCGCTAAAACTAATTCTTTAGCAGGAGTTTGTGGGCTCATTTCTGACCAATCACCAACAATAATCAAATCTAAAGCTCGAGCAGATCGCAACAATGGCGGCAACGGTAAATTAAAATCTATGCCCGCATCGACTGCTGTAATTGTCTTTGCTTTTGCAAAAGGTGAGTCTGGAAATTTTGCAAAATTATTAAAACGAGCTGGATACAAACGAACCCCTGCAAATGAAGTTGCTGTTCCTGATGCCACTTGCGAAACATATTGCAACGATTCCCCTAACATATTGAACAATCCAGAAGCGATTGATGAACCTTTGTCGTTCGCATTCATGCCATCAGTCGTTTGTTTAATATAGCCATCAGCTTTTAAAAGAGACATATCAGCTTCAGAAATAGTGATATTATTTTGTTTAAACACAATGCGATACAAATCTAACGGTGAAACAGTAAACGCTGAACCCCAAACACCCATCCAGTAATCTAATGTTTGAACCGGCCCAGACTTGCTTTCGTATCCCATTATTTTTGTATTAAGCGCTAAAAAGCGATACCAACGAGATGGTTCTTTAGCAATTTCTGTAAACGTTCTTCCTAACGCTATCGAAGGCAACCAGATTCCTACGAGTTCATTTCTTTCAGTCAGATACTCAAAGCCAACATATTCAGGATTGAATTCCATCCATATGCCATTTTCTGATTTTTGTTTTTTAGCTGTTTCTGATGCCAAACTTCCTTCGAACGGAATTAATGCTGTTGCTAGCGGAAATGGTCTATTTTTTCCATTTTTTATATAATCTAATGCTTGCCAAAAATACATGTATTGCGCTGATTGATACGGTCTTTTGGTGCCACTTTTTTGACGTAATTCAGGATCATCCCAAAAAGAAATCGTCATTTGCGCAATCAGTGGCCCCCAAACTCCATTCACAAGGCTCAGAGGCTGTTCCCACAAAAATGTTGTCGTGTATTTTTTTTTAAGAAGCTCTACGTTCAGAGGAACTTTATCGCGAATATCAGAAATTGTTTGCGCGCTCACACGAACACGTGCATATTTTTCATATGTTTGCTTTAGTTCTTTAAGACTTGCTCCTAATGACCACGGAATTGAACACCAGGTTGAACCGGAAAGATTTGCTGAATACAAAAATGAATCTGCAATACCAATGTCGCTTGCAGCTTCCAAAAAACCTAGCGTTGCAATCATCGCTCTAAAGCCCCCTCCACTAAAACAAATTGCTATACGAGGCGCAGACTCTACTGTTTGGAATGCTTGATTAAGTCCACGATCTAAAGCATAACCGTAAGGACTTGGGTTGTTTTTTAAAGAAGTATCTGAAGTTATAAAAAACTTATTTTTTTCACCTTCGCAAAAAAGTGGTAATGCATTTTGCAATCTATTTGCAACGAATTCTAATTCTTGTTTTCCTAAATAATTATCTCTTCGCAACGTGCCAATCGACACATTAGG
>JACCDG011533682.1_pt1 | contig 12386 bp, 5 predicted proteins | sample 7442471 | NCBI WGS metagenome assembly JACCDG01 (sample SAMN15323444, study PRJNA562643) | freshwater metagenome | isolation source: river surface water | place: USA:Blue River Watershed | collected 2017-08-17 | reverse complement strand
ACTTCAGGAGCTTCTTTTGTCCAACAAAGTAAGTTTTTTTTTACTTATAATTTAACTTTATTTTTTTTTTACTTATCTTTTAACTTTATTTTTTTAGACCTGTGAACAACATCTCATCAAAGGAGTTCTTCAAGTCAGCTACTGACTGTTTCCCTCAATCACTGAGCTTCCCAATCAACTTCGCGGGGGTCTTCACACTCTCTCCGTTGAACAACATTCCAACTGGACAACATGAGGTAAGTTTTTTTTCTATTTTTTATCTAACTTATATATTTTTTTACAGGTTCAAAAAGATAGAGTGCGCAACTGCGCAACTCTACTAAAAAGCTTCTTTAATCAGAAGCTGGAGGAGCTCGTCAATCAAGAGTTCGATGCCATTGACGCAGCAAAGGCCCTGGATGTGGCCGAGAAGGTCTTCGAGGACTCCGACGATGAGCCTCAAATGACCAATCCCCAACTTTTGGGACTCTTGAATGATGCTTCTAAGGTATCAACTATTAGTAACTCTAAATTTTATAAACCTCTTTAAAATTATTTTATGTTTTCTTGTTTTGTTTCTGTTTTTATGTTCGTTTTACCTGTTTTATTGCTCTAAGATCTTATGAGATCTTAGAGATTTATTCTCAGCATTTAGTATGATGTTCTATCAAAAAACACTTATAAAATACAAAAACTTTAATTATTTCTTTTTTGCAATAATTTTTAACTCTTTTTATATTTTATTAGGAGTCTTCTGGTCTTCAACCTTCTCAGCCTCTTCTTGTTCCTCTTGTTGATTCTTCCTTGCCTGTTTTACAGGGGGAGGGAATTAAAGGGGAACTTGAGGGCTCTGGAGTGGAAGTTCCTCTTTTACCGGTTCAACCGGTGGAGGGGGCACTATCCAGCTCCAGACAGAAGGGTGCCCCCGTGAAGATCAGGAAGACTGCGAGGAAGTCTTTCCTCCGCGAGGTTTCTCCTCCTCGCTATACTCCTCTTTCCCTCCTCGTCGTTGAGGAAGATCCTGCTGCCGTGCAGGAGAGGGAGAGGAAGGAGGAGGAAGATATCCGGGCTCTGATGGACAGAGCCTCGGATAGACTTAAGCTCTCCTTTGAGGAGCTACATGCTGCCAGTTTGGAGGCAGCTGTAGAGGAGGAGAAGGAGGAGGGGAAAGATTCAACAACCCCTTTGAATCTTTCCCTGATAACTGAAGAGGAAGGGGATGCTAATGAGAAGAAGGCTGATGAGGAGACGACTATGGAGGAGGATCTTTCTTTCAAAAGATGGCTGGATGATCTGATGGAGGAGGGTAGAAGCAGAGCTCATGAGATCAACAAGACGATTGAGCTTTTGGGGGAGGAGAGACAATACATTCAGCTCCTAGTGCAGGTTCAGGAGGTCAACTTTCCTGCAAATTCGCACAGATTCTCTCCAAAATGTCCAGTTCCTCCATCTCTGTTGGATAAATGCGGAAATCTCCAAGCCAGATTCATTGACTATGTTCCTCTTTTCGTGGAGTGCTACCAATCATTTGTCAAATGCAGATTCATGATTGGTCGGATGAATGATCTAAAGTTTACTCTGCCAGCACTTCAGAAACAACTGAATCTGTGGATCAAGAGATGCATTAAATTGAGGAACTTCATGATCTACAACATGCCATCCTTCCCAATTACAACGTTTCCTCATCTCAAATATTTTTATTACAAAGTTTCACTGAAGAAATTCATTGTCAAATCTGCAAATTTTGTTCCAGCTGCTCTCTCAGTCAATTCATCTAAGGACGAAATTTTAAAAGTATTTTTTATTTGTAGTCCTTATATTTATAAGCTTCCTGGTGTTTTTTCTGAGTTTTATAATGAAAAATGTATTTCTTATAGTGATTATAGATGTAGAAGGTAAAAATATATATTTTTTGTATTTTATGTTTTGAAAAAAAGAAACTTTTAAAAAAGAAACTTTTAAAAAAAAATCTACTTTTTTTTCATATCAACTAGCAAAACTTCTAAACATACAAAGAATTTAAGCTGTACAATGTCTTGTTTCAATGTAGATGGATCAATTGCTGTTTCATTAACGTTTCCACTTATATATGATGCTAGACTTGTATCTAGTTTTCCATAGTCTGTATCATATATATTATAATTTTCAACATCCAATTTTTCGAATCTGTATTCACGTCTCGGAGGTTGAATATTGTCAGACCACTTAGTCAGTGTTCCATCACTTAAATTAGTATAAAATTGAGCAGATGTATCACCTTGTTTAAATTTCAGTGTATGAGCGTAAAAATGAATACCAATTTTACTTGCTCTCAAAGGAATTTCTGTTAGTAATTGTGAATCATAAGTTGGATCACTTTCATAGTTTACATTCATCAAATTTCTTCCTGATGAAGATTTTGATGTTGCAGTTTTACTAGGTCTGTATACAGAAGTCAGATATGTATCATATTGTCTAAACAGTCGCGGTGTAAATTCATAAGATGTACAATCAAGTGTATTACCTTGATCAACTTCATGTACTGCATTTTCATGATTTACAGCTAATTCATCTGCATCAATTAATGGTGGATCAGAATTTACCATTGGTTCTAAAATTTTTTCATTAAATAATACTGATCCTGATATCGGTTCCATGGGATTATTAATGAAATCACTTGAAGTCATTCCAGGAGGTATTAATGCTGGAAACGATGACATTATATATTCTACATCAATAAATGGATAAATTTCATTAAATGTTTCATAAAAAACATCCGGTGAAGCTTGTAATTTGGTTGAATCTCCCCAATATGAAACAGAAGTATTGGGGTCTGCTGTATTTATCACATTGTCTTTTAAGTATGTGTATGGTGGTTTCTGCAATACAGCATTATTATATGTGTTGATTGTTTTTTTTAGTTTACTTATACATTGTAAATTCATTTTTATTAAATTTACACATCTCGGATATACAATTGCAAACCCTTCTTGATACATTCTTGTATTAGTTGTATAAGGAATATTTCCTTTAAAGTTCACCAATCTCACAAATCTTTTGATTCCATCTTTATATTCATACTGAGAGCTTTCTTTCAGGATGCTAAACAAAGTTGAGAATTTAGTGACTTCGATTTTGTATCTTTCTCTTTTTATGATTTTTTTCACTATATCATCATAGACAAATTGTGGCATTTTTTTTTTTTTTTCCAAAAATATTATTACTATTTTTAAGGTTTTTTTCTTACCAAATTATAGAAGTACTTCCAAAAATAGTTCTTTACCAAATTAAAGAAGTATTTAAAAAAATGCTAAAAATAGAAATTATTTTTTGTACTATTTAATCGTGAAAAAAAATATAAAAAAATCAAAATTAAAAAAATGGATGATATTTTTGATGAGGATCAGTACAATGATCTTCGGGATTATATCAATGATGAAACTTGGAAGGTTGAAAAACTTTTAGAGGAAGAATTAAACACATCAAGTTTGAAGAACAAAATCAAAGCTGACTTATTCAATCTTAGACATGGACGAAATGTTGGAGCTGTTGATGAGAAGATCTATGAAAACAAGAAGAAAATGGAGGAAAAACTGGCAAAGATCATGCATGAAAGGACTCGTTTTTCTCAAGATGATTCTATAATGGATTCTTTCAGAGCTTATCGCAGAAGACGAGCAGAAATTGAGCAGAGATTACCTCAACCTATTCAACAACAAAATCAACCAGAAATTCAGCCTCCACAAATACATCTTCCTGAACCATTTATAAATCCAATAATACAATCTACACCCCAAGAAGAACATCTACCTCAACCATTTGTTCCAGCACAGCCTGGTATTCCAGTTGAATCTCGTATGAAACAAGCACTTTCTTTTATTCAACAACAACAAGAAAGAGATTATGAAAGAGCTGAAGAGGAAAGAAAAAGACAATTTGAGAGACAAACTGGATTTCGTCTTAGATCAATTTTTGATCAACCAGTTCAAGCTATACAAGTAGAAGAAGATGATGACAAATCTCATACTAGTCTTAAGAAAAGGAAGAGATCTTTTGATAATGAAGATGATGAAATTATGGTTATTCCTCCTGAAGATCATCCAATATCAATTTACAGTGAGATTCCTTTTACAAAGGAAACAAAAAAAAAGGTGACTCCAAAGAAGACTCCAACAAAAGAGGATAAACCTTTTTTAAAAAAGGTTATTTTGGAGTCACAAAATCTAAAAAATCCTGTGGAGTTCCCAGAAATAATACTAAATGCTGAGAAAGATGTTTCCAAAAAAAGAAAAAGATCATCAAAGAAATCTTCAAACTTTATGGAGGAAGAGGAGGAGCAAGCTTTTCTAGATATTCCAATGAATAAAGATGATGATGATCTTTTATCAGAGAATGAAGATGATGAAGAGGAAGAAACTGATTCACAATATCATGGACCTGAAATGGTTTATGGACCAAATGCTTTTCCTTACAATGTTGACTCTTATACAATTCAGGAAGGAATTCAAAATTTCAGACCTATAGAACTTCATTCAGAAAAAAAAAAGGTTACTATTCACAGTGATGCTGTAACATTGTACAATATTATTATTCAAGATTCTAATGAAAAAATAGGCCAATTCTTTCAAGAGGCAGCTCCTGAAACAGTGTATCAAAAATCTGAAAACAAATTATCATTAAATGAATTATCTAGTAAAAGAAGGAATTGGCATATTGTGACACCTTTTGATGCAATGATAGATGTGTGTACACGTAAAACTTTAACCAATAACACATTAGATTCAGATCCTCTTAGTTTGTTTATGTTAACAAAAAAAGAACTCACAAAACTTGGAATTAATCCAGAACTTCGTGAAATGTTTGGCAATGAGAAACTACCAGCAAGTGCAAAGAAAAGAGAGAAGATGAAACTTAAAAAAAAAGAAAAAAAACAAATATCTGACGCTGATTATAATGAAAGTCCTCTTCAAATTCAATTATTAAAGGACAAAGTTACAGAGTTAACTTATCAATTGACTGTGCAACTCATTCATCCTGATTTTTATAATATTCTTGGTTCATTTCACAAAATCTTTACTGAAATATTTTCTTTGGAAAATTCTACAGAGTTTGATCCAGTTCTTCCATATCTACATTATTTGGGACAATATTTAAGTGGAAATGATTCTGCGTCTGATCACCTTTTCAGGAATATTAATTATATAATAAATGAAATTTTTGCTACTAGTAACGATGACAAGTTTTTATCTTATCTCATGACAACTTTAAACAAGAATGAAAATTCAGCTGACACTAGACATCCAAAAGATTTTTTTATTTTTTGTCTTAGTTTTTTTACAAAATCTTTCTTATCAGAAGTTGGTGGTCATTTTGGTGCTTTGTATTTTTACAGTGATAACCCCCTTCACAATTTCAGTAACCTCATAAACAATAATATCCCAGATTTACATACAGAAGATTTAATTTTGGGTGTCTCGAATAAATGTTTGTATGAAGGTAGAAATGCTGATATCATTTTGTTTTGTTGGTCTATTGCAATCATTATGATAGGTGAAATGAAATTTAATCTTCTCGATAACAGTTACAAGACTTCAGACACTATTAGTCAAATTGTAAATTTTAGTACGAGTTCAAATAATTACAAGATACTGAAAGATTTTATGAGTCAATCATTTCCATACATTTTTAATGCAGTCATTCTTGGATATGACAAGGTGGTGAAAAAATGTATGTTTAGTATTTTTACAGGTGAACCTTCTAACATTAAACGTGATCAAATTTTAGCAGATAGTTTTGGAACTGTTTATGATAGAGTAAAGCGTGGAAATTTGATGGTGTCTGATAGTGTTCCTCCTACACATTTGATTACTACAGAAGAAAAAATGTCTAATAATACTATTATTGTTCCCAGAATGTTGAATAATGACGGTACTTATTTTTCTACAAAGAGGGCTTTTAGAAATAATCCTAATGATCAACTAAAGTCATTTCAATCTGACAGTTATCTTGTTCACGAGTCGGAAGCCTTTGGTATTGTTGTCAGATCCCCAGCAGTTCCCATAGAGTTTTCTCAGTGGTTTAGAAATAGTAATTTTGTGTTAGCCAGAAACTTTGATAAACTAATTCTTACGAAATCGTTTCTAAAAACATTTATTTACAGAATCTGTAAGTCATTATGTGAGAAATATACTATTTTAAGTGTTTCATTTACTGGTCTATTTTCAATGTTGTTGAGACACGAAGGTTTTGGTGAACAGTTTAGAGGTTTTAATTATTTAAGTGGATCTGGTGCTATTGAATTATTTGGACGTGGTGTTTGGTGGGCTTTACCAGCTTATGATTTTAAAGAAGGTCAGATACATTTTTTGGAACAATTAAACAATACACTTTCTGCAAAGATTGATCATGCTTTTGAATTTTTATTTGAGTTCATGCAACTGACTTCCAGAGAATTAGGGTCACAAAGAGTTTTAGGTGAAAGATTTGATGACAAGTTTAATGAAGAAGATGAGGAAGAATTTTTAGAGGGTGGAAGAGATGAAAATGATAGAAATTTAAATGCTGTTTATCGAGATGGTCAAGTTGTTATTGAACCAAATTTCAAGAAGAAGGGAGTTTACAGTGGAAATTTAAAGGATTTGTTTAGAAGGTATACTGTATTACCTGATTCATATCAAGGTTCCAATTTAAAAATCAAACTTCTTGGTTCATTGCTTAAAAATGTAGAGGATGATCATTATTGGAGTAAAGATTACGAAGTTAAGAATTCTCTAGTTGAAAAACTCGAATATGTGGGATCAGACTCTTTTATTGACTTTGTTTTTCATGTCAATCGAATGTTTTCAATACTTACTGATAGGAATAGTTTACTAATGAAGAGATTTGATGAAATTAGACAAGAAAACATTGATCCTGACACACAAGCACCATTGGATGAGGAAAAATTAATGTTTAAATTTAATAAATTTATTGATTCATTAAAAATGAACTTTAGTGACATTCCTTATTATATGATAGGTGTGAATGTTACTATCCTTCCACAAATTTCATTTGCAAAGCTACTAAATTTAAAACATCAAACACAACAAGCAAGTATGCCATCTTTTTTTGCTAAAGATTTTCCACTTTTTTACAGGAAAGCTTATTATAGAATTAGACTTGAGACTGCTGATAATTCACCTGTGACACCTGATACAAAGGCAAGATGGAATAGATCTATAACTTACAGAACAATTTTGAGAGCTGATCAAATAACACAAGATAATCCCAATTACAGAGCATATGTTAGAAAAAGAACTATTAGACAAGCCAAATTAGAAGTAATAAATGAAGAAAGAAATGAAATAATAGCATTATTGAGTAATGCAAATATTTATTCTGTCAATACTAGATACATAAAGTCTATGGACTGGATTGATTTTTCAAATTCAAGAATATCAAATATGGACGGATATTATATTGACACTGAGTTTTTCAATACTGTTGATATTCCATGTCATTACAAGTCTGCATGGTTTACTTTAATGTTTTTCACTCATAAAGTTACTACAGTTGTTGATTTGTATGCAAAATTATGGGATTTACTTGTAACTGACAATTCTAGAAGAGGTCAATATAATTTTTATTCTAGAGACAATTATTTTATTGACACAGATTTACGTAAACACATTGAAGCTACAACTATGGTTTTGACTACAATTTCTCAAAGAAAAGCATTGATTGATGCCTTTTATGATGATTTGGAGAAATTTGGACACAATCTAGTTTTGAGAAGGGAAAACAATATTCAAAGTTCAATTTTTTTGGATCATCATTATAATAGAGATGCATATTTTCTGAGAAATCGTGAAAATAATGAACAGACTGAGAACAGACTTATAAATTTGGAGATGATGTTGCAATATACTTATAAACAATCTTTAGCTTTATTTACAAATCCAGAAGAAAATCAACATATTTTATCAAATGATTTGGCAATATCATTGTCAGATTTCCATGACAGTAAATCAAAGAACATGCTCTTCTTTTTAAATTGGTTTAATCATTGGTTTGATGTGAGTTTACATCACAAGTTTGTAATGATGATACATGAAGTGAATAAAGTTATTAGTATTGAAACTGAGGGTGATGAGTCTAGATATGTGATTTCTAGTTTTGAGGAATTTATGGAGAAACATTTTGGACAGATTATTGATGAGAATCCAAAGAAAAATATTGAACCAGAAGATCCATGGTTTTGTGATAAAACCTTTTTTGATAAAAGGAGCGAGTTAAGTATTCACGAATATTACCAAAAAAGCATTTCATATAAATGGTTTAGTTTTTGTTATTCTGTCAGATCCAATCACATATCATATGTTAATTTTGCTGATTTTATTTTGGAATTTAAAAGACAACGTAGTTTGAAGATTTACAAGGAAAATATCATAAAGGATTCATACTGTATAAATGTACCTGGATTTTCAATTGAAAAACTTGAAGGAACAACCTTTCCAAAACTTCTCAATGACTACAAACAAATTTCAAGAAAAGTACAAGAGTCACTAACATCTCCAATCAGATTTATTAAAACATCTGAGGTTTCTAGATTTTTACTCATTGATAATCAACGAGCTAGAAGCATTGAAACTGTTGGACTTCGAAAACTTCAGGGAGCAAAGAACAATGTTTTAATTTTCTGGGACTTGGAAACTTATAATTGTCCAATTGATAATATGAAACAGATTCCATTTTTATTAAGCATGAAAATTTATGCTGGGCAATTCTTTGATTTTTATTTTACGGATATTATTGAATTTGACATGGATGGGAAAAAAAACAAAGTTTATCAACTGTTAAAAGATGCATTGATTTTTGAACATACTTTTGGTGGTGAGTCTTGCTGTTATGATTTTGTAAGCTTTCTCTATTATACTTTCTTGCAGAAATCCTCTGGGAATTATGGAACAATAAATATTTATAGTTTCAATGGTGCTAAATTTGATCATATTTTTTTGGTTCAATTACTTATTCAATATGGAATAACTATAAATGGAAGTGGTATTAATGATCCAAAATCCATGATGTGTGGACAGTATAAATCAGCACAATACAGAGTAAACAAACCAAAATACACACAAAATTCATTATGTTTTATAGATTTCATGTTGATTCATCCATGTGGTGGATTAAAAGTTCAAGCAAAGATATTTTTGGCAGGTGAGGAAAATCTACAAAAGTTAGATTTTGATGTTGCTGGTAAGACCAAAGAAGAATACATAAATGACATGAATAATGCATTAACATATGTGGGAAGAGATGTTGAAGCTCTTGCTGGACTTTATGTTATGTACAGATACTCTGTTAATGTTACTGTCAGAGATCTTCATCGTCAAATGTTTGAAAAAATTGAAAATACTATAAGTGATGCAGACAAAAATTTAACAATGGAACAATTATTGAGACTAACTTGTAAACTGAAGAGTTTTTCTTTAATTGGTGATGCATCACAATATGCACCACATTACGTTTCTTCGTCAGCTGGACTTGCTATTAAAATTTACAAGGAATGTTTTCATAACCCTTTAATAGATTTGAGAGGTGATAAGAAGAATGTTTTGGAAATATTGAGAATGACATTTTTTGGTGGATATACTTCAAACTTTTGTATGTACAAGGATTGTACAGATATTGATAGGAAACTAAACTACTATGATATCAATAGTTCTTATCCATATGTAATGACAAAGGAAATGCCAATTTATGATTTTGATGGTGTTAATCCACAGGATTGGGAAGAGGGATTTATAATGAGACAAGATTTAAAGTCTTTCTGGACTGACAGGAATAAATATTGTAGATTTATTCAGAAATTTTCGCTTTATTTCTGTTCAATTATCACATTTACAGAGAATGAACAATCAATTTATCCTTTCCCAGTTAGAGGTTCAATGAAATATACAAGTAGAGTTGGCAGTTTTTATCCAAGAAGCTTGACAAATAGATGGGTGTGGGGATACGAACTTACTAGATATGCTAATATTTTCAATAAATATCACCCAGGTAGAGTTTGTCCATTTGAAAATTTGGAAATTACATCTTACTTACCATATAGAATGACTTATCATCCATTGTTTGATTCTGATGATGATATAAAGTATCAGAAAGGGAAAGCTTCAATTTTCAAAGGATATATACAATATTTTTACGAGAAAAAACAGAGGGGTGGACTTCCAAATGCTACAGATGAAGAAAAGGCATGTAAACCACTTTATAAATTACTTTTGAATAGTCTTTATGGAAAGTTTAGTCAGAGACATTTTAACAAGAGTTATTATGGATACAATTTTGATTTACATAAGGCAGTAAATCCAGACAAAGTGATAAATATTCACGATTATGGTTTCAGAGAGGAAAGGGGTGTTATCAAAAAAATGGAAGTTGAAAATGATGAACGTGGAATAGGAGATCTTGTAAGAATATCAAGTTGGATAACTGCTGTTGCGAGATTAAGACTTTGGAAGATGATGTTTTATTTAATGTATTCCGGAACAACTGACAACATAAAAGACAGAATGATATATTATGCTGATACTGACTCTATTATTACAACTGGAACTTTTCCTTCGAGATATTGTGACAAGAACGCAATAGGAAAATGGGATCTTGAAAAGAGAGTATTATACGGATATTTTGTTTTACCAAAATTTTATTCACTTGTTGATGAAAAAGCTAAAATTGACATAAAATCAAAGGGAATTAGGAAGAATATTATGAATTATGATTCCTGGTTTAAATTGTTGGAACATAAAGAGTTTCATGCGTTTCAAACTCAATTTTCTAGACATTTGGGATCTGTTTACGTAAATCCAGAATTCAAAAAAGATATTCACATAAAAATTCAAAAGAGGAAATTCACAAATAATGAAATGGAGAATACAGATCCATCATTATCATTTGAAAATGAAAATGAATATAATGAGTTTTTAAAAGTCTATTATTAATAATATTTTATTTTTTTTAAAAAAAAAAAATGGAACCATCAATTGATAGTATTATTGAACAATTTCAAATGCTACCAAGACATAAACAACAAAGTACTTACAAAAATATTCGTGAACTAATTGGAAGAAGGATAGAAAAAAGAATTGCTGATCTATCATCTATAAATGATGATGATACATTAGATGAGAATGTTTTAATACAATTAGAACAATACCAATCTTTCTTATTTGATGCTTATAAACATATAATGGAAAGACATCTTATTTGTATCAGTGACAACTTTGGTTTTTTAAATGATTCTATGAACAGATTAGAGGAATTTTATCAAATTTCTGATCAATATTCATCTAAAGACTTTGTAGATTTTTTAAAGGATGAAAGCACTGACATACAGATAAAGATAAAAGAACTGCTTTCTCACGATGATTCTCTAAAAGACACAACATTTGATGTATTTAACTTATATCCTTTACTTTCAAGTAGTATCATATATAATGTTCACATTTAATATAATATAAATTTTATGTTGTATGGTTTCGTTATTTCTACAAGAGATCTATCATAATATTCAAATTTAATTTCTATAAACTCCTGATTTTCATTCACAATAAAGACTTCTTTATCATATGGTCTTCTTCCTTCGTATATTATTTTGTGATTGGTAAATTTTCCCTCAGGACATGATACTTTTGACTCTGAAACAACTTTTGGTGTTAAAACAATAAGATTTGAAATATTAAGTGTATTTTCTGAAATTATTTCATATCTAGAAATTTTAGATGGCACATTAACGTAAACGAAATCATATGCATTTGATTTTAAATGTTGAACCAAGTTCAATCGATGTTCTTTCCATTCATCATCATTTGATGGAGTTGTTTTACTTGAATTCATAAATTCATGTTCACTGACTGTGATGGTAGATACAGACATGACAATATCTAACAATTGAAAGAAAACTTTTTTCTGAGATTTATTTAAAACTGATTTTAGTGGAATCTTCAGTGGATTCGATGTTGATGATATATTGAACTCCAATGGATTATTTCTACTGTTAGAATCATTCTCATCATCATCATGATTATTATTTATTTGTTTCGTGGAAATTATTTCTGGATCCATATCATTTTTTGTATTGTCACACACTTTTTGACCAGAAATAAAATTTTCAAATTCATCTTTATGAGCTTGTCCAACATTTAAGTCATCATCATCGCTTGATGATGTTGTATTTGATTTTCTTTCATTTTCGGTAATCTCAACTTGTTCTTCTTCAATATTTTTTTCTACATCATCATTTTCATCACATATATATGAACTCATTTTTTTTTATATATTTTTTTGTTTTTTATTTTATTAAATAAAAAAAAACACATAGATTATATATAGTATATTTTTTCTTTTTTAAAAAAATAGAAACAAACAAAAAAAAAAAATCTATTATT
>JACCDG011664652.1_pt1 | contig 12388 bp, 12 predicted proteins | sample 7442471 | NCBI WGS metagenome assembly JACCDG01 (sample SAMN15323444, study PRJNA562643) | freshwater metagenome | isolation source: river surface water | place: USA:Blue River Watershed | collected 2017-08-17 | reverse complement strand
CAATCTGCTGATGCTGCCAGTTTCAACACAGGCTGAATGTGCTCGATACGCCACTTGTTCTTGTTGTCGAAACGTTCAGTTAGATCAGTAGCAAATGTCACAGCACCACGCTGGCTTGCCGCATTTGCGTCACCAATGTAAAACTTGAGCTCGCCGTTTTCAATTTTTGGAATAAAATATTGCTCATATGCACTCAGACCGTTAGCAGCCCATGCAAACTGCTCAATTTTTGCTTTTGCAGGTTTAATAATTACATCCCATTCAGGCTCAATAAACTTGGGTTGCGGCGGTACAAGATTTGCAGCCATAAAACGGTAGTTGATGTGACTTTTACTCTTGTTTACATATTTAAGTTCAACTGGTACATCTTCACCGTTTTTGCTTTCGTAGATCACTTCAAGAACGGAATCTTTAGAACTAAACTCTTGGTCGCTCGAAATGTGTCCAAGCAGGCTAAGATTGCTGAGACCAAACTCACCTTTTAGTCCGTCGATCGGTTTCGCAAATCCACCTTTGAGGACAACGTCCTTTTCTTTTTCTAGAGCTTCTACGACTACTTTCTCGTTACTAGCATTCACTTTAATTTTGTCAAAGAATCCTGTACTAATAACATATTTCACTAGATCTTGAATATTATCCTTCATTTGTAGCCTCCAACTTTATTGCCAATTTTCATCTGTTGTTCTTCTTCCATTCTTAATTTTACATTTTCTTCAATTAGTTTGTCATCCCATCCACAGAGATCTTTCATAATAAATCTCTTACTAAGATAGCCCGGTGCAATATTCATTGCTTCAAACAGTGTTTTTAATTCTTCTGGGCTGTATCTGCCAGGTGGTTTTGCTGCCATGTTGTTGTCCTTGTTTTAATATTATGTCGCGGTGTATAATCTCTGTCAACTGAATCTAGAAAGTAAACAGACTGTCAAAATTGTTATTAGCCTTGCTTGCATCAAGATCCCATTTGAGGACACCTAATAGGTTGTCTAGTTTTTTGTCAATCAATGCCTGTTCCATTGCATCATGATCGAATGGCAAATCTTTAAACCACTGTGGTAATGTAAGCTGGTCTACAGGAAATGCAATACTGTTAATATCAGCAGGGTTGCTTTTTAGCTTACACACAATCACCTTAGCACCATCTGTAATAGACTGACTATAATGATCGCCATAGATCTTTTTCAGCTTGTTCCAGTTGAGACTTGCAAGCACATGTCCTGGTATCATGGTCTTTTTAGTGCTCGAATTCATATTAGCACTTGCTAATTGTGCCTGTTGGTTGGTATACCTGGTGATATTGTTTGCACGTTTTGGCGAACCTTTTTCCCAACCATTCCAACTTCTAAATTGGTTTCTAAATTCAGAAATATGGCTAATTACATCGTTCTGTGGAGTACCAGTCAGCACTTTGATCAGTACATCACTCAAAAAGTCTTGCACAACTTTAGGTGTGTCGCTGCGTTTAAGATCAAGACCCATAGCTTTAATCTCACCGGGCTTGCCATTTTGGTCTTTGCGCTTGCCTTCTTTGTCAAAGATAAGCACTGCATAACGCTTTTTGGTAATAAACAGTCCTTTGATAGCACAGAGTTCGCGCCCTGCTTTGATAATTGCGCCATTTTCCAACGGACAGTTAAATGCATCAGCCATGAACTGAGGGAAGCTTTCGTTGGTAATGTCTGCAATCTTGTCATAAAGATCAATTACATTCTCTTTAGTCCACTCGTAATCTTTAAACTCTTCAAGATCTTTCATTACGGCATATGCAGAAAAGTAAGCACTGTCTGTGTCTCCATAGATGATAGACTTACCGACATGGTTATATTCGCCTGCAATGATTTCGTTGATTTTAGCACTCATGTGACGCACAATACAACGACCACACAGTGTTGTGCTCTGTGCTACTCGCGGGTCATACCAACGACTACCCGGGTTACCGATAGCACCGTAAAGACTGTTAAGAAGAATTTTCTTAATCAATTGACGTTGATCATAGAATGCAGCCTGTTTCTTAGCTTCTGCCTTTTCACTAGCATCAGCTGCTTCGTCTGCCGCCTTAGCCCATTTTTTAGCTTCTGCTTGTAGTTCTTTACGCTCCTTATACCAACGACTAAGCACACCAGGAATTAGACCAGGTTTACCGCTGTCAAACAGTGTACCATTGGCACTGAGTGTGAGTTTTTTACCACTTTTCCACACAAGATCATAGATTTCTTTTGCAGTAACGGTTGCAGTTGACCCATCTTCGAAGTCAATCTTCAACGGTATGTTGTGTTTGTTAGGGTCCATAACTGCTTGATATTCTAGCGAACCGAATACACCGTTCCATGCGTCTGCAAAACTTTTCTTGTGCTGTTTAACCTGTATCTTGAGGAACTCCTCTGTTAGATCGGCACGAATTTGGCCAACAATAGTTTCTGGGCTCATGTTAACAGCACGAATAGTACTAGGATACAGACTGTTAATGTCAACACCGCCAATCCAGTCATGCATACCAGGTTTTGGATCAGCAACATATGCACCAACCACAGATCCACCTAGCTCGGTTTCTTCTGCCCAACGTGCTTCGCGTTCTTCTTCAGTCTCACGAATACGAGTTGGTACCATTAGACCAAGATCGTGTGCAGAGTTTACAATAGCCTGGTCAATTAGTGCAACAGCACCCATAGTTGTCTGTAGCAAAACACAGTTGGTGTGTGCAAGGTTATTGGACAGGTCGATAAACTTTAGCTTGCGGTCAATTTTAACCAACAGCATGACGTCTTGCCTGTTATATTCAACAAACTTTTTGAAATCGTTGTTGTAGAGTGCGTCCAGTGTGCCTTCATAATGAGTTTTCTTTTCACCGACTTCGTATTCGCCCACAAAGTCCAGTCGATAACTATGCATTTCGTGATAGGTGTGTTTACGATACAGTTGCAGATAATCCAGGTGTACACGACCTACCAAATCATAGGTAACAGTTTCGCGCCCATATGCCTCGTATTCGCGCTTTTTAGGGAATTTGCCCCAGTGACACAGTTTACGAGTTTCTTCTTTACCAAGAACTTCGATAATACGGTTATGAATATAGGGAATATCAAATCCTTCTGAGTTCCAACCAGTTAGAATGTCTACATCTTCTATTAGATCTAAAAAGATTTCTAACAGTTGCTTTTCGCTGTCACATAAAATAGTGTCTTCAAACTCGCTAACAATAGACTCTGCTGCTTCTTTACTCATTCCTTTTGGTTTAATAACCAATGTAAAATTTCTATCCATCCAGTTGAGATAGATACTTACTGCTGTGATTGGGCTGAATGCATCGTCTGGGCTCGAGAAACCTCGTAATGGATCAAAGTCAACTTCAATATCAAAGAATCCAACATGCAAGTCTGGCGAGTGCGAATCTTTATAGTTGTCGTAAAGACATCTAAAGATTGGGTTGATATCGCTTTCGTGCAGTTTAACTTTTGGTAAGAGTCCAAGTTCTTTCTTGAACTCTTTTTCTTTTGTAGTTTGATAACGATCAAGTTTTGTTCCAAAAATACTGGTCCATTTGCCTTTATCACTTGGCCAATATACTACATATTTCGTAGGGTGTGTTACAAAGTGTCGTTTGCCGTTTCGATCTCGTTCGACAACTAAGATTTGATTTTTGTCACGCTCAATAATAGCGTCTATATAGCTCATAATATCTCCTTCCCGCTTTTGGCCGGTTAACCTTACTGCATGCTGAACTGTTCAGCGTTTTATTTTTTTGAATGTATCACTAGTATACCACCTGTATGCATCTGCCACAATTTGTTCTAGACTTTTAGTAGCAGTCCACTCAATATCTTGCCGTATCTTAGATACATTTGCAACTAACCATGCAGGATCACCGACTCTGCGTTTGGTTACAGTGGTATTTACTCGATGGCCGGTTACACGTTCAACTGTTGAGATAACTTCTCGAACACTTGCACCTTGACTACTACCGATATTATATACATGTGCACCAGGGTTCTGTATTAGCCATTGAATGGCTTTAACATGTGCATCGGCAATGTCACTTACGTGGACATAATCTCGTATGCAGGTTTTATCGTGTGTAGGCCAATCGTCACCATAGATTTCTAAAGTAGTAGCATTTAGTATAGATTCTATTATTTTAGCAACTAAATGTGTTGCCCCTGGTTCTTGTCCAATAGTTGCTGATTCTGATGCACCAACTGCATTGAAATATCTAAAACTTACACTGTTTATAGAGTATGCGGTGTAATAGTCATGTAGTAGAATTTCTCCCATCATTTTAGTTTTACCATAGACATTCATCGGTCTATACGTATCACGTTCAACAAAAGGAGATATACCATCTCCGTCACCGTAGACACTGCTGCTAGAACTAAACACCACGTTCTTGTGATCAAATGATCTTAAAAAGTTAAGAAACCGTGCAAGCTTTACTACATTTTCGTCGTAATATTTGGCTGGATCAAATTGACTTGGTCCAACTAGACTAGCTGCTGCACAATGCACAATTGCTACAGGTCTAACAGACCTGATAGCGTTTAAACTGCTGTCGCCTACATAATCATCATGAACTACAGAATCAGCATAAACATGTGTGTGCGTAAGTAGCTCTGCTCTATTATCAATTAATAGTGTTTTATAGTCAGTATTCTGTTTTATCGATGCGGCTATATGACTGCCGACATAGCCGCATCCGCCAGTGATAGCTACCCACTTGCTCATTATTAGCGAGCTTTACCGGCAACTGCAAGAATTTCTTCAACTGCATCTAGTTCTTCGCGGCCATCTGCAAGTTCATCGCGGTTCTCGCTCATTTTAGCAGCTACACGAATAGCTTTGTTTAGTACAGGCTTAGGAATTTCAAGTTCCTCACTAACTGCTGCAACTAGGTCATTGAGGCCTTCTTTTAGATTTTTAACATCAAGTGTTACTTGCACCCCTTGGTTAATAAGTTCTTTGATTTTGATTTTGTCATTTTCACTGAGAACACCAATGCCCATTTTTTAAACTCCTATGCTAGTGTTGTTTAAATATTTTGCCGGCCGGGTACGCAGTTGTCAACTTACAATAGAATAGCAAAATCATACATGTGCATAAAGTTGTTGTCGCCTACCCATGTAACGGTATCAGTACTGGTAAAGCAAGTGTGCCTAGTCAATAGCCCATATGTACCGACTACCCATCTGTCGTTAAACCATACCACACTGGTAAATTGATAACCAGGATTTTCATATTGATTCCAGTCGGCACCATCTAGTGTATAATAGATCATACCACTAGCAACTGCAACAACATGACCGCTAGGATTGGACGCAATTCTAGTAAAATCTGCATTGGCATATGTTGGTTCTACAAAATCAGTGGCATTCCACACTGGTGATACTATGCTAGGTGTGTAAATGACTACACCGCTACAGGCAAATACGTATAGTTCATTTGCATATGTAACATCAAAAACAGTTCTACCATTGAAAAGATTTGGTACATTTACTGTAACCCAGCTAAAACCATTATCTAAACTGTATACTATCAATGGGTTATTGTCAGACACACCACAAGCTATCCACGCATCACCTATCCTACGAATACCATGGAACACACTTCTGTTGTCGTCTTGACTGTAGACCATTATCCAACTGCTTTGATTACCATTGTTACTCTTGAATATCTGTGCAACTTCGTCATATCTATTGTAAGCAGGTTCATTGGTGGCATATTTCTGTGTACCAACTATCATCCAGGCTGGATTGTTATTGGTAGAATCTTTGGCATAGCGTATTGCTCTTGGACTGAGCTCACCGTCAATAATACTACCGTTTACCCAGGCATTACCATTGTAACTACAGCTCACATAACCATCGTCGCTGATTGTAGCTACCGTGCTTCCATCGGTTGCAATACCTATTGCACTCTGTCTTGTTAAAAACGGACTTTCAATGTTGTCGGCGGCCGTCCAAGTATAGCCGTCATTAGTGACAGTAACACCACTCACAGTGATCATACGATCGTATATATTGCCTGTTGCGTAAAGAGTTGCCATTTATTTGCCTTTCTTTTTCTTAACAGGTAGCATATAATTACCTTTAACACCGCCAGTTAAATACGGTCTAGAAAACCATTTTTTCATATAATCTGGTTCGTTTTTCCATTTGTCATCACCTTGAAAAGTGAGAGGACTACTAGATCCATCAGTATTCGGTCTACTGTTTTTAGGGGCGCCATACACACCCCATTTATCAGAAATTTCCCAGGCTCTCATAGTTTACTCCATATTAGTAAACTATTTACTATCAATCAGGAAGGTTATTGATGTAACGTCTTATAGGATCATCGATCTCTCTGCTTATTCGTTTGATACTGTACAAATGAAGACTCGGAAATGGTATTTTGTTGTACACAAAGTTATTTGGTTGCCAAAAAGTTACCATACGATTCGCACGTATGTCATCAACATCTTTTACATCATCTATAAAATGTGTTTTATTGTGAAAACAACAGTATGGATGCCCAAATCGTTTTCCACCGCCGAAAAAATTTGCTAGAGTAGGAAAGTAAACTTCTTCAATTGCATATGGCCACATCATGTTTAGAATGTCATAGTTGTTTACAGTCCATTCGACTATCTTGTGAAATAGCTCTTGTCTGTAAAAACTACCTTCAATTAGGTTGCCTAGATAGTAACTAGGATCATATGGATCGAATAGATTCTTAAAAATTTTATTAGAAAAGCTATTCACCCAGGGTGGCCATGCCCCTACTCTAGGTTGATTAGCGTCTGTGAACCATATGCTATAGTCTAGTTGGTCAATGTAATTACACATACCAGCTTTAACGAACATTTCGCTTGTGTGCAACACCGCTAGATGACTAAATTTTACTCCGCTATTGTATGCATGTAAATAATTGGTTATGTGTGTTGGTACTTGACTGTGTGCATGCACCGTATTAAAACGAGCAGGGTTAATTAGTACGCCATCTAGATTGCCTATAGAAAAGTCAAAATCAACAAATGACGACGCAACATGCAACACAAAAACTGAGTCAGGATTGTACTTTTTTGCATTAGCAATAGTGTTTCTCACTACATCATTACGTTCGTGTACCGGGACGCTAAAAAGTATAGTCATGACAAAATTATGACGTAAATTATTATATTACACAATATTTAACGATTCAACTGCCCGTCTATGTAGATCTCGGTTGCGGCCTTAATATATGATCTAACAACTATCGGCGGTTGATGTAACCAGCTTTGAGAAGGATTTAACAACTTGAACAGGCGTTCGCCTAGCTGTTCTTTTTTGCTGGCACTAATCATTGTGTTATCCATTAATCTATGTTGTGACCACCTAGTATGGCTGCAAGTTCTAATGCAGAATGTTGCTTTACAAGATGCTCGGAGACAAGTTGATTGTCAACCATTATCTGTGCAGGCTTTTTGACTTCTTCTATCCAACCCAATACGCTAGATTTTAAATTTGATGATTCTGACACACCTGCGTAACCTATCTTGGTAAAGCTTCGATCAAAAAGTGTGATGGGCAATCCCTGCCTACCTTGTGACACAATGTCAGACTTTGATGCTTTGACCCAAGTGGTAGAATCTTCATTCTTTGTCCACAGTTGACTACCAACTAAAATATATGGCAACAGCACACCTCTGTATCTTGCACTCAATCCCAATATTTCATTAAGTGCAGTACGCATGATCTCTTTGTCTAGACGTATCTTGTTAAGATCAATGAAAACAGCAATGTCATCTGGTACAGTGTCATCTTGTCTAGCAGCATCGCCAAATACTTTTAACTCTGGCGCATAGGCATTTTTGCGTAGTGCTGCAATAATGCTGTCTAGCTTCTTAACTTTGTTGCCTACCCAAGTGTTAGGGTCGCCTGGCATGTCGCCGTAACGTTGCAACAACTGATCAACTGTAGATGCTGCTTCATCTGTTTGTACAGGCTGTTTGATATAAGATTTAACCGAGTATTCTTTGATGTCTTTGGTAAATTGCGCACCTACATCGGTTAGTGGGTTGTCTACTTCTGGCGTGCTAGGTTCAAAACCTTGTTTCTTATAGTACTCGCCACTACCCCATTTGCTAGTTAGTTTAACTTTGGTTGCGCCCATTGCTTTAGCCTGTTCAAGACCTTTTGCTATTAATTGCTTACCAGAACTGTTGTAACTACCTAGCCATTTGATTTCTGCTATGCTATCTGTAACCTGTAGTTGTATAGCACCAATTTCATCTTCATACCCTTCCCAGTCATAGACAAATATAGACCCTTGCTGTAGTTCTGGATTCTTTAGTGCTTTGATATTGTTTTTTACAACGTACTCGATAGCAGATAATGCTTGATAATCACGTTCTATTTGTTTGTATGCAACTGTGTTTGGGTCAATGTCAAAACTGTTGTCATTTACAATTTCTTGTTGTTCTTGTACTAGGTCAAGCAACTCTTTAAGCTGTGCTATGTTTAATGGCATATTGGCATTTGTAGACTCTTTAATCTTGCCTCTGTCTTGTTGTATATCTTTAATCACATCTTTAAGTTGTGGTTTAGTACGTAATCCGCTTGCGTATTCTACAAAGTACTTGATGGCATCGCGATTTTTTGATGCATATTTGCCAAAGGTTTTGAATAGCTTTTTAGCATACTCTTGCTGCTCTGCGTTTGGATCACAAGCAATTGCTAATGCACGAACACAACGCAACACAGTGAGTCGAATGTCGTCATAACGATGTATGTAATCGCCGCCTGGTGCTCTAAATTCAATGTATTTGTCTTTGATGTTGATAGACACATGTCTATCCTGTGTTGGTAAAAGATCAACTAGTGTATCTACAGCTACTATGTCTAGTCTACGTTTTACCTGCTCAAACATACCGGCAAGGTTAATTAGATTACGACGAGATCTTGCACTAACACGATCATCTAAATGATTGATTAGACTTTTAGCATATTGATTATTGGCACGATTAAACTGGTCAAGTATGTATTTGTCGCCAAAAAATAATACCAGTTTAATGGGATCAAGTTCGGTCATTAGCTCTTTTGGCAGACTAAGGTTGATGTGGAACCCAGTTGTTTCGTTTGTTTCAACACCATAAGAATGTGCCCATTCAAAAAATGTGTCCATTGCTGCAAGACCTTGCAGCAATGGCATTGGCGGACTGATCAATTCTATACCACCATATTCTGGACTGTCGGATTCTATGCTTACATCTGGCTCAAACACCCAGACATCTTGCTGTCTAGTACCAGCGTGATAAATTTTGCTGGTACTAGCACTAAACCCTGTAGCCATAACAAAATCATATTCTAGATCGTCAATGGTTTTACCGTCGTGTATCTGATTATCTAGTTTGGTGTAAGGCCATGCAATTAAACCATCTCCGTAATTTTCCCAGAACTGCTTCATGGTTTTGATTTGCTTGCTCTGCGCAAACTCTGGAAAACGGTTTTTTGTAAGAAGTTTTTCGTTTAAAATTTCAACTGCTGCAAAAAATGCATCAGTTTCGTTGTCGATAGCATCATTAATTTTATCAATATCTTTGGTTTTTAAAATAGTTGATACTGCTTTTTTCAGTACTGGCAACAGATCAGTGTCTAATCGAGAATAGATATCTGCTTTAACCCAACGCACATACGCTATTTCGTATTTTTCAAGTGCTCTTTCGATCGCATTTCGATTGTTAGGCCAATCACCATTCATAAAAAAATGTAAGACTCGGTCTCCCCAACTGGGCACAGTTGGAAACGGCTTGTCTTTAGAATAGTCGGGTACTTGTAGACCCTCTTCACCTGTTAAATGTTCAAGGTCTGGAATAAGCATTTCTGCTTCAAAACCAAAAACAGCAGATTTAGCAATGTTAGTATTAGAAAAGTCTGTCAACGCAGACGGTGTCATACTTACTTCTTCAAGTGTATCTGAATGCAGACTGTGTATTTTCATTCGTCATTCAATTTGTCTATTGTGTTTCTCATACTTTCTGTCATGTTAAATTTCATAACAGGACTAACAACATGAGTGTCATCTGGTTCATGGCTTTTTGATTTTGAAACCATTACACCGTCTACACCCATTAGCTTGTTAGCAATCTTGATAATTTCTAATTCTTCCGGAGTGTATGCCAGTGCAGCAAGACTTTCGTTCCAAGTGCTTTGAGCATTAAACTCCACTTCGCCATTTGCTACTGCTTTTGCTGCGGCAAGTGCTACAACATAACGATACTGTTTATATGTATCGCTGTTTACTAATTCGGGTACTATCATTGTTGGCGACAGAGTGTTTTCTATATTAGACTCTAACCCTGGTATAGAAGCTTCTAGCAAATCTCTAAGTTTCATGATAATTCCCAACAGTCTGTCGATTATTTATCGGTTTGAGTACTATATTTTTTTACAGACCCATCGTCGAGAACCATATAGGCTTCAAACTTGATATTTGGATAATCTTGTTTGAGACTAAGAAAGCTTTTCAAATTAATTTCTGCGTCGTCAAACAAGCGCACTGTGTCAAACTCGCCGGTTTCAAGATACTGGCCGATGATGATCTTTTTAGCTTCGCCACTTGGCAAGTTGAGATTGCCTGCACGATGCACATGAATCTTGTCAATATCAAGACCATGTTTGCGAAATGTATCAAGGAACGTTTCTTTGTCATCAAAATCACTTCTTGCAGTAACAATAATCACTTTACTACTAGGTCTGCGACCAATAGTGTCTAATGTTGACTTGGCTTTACGCCACATTTTTTCAATTGGTACACTAGTCGCATTGAAAAATTTAGCATCTCTAAACTGCCTAAAATCAAAACTTTCGCCTGGTTTGAGTTTGTATGTGTTGAATTCTCGATTATCTAACTCTTTTACTACCTTGTTGTTTTTTAGAACTAGGATTTTTGCTTTTGTGTGAAAAAGAGTTTCGTCGATATCAAACACAGTTAACGCAGCGCCAGCTGTTGTTTGATCTTCTATCAGGTTGATATTTTTTAAAAAATCTCGAATATCCTCTTCGCTATATCCAAGCAGTCTTCCCATTTCTATGTGATATTCTTTCCCTGGTTTAATACCACGTGCAAAGTTTGCATTCATGTCTTGTACAAGTGTTGCCAAACGTTGAACTCGTGCGTCTTCGCCTGCTTGCCCGACGACATAATTGTTGTATTTGATACTTGGAATGTTGATCTGTGTGTAAGACCATCCACGTTGGTCAGCTAATGGTTTATATAGTTGTTGAAATATCACAGGGTCAACAATTGCAGCAGGTTTAACACCTGCTTTCATTAGTTCGAATTCGTTTTTAGGTGAACCATGTGGTGCTATTGCTTCGTGTATAAACATTTTATTAGTCTTACGATTGTGTGTTTTTTGTATATTCAATGGCGTATTTTTCATAATTTTCTATGTATTCAATAATTTGCCTTGCTGCTACTATATTACCTTCTTCTGATACAGCATTTACACTTTTACTATAGCTTGTACAGTAGGGTAAATGGTATTGATAATCTGCTATTTTATCGTCAACTATACCATACTTGAATTCATACCAAGATGGTATATAACTTTTGCGTATCAAATGTATTGCTTTTATTTTTTTTGCTGCTAGATAATCTACTACTTGCATCAATGCACCAGCTGCTCTGTTTTTCTGAAGATCTGGATTATAATAAAGTCTTCTATATTCGTTTAGATATTGATTAACTTCGGCCCAGTGCATACCTTGCAGAGAAGAAACATCCATAGTACGTTCGGTAAAAAATTTGTTTCCAGTGAAGTTAAAGGTGTGAGGGTCGTCTTTATCTTCATTTTCAGTCCAATATCTGATATTTTCATCTGGAATTTTAGCATGACAAAAATCGTGATGCCATGATTGGAAGTAAACATTCATTGGGTCTGGATGAGATATAATTGCAAAATCCATAGGAGTTTTGTATTTTTTAACTTCCATTAGTATGCGTTCTTGACTAATGGTAGGTACTGTTATGTATTTTCCTTCTATGTTATATTTTTCATTGACGTATTCGACCATTGTTTTTACATCGGTGTAATACTGTTCGCGTCTAATAGAAAAAATGCTGTGACCAAAAAATTGTATGTTCATTTTGATCTCCAATAAATACAATGCCTCACTCGGAGACCTAACAGTCCCTTTGAGGTTTGAGGGGTGGCTGAGTGGTTGAAGGCGCCTGTGTACGGGTAGACGCAAAAGCGTTTCGTGGGTTCGAATCCCATCCCCTCTGCTAAATCATCTGCTAGCACGTTTACGCCCTCTACGCATATTTGCTTGCCATCTGGCTAACTGCGCTTTTCTACCTTTGCCTTTGCCAATCTTGTCTAGCTGTGCAAGTGTAGCGTTTTTTGGTATACCATGTCTACGACTATCTCCTGGTCT
>JACCDG010707407.1_pt1 | contig 12390 bp, 13 predicted proteins | sample 7442471 | NCBI WGS metagenome assembly JACCDG01 (sample SAMN15323444, study PRJNA562643) | freshwater metagenome | isolation source: river surface water | place: USA:Blue River Watershed | collected 2017-08-17 | reverse complement strand
GCGATGAGAACTTCTGCCCCTTCCTGCCGGTGCTGCTGCTCGTCCCCGGCGCGCAGACGGCGCCCGCAATCAACGGCCTCGGCATCGCGCCGGCCGCTGAGATCCGCGACATCGCCGTCGCCTACTTCGAGCAGACGCTCGAGGACGTACAGAAGGGCCGATCGTTCGTCAACTTCGACGAGGCGCGCGAACGCCGCGGCCTCGCCCGCCGCGAGGACGTCGATGCGATGGCCCGCCAGGCCATGCGCGACCGCGCCGCAAAGCACCGATCGAGCCCGCGCACCGACCCGGCGCGACAGCCTATCTACCCGAACCCGACGAATCGGGTACAGTTTCCGCAGCACCCCGGCGTGCCATACGCGAAGGAGTAAGCCATGACGCAGGACCTCAAGAACCGCCGCGAGAACCCGACCAGCGCGAAAGTCGACGTCGTCGAGAACCGCCCGCCCCCGCAACGCAGCCCGCGCCGCGGCTCTGCGGCCGCTTTCATCGCCCGCAACTCGGGCCGCGTCGACGAGACGAACGACACGATCACGACCAACGACGGCACCGGCACCGCGACCCACACCCGCCCCGGCACCGTCGTCATGTACAAGCCGACCGAGCGTAGCGGCTACATCCCGCGCACCGTCTCGACCTCGGCGATGGCGATGCTGCTGAAGCAGGGCTGGTCTGAGTTCTGCCCCGACTGCGGGCAGGATCACCTCGACCGCAATGGCAACGTCACGACCGACCCGAACGCCTGCAGCGCCCGCGAACCCGTCGCCGTCCGCATCTGCCCCGTCGACGGGAAGCGCATCTATGACACGATGAGCCTGAACGCGGCGATGGTCGACGACTACGAAGACGACCCGAACGTCATTCATGACGACCCGTACGCCGCGAGCACGCCGGCGCAGCGCACGAAGATGAAGCTCGACCTGCACCTCTGGGTACGTCATCCCGAGTGGGCGCAGGCGAACGGCGTGCCGCCGCTGCCGAGCGCGTTTAAGGAACTGGTCGACCAGCTCCCCGCCGGCCGAGGCACCTAGTCGATGCTAGGGAACATCTGCAAGACGCCAGAGCTTTCCGCCTCGTGCCGAGCTTCGACGGTAATTTTCGAGCTTGGTGACCAGTTCAAGGTGCTCTGGGTTTACGCACAAAGGCGTGCGGCACAGATGATCCCATTCAAAAGGCTTCTTGGGGCGCCCGACCAGAAAGTGGTGCGCTTTGCCGGTGCGGCCTTCAAATTTGAAAGTCCCGTACCCGCCACTCTTAGCACCGGTCCAAATCATGCAGCCGTCGCTACGGCACGGATCGACCTTCGCCCAGAATCTGTTTTCGGGCGCGCCTTTGAACCCTCTGCCAATGGAAAGCAGGGGGTCGCCGTGGGCACGCCAGAGGTCATAATGGTGCTTGCACCAATTGCGCGAAATGGCAGCCGCGTCGCAGCCTTCAATCGTGCAGTCAAAGTTGATACGCTGACGGGGCATCGGGAACCTCCAATTCTCGGTGTCGAGGGACGGGCTGTTAGCGCAGCGCCGTCCCCTTACTTTACGCCGGCGCGCGGCTAAAGGGGGGTCTCCATGGCTACTTCTCTCACCCAGTCACACATCTTCGGCACGAAGGACGTCGCCGTCGCTGGCACGCAAGTAGCGATCGAGTCGACCCATTACCCGGTGTCCGCGGTGCAGATCATCGCGCACTCCGACAACGCCGGGCGCATCTTCTACGGCGGCGACGACATCGACTCGTCGACGCAGAAGGGGCTCGAGCCCGGCGAGTCGGTCAGCTTCGGCTCGGTGAATAACGAGCCGTTCCCGATCGAGAGCATCTACATCGACGCCGCCAACGCCAACGACGGCGTCGACTTCATCGCCGTTCGTGCGAGGGGTGCATAGTCATGGTCCTGCAGCACACCCGCCCGCCGACTATCTCCCTCGCCCAGGCAAAGGCTGCGTTTCTCGCGAACCTGCTGCCGATCCTCGGCGATACGCGGATGCTCTTCCTGCCCGACGCGGGCGACGCGACCACGTCAACCGACAAGAGCAGGAACGCGCAGACGATCACGCACAGCGCGACCGTAGCAGCCCGCCTTGCGCGGCTCGGCCTTGGCTACTACGCGACGTTCGACGGGGTGGCCGACTACGCATCGGCCCCCGACGTCGCTGGCCTCAGCTTCGGCGACGCCTCGACCGACGTAGCGCACTCCTGGCTCGCGCTCGTTCGCATCACGAATACGGCGAACAACCGCACGCTGTTCGGCAAGTTCACCACCAACCAGCGCGAGTATCGCGTCTACCTCAACACGACCGACCTGCTGCTCTGGGCGTTCTTCGACGAGTCCACCGACGCGACCGACCAGCGTGCGACTGACGCTGTCGTCACACAGGGCTCCTGGGTCCTGCTCGGCGGGTCGTTCAGCGGCACCGACGGCGCGAACGGTATGACCCTCTACCAGAACGCCGTCGTCGTCGCTTCGACCGCGACGACCGACTCAGGCGGCACGTATACCGCGATGGAGAACGGCACCTCGGTCCTCGGCATCGGCGCCGGGTCGGCAGCAGCCTCGCTCCTGTTTCAGGGCGATATGGCGATGCTCGCGCTCTGCGCCGGCGCGCTTACTGCCGACCAGCACTGGCAGGTTAAGCAGGCGGTTAACGCGCACTTCGCTCTGAGCCTCTAAGGTCAATGCCCGCAACGACGCTCTCGGGAAACGAGATCACCGACGCGCTGCGGGCGATTGCCGTCTCTGGGGACGGCCGCACAAACGACTCGTCGATCGGCTTCTGGTTTCGCTCACAGAACAAGTTGTCGCAGGCCAAGCCCGCCATCACTGCCGACGTCGGCCTGACCGCGGGCGGCGACGGCGCCGCGGTGCTGAGCAAGGCAGACGACAAAGCCTCGCCCTTCGTCAATCGCGTCTGGGACTACACGGTCCTCGACGACTTCGAGCGTTCCGACACGACCCCGGGCGACCTCGGTACGGCACCGACTGGGCAGGCGTGGAGCCTTGAGGGCAACGGCGGTCCTTCTGCGCAGATCGAAAGCGGGCGCTACATCGTCGGCCAGGGCGAGGGCGAGAGCTACGCGCGGTTGACGATGTCGAAGGCCCCGGCGCGCATCGGCGGCAAAATCTCCTGGGTTGAGCCGACGCCGGCCGCCGTCGAGGTCGGCAACGCCGTCATCGTGCTCTCGAAGAACGCAGCCCCCGGCTTCGTCGCGAACTGCATCTCGACGCACTTCATCGACGGCGTGCTGACGATCAACGAGATCCGTAACAGCGTCTTTACCGAGCTGCACCGCGAGTTCATGTTCCCGATCACGCGCGACGGGACCTCGTACCCTTGCTACATCGAACTCGACGGGGACACCTATACGGTGCTCCTGACGAACGGCGAGATCATCAGCTTTACGCATCCCTCGATCGGCGAGCTCGCCGGGCACCAAATCAGCTACAACCTGCTGTTTGACGCGCCCGACCGCCAAGCGCGCTGGGACGAAGTCTTCATCGCCGAGGACCCCTACACCGAAGAAGAGTACGTTTGGAAGCTCGACAACTCGGCGGGCGTCGCCGACGCCTATGTCGACTTCGACGGCACCCCGGGCGACACCGACAAGCACACGATGTCGGTCTGGGCGACCTGCACTGCGGGCGCGGTGCTCTCGTGGGACGACGACACCGGCAACGTGAGCGTCGGGACGAGCGGCACCCTGGCGCGGGTCATCTCGCCGAACCTGACGCCGCCCTCGTCGTCGTCGAAGATGCGCATCACCGTCCCCGCAGGCGAAACCGTCTGGTTCACCGGGGCGCAGCTCGAGGAAGCACTAAACGCCTCGCCCCTCATCGACAGCAACGGCTTCGCGACGCTGCGGGCAGCCGCTCAGGCCGAGCTGCCGTCGAGCCTGCTGCTCTACACGCAGGGCTGGCTCGCGTTTCGCGTGCGGCCGGGCTGGACTACAGGCGCGGCGCCAGTCGAGCAGAACAACGGGCTGTTTCAGTGGGCGATCGACGCCAATAACCGCCTCGTCGTCTACTACAACTACGACGCCGGCGTCTTCAACTTCCTCTCGGCGCGAAACGGCACCGTCACCGCCGTCGGGCTGACGCAGTCCGTCACGAAAGACACACCGTTCACGCTGATCGTGAAGTGGTCATCGGCGGGCATCGGGATGTCGTTCAACGGCGCGGCTTTCACCAACACGAGCGGCGGCATCCGGCCCGATGTCTCGGCGATCACGACGTTCGACCTGGGCTCGCTGAACGGGAACCAACATATCTGCGGCGACCTCTTCTGGGTCGCGGGCGGGACGGGCACCCTCAGCGACGCCGACGCCGCCATGATCGACGGATTCGGCAACACCGACGAGATCGACGGGATGCCCGACAGTCTGTCATTCTTCTGGGCGTGCGAGACGAGTCAGTATTGGGTGCCGACCGCAACCCCGCAAAGCGCTGCGGGCATGGCGGTGCGGCTGACAGACGCGAACGCGGCGCAGTTGTGGCAAGATCGCGTCGCGGCGATTAACGAGCGGATGCGCCAACGACGGCAGCCGCGGGTGATAGGAAGGCGACCGTAATGCCAGAGCTACCAACCCACACGATCCTCGACAACGGCCGCCGCTACCTGCGCCTGCGGGTTCAACAGCGCACCGTCGACGGCGACCTGCAGTATCGCGCCATCCTCGAGGGTGACGCCGCAGCGAAGGAACTCAGCGACTGGACGACGAACGTCGACGAGGCGCGGGCGGCGTTTGACGCGGAAAGGGCACGCTACCGATGAGCATCACCGGGCTTCAGATCTTTCAGCGCATGGTCGAAAAGGGCGGCCTCGGTATCTGGATGCCGAACGCCGAGATCGACTCGCTCGCCGCCGCGCTCCTGACATCGGTCCTGCACCTGCGTAACGAGAACTGGGGCTCTCAGCAGCACGAGTCGCAGTCGAACCTGATCTTCCGGCCGAGCGCCGCCACGGTCGCCGATTACGTGCGCTACGTCAAGAGCAGCAGCACGAACGCCGGCGCGGTCGTTCCCGATGCGGATTACTCAGACGTCACCCTCGGGTCTGAGGACATCGCGCTGCTCAAGGGCGGGCTGCACCCGTCTTGGTTGCTGCAGGCGCTTAACCGCGGCATGGGGAAGGTCTACACCGAGAACACTGAGCCGCTCTCGGCAAAGCCTGCCGGCGCCGTCCTCGCAGACGCCGGGCACCAAAGCTCATCGGCAAGCAACTACGTCGAGTCGGACGCGGACGGCGGGCCCGCAATCACGATTACGCCGACCGCCACCGCGAACTCTGAGAACGTCTACCAGGGCGTCGGCTCACTGCGAGCACTTAACGGCGCGGATGGTGGCTATTTCCGTCAGCGGTTCAACGTCACGCAGCGTGAGCCCGTCGTGGTCCATGACCTCTCGCGACTCGCATCGGGCACGGCGGCGCAGCTCTTGCTGCGCGACGTCACCGGCAGCGCGAACATCGGCACGACGGTTGAGCACAGCGAGGGCGCGTGGCAGTGGATGCGGCGACAAGAGACGATCCCCGACGACTGCAAAATCATGGAGGTTCGGTGGCAAGGCTCAGGCGCGTCGGCCGACGTCTACAGGGGCGGTCACTCGATCCTCTTCCCGGCCCAGTCGCGCGTAATCCTCGACTCGAAGTGGGACACGGCGTTCAAGATGCCCTCGCTCGTCTCGGTGAAGATGAGGGGCGACAGCCCCGAGGCCAACGTCTATCCGGCGATGGCGTCAGAGCTCGTCGAGATCCCGCGCCGCGACTACGACTTCCTGTTCGACCGGCAGGGCGCCAACCCCTACGCGATCCAGTTTCACAACGACTCGCAAAAACAGTGGTTCCAGAACCCCGTCCTCATTCAGGGACGCCGAGCGATGTCCGACTTTACGACCTTCACGCTGGCGCTGAGCGAGACGACGAACTGCGACCTCGAACTGATCGTCGCGGCCGCGCTCGTCGAGGCGTTCCGCGACCAGCGCATCGTTGAGTGCGTCAGGGACGCCGACACGCGCCTTGCCGACGCTTACGGTGACTTCCTCGAGACGGAGCGGCAGTTCGAGCAGCACGGCCCCGCGAAGCGCCGCCCGACCGTCGTCATGCCGAGGGCGTGGAACTGATGACGAACCTCAACGGGATGAACCTTCGCCGCCAGCAGCAAGGCGACGTGCCGATGTTCGACGGCGTCGAGTACCGCGCCGCGCAGGTCATGGAGCGCCTCGTAGCATGGGTCGCCGATGACAAGCAGACGGCCTCGATGGGGAAGCTGCCGGCGAACAGCGTCGTGACGACCGTTCGTATTCAGGTGACGGAGGCCTTCAACGGCTCGGGCACCGACCTGATCAGCGTCGGCTACAGCGGCAGCGCGACGGCGTTCGCCACGACGACCGACGTATCGACTACCGGCATCAAGTCGCCGACGCTCGGCTCGAGCGCGGGCTTCAACGCGACCGCCCGCGACGTCGAGGCGTACTACACTAACGGCGGCGGCGAGCCCACACTGGGCAAGGCGCTGGTGATTCTGGAGTTTTATCGAGTACCCGCGCAGGTGGCCTAGATGACGAACCCGCCGTTCAAGTACACCCCGCCCCGCTACGGCGGCATGAGCCAGGCCGACCTTTACACGAACCGGGACATCCAGTACGCCCGCGAGCCCTCAACCCCGAACCAGTTCGTCATCCTCGGGAACGTGCCGGCTAACGCGCGCTGGAAGGGGCGGGCGGTTACGTGGGAGTTGCAGGTCAACAACCTCGAGGAAGGCCTCGGCCGCGTCAGGGGGGCGCTCGATAGCGTCATCGCGCGGGTGCGCGGCGAAACGTCGGGCTCCCCGCTCGAGACGCGCTACGTCGACTCTCTGGGCCTGCCGGTCGTCACGCGGAAATCCGTCTCGCCGGCACCTAACAACACGGCGCCAACGGCGGTGTCTCACCGCGAAGAATCGTCGAGCTCGGGCACAGGCACGACGGCAACCGGCACCGCGCCGACCGGGCTTGCCGATGGCGACACGATGATCGCCTGGGTGATTCACGACGACCCGACGACGACCGTCTCAGCGGTCCCTACAGGGTGGGAGTTGCTCAAGGAACTTACTTCCCCGTCCGATTTCAAGGCATACATGTACACGAAGATCGCCGCTTCGGAGGGCGCTTCGTGGGACTGGACGCTCTCTGCTTCAGAGCGCTGGCGCGTCATCGTCGCGGCGGCAGACAACGGCAAGGCGACCGGCGTCAGCGTCTACGACGGGTCGATGTACCGCAACGCGACGCGCTTCTACCTGCCCAACAGCGGCGCGGCGCCGTCGATCTCACCATCGGTCGATGCAGGGTGGGAACTGACCGCGTCGGCTTTCGCCCGAAAAATCTCGCGGACCACGAAAACGGGAACCGGGCCAGGGGGCATCGGCGGTAATCGAACGAGCACAAGCGACCACGACCAGATCCTGCGCCAGTACGTCGCCGGGCCGCTTTCAGCCCAGACGATCTCCGCGCAGACGGTAAAGCTGCAAATCCAGGGCTACGAGGCATCGGCGAACGCGAACCAGTTCGTCGCATGGTCGGTCAAGGCTGTCGACAGTACGGGCGCCCTTCGCGGGCAGATAGTCGCGTTGCAGCGAGACGGCACCGAGGTCACGACCACCGTCACGAACCGCGGCGACTCGGCGACGAGCACCTCAGTAACGGTGCAGGATGGCGACTATCTCGTCTTCGAGCTCGGCTTCGGCGGCGCGCCATCAGATGCGAGTTCGTACAACACACAACTGACGTTCGACGACATCGCGGCCACGGACCTTCCCGAGGACAGTTCGTCAACGGCGGCTTATTCGCCGTGGATCGAGTTCGCAAGCGCGATCACCCTCACCGACGTCGATGCGCCGGCGTCGGCGCTGAGCGCACAGGTAACGCGGGCCGGGTCGCTCATCTATTCGCTCTCGGCCGTTGACGTTGACGCCATCACGCACACCGGCGCGACAGACTCGGGCGGCACCATTACCGAGCAGCTCGACTCGGCGGCCGCATCGATCAGCGCCGCTCTCTACAGCGAAGCGGTGTCTACGGTCGGCTCCGTCACTCACACGCTGACGCGCTCATCGGGAACCACCGACCGCGCGATCTTCATTGCGCTCGTCGAGCCCGAACTGGTCGGCACGCGCATCAGCCACGTCAACCTGTTCGGGCGTCACGCGATCGCCCTCAGCGATGCGAATCTCATCGTCGAGTCCGCAGAGACGACGCCATCGCTGCAGCAGAGCAACCACGCGCCGGGCTCGCCCGTCAACGCCCTCGTGCCGATCATCGTGGGCGGGGCGACGGCGCAGCAGCGGGTCGCGGTGCTGCGATCGACCGACCCGATTCAGTTACTCGACGACCTCTCGACAAGCCCGACCGTCAACGGCACGGCCATGCACGCCGACACCGAGCCGGCATGGGGCTTGGTGCAGACGATCCTCGTCGGGACCAGCGCGCAGCCCGAGAAAGACATCATGATCTACGCCGACGGCGCGATCCGAATGATGAGCCGCGCCGACGCGATCGGCACGCAGCCCACGGTCGGACTCTCGGGCGTCCCCAACGGCGGGGGGCTCGTCGGGCAGCTATGGATTCCCGGCCAACCGGTGCGCATCCTCGGGATGTTCCCCGACGAGGACTGCGGGACGTCGCAGGCGGCGACGGTCAACGTGCCGATGAAACCCGTCTTTATCAACCTCTTCGGGACAGACGCGCAGGACCTCGAGGTGCCGCTGGTCGCCACATCGAACGTGACGGGCCGCAGCTACACGAACGCATGGCTCTGGGAGAACCGGGTGATCCTCACCGATGGCCCGCGCCTCTGGGAATACGACGGCACGCCGCGCCTGATGAACTGGCCGGGTGAGCGCAGCGGCGTCGGCGCCGACGGCGTGCTGCTCTGCCGCGGCGGTTGGGTGAAGGCGAACCAGATGCGCATCCTCGTCGAGCGCGTCGCCCTCTTCGGCGGCACCGGGAACACGCTCTACTGGGTCGAGGAATATGACGAGAACACCGGGCGCTTTCACCAGGTCAGCGCCGTCGTCGACTCCGGTGAAGTAGGGGCGATCGTCGGCGCGGATGCGGTCGGTTCCTTCCCGTTCTCGACCCGCTCAGAGATCAATTACTGGTACGACGACACGCAGTGGGCGGCGCAGTTGTACACCGACATCGCCCGCAACCCGTTGTACGACTTCAACGGCATCACCGGCGCCGGCTCCCAGTACGGTTACGAGGAAGAGGCCGCCGCGACGAGCCCCGAGATGGTGCTCCCCGGCCTGGCGCGCATCCCTTCGGTCATCACTGAGATCGAGTACGTCGGCAACCCTGAGTTGGGCGGCGACGACGCCGAGGTGTCGATCCTCGTCGCCGACCAGGGGCGTACGAGCCTGACGCTGCCGTCCGAGGGGCAGGGCGTTTCGGCAACGTTCAGCGAGGCCGACAAGTGGGACACGTATCACAAGCCGTTCCCCGACAACACCTCGGCGTTCGACCGGCTGCAGTACAAGGTGATCGGCCGGCGCGGGACGACGGCTTCGAAGTCGCCGCAGTGCGTGCCGTTCATCATCCGCGGCATCTCGTTCCTCGACGGGCGCGTCGAAAAGCCTCGCGTCGTCCTCGGCGCCGACTGGCTGTTGCGGTTCCAGTAGGGCGCAAGGCAAGTAATTAGCAACGCGCGAAGCAGTGACGTAATATGACGGCGTCATGCACTCCCGCCCGCGCAACCGACGACCTTCTGATGACCCGTGTCTATGAGCGAAATCGAGCAGCAGATGGTATCGGGACTCGCCGAGCTACGAGGCACGACGAGCGCGCAACATGCTGAGCAGATGCGCCTCAACAACGAGTTTCAACGAGCGATGACCCGCCTCGTTTCCGTCAATGAAGAGCGCGAGAAGTACCAGCGCCAGCGCGACGAAGCCTGGCAGCAGCAACTTTCGTCGGTGATGCATTTTCAGGTGACGCACCCTACTGACCCCGGCGCGCATCCCGATCTTCGCGAACTTGCGACCGAAATCTCGCGTCAGCTAACCGACATTCGCAAGATGCTGACGAATCACGACAACTGGATCAGCGACTACACGGCCGAGCAGCAGGGGCGAAGCGAGATCCTCGGGCTGCAGTACAAGGGGCTTTTCTTCGGACTTTCGGCGGCAGGCACGTTGACGGCTGTATTAGCAGCAACAGGAGTCCTCTGATGGAAGCAGTTATGCAAGGCGTCGCGTTCATTCTCATCATGGTCTTCTTCCTCGTTGTCGCGGTAAAGGCGGGCAAGTAATGGCGCTGCTCGTCGACGTCGTTCATCTCAGCCCCAACTACACCGTCGACCAGAACAACGACCCGGTGCCGATGCCGGCGTCGACGAAGACGGTGATCATTCACGGCACCCGCAGCGGCAAGTCGATGAACCCGAGCGAGTTCATCGGGACGCTGAACTACATGAGCCGCTACGGCACGACGAGCTCGCACCTCGTCATCGGCCGCGAGGCGAACCAGACAGCCCGCGTCGTTCCCGACGACCTGCGCGCGCATCACGCCGCCGAAGACAACGACAACGCCTGGGGCATCGAAGTCTGCCAGGGCGTCGAGTCCGACGGCTTCACCGACGCGCAATATGAGCAGCTTCGGCTCGCGGGGCTGCACTACATGAAAGAGTTCGGCGTCCCAGCGCGACACGCGCGCTCGTCGACCGAGCCCGGGTTTATCGGGCATGAAGAAACGGCGCAGGGCAAACGAGACGGAAAGAGCGACCCCGGGCGGCTGTTCGACTGGGACCGCTTCATCCTGTCGCTGCGCGAAGAACCGAAGCAGGAGGAACCGCCGATGATGACGTGGGCGCGATTGAAAGACCGGCCGGAAGGCGTGATGTTCCGCACCTATCTGCTCTGGGCGGATGCCGGCGGCCTCAAGTCGCGGTTCGTGCCGAACTTCGAAGAGCACCAGGCGCTCGAGGAATCGGGCGTCGCGGGCTCGCTGCGCGAGATGTCGATCGAGACGCTTCGGCAGTTCAAGTGCACGCCAGACCCGCTGGCGTAGGAGGTAGCAATGCAGTTCACCCGCCAGGACCTCTACACCTTCCTGATCGGCCTCGTAACTTCGGTGGTCATCGTCGTCGCGCAGGCGCTTCTGACCGCGCAGGCCATCTTCGACGGCAACGGTACGCAGTGGCTCGTCGGCCTGCTCGTCGGCGTGCTGACTGCGCTCGGGCGCTACCTGCTGACCTACCTCGCGCAGAAGGGCTTCACGCCGCCCGCGAACGGGCACTAGACTACGGGCGTCACGAGACAAGCGGGTCGCCCGATTCTCAACAACAACGCCGCGGTTAACTCGAAAGGCAGCCGCGGCGTTGTTGTGTCTGAGGCAACTCTGCCCGCATTTTCAGAATTGGAGTTAAAGCGTTCTGATGAGAAGTCTTATTTCCAAAACCCCGCTCTTTTTAGCATTGCCCCTCGTCGCCCTCGTGCTCTTCGGTGGGCTCGCCATCACCGGTAACGCCGCGTCGGCCGCGCAGCCGAAGGAAGACAGCATTGCCCTCGACAAGGACGGTTGCAGCGTCGACGTCTCATGGGTCGACGGCATGGAAACCGCGCAGAAGGTCACGATCAGCTATGACGGCGTCGTGAGTCAGACGATCACCATCGACGACATCGTCGGCGATCAGTCGCGCAAGCTCGTTACGCTGACCGCTGCCGAGGGCGTCGGCATCCGCGTGCGCCTCTACGTCGAGGGCGAGATCGCCGACGAAGCTGTGACCACGATTACAAAGTGCCCGACCGCTACGCCGACCTCAGTGCCCGCGACCGCAACGCCTACAGCGCCAGCGCCCACCGCCACGTCTACGCCAGTGCCGCCCATCCCGACGCCGATCGTCATCGTCACTGAGAAGATCGTCGAGGTCCCGGTGAAGGTCAGCCCGCCAAGCACCGGCGATGCAGGCCTCACCCACTAGACAGCGGTGATACGCTGACCTCGCCTGATTCCTTGCAGGCGAGCCGCGAACGCCCCGGTTCACTACGCCGGGGCGTTCGTATTTGTGACGGATCGTGATAATGTGAGCGGGACGAACGCCGAGGCGGGGCGGAGTCGTCAGCGAGAGGCGGCCTTCGTGCCGTTTCTTTGCGTCTGGTAGGATGTGCGGCGGCGGGAGTACCCGCGGCCGCTAACAGGGAACGTCTACCGCCGGCGGGGAATCAGTCGGGCTGGCGAAGCCGGCGATCGACGGAACCGAGGCCGCGCGAGAAACCGCCAGCCATGTTCCCTAATTACGTGAAATACGCGATAATTACTGCACTGCCGAAAACCCTCACCCCGGGGCGATGGCATAGCGAAGGGAGCAACGAACACGAACCAAGAAACGATCCTCATTCGTTCCAAGTCGAACCCGTCCCTGATGTGGG
>JACCDG010464847.1_pt1 | contig 12392 bp, 14 predicted proteins | sample 7442471 | NCBI WGS metagenome assembly JACCDG01 (sample SAMN15323444, study PRJNA562643) | freshwater metagenome | isolation source: river surface water | place: USA:Blue River Watershed | collected 2017-08-17 | reverse complement strand
AGGATGAGGGATTCGATGTCGGCTGGCTTCCAACCGGCAGGCTTTCGGATCTTGACAGAGGAGTCGGAGCCAGGTACCCGTTCCTTCTGCATATTGGCAGAATGGATCGCGTCCCAAATGGGCTCAAGGTCGATGCCGTAAGCGGTGGCTGTACCGATGGTTACATAGATTAGGTCGGCCAGTTCGCTGGCAATCATGACAAGGTTGTTGGACTTGATGGCCTCCATAACCTCTGCAAACTCTTCTGAGATAAGACGTTTACGAAGTTCGATCTGAGCTTCACCAGGATTAGAGGGACCATCGGGAGCGAGCTGTCCAAACTTCTTGTGGAAGGCTTCGACGTCAACTTGGATTGAGAGCATGTTAGTGAGAAAGTCCGAATAGGTTTAGAGCAGTGCCTGAAACGTATTGGGAGACTCTGTCTGCCAATGCGGGCACGTAGTCTGTGTGATAGGTTACACGCCACAAGGTGGGTGTGAGGAGTTCGAGAGTGGCTGGGACTAGACGAGGAGTAAGGGACCCAAAGGCAAGAGCCCCCTCGCCTAATGGGTCTCCCAATATCTTTGCCATCGTTTGGAGGTTGGACTTGGAGAGTTCGCAGCGAAGGACTTGAAGGGCCCCCTCTGCAAATCGGAGTCCTACACGGACAGGCCCTAGATCTTCTAGGGGGGCCTCCATGTTTTGCATGGTAGAGAAGGTGAGGACGTAACGTCCATCTATGTATTGGAAGGAACCGTGAATGTTTAGGAAGGTTTCATCTCGTCCTCTGAAGAAGGCGGTTCCCAGGTTCCCGGTGGTGGGTGGGATGTCCATCTCGATGGAGGGGAGGATTACGAGGGCCGTGGGGTCGTACCTGAATACGGAGGTGTCCGGATGGACGCCACGAACTCGGGCCGTCAGCTGATAGGTAAGGGACATAAAAAGGGCCTACCTTGTTTCCGCAGTAGGCCCCACAGGTCTCCCAATAAACAAGGATAGGAGGCTACCCCCACCCTTGTCCAGTTGATTTAGGAAAGGCGTTCCACGATCAGATCCTCGGGATAGGCCTTGTCCTTGCCCTTGGCGGGCTGGGTGCCCTTCATGCGAACCACGGCGATAACGTTACCGGCCTTGACGGCAGCGAGGGCTGCCTGCAGGTCGGCCACCAGGTTGTCCTGGAAGCTATCACCGAGGATGGCACGGAGGCTGCCCTTGATGTTCTCAAGGGCAATACGGAACTGGGTCTGCTTGCCCGGCGAGGTGTCGGCGGGAAGGCTTTTGATCCCTCGGAGGGGGATCGTCCAGTTCTTACCCGGCCACTCATCACCAGGCGACCAGTTGGGCGTGGGGATGGGATGGTCGTTGCCGAACATGGCATAGGTGAAGGAGACAGAGAGACCGGGAACCTTGACGTCGTTGCCGAGGAAGACCTCGACGCCTTCAGTCTCGACTCGCATGTCCTTCACGAGATTGGTCCACTTACCGTCCGGGGGACGCTTAGCGGAACCAGCCGCCTTTGATGCCTCGTACTCATCGGCAAGGGCGGAAAGCGCACTCATGACATTGGAAGTAAGGTCGTTAGCCAAAACAAGAAACTCCTACTAGCTAGTGCCTTCACTTGGAAGGGGACGGATCCACAAGGGTGCCGGAAGGCTTGGCCACCTTGAGGTATTCATCCACGAACAGGGCCCATGCGTTCGTGGGGGGAACAGTAACGGTTGCAGGGAATGCAACTCGACGCTTATAGAGAGATGAGCGCTCAGGATCCTCACCGTTGAGAGTGAAGAAGGTCTGAGTGACGGACTTGGGCCGCTTCATCTTGGTGGGCTTGCCTGCCACCACAACTTCGTATTCCTCTTGCTCCACAGTGACCTTGAGGGTCTTGCGAAGTTCGAGGGCAAGCTCAAAGGAACCATAGAACCTCTTGAAGAAGCCGGGTGGTGCATTGAGAGACCACCGAACATCCTTAGAGGAGGAGCCTTCGCGGGGAAGCTCAGACGAGATGTGGGCAACAACCCAGAGGCCATAGCCCGCATCACGAAGATCATTCATGAAGAGAAGCATCTGGCCATAGAGCCATTCCCACATAGCATCGCCACGTCCCTCGTCCCACGTCTCCTTACCAAAGTGAAGGAGGGTGGCACGCCGCATCATATTGAGCCATTCAGTGAGGCCATCAATGACAACGGTTTCGGGGCGAGGTTGATTGAGACGGGCAGCCTCAACCAACTTAGAGCGAAGAGCAGACAAGGTCTCCCAAGACAACTTTATCACGTTAGAGTTAAAGTCGATTGGGAGACCATCCTCGTTCAAGCCTGGCCAGAACTGGGCAGGAAGGCCTGGAGAGTTCGGGCTAGGAACTGGGGTTGAACTGAGGTCGAGATTGATTATGAGGGCACCAGGGTTGGACCCCAAGAAAGAGGTCTTGCCAGAGTTGAACTCTCCGAGGAGGATGCCTCGGAGCTTTCCTGGTTTGACCCACATTCGTTGGTTGGCAATCCCGAAGGAGCCGTATTGGGACATGGGCTGTTTTCCATTTGCGAACTGGAAGGAGGTAACGTCTGGAATGGATGGAGCCATAGATTAGACCGCGATCTGAAGGACCGGATTGGGCTCTTGGCCCTCCTCAAAGTTACCTCCACCCATGCGGGGTGGAGTATCGAATCCCTCTCCGGCTTCGTCGATCGGGTCAGGGATAACTACGGAAGATCCATCCTCATCCTCATCGTCCCCCTCAACCAAGTCTCCCAATACAGGCGGGGGAAGGGTTGAGGGTGTGGGTGTGGAGGTTCCCCCCACACGGACGAGGGTGGTAGTCCTCTTGTACTCGAATCCGATAACCTCCAGCCAGCTACGGAAGGTGGCTTGGGAGACCTTGGACCCCTTGAACTGGTTGTAGGCAGTCAGGAGGGCCTTAGCAGAGGGCGGCTCTCGGAACTGGGAGAGGACCGTGCGGAGATCTGCAGCAAAGAACGTCCTAAGGGTTTCTACCTTGTAGACGTTAAGGGGATTGGAGGTCCCAGCTTTCCGCTTAGGCGGCTGGTTGCTCGGGGAGGTTGTTGACTTCTTGGCTGATTTCCGGGCTGTCGGCATTGGACGGAGTCTCTTCAATAGGAGTGGGAATGGAGGGCTCAGTGATGGTGCAGAGGACGTCGTCCTCAGTCATCACCAGGACGGTATCCCCAGTGAGGGGATTCTTGATCTCGGTACCAGCATAGGACTGGAACAGGACGCGGTCGCCCACACGCAGACGGAGGGGCTCAACAAAGACGCCGGTGGTCTTGTAGACGTCGTCGACTACGTGGTAGCCGTTTTGGACGGTATCACAGAGGCGGCCTTCGCCCACAGCGATCACGGTGCCGATGTTGGGAGCTTCCTTGGCCTCATTGGGAATGAAGATGGCTCCCTTCTTGTCCTCTGGGCGATCTCGAAGGACAATGATCCGGTCAAACATCGGCTTGAACGGAAACGTCGGCTGTGTGGGAGTCTTCGGAGTGGTGGAGGTAGACGCCTTCTTTGGTCTGGGCATTGATGGATTCTTCTCTGAACTGTTGGATCAGGTTATTCTGGGCCATGACTTCAGGCCACAGAGCGGGATGGGTTAAGTGAAAGTGCGAAAGGTCGGCAACTTCATCGTCGTACTGGAGACCAGCCACATTTTTGATGAAAAGGCGAGGCTCTGGCGATCGATTGTAGAGGTTGCAAAGGTAATCCACCTTTGCAACGTATTGTTCCACTCCATTGTCATCCAACACTTCAGTGATGGGTGAGTAGGAGATGTTGACGGGGGGATTGAGCTTTCGCTCAATCTCTTCTCCAATGTAAGGGCCTGTTCCCTCATACCAATGACGGCATCGATCGAGAAACAGATCATAGGATGGCTCATCAGAGGTATACTCTCGACGGATCTCGATCTGGCCCTTGCGTTCTCCGGATTTGAGGACGTGTTCTCGCTCGATGAAGGGACGGTCGACTCGCTTGTCGAAGCGGAGAGGACACTTCTGGACGGCCACATGGAGCATGCCCGCAACGGAGATGTCAGGGGGAAGAGTGGGGAAGGCTTTATGGATCAGTCCTTGTTCAAGGGCACACGAAAGGATGTGGAGGTAGTGCTGGGTTTGAAACTCCTCCTTGGCAGTGAGGAGGCGGATGGAGGGGACCTTGGAGGTTGTCTTCGCGTCAAGGATCCAGAGTTGCTTGGTGGGCCTGACGTAGATCAGTTTGTCAAGAATGCAGACGAGGGGATTGTCAGGGGCAATGTCGTCAGTGACCACCATCAGGATCTCGGATCCCAGGACCCAGTGATCCTTGTTATAGATGTAGTGGCCAAGCTTGTAGTTGATGGGTGGGTTGTGGGTCCGGTCAGGGATATCGAGGGAGGTGGCAATATCAAACCAGACTCGGGCCACGGCCTCGTCCTTGATCTCCCGCTCAAGGATCTTTTCCAGGGAAGAGTCTCCCAATCCCCACGCGCCTGCGATGGAACGAAGTTCGTTGAGGCGCTTGGTGAGTTTGGATTGGACGATCGCCACTCGCTCCTTCTCCGACTTGTCCATGTGCTCGAAGTGGGAGTGGAACCAGGAACCCTTGGAGAGGGCATCCGAGTAGGCAAAGGCGTTCCTCAATCCGAGGATGTCTCGGAGGTAGGCGCCAAAGGGATTGCGAAGGGCTAGGTCTAGGGAGGACGATCGGATGGGGATGCGACGGCGAGGAACGATGCCGTGGGCTTCCAACCATTGCTGGGCGTCAGCACCCCAGCCCTTTGGGGGAGGGATAGTCACAAGCTTATCTTCAGACATTATGTTCTCTGTTAGATGCGAAGTCTTCCGACGAATCCACGAGCTCTGGAGTAGAGGCGAGCCAGGAAATCCGTAGATGAGTCGGCAGCCTCAGTCAAGAGGGAAGCGGCGGTTTCAAGGACGGATGCAGCCCAAATACGCACACCTTCGGATGTGTCGTGAGCTGTGGAGTTAGATCGGAATCCACGGGTCATCTGGTCAGTAAAGACGCCCAGAGAATAGGCGGGCTCAGCAATGTAGGCCACTCCATAGGAGGCAGCATTTGCTTCCATCCACTCGAACCAATCAGAGTAGTCCTGGTCTCCCAATGGGTTGGAGTCGGTTACAGTGTCTGATCTGCCATGGAGGTGATCGGCTACCCACAAGACCTCACACTCAGGAATGGCATCCCTGATGGAGTCCGTCATGGCTCCAATGGAACTGGTAATGGCGTTCTGTTGGGCTGGGATGATTAGGGCTACGTCGGGAGCCAGCACATCGAAGAAGGCTGTCCACGGAGAATGGTTGTCGGAATCCCGAACGGTGGTGAAGGCATTGACGATATGGATCGTGTAGCCATTACCAGACCAGCCAGTAGACCCCACCCAGTAGGAGGGATCTGTGGTGCCCCACGCCTCTGCGAGAATAACGACGGGGCTGGTGCCAGTGCCTGCTGTGAGACGGTATCCGTGATAGGCATCCACCACCCAGGCCTCGTCTCCAGCTGCGGAGATGGCCATGGTCACGAAGCCCCAGGGACCCCAATAGGCGGTGGTGCCCGCGAGGGTGCCGATGTTGGCTACGGCGTGTTCGAGGGTGACATTGATGTTTGTGCCTGAGTCAACGTACTCAAGGCTCTCAACTACAGAGACGTCGTAGGAGGATCCAACCTTTACGGTGAAGGCGTCTCCCACGATTGGGTCATTGGCTCCCACAGAGGGGATCTTGATAACGGAGAGGCCAGTCTCTGAGATGATGGTGGCCGAGCCACGTTGGGTATCGAGGACTACTTCGGAGTTAGAAGCTCTGGAGGTGGCTGAGGCGTCGGAGCGGGAGGTGTTAGATGATCGGAGAGAGAGGGTGGCCGGAGAGCTGGAGGGATAGGCGAGGCAGGTCACTTGGTAGGACCGGGGCCTATCAAAGGTGTAGAGGGAGCCAGTGACTTCGTTGGTCAGGGTCTGGTAGTAGCCACCAGCAGTAGAGATTTGGGCAGACTCACCGGGCCCACCAGTCTTTTCAGACCCAGAGATGGTGGAGCCAACAGAGTTGGACCCATATCCGAAGCGACGAAGGGCCCTGTTGTTGTTGACGCCAGTGCAGCTGGAGGAAGCTCTGGCTGCGGAGTCATAGGACAAGCCGAAGGCCGCGTTGTTGGACCCGAGGTTGGGAGCTATCCCAAAGGTGCCACCAATAAGGGCGAGGCGTTCGAGGATGAGGCCTCCACCCCAGAACTGAGGCCATGCACCAAAAGCATCATTGCCACCAGAGAGGTCGGTGGATAGACGCTTATCTGCAGAGAAGCGCATGGAGCGCGAGTTGCCAAGGCTCAGGATTCGCTTGACCCTAGAGGGGAGGACTGCGTTGGCGAAGTCAAGGAAATGAGGTGAGGAGGCAGATACAGAGACCCCATTGTTGACAGTTGGAGTATTGAAGGGAAAGCGGGTGGTGTCTACAGGACCATAGGTCCATGTGCCGCTGAGGGTGGTGGCGGTGGGGTAGACATCGAAGAAGGAGGGTGTGGTAGCCGCCCGATCGAAGATGAAGATGTTGGAGGCTGCGGCGGTGGACTGGGTGGACCAGTCGTTTGGGAGGCCTGCCGTGGCGGTGCCAGCGTCTTGGGCAGTGGGGTGGGATGCCATGGTGTTGGCAATGCCCCATTGGAGCCCGGTGGTGTTGTTCCAGTTGACACCAGAAGAGTAGTTGAGGAGGCGACCGGGAGAGGCGAGGGCGTAGAGAGCTTCGTGTTCGGCCTGGGTGGTGTCGTGATTGCGAACAACGAGGCCCCCATACTCTCCTTGAAGAGAGATGGGGCCAGTGGGTGAGGCCTTGCCAAGGCGGGCGAAGTTGATAGTGGGGAGGGAGTTGGCGGCTGGATCGTAATTAGTGTTGGCACCAAGATAGGTGGTGCCGTTCTGGCCCGTGGCAATGACTTGAATGTCGCTGGAGTTGGCGGAGTTGTTCTTGTGGCGGATGGTCACAAGATTCCAGGACCAGGGAGCCGATGTGTTGATGGGGCGAGTGGCCCCACCAGTGGTGGCCGTGGAAGAGGTGGCGAAGTTGGTGCCAGCCGCATTGTGCAGCTGGACCCGAAACTCTGCACCCGATCCGGTGGTGTTGATGTAGAGACCGAGGTTAGTTGTGTCCCCAGAGTTTCCACCGTGAAAGATCGAACGATTGACGGCACCAGCCTGAGGCTCAATCCAGAAGGAGATGGACCAAGTGGTTAGGGAGGTCAGAGTGCTGGAGAGAGCTGCTCCACCAGGCGCCGCCCATTGAATGAAGGCCGATGCAGTAGAAGGGGCAATCAGGGGCATGGAGTCTCCGAGCTTACTTAGTGTGGGCTCTCAGATTTCTAAAGGCAGCATCGTAGGCCGGGTCATCTGCACGCTTGCGTGCAATGGCAGCCCACACTTCGGGCGACTCTGGGTTGGCGTCGAAGACTTCGGCGTCCAGCTTGGCTTGGGACTTCTTGGCATCAGGGATCATGAGGCCTAGGCCCCAGACAAACTTCTGGACCAGCTTGAGGAGGCCAGTATACCAAGCGGTTGCGATTAGGAGGCCAAAGAGGCCAAGGGCAGCCAGGGCCTTTAGGAGAGTGGCCCACCAAGGAATAGTGTCACCAACCTTGGTGAGATCGATGTGGATCTTGGCTGCAGCATCGTTGATGAAGTCCGCATTGGATTGGACTGCCAACCAATAGGACTTCTGCAAAGCCAGGTAGGCGGTTGTTTCATCGTCTACCGGCAGAGAGGGGGGAGGATCAGAGAGAGCGGCCATGGCCCTGTCCGCAGTATCAGAGATCTCAGAAGCACGCTGGGTGACTTCGTTGGCCTGCGTTGCGATCCTCTTAGTGGAGGACACACAGCCGGTCATAGCCAGCATAGTCGCAATGAGTAGGAAATTATGGACAGGGCCATGTCGCATAGTGGATCTTAGGACAGGATGATGCCGAGGACCAGTCCAACGATGCTGGCTGCCCAGAAGGTAGCCAGGAAGGGAAGGGGATTAGCTCGGAAGGCATCACGCCAATTGACAAGAAATTGCTTCAAGGTGTTGACCTTATGGGTTACTGGGGCGAGAGCGAAGAGCGTTAGTAACGTCACGCTCTTCGAGTCGACCGAGGATTCGATCGACCTTTGATTCGAGATGGTCCAGCTTCTCTCCGTTTTGGCGGGAGGCCACCACGACTTCTCGAAGGGAAGTTTCAAGGAAGGATGTCTTTGCCTCTACGATGGTGGCAGCTTTTACTTGGGCTAAGAGGATGGAGCCCATCGAGATTGCCAAAGAGAGGATTGGAATAATGAAGGCTCTTGCACTAAGAGAGCCTTCAGAAGTAGGCTTAGATTTGGATGACGCCATCAAGATAGTCCCCGACCCTAAGGGTCTCCCAATCAGCGGCCAAACCAACCAACAACCATGCCTTCGGTGGCGGTGTCACCAGCTGTATCGATGAGGACCATTACACGGTCCACACCGCAGAGATTTATGGTGCGGGGAGCGGAGCGGCGGCTAGTGCCATTGTCTTCGGCGACCTCATCTCCAGACACATAGAGCTCAAGAGAGTAGTCGCCAGTTTGGAGGTTGCCGAGGGGTCTCCAATCTTGGGTCTCAGAATCGAAACCAGGATTGAAGAAGGAGGTGTCCAGGTCGCCGGGCCACGACTGCTTGGCGTCACCACGACGGGGCACCGATCCAAAGACGCGGACGATGGGACGGGTTACGGGGTTGGTGCCGGTCCATTCGTGGACGAGATCGAGATAGGAGGCACCTGGGGGGACATCGTAGATTCGGACGTTGGCGTGGTTGGTGACGGTTCCGGCGACGACTCCGTAGGGATTGAACTGGGAGTTGGCTCCGGAGGAGCTGGAGCCCGTCTTGGCGAGCGAGTTCGTGTTGAAGACGACGGTGCTCGACGCTTGGGAGGCGATGGCGATTCCGTTGCACTCTCCAGCGAGGGGACGGAGGACGGTACCTGTGACGTGGGTGGGCAATGGAGAGCTCCTGCAAGCAAATGACGGACAACCAGTTCGCCGATAGTGCGTCGGGAGTCAATAGACCCCGGCTTAATCAGTAGGTAGTTTATACGGTAGGTGGCTAGAAGTCCAAACAGGGCGTCTAGGGCGGGACCTGGATTGGGAACGTGGATGGTGGGTGTCAGGAGGGTCTTGGAGTCACCCTCAAAGAGTAGGAGGGGATATTCAGTGGAGTCCCTGAGACGCTTGCAGCAATCCTCAAAGCGGACCCGGTCCTTCGTTAGACAGTTCGTGGCTATCTCTCTTAGGGATCCCTTCCTTTCCACTAAGGCCGAGCGCTCGCATCCTTGAATGGCGTAATCGCCCGTAGCTAACGAGCTCTTTACTGTACGAATGGTTAGTGTGAGCGTCGATCCACTCAGGGGGGAGTACCGGGGGTTCAATATAGAGATGGTGGCCGGGAATGGCAGTGGCCACTTCTCTCTCGTATCCCTTAAGATGATGAGCGGGGATTTCAAGTCCTGCACTGGAGACTACTCGATAGAGGAATGCTGGACTCATCATGTTAAGGGCTCCAACCTCTGCGAGGGTCCACCCATCATCCAGCTGGCGTAGAAGTCTACGAGCGTAGGACTCTCGTTTCCATCGGGCAGGGTTTATTGGGAGACCCCATCGTTTGGTGTAGTTCTGGACGGCTTGGGGGGTGATCCCTAGGTAGTAGGCGGTTTCGAGGGTTGTGAATCCGGCCCGGATGAGGCGGTCGATGTCTCCATAGGGAGGCTCACGGAGCCATTCGAGGAAGCCGTGGAGGCGTCGGATAGGGCTGACCAAGCCAGTGGGAAGTATCTTTGGCATATAGAGGAGATCTGGACAGCGACGTCCCTAATCTCAGACTGGGCGTGCGAATCAAGGCGCAACCGACAAATGCGGTGGGCCGCCGACAGTGACATGGTGGCAACGATCTGGGTCATAGTACAGAGAGGAAGAACCATACGAGCCTGCTCGGGGGCCACTCCCAACTTAAGCATGCACCTATAGATCCTGTCACAGGTGCGAATCAACATCTTGACACGCCAGTCGATGCCCACAGTCTTAGAGGGATGCAGCACTCCAGAGGAGCCCTGCTTGATACCACCCACAGGTCTCCCACGCCACTCACTTGGCATGTAGAAAGTGGGAGGTGTATCAACGTAGCGCCTTGACTCCTCGTTCCAGACTATGCCAACGTTGTGCCTCATGAGTTGGCGAGCAACGAAGATAGGCACTTCAACTCTAAGGGTGAGAGAGGTCTGTGCAAATGGAGTCCAATGTTCATGCTTAGCAAGGTATCGTAGAATTCGTCGAACGTCATCTTCTGTTCGACCTTTGGCGCTGTCTGTTGAGACCCACGCAGCTTCCGCAATTGCTCTATCGGTCCCGGAGTGTCTGAGGTATTCAACGGTGGATCCATAAACGACAATAGGTCCGGAAATGACAGCAGGCCCGGTGCCCGCTGCCTGCAAGTTGTCAGTCATATTAACCTTGAAGGGGGTGATTTGTGGCCCTGCGAAATTCGATGCAGTGCTGGCACTCGCATCCTAGAAGAGATCCAGGCTGAGCCTTGATGACAGGATTTTTCCAATGGGCATTCAGAAAGGAATCCATAGCCTTTCTTAGCTTTCCATTTTCTTCAAAGTTCTTAACGGCTATCCAACCTTGGAACTCCAGGTCTCTTTTCAGGACCTGTATTTGGTTCTCCAACGATTTGATGTGGTCAGTGTCTGTCATGGGTGGGTCTCCTTCCAGAGGGCATGGGCCTTACAGCAGGCGTCGGCGTGGGTATGGGAGACCATGAGGAGCTGGGTGGAACGGACACCAGCTGCTTCGAGGTTCTTGAGGAGGAGGGTCACTGTGGTGGGATCGAGGGGACCTTCGACGTCCCGGTTGATCTTGCCATCGAAGACGATGATGAGGTCGGCATCGCGGAGGCGAGGGATCGGCCCCCCAGAGAGGACGTTCTGGATGACCGGATGGACAAAACGAACAGTGATAGGAACAGGAGGACACCAGTAGCCGTCAGCATTACAGGGGAAGGCCTCCATCGAGAGGATGGTTTCGTGGGCAAGCGCCATGGTCCGAGCCACATCCAGGAACTCTTGGGGATGGGAGGACGAGGCATCGAGGGCAACAACCTTGAAGGGGCCTGAGAAGGCAAACGCCAACTCAACCATGATGGCTAGGTCGGCGGGCCGTTGGGATGCGAAGTAGGGAGTGTTCAGCAAGTTGCCCTCAGGCCTGCATCCAATGTAAAGGGCATCGGCGCTGTAAAGTTTGCGGAGATGCTGGGATTCGAGATCCCACCAGTTGGGGAGGGGAGCATCGACTCCAACCCCAACGGGCTTCCACGCCCATTGCTGGATCTCAGAGGATCCAATCACTTGGCGGCCTGTTGCCGTTTGGAAGAGAGTTTCTCGGGAAGAGATGTGGGCTTCCGGGTCAGCTCTAAAGGAGCGAGGCCCTGTCCCCATTCCAGAGACGGCGGCAACTCCAAGTGTTACGTTCATGAGGCCTCCTTAATAACGGTCATAGAAATCGGACTTCTCAGCAGCATCAGCAGTCAGATACTGAGGGCAAGGTGGAAGCTGCTGGTGGCCCGTGTCGGGCAGGCAGGCTGGGGTGCAAACGTGTGGCGGTTGCAAGTTGCTCTGGAAGAAGGCAGCGGCTGACCAGAACAAGTTGCTGCCTGTAGCGTTCAGCTTCTCAGCGTTTGATATGAGGGGGGCATAGGTACGTTCCCTCCACCACTCTTGAAGGCTGGCGTACAGGTCATCGGAGATCATCTTAGGCATGGGTGGATCCTTCGTAGGACAGGGGGACGTCGTGGCCGTAGTGTTTACAGATGAGGTACCAGTAGTCCTTGGTAGTTACCCACTCGATGGCTTCGGCCATGATGGCGTCAAGGGTGGGGATGTAGGTTTTGAGGACATCAAAGTAGAGGGCGTCGTAGCAGTTCAGGAACATGTGACAGCGGGTGCGGAGGGCGTTGAGGGAGTCCAGGCGTCTGTGGATGTAGCTCTGCACCCGAATCATTGTGTTGGCGGCGAGACACTGAATTGGAAAGTTGACGCACTCGTTGACGTCGTTACCTTGAAGAGCCCCAGAAAACGAACGACTTTGACCTGTGTATGGAAGGACACATTTGTGAGTACGGCGCGCCTCCTCGACCCACTTGTTCTGCCAGGCCCATAGGACTGGTCGGACGGTGGGACGAGTGGCAACCGCGTCTTGGCAAATCTTAACAGATACAAGGATGCCACCTTTCTTGAGGATGGTGCGCCGAAGGGTCTCCCAAGAGCCCCAGTTCAGGTCGGTGAAGTTGGCGTGCTTGAAGCACTGGCGAGGAATGTTGTAGAGCTTCTTGAATTGTTTGTTGCCGGGGCTGTCGTTGGTAGCCCAACCGTCT
>JACCDG010288250.1_pt1 | contig 12392 bp, 9 predicted proteins | sample 7442471 | NCBI WGS metagenome assembly JACCDG01 (sample SAMN15323444, study PRJNA562643) | freshwater metagenome | isolation source: river surface water | place: USA:Blue River Watershed | collected 2017-08-17 | reverse complement strand
GCATTTGGAGAAGATGGTCAGCTCGCACGCATGCTCGATGAACAAGGTATTATTTATACCGGCTCCGGTCCTGACGCTTCAGCGCTTGCAGCTGACAAGGCAAAAGCAAAAGAAGCCGCAAAGGCACTTGGTATTGATACACCACAGTCACTTCTCGTCATGCCCGAAGGTGAAGAATCGGTATCTGAAATTACCCAGCGTATCTATAAAACAATGGCACCGCCATGGGTTGTGAAGCCATTGTCAGGAGGGGGAAGCGTGCGCACCTATTTTGCATTCACACCACTTGAACTCGCACATATCGTTGACGAGTCAGTTGCACATGCTGAGCCATTTATTGTTGAACAATATATTTATGGAAAGGAAGCTGCAGTTGGAGTGATTGATGATTTTCGCAACCAACAAGACTATGTATTGCCCGTTACAGAAGTCCATTCTCCCTCACGCGGTGTACTCTCGGATGTTATACGTAGCGCACAAGAATATGCAGTAGCAGGCGGAGGATTTCGTGCTGATGAACGTGAAGCACTCGGTACGCTGGCAAAAAAACTTCATGCGGCATTTGGGGCAGAGGATTATTCTCAGAGTGAATTCATTGTGGACAGTCGTGGCAAGATCTGGTTCATCGAGCTCGATACACACCCACATCTCACACCCAACAGTCCATTTTTGGTAGCACTTGATGCAGTGGGTTCAAGTCTGAAGGAATTTGTGAAAAGTGTGCTGGAACGGAAGAAATAAAAAAGACACCGTACAAAATATGTAGGGTGTCTTGAATGCGTTACGACTTCTTGTTGAAAAAGATAGCTTTTTTTCTCCAAAATTGCATAAGACAATCAACAGTGCAAAATTTATCTGCACCATCTTTGTCTATCAATGCAGCAGGATCATGATAATAAAATCCATGTATCTCTTTACCATTCGCAGCAAATTCGATGCCAATCAGAACTATCATATGGAATGATTTGGTTGTGAGACATCTTCGTTCAACGGAAAGGATAACAGGGTTTTTATTTCGTAAGGATGCTTCTATTTCATCGAATGAGTCTATCTCTTCTTTGCGATATGATTCAAGTCCATGATCTTGTGCAATGCCTATAAAATAATCATGTATCCAACCTACGCCTGGGCGATATCCACCGTCTGTCTCTCTTCCGGTGACAATCATATTTTCCAGACTCTGGTTAATAGTAATGGAGCCTTGTTTTTTAAAATAAAGCAATACCATATACAAGCTGACCATTCCGCATGAAGTCAAAGCAAAATTCTTGTCCTGTATGTCTCTATACTGAGAAACATACGGTACGGTGATTTTTAGGTTCATTATTCTTTTGTTTGGTGTATTTGGGAGCTATTCTAGCACAATTGCCATTTGACGCCAGTATTGATGGAAATTGTCAATAGATACAAAACGATACGCTGCATCACGGGCGATTGTTAGTGCTGGATCGTGATAGAAAAAACCGATGCAATTATCTTGCTCATCGAGACGGATACCGACAACAAGAACCATATGAAAACTTGTTTGCTCCATGAATATTTTTCTGCCTGATATAATGACAGGCTTTTGGGCAAGTATTGATTGTGTTATTACAGAACCGATGCTTTGGCGTGGCATGTTTTCTTTTCGAGTAGCAGGCAAGGAATACTTTCCAAGAAGTTGTACGAAATATTCATGAACCCACCCGTGCGGACCATATCCTTTTTCTTCATGTCCGGTGTTGATGAGATCCGTTAATGAAATATCTTTTTCCTTATACTTCAATATCATCGCAACACTGCACATACCGCACGAAGTTATAGCTTTTTCATAGCCAACTTCAAGTGCTTCTTGGTATCCCAGAAATGGTACGTCAATTTTGATATCTTTATATGTGTATTCTTGTTTATCCATATATTTCTTACATTACCACATCTTCAACATGGATACCTCTTGACCCTTTTACAAAAATATATTTTCCAGAGATCGGAAGTGCAGTAAAGAATAACCGCGCTTCGTCAGTAGTCGGGAAGAAATTGAAAGGATACTCTTCTTTGAATTGAGAAAAACGAGGACCCACACAGAGAACGGTATCTGCTGCATCTGTAGTATTTTTGATTACATCAAGCATGTCATGGTGCGCTGCTTGCTCAGATGCTCCCAGTTCAAACATATCTCCGATGACGAGTATACGATTGCCGGCTGATGAGATAGAAAGAAAATCTTTTAATGAGAGCTCCATACTCGTCGGGTTGGCATTGTAGCAATCGAGGACGAGTGTGTAGTTATCATGATTGATAATCTGTGAACGCTTCAGGGTAGGGGTATAGTTTTTAACTGCCTCTCTGATTGATTCAGTAGATGCCTTGAAGAAAGTTCCAATGGTAATTGCTGCAATGATGTTTATTTCATTAAATGACCCGAATAATTGAGACTCATAGAGCACTCCATCATAGTTGAGCGATGCGGTCAGGCCTTTTACGCTGTTGTATTGGGTTGTTGGATACAATGTCCGCTCTATACCTTCACTATCTTCCACAAGATCAGCAATAGTCTTGTCTACAAACGCATGTATGTGGTGTGTCTTTGCCCAGTCATAGATTTCTTTGTTTGCGAGGCGCACACCTTCGAGTGTTCCGAATCCTTCCAAATGATCAGCGCCATTATTTGTTACGAGTACATGTGTTGGGGCAACGATCTCCATGAGAACTGCATGCTCGCCGGGATGGTTAGCGCCGATTTCTATCACTGCAATCTCGGATTCGCCAGTCATTGCCAATATCGTCAGTGGTACACCGATATCATTATTAAAATTTCCTTTGGTTGAATGCACATTGTATGTTGTACCGAGTACTGCAGTAACAAGTTCCTTTGTTGTCGTCTTGCCATTCGACCCACCAATGGCAATGATGGGAATAGAGAATTGCTGACGATGTATCATTGCCAGTTCTCGTAATGTTTTTTTTGTATCAGTAACACAAATGATTCGCTCATCATGTAGAGAAAGATTCTGGTCTACAATTGCCATACGTGCACCTTTTGTGAGTGCGTCCTCGACAAAAGCATGACCATCAAATTGCTCTCCCTTCAATGCGAGATAGACATCTCCCTCGCGCAGAGTACGGGTATCAGTAGATAGGGAAATACGTCCCTTGCTCAACAATGTATAGAGTTCCTCGGAATTCATAAGTTTATAGTACACTATCATTATGAACCCATCCACCCACACCCCACATCTCGTCAAATGGTCCCTTATATTCGGCATTGTCATTGTGCTCAATATGTTTTTCAACTACACGATTTCGCTGGTCTATAAAGAACCCCAATACCCCAATACTCAGTCCCAAGTGGTGGAGCAAATCAAAACAGCTGAAGCATGCGTAAAGATTGGTGGGCAATGGACTGAAGCGCCGATTGCACTCATACCGGATAATAGCCAGCCAAAGTCAGCAGGGTATTGTGATCCTGACTATACTGCCCGCATCAGCTATGAAGCAGTTCACAAGGTCTATGACCGTAATGTATTTATAGTGCTTGTTGTGCTCGGTATCCTTTCTCTCATTGGTGGAGCATTGGTAGTGCATGAAATCCTTTCATTGGCATTCTCATGGGGTGGGGTACTGTCACTCTTGATCGCCTCAATGCGATATTGGTCTGATGCGGAAAGCCTTGTAAAAGTGCTTATTTTGGCAGCTGCGCTCGGAGCCTTAATCTGGGTAGCGCTCAAGAAGTTTGGGAAATAAGGGTTTAGTGGTACTTGACTTTTAGGGTGTATTATGCTATAGTATACCAGAAGTTAAGAAATCAATTCATAATCATAAAAACTCATTGAAATGAAAAAGTTCGTTTATATCGCAAGCATTATGATGCTTTTGTCTTTTACTGCTGCTCATGCACAGGATGACACGATCCCTACTATTACTCAAACCATGCGTACACATATGTATGTTGAATATCCTGAGTATATGCCGGAAGTGTTGATCCCTAAGATCGAAGTGAAAGAATTAAAAAAGTTCAAAGGAGAAACCTATAAAATTTCTTCCGTTAACCCTGCAACCAACACGATTACCTGGATTGACTACAAGCCACGTATCGGGGAGAAAGTGTTGTATGTTAAAGGAAAATATTTCTATAGCGTTACTCAAGGACAACTTCTGTCGAAAGTGTCCGACGCTCCAAAACAAAAAAGACAAAAAGTTCCTAGGACACAGGAGCAAAAGATGCAAACACAGCAAGTAATAACACAGGTGGTTAGCACAGGTGTTTCGATTGCTCGTAGTAGAGGCATACTTCGTTTTTAGAAGATGTCACAAATTTATTTAAGTCTCCATATTATTATGGGGACTTTTTTTTATTTGCTCTAAACCCGTTTCTGTGGAAAAATGAATATCTATGAAGCCCTACGACCACAAGGATATCGAACAGAAATGGCAGAAGGCATGGGAAGACAAGCAAATCTATAAAACGAGCGATAGTACTGATAAACCAAAGCACTATATTCTCGATATGTTTCCGTATCCGTCCGGGGAAGGACTCCATGTGGGACATCCTCGTGGGTACATCGCAACTGATGTCTATAGTCGCAAAAAGCGTATGGAAGGATTCAATGTACTGCACCCAATGGGTTGGGATGCATTTGGACTTCCTGCAGAAAACTTTGCGATCAAGAACAAGGTGCATCCTCGAGAAGCAGTGGAGCACAATGTTGCTCGATTCAAAGAACAGCTCTCATTGATCGGTCTCGACTATGACTGGTCACGCGAGATCAATACGACCGATCCGTCTTTTTATAAATGGACGCAGTGGATTTTCTTGCAACTCTATAAAAAAGGTCTGGCATACGAATCCCATGAACCGATCAACTGGTGCCCATCATGCCAGACTGGTCTTGCCAATGAAGACGTTGAAGCTGATGGTACTTGTGAGCGATGTGGTACGAAGGTTGAGAAGAAGCCAATTCGTCAGTGGGTATTGAAAATCACTGACTATGCTGACCGTATGCTTGCCGATCTCGACAAGCTCCCAAAATGGCCTGAGGGTGTAAAAGAAGCGCAGCGTCATTGGATCGGGAAGTCAGAGGGTTCTGAAATGTCATTTGCAATTAAAGACAGTGCTGAAAAAATAGATGTATTTACGACCCGTGCGGACACATTGTTCGGTGTGACGTATGTTGTTCTTGCGCCAGAGCATCCACTGGTAGTGCAACTTGCATTTGAAAATAAAGATGAAGTACAAGACTACGTACGAGCAGTTGCAGAAAAAACTCCTGAAGAAAGAACGAATACTAAAAAAGAAAAAACAGGTGTCGAACTCAAAGGAGTGAAAGCAATCAATCCTGCAAATGGTGAAGAGGTACCTATATGGATCGCAGACTACGTGCTGGCAGGATATGGAACTGGTGCAGTGATGGCCGTACCTGCACATGATGAGCGGGATTTTGAGTTTGCGAAAAAATATGATTTGCCAATAAAGAAAGTTATTGCACGAGAGACAGGACAAAAGAGAGAAAATGAAGAATATAAAAATGGAGGGGCGGCTGTCGTATTTGATCCTGTATCACAGCGCTATGCAGTCGCACTACATGAAAACGGAAAGCCGTTGCTCTTTGCTGGTGGTGTCAATGACGGAGAGTCAGTCTATGATGGAATACTTCGCGAAGTTGCTGAAGAAAGTGGACTGTATGACTTCAAACATACTGAATGGATCGAGACAAGCTACGCTCATTATTTCAATACTGCAAAGAAAGTAAATCGTGTTGCTCGCGCAGAATGCTTGTTGATCATTTTGAATAGTACGGATGTCAATGAAACACATTTGGAAGAACATGAGAAGTTTACACTTGCGTGGATGACAGCAGAAGAAATCAGGACATGGTGGATTGACCATGATGATGAAGATGGGTTCAAACACTACATTCGTTTCCTCGAAGAGTCAGTTGATCGTGCAATCGCACTTGGGTATGACACAACAAGTGATCCAAAGGAATTTTATGCCACTGCTACAACTGAGTATGGAACACTTGAGAATTCGGGTGAATTTACCAGACTTTCTTCTGAAGAAGCGAAAAAGAAAATCACTGAATTTGTCGGCGGGGAAATAAAAAGTACGTATAAGATTAAAGACTGGGTATTTTCACGTCAGCGATACTGGGGTGAACCGATTCCGCTTATTCACTGTGAAAAATGTGGCGTTGTTGCTGTACCCGAAAGTGAACTACCAGTACTGCTTCCTGAAGTCAAAAACTACGAACCATCTGGAACAGGTGAAAGTCCGCTTGCAACAATCGCTGAATGGGTAAATGTGAAATGTCCGACCTGTGGCGCAGATGCAAAACGCGAAACAAACACGATGCCACAGTGGGCCGGGTCTTCATGGTATTACTTGCGATATATCGACCCAACAAATAACGAGGCACTGATAGATCCTCAAAAAGAGAAGGAGTGGATGCCCGTTGATGTCTATGTCGGAGGAGACCATGCGACACGCCATCTCATCTATGCTCGTTTTTGGCACAAATTCCTCTTTGATATTGGTGTTGTATCGACAGAAGAGCCATTTCCACGACTTGAATTCCTCGGATTTATCCTTGCAGAAGACGGTCGCAAAATGTCCAAGCGATGGAAAAATGTCATTAATCCAGATGACGTAATCAAGACATTTGGTGCGGATGCATTTCGACTGTATGAAATGTTCATCGGTCCTTTTGAAAATACTGTGCCATGGAGTACTGATGGACTGGTGGGTACACGTCGATTTGTTGAGAAAGTGTGGCGTGCACAAAGCTTGATTACAGAAAGTACTACCCCTGCATCACTTCTCACTGCACTTCACAAAACGATAAAGAAAGTTACTGAAGATATTGAGGCATTTAAATTCAATACTGCTGTTTCTACACTTATGATATTTGTAAATGAATTGGAGAAAGAAAAACAAATCAATAATACAGAATACAAAATGTTTATTCGTACTCTTGCCCCATTTGCTCCGCACATGACCGAAGAGCTATGGCATGAACTTGGTGAGACAGAAAGTATCCATCTATCACCGTGGCCTACCTATGATGAGAAACTATTGATCGAAGACAGTGTTACTATCGCTGTTCAGATCAATAGTAAAGTTCGTGCAGAGCTTGTCATTGCATCTGATGCAACAAAAGAATCGATTGAACAGGCTGCACTCGTACTTCCACGTATCGTAGAACTGATCGAAGGGAAAGAAATAAAAAAAGTAATTGTGATTCCAGGCCGGATTATCAACATCGTCCTGTAGTTCACCATTGTGTCAATGGTGGGGCGGGGAGTATACTGGTCCCATTATGAATCAAAAAGTCATCCGCATTTTTACGAACGTTTCTTTTAGTATTATTTTAGGACTCGCAGGACTCTTGCCATTCTTCTTTTTACCGAGCACCTGGAGTGGGCTTGGTGCAGTGAAAGGTGTATTGCTCTACGCTGCAGTATTTCTTGCTGTCTCATGCTGGCTTATTGCGCAGTTTGTCCAAGGGTCACTTTCGTTTGCGCGAAGTAGAGTACTCCTTATGCTCGGAGCATTGGTAGTGCTTGTATTGGTTAGCAGTCTCGCATCAGCAAACGTGACGGTCTCACTATGGGGACGAGGGTTTGCACTTGATTCATTTGCAACGATTCTTGTACTGGCACTCCTTGCATTTCTTGTTGCAACGTTCACTCGTGATCAGCGCCGCTTGGTAAAACTTTTTCTTGCAGCGTTCTCTGGTTCAGTTCTCACTCTTTTCCTTCAGATTGTCCTTCATCTCACTCACAGTGTCGGCTTTGTTTCAAAATATCTCAGTCATGTTGCGGTACAAGGTACGCTCGTTGGTTCATGGGTGGACTTTGCATATTTTGTCACGTTTACCTTTGTTCTTGCGCTCCTTATGTACGAAGTGCTCTCACCAAAAGGATTTTTCCGAATTGTCTCACTTGTTGCAATGATACTGTCTGTTATTGCACTTATCTTTTTGAATTTCACTCCTGCGTGGATCGTCGCAATTCTCTCTGCGTTGCTCGTATTCGTATACAAGTCTTCAGTGGAACGCTCCATCACAAAGCTCTTTCCAAAAATGTCGGCTAATGATGCCACAGAGAGCAATCCGGAGCCACTCTTTCCAGTGATGTCATTTGCAGCGCTTTTGATTGGACTCTTTTTCTTCCTCAGTAGTGCATCTATCGGTGCAAGTCTTGCAAATCGTGCAGGGGTGTCATTTACGGATATTCGTCCATCATTTACAACTACGACTCATGTCATGCGTGCAGCGCTCTGGCATGATCCGATCTGGGGTGCTGGTGCAGGTCGCTATGCTGATGTATGGAACTTGTATCGTCCAGCTGCGATCAATCAGACGGTGTTTTGGAATACTCCATTTGAGTCAGGGTTCAGTCTGTTGCAGAGCTTCCTCACTACATGGGGTGTCGTACCGTTTTTGGCATTGCTTGCAGCACTGGTATTTTGTTTGATCCAAGGGGTTAAATTGTTTGGCTACAGTTTCCCTGATCGATTCAGTCGATTTATTGCAGTGACGACGGTCATCATGCTTGCAGGGTTCGTTGCGCTCTTTGCATTGTCCACACCTGGTCTTGTGTTGGTGACCTACTGTTTTATGTACATCGGACTATTGCTGGGTGTATCAACACTCGTTGGTCGAACCAAAGTAGTCACCCTCAACTATCTCCAGGATCCGCGTAGTAGCTTCTTTGCAATCCTTATACTTGTCGTTGCTGCAATGGTAGGATTTGTCTCGGTATATTTCAGTGGCAATCGGTTTGCAAGTATCGTCATGTACAACCGCGCACTTGCTGCAACTGATATTCAGACTGCACAAGCGAGACTGGATCATGCACTTAGTCTTTCACAAAATGATCTCTACTGGCGTACTCGTAGCGCGTTCTTTACCACGCAGTTTGCGACCCTTGCAAAACAAGAGTCTCCTGATAAGACTGCGCTCCAAGCTGCATTCAGTCAGGCCGAAAACTCAGCAAGTGCTGCAGTTTCATGGGATAAGGGAAGTGCTAACAACTGGCTTACACTCAGCCAGGTGTATCAGCTCGTATCCAGTGACTCCAATGCAGAAGCATATGGCAATGCAAAAGTCGCAGCTGATGAAGCTCAGACTCGCAATCCAAACAATCCAATACTGCTCCTCAACCATGCGCAACTTGCGCTCACCAAGTCTGACACTCAAGGGGCACTTGGATTTATTGAGCAGGCACTTGCGTTGAAGGCTGACTATCTCGATGCGTATGTGCTTCGTGCACAGATCAAGTCAGCACAGGGTGATAGTAGTGCAGCAAAGGATGTGCTCATCTCATATACCAAGGTTGCACCGCTTGATGCACAAGGATTTGTATTGCTCGGGCAGGTCTATGCTGGTGCAAAAGAATACCAGAGTGCGGTGCAAGCTTTCGGTCAGGCACAACATCTCGCTCCGAATGATGCAAATGTCGCAGTCAGCTACATCAATGCGCTCGTGCTCGCTGGACAAAAGACACAGGCTATCGAAACATTGAAAGCATTCAAACTCAAGTATCCAGGTGTTACCGGTGTTGATGAGCAAATCAAAGAGCTCGAAACACCAGTTGCTCCTGTAGCTCCAACTACCCCTGAGAAAAAGAACTAACATTGAACGCATACCGCAATGGTTTCTAAACTCTTGAAAATACTCAATCGTGACGTCACCAGTATGAACCAGGCGGCATTGTTGCTCGCAGTGTTCTCTCTGGCTTCTCAACTCTGCGGACTCTTGCGTGATCACTTACTCGCATCTCTTGTCGGTCCATCGGCAACACTGGACGTGTACTACGCAGCATTTCGTGTACCGGACTTTATCTACAACTCAGTCGCCGTATTGTTCTCAGTGACGGTTATCATTCCATTTATTGCAAAGTATCTCGCTGAGCAAGATGAAAGCAAAAAAATCTCGCTGAAGCGGTTTTCTGACAGTATATTTACGGTGTACTGCATTGGTATGATGACAGTGTGCATCATTGCATTTGCACTGATGCCATATCTCACCCATGTCACTGCTCCTGGATTTACTGGTGTGCAGCATGATACGCTCACGCTTTACTCACGTGTTATGTTACTCTCGCCATTTCTTATGGGGCTGGCAAGTCTGCTCGGATCGTTTGCTCAAGTTCAGACAAAGTTTTTTGCATCTGCAATTGCACCATTGTTTTATAATGTCGGTATCCTCACTGGTATCCTCGCTTTCATGCCGCGATGGGGAATGCTCGGTGTTGTATGGGGAGTCGTTATCGGTGCGGTACTATATCTCGCTATCCAGTTGCCGACACTCAAAGCCTTGCAAAAGCTCCCGTCATTTGCGCGCAGTATCGATTGGCAGACCATGAAAGAGGTGGTAATACTATCGCTTCCACGCACACTTGCATCGTCACTTTCAAACATTACCTTCATCATCATCAGTGCGATTGCGTCGTTGCTTGCAGCAGGATCCATTTCAGTATTTCAGTTTTCATACAACATTGAGACCACACCGCTGATGATCATCGGTATCTCATATGCAGTTGCAGCATTTCCGACACTCACTCGGCTCTATGCAGAAAAACAAAAAAAGGATTTCGTCGATCTGGTGCATCGTGCAGCTCGTAACATTTTCTTTCTTTCGATCCCTGCAGCACTTTTCATTATTGTCCTGCGTGCACAGATCGTCCGTATACTCCTTGGGGCAGGGCAGTTCTCATGGAATGACACGCGTCTCGTTGCAGCATCCCTTGCACTTTTTTCAATATCAGTCACTGCACAGTGTCTTGTACTGCTCATGGTGCGCGCATTTTATGCAATGGGAAATACCAAGACGCCGCTCAAGATAAATGGTCTCGCAGTGCTGGTGACTGCAGTGTCTGCATCAGTGCTTCTCTTTGTCCATCACGAGTCCATGATGTTCCGCGACTTCCTCGCAAGCTTGTTGCGTATCGACGGCACTACTGGTGCAAGTGTCGTATTGCTCTCACTCGCATTTTCGATCGGACAGATTACGAACGCCATCATGCTCTGGAAAAAGTTCCATCAGAAGATTGAGGGAACGGTGGTGGAAACAAAAGCTATGGGTCGCGCACTCTTTCATACACTTGGTGCGGGTATCATTGCGGCTGCAACTGCATACGGCATGCTCTCAATAGTGGGCAGTGGGGTAGATCAGGGGACATTCTGGGGTATCCTTGCACAGGGACTTATCTCAGGTATCGTCGGTATGGCGATGTACGGCATTATCCTAGCAGCACTCAAAAACGAAGATATCCTCCTCTTCATTCAGACGTTCCGAACCAAGTTCTGGAAGCAAAAGCCTATCGTTATACAACAGCCTGATTTGTAAGAATTATTATTTGACATTCATAATAAAATATGTTAATATACTTTTGACATTCTTTTAAACAAATTAAATATTAAAAAATGAAAGCATATCTTATTACTTTAATGACAGTCATTACTTTTTCAGTATTTACGATGATATATAGTAGTTTAGTCTATGTAGTACCTGTAAACATCCCTCAATGGCAGTTACCCGGGATTGCAAATACGAAATTCGTATTGTGGTTAGTTATTATACTAGCTACATTGTTTACGATTATGCTTTTACAACTTGTTTCAATTATAAAACAAGAAAGAAAAGCGAAAGAATCATAATTTCATTCAAACAAAAAAGAGCCTCAAAATTTGAGGCTCTTTCTTTTTCCCAAAACAACCCTTATATGGTATAGTCTGCATACTTTTATGGACCCGAAAACTATCAGAAATTTCAGTATTATTGCCCATATTGACCACGGCAAGTCGACATTGGCGGACCGCATGCTCGAAGTCACTGGTACGATCGAGGCACGCAAAATGCGCGACCAGGTACTCGATGTCATGGAGCTCGAGCGTGAGCGCGGCATCACGATCAAGATGCAGCCTGTACGTATGAAGTATAAAAAAGATGGTGCTGAATATACACTCAACCTCATCGATACCCCTGGCCACATCGACTTTTCATACGAAGTATCACGTGCACTCAAGGCTGTCGAAGGATCACTTTTGCTCGTTGACTCAACACAAGGTGTGCAAGCACAAACACTCACTACACTTGCGATGGCTCGCGAGAGTGGACTGGTCATCATTCCAGTCCTCACTAAAGTAGACTCACCATTGTCACGTGTTGAAGACGTGACACTCGAACTCGCTGAGCTCCTCGACTGTGATCCATCAACAGTGATGGCAGTATCCGGACGTACTGGTGAAGGTGTTGCAGCACTCCTCGCACAAGTCATTGAGCGCATTCCACCTCCAACAATCATTGGGGACGGTGCTGCGCCACAAGGACTTATTTTTGACTTTAGTTATTCAAACCACAAAGGTGTGATCATCTTTACTCGTCTGTATCGTGGCCATGTTAAAAAAG
>JACCDG011689795.1_pt1 | contig 12393 bp, 31 predicted proteins | sample 7442471 | NCBI WGS metagenome assembly JACCDG01 (sample SAMN15323444, study PRJNA562643) | freshwater metagenome | isolation source: river surface water | place: USA:Blue River Watershed | collected 2017-08-17 | reverse complement strand
TTCAATGAAATGCTTGAGAGTTTGTGTGGTTGTGATTTTCATGTGTGTTTAACAATCCCAGTAGTGCTTCCAGTTATACTCTTCATAAAATCCACTCTTTACAATATCATCATAAACAGTGGGAAGAGAGTTGATTTTTGCCTTTTCGCGATTGCTCAGTTGCACTTCATCATCATGCGCCAGTGTTTCCAACTGTTTGCGCTCATTGAATGTTTTTGGTTTGCGATAAACATAATGATTGCCGTAGTTGCGATGAGTTTTAGACATTTTCAGTGAGTAAAAAGTTGATTTGATTCTGATAGTAATTGATGTCTTGAGTAATAGATTCAATCACCTGAACTTGATGTTTAGGTGTATCGTATCTCTCTTTCTGAAGTTCTTGAATCCTTTGCATCAATAGTTTAACTTGGTCTTCCATTGTGTATCTATAGTTGATTCAGAACTTTCATCATTGCAGAAACTTCCTCTTTAGTATTCCATCCAATTACATCTTCAGTCATATTACCATTCGGTCGAATGATTGCAACCTCATAAGTATTATCCGTCACATTACCATATAATCCACTTCCAGGAAGTCCAGAAACAACAGAAATACTCCATTCATTGCTGAACTTATACAGTGCATGAATACCACCAGGAATGTGATGTGCTTTGAATTGCAGTTCTTCAAACATGAGAGTTTTTATGTGGGACAGATGAATTAGAAACTAGGCGAACTTCTTTGCACAAATAGGTCCAATTCCCATTTGAACAGAAAGAGGATCATCCAGTTGACGACCACAAATAGAGCAAGAACCAGATTCGTGCCCATAAATCTTTGCCAGTCGCAGAAGATTATCATTTGCATCTTCTAGCAGATTTTTTACATCCTCACTGACGTCACCTTTCAGTTCACCAGTGGGAGTAATCTTACCCACATAGTTGTTGTTCTCGAAGATATAAACACAACCAACATTCACACCTTTATTTACTGTGGAAAGAGTAATACCAGGCAGTCGCACTTGCAGTTTGCGAACTTTAGGTGCAGCACTATACATCTTATTCACAAGTTCTTGATATTCACCTTGCACATCTTTCTCTTTGAGGTCTTGATTCAGTTTATCGGTTGCAAGATAATGAACCCAAGCAACTTGCTTTTCAGAAAGTTTCTTTTTCTCAACCAGTTGCATTGCAAAGTCATTGAAAGACATGTGCTCTTTCAGATAATACTTTGCAAGTTCAACATCACCAAAAGCAGAATCGAAATTGATTTCTTCGCCTTTCTTAACAACAGTGAAAGAAGTCATAAACAATTAAGAATTGGACTCGTGAGTGGGACAGTGCGACCTGCTCCCTCCACCCTTTAAGAATACCACACTTTAGGGTCTGTGCTCTTTTAGTGTGCCACCAGTACAAGTGGCACAGAGTATCATTGGACTCAGGTGAATTGGTGCGACAGTGCATACTTCACTACATCAGTGCGATTGTTCTTGTAATCAATCAGCAATTCAATCACAGGTTTCAAATCATCTGGATTTTGAAGTTCTGGATCACATTCTTCATTTGCAATCGCTGTGAAAATACTTGCAACCTCAAAATCAGAACTAAACAAAAGTTCCCGATATTCATCAATCTGCAGATAATCATCTACAACATCAGATGTAAGTTTCAGTGGAATATCAGGACCAATCAAACCCAAAGTTGCAAGGCGTTCTAATGCACCAACAACCCAAAGAACTTTACACTCACCAATAGACATTTGTGCGTTCATTGTATCAATAATCAAAGGGAAAAAAGAAAGGGATGTTTAACTCACACCCCACAGAGTTGTTTAGTCACAGAACCAGATGCTTGACGGTTTAGCGATACACCAGCACCAACAGAAGCACCAGAATAAGCACCAGCACCACTTGCACCATTCATTTTCTTGGCGCGACCGAATCGCATCGTGGAAAGTTTGTTTTTCACTGCATCAGCATCATCATGAACTCGGTTCTCTTCTTTTTTCATTTCACGCAGACGTTCTGCAACCTTATCAGCAAATGCTTTGCGGAAGTTAAGTTTGAAACTGCGGGAAACAGTATCACCACGCAGAGAAGCAAGAATCTTTTCTGCTTTATGTGCAACTTCTGCCTCTTTCTCCATCACCTGCACAAGGTAATCGTAATAGAGACGCACTTGGATTTGTTGTGCTTCACTACCAATGACCTGCAGAGACTTACCCTCAGTCTCATTCTTCAGATATGCCATTGCATCATAGAACTTTGCAATCGCATTAGCAATCGTAGTGAGAGCAACATTAGTTTTCTTGAAAGAGATAAAAGACTCATCAAGAACTTGAGTTACAGTTGCTTCCTCTACAGAAACATTATATTGCTTACACAGTTTATCAATCATCGCTGCAGCAGCAGATGCTTCACCATCAAAAGAAGTACCATTCTGAAGTTTCAGGATGGATTGAATCTTTGCGATAACTTGCTGGCGATCCATAATAAAATAAAGAATTGGACTTAGGTGGGACTTGCTCCCTCCACCCTCTTAATCTACCAGAAAAAAGTTCCAGTGCTCATTTACTGTGCCAGTGGCATAGGTGGCACACTGGCATATTTTTGTATCAGGTCATTGACATAAGATTCTGGTGCTTCTGCAAGGTCTTTTGCACCTTCTACAATTTCTACATAATCACCACACTTTGCAAGTTTCCTTCCTGCATCATCATTGTCGCAGACAACAACAATAGGTCGATTCAGAAGTTTCAGTTGATTGATTACATCTTTCGATGGACTATTTGTAAGAGTTGCAAGTGCAGTTTGTCCTTTATTTGTCAGTCTCATTGCATCGTAGATTCCTTCAGTCACATAAATTACTCCATCAGTCAGATGCAGACTTTCGAGACCATAAAGAACTACTGAACTTTTGTTCTTACTCACATAAGTATAATACTTTGCGTGTGGTTTATTATTGATTTTCTTATCCCCAAGTGGATTGTATTGCTGATAACCTACAATCTGACCAGAGAGATTATAGAGCAGATAAGTTGCAATACAATTCTCTTCATCAATAATTGGTCGATGGAGATTTATATTCACATTTCGTTCTTTGAGGTGAGTATAAATGTCCATTTTGATGACCTTTGGTAATTAAATCACCGATTTGTGCTGATAATGTCAGCAACAGTGTAAAGTGTGTTTGCAGTTAGATTCCTTATACTTGGAGACAATATAAACGAGACAATAAAAATGAGAGTAATAACTTTCATTCGGTCTGGTGTTTTGAATGTGAGAGTTTTACTCATCAAGCGCAAATCATTTTAAGTGGTTTGAAGTCATAAGCACCATCATCATCCTCTTGTGCCTCATAAACGAGTACACTTTCACCAGCGAGTTCTACACTCCAATCAAGTGCTTCTTCTTTTGCTTCGTAGAGATTATCAAACCACTCTGCATCAATCAAATCAAAAGATTTGGGGCAAATAACAAACATTGGTGTTGAAAGTAAAAGGATAAAGTGACAATGGGTGGAATTGAACCACCGACATAGAGGGTATGAATCTCTTGTTCTACCACTGAACTACATTGCCCCACAGAGGGGAGAATAATCTCTCCCCAAAATTAAACTCAGTCAGCAGAACTCACTTCTTCATCAGTGAGTTCAGTTTGCTCAGGAACAATCACATTGAGAATGTCCAGGATTTGATTACCAGTAGCGCCCTTGCGGAGCATACCGAGCATCACATCTTTGGAGAAATCAACAGTCATTTTAGTTTGTGTTAGTTTGACATTGTGGGTGGGAGCGACCCCTTCCACCCTCTTAATATAGCACCTTTTGAGGTCTGTGCTCTTTTAGTGTGACACAAGAACAAGTGGCACATCTAATAGTTGGACTCATTGGGATTGGATTTTGCTGGGAAGCACCAACCCCCCTGAGTCCTATGCGGGACACATAGTGAGACCGCTTAAAAACTTTGGTTTTTCTGCGATTCCACCTGCAATCCAGGCACCCCCCACCGCAGGATGCCGTCCCATTGCAGTCTCGTGTGAAACTGTTGATTTGGGATTTTCCTGCAATTTGGGGGTCCAGGTGTCCTAGGTCATCCGCCGCAATCTCATCGACGGTCCATCTGAAACTGTTGAGAACCGCTCAGACTACCAGGTATGGGTAATCTTTATCAATGACCGTTGGAGTTTCATATGCGGTAATTCGCAAAGAAATTGCATCCTTTAGCAAATCAGTCTCTTCATCATAAATTGCAACCTGATGTTTGAGTTGTTGATGATCCAGAGTTTGAAGAAAGAAAAGCAAATCCTGATAGGTCATTTCAGAACGTGACGGTAATCAATAGAGTTAATACACCAACCAGTTGCAGAGGTAATCTCCTCTACAAGGTCTTCTTCATCATCTGCCTCCCAGATTTGACCGATTGTTTCTTCGGTTACTTCTTTTTGATAATCAGGGTCTACATCACCCCAAGTATCATCATCAGAAGAAAAGTCAAACTCAATTTGAGTTACTTGGAATTGCATTATCAAACCTCAGCGAAAGGATTAGTAAGTTGAGGAATTGTGTTGAAATCTACAACCTCATATTGATGATTGATATAACCATCAACTTCAAGGTTCATCTCAATTCGGTTGAGAAACTTCTTGGATTGAGTTTCTCCTTGAAAAGTCAATACTTTCAAGAACCATTCCTTGCACACATCACCCATAGGGGTTTTGATGGGATAAAAATCCACAACCATTGAACCGTTCTTGGATTGAAGTTTCATCAGAAGTCGTATTCGAAAGAGTTTGCAATTTCAATGGAATGAAGGATATGTTCATAAACCTTCATTTCGTGTTCAGTAAACTCACCTGCCTGTTTTTCAAGACAGGTGATAATCAATGCCACTGCTTTGTCTTGAAGATAAAGTCGCATCAGAACTGAGTGTCAAAAACAAACCCATCAACATAGATACAATCCATATTGTCGAAAGATGCTTCCCAATCAATCTCAACAAAACTAGGCATTTCAATACAGTAGCAATCGCTCATAAACTGTTCAGCATAGTCTGCTTTGGAAGAATACTCGCCGCGATAAGCATCTTCAAAGTTGTCAAGATCTTGCAGAGAAAACTCAGCAATGAAAGCATCAACTGCACCGTAGGAATGATCTTCACCAAGTTCTACATATTGCTCGTAGTACTCAACAAAGTTATCTTCACCGTGCTCGTTGATGAACTCATAAATGTCTTCATCATAATAGTTTTCTTCAAGAAGATAAGTGATGAAGTCTTCAGTTTCAACTTTCAGTTGGATTTGAGTTGCAGTCATTTGGTGTTTAACCTTGATTACTTTGTAATTGTAGCGCCCCCAGCGGGGGTTTGGGGAGTGTAGTGTGCCACAAGGATTAGTGGCACATCGCATCACTCTTCCAGCAGTTCTGGATAGTATTCTTTAACCTCTTCGGTCAATTCTTCATCAGAATACTTATCATAACCCTCCATCAGGTAGTCATAACAGAGGCAAGTCATTGTCTTGAGATCCATATCATCCAGCATTTGCTGAACCATTTGATCTTGAAGGTCTTTGCGGTTCATAATCAGTTAGAGGGAAAGTTTTTGCAGACGGCATCACACAACACCTTCACAAGTTCAGGGTCGTTTGTAATACCATACTCTTGGAAGTATTCATCAACGATACAGTCAATGTCCTCCATCAACTGTTCGCGAGCAGACAACATTTCAAGTTGATTCATAATCAGGCGAAAGTGTATTGGAAGAACAGAGCATCAACCAGGCGATTGCTATTCAGTTTCACCCAACGATAAACTTTGGGAGTTGCAATCACAATCGCAGCAATAAAATCAATCAGATTCACAACAAAGCGAATGAGATTAACTTGCGTTGCTTCACCATTGTCATCCCACCACAGTTGAAATGCAGTCCACACATAAGAACTTACAGCAACTGCAATCGCAAAAGCAGTGATGGAATACTTAACAAGATTATCACCAAACTTCACATAGTCAAACTCTTGGAGTTTCTTTACCATTGCATCCACAGGAGGGAAAGAATTAGTCAGTTCCATTGTTGGAGAGAATAGAGAACAGGTGGGTCGGGTCCATCCCTCACCACCCATATACAATACCACATTTTGGGGTCCGTGCTCATTTAGTGTGCCACCAGTACAAGTGGCACATCTCATAGTTGGACTCGCTCACAGTTGTGCTTGGATAAGGTCCGCAATCGTAGAGAAACTATAACCAGAGTCATTTATGTGTGCAACCTCATCAACCTCATCCTCAACAAGCAAAATAGGATTATTAATTTCTAGTTCCGCCCATTTCATCACAGATTTAGGTAGAAACTCAGTTTGTTCCTCAAAATACCAATAGTCCATTGGTTGAGGAGTTTTTTCATCACTATATTCATCATAACCATTGAACTCCCATTGAGCATCATGTTCTTTTGCATAAATGTCGCAAAGAACACCAAGGCAGCAATAACCATTTGCGCCACGGAGTTTCTCACTACCCTGATTATATTCACCAGAACGCAGAGCATTAACCCACGCTTCTTTGATTTTGGAGTTCATCATTTTTCAGAAACAGAGAAAGTGTATTCTTTTAGAACAGAGAACATAGGTGAGAATTGAACGTATTTCCAATCATTCCTATCCTCACCTTCCTGATAGCAATGAATAATGCCATCAGAATCTTGCTTCACATAGCAACCATCATAGTCCTCATCATCAAACACATAACCTTCGGAAATAAGTGTTTCGGCAAACGTCATCAATTCGCAGCAAGAACAAGATTAGCAACTCGATTTTCGGGTTGAAACTGTTCTAGTTTCTCTGTAATCTTATCAAGTTGTTCTATGATGTTGTAATAGTAATTTGCAAGTGTAAAGTTTGCAGATTCCTCCAGATTTTCTGCTTTATCTTCGAGCGTGGAGATAATATCCAACAACTCACCAGAAGTAAAAGAGATTGAAGTCATTTTGCAGAATTAGGGAAACAAACACCATCAACATTGGTGGAGATAGTTGTCTCAAAGACAACATCAAAATCTTCAGTCATCTTGACATAATTCCAGAGAGTATCAGTCTCATCATCCACATTTTCCTGATAAAAATGATAGAAACCGTCACTGTCCTGTTTCACATATGCACAGTCAAAATCCTCATCATTGAACACATAACCTGCGGCAATCAGTTCATCAGTGAAAGTCATTTGATGTCGAAAATGTCGAACAGTTCGCGTTGAGTTTTAGTGAAGAGTGTATCTTCAGGAGGATAGTTATACAACTCATTCTCAAACTCCTTGTAGAAGTAGAGAATGTCGCGGAGAGCATTAAGTTGCTTCTCGTTCAGCAATTCTTCAGTCATCAGAACTTTATCAAGCATTGTGTTAGTGTTGTTCATTGTTCAGTAATCGCTCCCATCAGTTTCGCACTTTTGAATCCAATAAGCATAAGCAGGAAAGTTCATTGGATGATCTTGTCCTCTCTTATACCAATCAAAAACACAATTCACTCGATTCTCAGGAACCAAAAGGTAAGGAATGTTGTGTGGAATGTGTGGGGCGTAAGTCATTGGAGGTCTTCCTCAACCATAGAACTACTATACCAGATTTAGGGGTCTGTGCTCATTTAGTGTGCCACAAGAAGAAGTGGCACATCGGTATCAATTCATCGCACTCAAAAGAGGATTATTGATGCGATTCTCAGCAATCTTAAAGTACTGTTCTTCTTTTTCAATACCGATAAAGTTTCTACTAGTGTTCATACAAGCGACACCAGTTGTACCGCTTCCCATAGTATTATCTAAAACAGTATCACCTTGATTAGTATAAGTTTTGATAAGATATTCCATTAACTCTATTGGTTTTTGTGTTGGATGAAATCCTTTTTGTTGCTTGAATCTCAGTACAGTTTTAGGATATCTAGATCCATCTGGATTATCTCTATGTTTTGATTTTGCAGAACCATAAACTTCTCCAATTTTACTTTCATCTGATGAGAAACCACTATAAGGAGTTGAATACCACATTTGAGGATTATATACAGGTTTCTTACGATAGAAGACTAGAATGTTCTCGTGTGATTTGAGAGGCATTACTTTTGCGTTCATTGGGTTAGTTCCTTGCGGTTTCTCCCAAATCCATTCATACCGAAAGTTTTCAAGATTTGATGCTGCAAGTATGGTTGTGAATGGTTGAGCAGCAGTGAACACCATTGCCCCATCTTCCCTACAGATACGATTGTATTGTTCCCACAATTTATCAAGTGGGATAATACTATCCCACTTGCAAGCAGTTGTACCATAAGGAAGATCTACCAACACCATATCAACAGAATTGTCTGCAAGTGTTGGTAGAATGTCTAGACAATCTCCAAGATGAAGATTTACCATTCAGCAATATCCTTTACAAAATCACATTCTACCAGTTTATTGATTTTTGTGCAAATATAGTCATCATTTCCGATAGATTTGCCACCTTGTTGTGGAGCAAACATACAATTATCATACTCCAAATGATTCAGAAAATCTTCTTTTGTAAACCAAAAAAGACGAGAACTTTCTTCGGTTTTATTGATACCAAAGAATACAAGACGCTCCCAATCTTTATCCTTAGAAACGTGATTGATAATGAATTGATCTTCTTTTACACCACCTTTCTTGTCGCGGGTAGCAAGGGAAAATTTAATTTCAGTGATTATACCATCGATTATTCTATCATGCCCAGCAGTAGAAGACTTTGCCTTCGCAACTTTACTACCTTTCTGCTCAAAATACTTATTTACAAAACGCTCTCCAAACTCTCCTTTTTGCTTTGGAGATAGGAAAACATATCCCTCAAAAGGTGTACCGATCCAAGGATCTTTTAGATTTTGGTTGATATACTCAACCAAAGATCCGTCTCCAAAAATAGAATCGAACATTAGAGTGTTTGTTTGTCTTTACATTATAGGGCATCAGGAGGTCAGATGGGAGTTTAGTGTTCCACCAGTACAAGTGTCACATCCCAACACTGGTCTCAACTGAGATTGCTTATGTATTTTTTGAGTAGATGTTTGCCCTTATCAGGTTCAAATCTATCCTCAAAGAGTCCCATAAGTTCTAATACTAAATCAGCATAAACAACTGGAACTCGAATGTGCTTGGTTTCACCTGACTTAGGAAACTTCTTGGCAAAGGGCATTTGATCTTACTTTTCAATTACACTATCTAGCATCTCGCCCTTCTCAAAAATAGTATCTACAACCTGCTGCAGTGCCCTTTCAGTTGCAATTCCTACGTTGGAATAGACAGGCACCACACACAGACCAAAGGTTTTAGATCCACTGCCTTTGCGAAGAACCCTGCCGATTGTTTGAGTCATTTCAATCACATCCATATTGCGGAGGAAGACAACTGCCTCAAGTTCACTGACATTGATTCCCTCTGCAAGAATTGAGCGATGAAGAACAACAAACTTCTTGCTGACATCTTTACCCCAAGCATTGAGAGTATCAAAGAACTCTTCACGATTGACTTTCTTACCATCAATCACAGCACCTGTCTTGCTGGTGATATACAGATAAGAATACCCACGATAGTTCAACTGATTGGCGAAGTCAGTTTCAGACATCAAATTAGTGAGTTGTTTGGTTGTCTTTACACAAACCAAGATCTTATTAACTTCTGTATCATCAAGAGTTTCCAAGATATTATCACAATCCCTATCAGAAGAGATTTGATTTGCCTTGAGAACTTCAAACTTCTTAGTCTTGATCTTAGGAGGAGCAATATATCCACCTTCCACCAATTCAGGTGCAGAAACGCGACAGATAATATCCCCATAGACTTCCCGATCATTCATACCAGGTTTTCCTGGAGTAAGAGAAGTCTTGCGAGTTGCAGTGAAGAAATAGCACCTCTTTGCATTTGCAGAGAAATGTTCTGTAGCAGGAAAGAAGTTATTCTTGACACTGTTATGTGCTTCATCAAAGTAGATAGTATCCACATCAATCTCAGCATCAACAAGACGCTGCAAAGAATTGTAGGTAGTTACAATCAACTTGTGATTAGACTTATGATTTTCTACCCAATCAGCAATTACATCAGGGCGAGTGGATGACTCGTGATGTGTCTCACCACTGTGAATATGAAATACATCTGCATTAGTAACAAACTCTAGAAACTCACTAGAGAGTTGTTCTGCTAGAAGAATACGCGGAGCAACAACAACAATAGTTTGGGGAGTTTGTGATTGAAACTGACGATAAGCATCAAGGATCATATTCAGAGTCTTTCCACCACCAGTTGGATAGATCAACTGACCCTTAGTATATTTTTGCATCGCAACATCTCCACGTTGCTGGTGCTCACGCAGTTTCACATTCATCATCAGTTAGTTCTTTAAGATTGCGTATTCATACAGTATAGCACCCCTCCCATTGGTTTGGGAGAGATGCTGGACAGTCCTACAAGTGGCACTCAGAACAAGATAGGATCTAGAGTAGGTTCCTTGTATACCTTAGAAGTCTCTACAGTATTCTCATCAACCTCCACAAAGGTATTATACTTACTTTCTTCTCCCCTGTCAACTACCTCATCAAAGATGATTAGATTGATACAAGCATCTTTTGCATCTTTGAGAGTCTTAGAAACTTGTTGAGGAGTGTCTACAACATCAGCAACAATCCACTTTGATGCAGTTGCTTTGCGAATGAAACCAACCGTATTAGAGTTCTTTTGAACTTCGTAGATGCCAGCAGACAGACGGGTGAAGTTGATGCTCATAATCAATAAACAGGTTTGGAGATAATTTCTTTCCACTCACGGGGAAAGATTTCATTAGCAATCTTATCGTTTAGTTTGATACAGTTGAGAGGTTTGATGTTACTTTTGCGTTGAAACTTCTCAACAGTTCCATCCCTAAACTCAATGCGAATGTCGTAGAGCATAATCAGACAGCAACAGAGAACTCAGGAAGAATACAGAAAGAATTGCACCAACTACGAATCCAGTTCAAGGTATCAGCGTAGCAACGAGGTTCACTCATCACCATTCTTGCATCCTTGCGAGGATTGTAAGCAACAGCAACGTATTTGTAGCAATCAGGAGATTCCTCAATCTCTTCAATCCACATCTGATTCACATTACAATCAATCCAATCCCAACGGGAGGTAGTGTAATGGAACACCTCAGAAACAATCATCAGGTCTCCTTTGCTTGTGTCCTTGTATTATAGGGTATCAGAGGGGTCTGTGGGGGGTGCTATGGACGGTTCCACAAGTGTCCTCAGGCGTATAGATATGACCCAGCAAAGTCTGCACGTTTATACATTTCTTCCTTTGATTTATCATCAAGAAGATTGTAACGAATACCTTTTGCTGGACCTTTCCAAGATGCTGCCTTATAGACATCGGCAGTATTCATATCTACAAATGCATGAGCACTTCTTTGACCATTAGACATTTGCATTACAATCCGTGCGTACTTCCTACCTTTCTCATAGTAGAAATTATACAAACCTTCTCCTTCGCAGAGTTTATCAATCTGTTGTTGATGATACTCCTTAGTTTCTGGGTCATCAAGAAACTTCCTATGACCTTCAATCGCAAAGGTTTGATAATTAGTGCGAAGAACATCGCAATACTGTTGAATCAAATCAATGACTTGTTCTTTCATAAGAGTGGTGTTGTTCATAGTCCTATGATAGGGCATCAGATGCGTCTGTGGGGCGTTGTGGGGACGCTTCCACAAGTGTCCACCCCCTATTAGATAAAAGAGAGAATATCAGTTGTTTCTTGCGTTGCTTCAGTAACTAATTTAATTGACTGTGGATTTATATCACAGGTAATACAATTTCTTCCTAGAAGTTGTGCTGCGATTGCTGTTGTACCAGAACCAGCAAATGGATCAAAAACCCAACCATTCTCAGGGCATGAAGACTTGATGATTCTCTCCAACAGTTTAAGTGGTTTTTGTGTGGGATACTTACGTTTGTTTGATTCACTGCGAGAGATGAAATACACATCATCCCATAGATTTTGAACTGGAACTCCTTTGTTATCTTCTAGGTAGATTTTCTTATAAATTGTATTCTTTCCAAAGTGCAATAGATTATCCTTATCCATCTCTTTGAGCATGTCTTCACTTACTCTCCAACCATACTCAGGATTGTAACCCTTGAACTCAAACTTTCTTCCTGGGCGACTCTTTTCTCCAGTAGTTTTAGCGAGGGCATAATATCCCTTCTCATCTTTGTTTCCAAAACTATTCTTTTCATACTTTGGATCAAGATCAGTATATTCAACCTCAAAGTATGGATTACCCTTTCGCAGCACCATGATTGAGTCTACAATGTTACCCCAGCCATTCTTGATATTATTCTTCGGACCTGAGCGTTTCCATGAAATGTTTGTATAAAAAGCATCACGCAC
>JACCDG010102415.1_pt1 | contig 12393 bp, 14 predicted proteins | sample 7442471 | NCBI WGS metagenome assembly JACCDG01 (sample SAMN15323444, study PRJNA562643) | freshwater metagenome | isolation source: river surface water | place: USA:Blue River Watershed | collected 2017-08-17 | reverse complement strand
TGGAAAGCCTTGTATCCGTGACAGTTGACATGGCGAAGGTTGTAAGAGTTTTGCGTGACCCGATTACTGGAACTGTACCTTTGCTTGTGAAAAATACCGATGATCTCACGATGGAAGATGTTGCATCAGGAGCCTATATGCCCAAAGCCAATCTTTCTCTAACATCCCAAAAACTGTATGATTGCATTTCTGGCAAACAATTTACCTTGAGTACATCTGATTTCCCTGAGTTTGCAGCAGCGATTGAACATAGCATTGCGACTCCTGGAAAATGGTGTTATGAACTTCTTAAGAAGAAGTCCACTGAGTTTGACAAAGATAAGCCGAATGACAAAGAAACCTATTTGCGCATTACTCTTGGTGAGAACAATGGAGAATCTCCTGGTATTCCCTATGTAATGGAAATCTGGCCCGTGGGTCACTATTCTCCTGTACACAATCACGGAGGTGCGAGTGCGGTCATTCGTGTTCTCCATGGTTCCATCAATGTAAGTTTGTTTCCCACCTTGGGTGTTGTGGAGCCGTTTGCGAAGGCGGATTTCAAGAAAGAAGATATTACATGGATCAGCCCTGAACTCAATCAGGTTCATCAACTCAAGAATCTTGAGGGGAATAAGGAGACTTGCATCACTATCCAGTGTTATATGTATGAGGATGATGATAAGAAACATTACGATTATTTTGATTATTTGGATGCAGATGGTGCGAAACAGCAATTTGAACCCAACTCTGATCTAGGCTTTGTAGAGTTCAAGAAACTCATGAAAAAGGAGTGGGAAGAATTCCAGTCTACTGTGCAAAAGGCTCCAGCCGCGGTAGTAGTATCTGTTAGAAAGCCTTGGTATTCGTTTTTGGGGTGTTAATCATCATCAGAATCTAATTCATAACCATCTTTGTGAGTTCTCGCATAACAATCAGGTGAATAATGACCAGGTCGTCCACAACGATAACAAGCGCCCTTAGTGCTTTGTTGTTTAGAAGAAGTTTGTTTCTTTTTATTTTTCTTCATACAAGATTTTTCATGGACATTGCATCCAAATTTGGTTGTAAATGTTCTATCACAATATTCACATTCCCATTCTTCTTCCTCTTCTAAACGTTGAATACACATTTTTTGATGAGTCATAAATTCATCAAAATCAAGAAATTCTTTACCACAATGGCAATTAGCTATAAAAGATGATTTTCTCTTACAGGTATTTACAAAATGCCCAGATTTTCCACATTTCAAACATTTATCAGTTGCTGCACGAAGTTCATTTCGTAGAGAATCTTCTTGTTCTTCTGATAGATCAATTGAAATATAAGTTCCCCCACGAACTTTATCTATGCCATATTTTGACATATATTGTTTCGTATATTTATCTTCATCAAATGGACTTACGTTTTCAATCACTTTTTCAAGTCCAATTGGTTTATAAAGCCTCGTCCAAGCGCTGCCAGAACCATCAATATGTTCTTGATAACGTTTCATAGGGTTTTCTGATTTTCCTACATAGTACCTTCCTCCTTGCAATTTGAGAATGTAAATATTGGTTGACATTTTTGCTAAAAAATATAAATTTGCAACTTGTTTCAATTTTACAAATACCCCACTCCCTCTTTATACAGCATCAACTAAGCCAGATCCATTACAACATTCGCAAGTAACCTTCCTCGTTTTTTTCCTTAGCCATTCCTGAAAGTGTAACATCCTACCATTAACATTCATCTGTTTAAGAACCCAATTACAATATGCAACATCTGTATTCCTGGCAAATTCATATGTTTTTCCAGTATATTTTCCAAATGTAAATATGGTTTGAGATTCATCCATATTTAGATACTAAATTAATGAGCATAGCGTTGTCAATTTTTTTTTGTTTCGGAAAAATTGACCTAAAATCTATAACACTAGCAGTATACTCAACAATGCCAGTCAAACATGCATACTCTCACCATGCAGCATACAGAAATCCAACTGAAGACCGCATTTCCATTCATGAAACAAAGAAAGGATATACAATTTATTCTGTCTTTGATGGTCATTCTGGTCAAGCTTGCGTTGATCTCGTAAACAAAATGCTACCAATTCGTATTCAATATGCCTTGGACGAACAGGATATATCTTCTGCACAAGAAATTGCAAACCTTCTCACTACAGAATTTGAGAAAATGGAATCTGAATGTTCACAAACATTAAAGCACTGGGATGGTGGTACAACAGCAGTTGTTTCTATTGTAACTGATACACATATTATCACTGGTCATCTTGGAGATTCTCCTGCTCTCCTCATGAGTAAAGAAGGAGAACTTCTACAGAGTACAAAAGATCATGACAGTAGAAATACAGTAGAAGTAGAACGTGTGACTCAAGAGGGCGGATGGTTTTCAGATGCAAATGAATATGGTGAAAATCGTTTGTATGCTTCACTTTCAGTCACACGGTGTTTTGGAAATAGAACAAAGAAAGAGAATGAAAGAGGTCTTAGTGCGATTCCAGAAATAGATATTTGGGAAAGAAAACCAAATACGTACTTAATCCTTTGTTCTGACAGTTTCACGGAAAAGCTAATAGATGCAAAGGGTGGGCGACATGAAAAGTTAATCGCCAATCACGGAACACATGCAGAAATTGCGTCTGAAATTCACACAGTTCTTCAAGAATCTGAATTTAATCTTGAAGTGGCTGTATCATTGGCTGTCCACAAGAGAACCATGAAGTTTTACAATTGGGAGTATGGAATATATTGTGGAGACAACACATCACTAATTCTTGTTGAACTAGAATAGATGGAGTCTTCTACGGCTACTACGAAAGCAAAAACAAAAGCAAAAAAAACAACTGATGATGATTTTATAAAAGAAGCAGAAATTCTATCAAAAGATAATCCTACAAACATAAAAGAAAAATTCGTAGAATTGCTTGATAAATATGGTTCTAATTTTCATCCAGTTGAAATGAAACGTATCAGTCTTTTTGGAAAAATAGGTAGACTTTTTAATTCAGATGAAATCAAAGAACTCTCCTATGATACTCTTTTTCCTCTGAAGGAATCATATACAGTCAAAGAATTGGTTCGTGAGATGAAACGTGATATTGACAGAGTACCTTCTTTCAGTTCTAATAAGTACATAAGATATCGTTTGAACTATTATATTGATCATGTATCCCAAGAAGAACTAAATAGTGAACAAAAAACTCTTTTAGAAGAAACATTAAAAAAGAATGTACCTGCAGATATTGCAAAGAAGATTCAGAATCTCTTAGAATCAAAGGAAACAAAAGATCAAAAACAGAAAATCGTGTATCGCAGAAATAAAAGCAAACTGAATACGCTTCTTGCGAATACGAATATTTACAGATATGGTGGTCATGGAACAGACATGTGTGATCCAAATACGCATCAGCCTATAGAGGCAACAGTTCCAGAAGATTGTATTCTTATCACAACTGGTCTTTGTGGAAGAGTAACAAAATTTAATAAACTTGAACTGGATTTCTTTCGCGAATCAACAGAAGAATCTCGTAAATTGTTGAGATATCCCTATGTGAAAGAAAATCTAGCAGAACTTGCAAAGCGATTGAATGTACCTGTTGAAAATTTTCATATAAAATTACCTGGTGAGAAATATATTGTATCCTCTTTTTATCCTACTGCAGAGTGGAATACAGAACAAACATTTATGGTTTCAGAATCAGGATTATGTGAAAAGAGGGATATGGAATTATTACCTGAATCTATTCAAACGTACCATATATCCAAACAGATTATACCTAATCTCATAAATTACATTAAAAAGGATCTTTCTGGAAATCTTCAAACAGTTGAAATATCAAAACGAATCCAAGAGTATGATTTTAAACCTTTTCAACATTGGTCATCCTGGCAGTTAGACTCTTGGAAAAGAAAGATAATAAGCCCTGATAGAATATCTTTCTTCACTGAAATTGCTGAAAAGAAACCAACATTAACAGAACAAGATTTGAAGGAATATTTAGAAGAGTATTTCTACAGAATACCAGTACAAGACTTTATTAATTATTTTAAAGCAAGTACAATTCCAACTACCGCACAAGTGAAAGCAGCAACCTATGCCTATTATAAAAAGAAATATAAGAAAGAAGCATATCCTCATTCAACATTAAGAGGAGATGATATAAAAACTATTACATCTAACGTATCAAGTTATACAACAAAATATCTTATGGAAACCTTTCCTGGAATTCATTATTTTACAATTTGTCGTTCTGTAGCAGCCAACTGCGAAGAAGGCGCAACCTTGCGAAGAACAAGTTCAGAAATTGAAAACAAAGGAAGAAGAGAAGAAATAGAAAAAGCACTAACATCTCGCTCTGAGTTTGTAGGCAATCAGGAAAATCAATTGGGTGGAACTCGTAAGAAAAGAAAAGCAAAAGCAAAGGCAAAAGCAAAGGGCAAAACGCGCAAGCATTAAGAAACTGCGTTTACATTTTATTTCTACACTCTTGAAATTGAGTAGAACAAAAATGAACACTGCAACCCCGAATAATAAAGTAAAGACACGCCGTGCAAAGTTGCATGTTCGCAAAACATATAAGAATATTGCCAGGAGACAATCCACATTTATGCAGATTTTCAATGGTCTTGATGAACATACCAATAATGTTGAAGCGAAATACGAAGGATACCAAGTAACGTATGGTGAAGTAACAGAGGCTGGGATTCATAAAATGGCAAAAGTTTTCTCAAAATACACACCTTTATCTCAAGTTCCAGTTCAGAATAGAACATTCTATGATTTAGGGTGTGGGTTGGGCAAAGCCGTCATAGGTATGGCTCTTCTGCATCCCCAGATCCGTTCCATTGGTATTGAAGTGGTTGAAGAAAGAGCAAGACAAGCAGGAGTTGCTATAGGGCGTGTAGGGAAAACTGTGCAGAATAGATGTGGGATTGTAACGGGTTCTTTTGTTGACGAGGAATTTTCTTATGGAAATGCTTGTTGGATTTTCATCTCCAATACTTATTTTTCATCTGAAATAAATGAGAGTATTGTAGAAAAACTTGGACGTGAAATTCCTGTGGGATGTGTTATCCAGTCTTCTCAAGAATTACCAAATGCATCAGAAAATAGACTTGTACTCAAGGAAATTCATCGTATTCCAATGACATGGACGAATGAATCACAAATGCATGTGTATGTAAAGGAATAAAATTGAAATTTGATACTCCTATACATTAGTATACGAAAGATGAGAGGAACCTATAGGGAATTACCAAGAGTCTTTGCATTCATGACATCTATGCCACCTCCCAATCTTCGGATTTATATACTTGAAGCGACAGAACCAGATTGGGCTGGTCATGATGAACGAGTGCAGCAGGTCTATACAAACATCCATGTACCTAGTCAGAATCAATTCTCAATTTATCCTCACCATAGATTTCATCCTGAAAAGCATTTTACAAATGTACAGTTGTTTACGCATCGCAGCAGCCCACGTATGGTCTATGAGATGGAGTGGTGGCATACTGGATTTTATCTTCAAAATAATTTGAGTCATCGTAACTTGCAAGAGATTCCTATTCTTGACTTTGAGAGTCGCTTAATCCAAGATTTACTCTTTGAGCAAGGCAGGGCAATTCATCTAAATCACATGAGTATGCATACGTATGATGAATTCTATAGGGAAATCTTTGACCGTCGCATTGAAATACTTTCAATGTTTGACCGGTATGAGAATAGGCGAAGTGATACATCTTCTAATGCAAGAAGACGTCTATCCTTCAGTTTACAAGATCTACAGCCACCGCAAACGCCTCCTCGTCGCAGACAGTATGATGGAGATTATTATGCATCCCCTCGTCGCGAGTTGGATATTCCTCTTCCTCCTCGCGAGTCAGTAAATATCATACGTCGGCCACGAAATATAATCATTCATCCTGCGGCGGCCGCTGGTGGAGATGATAATGTAGATGCAAATGAAAGACAACGCAATGTTACAATTCCTAAATTTGTCATTGAAGCCATTTTAGATTCGTTTGTAAAAAGTGAAAAATCCTGTAGCATAACAATGATACCATTCAAAGATGTTGAAGAAATATCTATAACATCATGCTATCATTGTTTTGAAAAAGAGGCTCTGAGTCGTTGGATGGCAGAAAATAATACATGTCCTGAGTGCCGCACGAGGATTCATGGAGTTCTTCATCATAGGAAAGAAACCGTCTAGGACATTGTATTGGAACGAAGGTTACGACCTGTGTGAAAAATCTTAATGTTGAGTTCAAATGTAGGGATAGGAATATCAATGAGTTGATGAACAATATTTTCAATGCTATCTATCGTATGGAAAATAATGGACACACTTCTAGTCTGCATATTAATATGTCCAGAAACAATTGTGTTTGTAAAACGGATCTGCTCAATATAGGCCTGGCGAAAATGTGAACTTTGCTCAATAAGAGAATGAATTTCCAATAAGTTTTGAATACCTCTTAAACTAACAGTTGTTTTATTCTGAATAGTTGTTCCAAATTGTGTGATCATATTATTTCCTTCTGGATTATCAATAATAAGTTCAATTTCAAACATATTTGTATTCATTCTTTCTAAAAAGGCGAATAATTCTCTGAGCTGTGCAAAATCTCTTAAGTAAGTCATCCTTTTTATACTCTGTGTTTTTTGTTTAAATGAAAAATCTTTGACTAATATATGATGTTTGGAGTCTACAAAGGAAAGCAGATGTATCTATTGCATGTTGCAAAAGATGAGGTAGGAAATGTGCAGACACCTTTATTCGCTCCTTTGCGTAAAGAGTCCACCTGGTATCCAGATCTTTTAGCAAGAAAAGTGAAGGATGGATACAAGTCTGAATCATTAGAAATTTATAGCAGAGATGGAGTCAATGTTGGAAAACATTTTATATCAGTATTAAATAACTTTAAGAAGAAAATTCACAAATCGCAATAACCCGGTTTAAATATAAGATTATTGTATCTTTTAGAGTCATGAATGATACGATAATTACTTCCAAATTGATGGGTGGTGTTGGAAATCAGTTATTCCAGATTGCAACCGCTTATGCCTACGCAAGAAAATACAATGCAAACTTACTGTTTCAACTTATGCAGTTTGATGGGTGTCGTCAAGGAAGTCATCCGTCCAAATATTATGGATCTTTGTATAAGAAACTTCAATTTGTAGATCAGTTACCTGTTCAATATCAAATCAGTGAAGATGGATTTACGTATTCTCCAATTGACAATAAAGTAAAAGCTGTTCTTTCCATGCAGAAAGATCCTATTATCTCACTGTATGGATACTGGCAAAGTGATTTATACTTTCAAGAATATGCAAAAGAAATAAAGGAATTGTTTACTCCATCAGAAGGAATTGTTTCCTACTTGGAAAAGAATACAAGCATTTTTTCTAGATATCCTGAATTAAAAGCGCCTCATGATTATTGTTTTATTGGAATAAGAAGAGGGGATTATTTAAAATATGCGGATGTACACAATCCTTGTGGAATGACATATTACAAGAAAGCTATGGAAACTCTTAAAAAAGAAAGATATTATATTGCATCTGATGATATTGAATGGTGCAAGGCAAACTTTAAAGGAGATCAGTATACTTTCTTTGAGATTCAGGATGACTTAGAACAACTTCTAGTAAGTACTCTTTTCAAGAATTATATTATTTCTAATTCATCTTTTCACTGGTGGGCAAGTTTCTTATCTGTTTATGAGAATCCTACAATTATTGCTCCAGACAAATGGCTCTTTGGTGCAGATGCAACACCTGACAAATATTACAGTGTTTACAGAAAAGATATGATTGTTATTGAAAGGCCGATTGAAATAACTTAAACTAAACAGATAAGTATAGATAGAATGAAGTCACTTTTATTTGATATTGGTGCAAATCATGGAAAGTATACTGAAGCCAATCGGAAAAAATATGATACATGTGTGCTTGTAGAGGCAAACCCTTTTCTAATTCAGGAGTTGCAAACAAAGTTTCAGGATGACCCCAAAGTACATATTGTACACAAACTTGTCTCAAATAAAGAAACTGAGTCCTTTTATTTATCCAATGCAGATACGATTTCAACTTCTGATGTAGACTGGATCACGAAAAGCCGTTTTACACCGAATTACGTCTGGTATCAACCGATTAATGATTTACCCACAATTACCCTTGACAAATTAATAGAACTATATGGTACTCCTGATTTACTCAAGATTGATGTAGAGGGATATGAATGGAATGTCGTTCAAAGTTTAACAAAGAAAGTTCCCTGTCTATCCTTTGAGTGGGCTGAAGAGAAGAAAAAAGAAACGTTGCTTTGCATTGAACATTTGCATACTCTTGGATTTACTCAATTTCATATCCAAATGGAGGATGAATATCAATATGAAATAAAAGAAGAATATGGGTACAATTATAAAATGGTGACTGAACTTTTCTCGCATATTTGTGATGAGAATCGTAAGGAACGATGGGGAATGATATGGGCGCTTTAAGAATATTGTAATGTTAAACTAGAATGCGTTTCTTATATATTGATACGTACATACATCATAAGAATAGAATAGGATTTATTCTTATGTGTAAAGCAAAAAATATAGAATGTGTTATTACAAACGATATGAATAGATCTCATGAACAATGGGACCTTGTATTTATTCCAACAGAAGCTATTTCTCCTACACTTTTTCCTAATGCAAAGTCTATTATGTATGGACCCCACAACTTTATTTTTGCAGATGGTCCTTGGTTGAAGAATAATTTCAAATTTCCTTCTCATTGTTTTTACAATCTTCTTTCAGATTGGGTAATTCACACGCAGAATGAGGTAGGTGGATTGTCATTAGAGTCAAAAAGTATTCCGTTTGCTGTTGACGTGGATAAATTTCAACCCAGTTCTATGGCAAAAGAATATGATTGTTTTGTGTATTTTAAACAAAGACATTCAGACGAGCTTGCATTCATTGAACACGAGTTACAGTACAGAAACTTGAGATATAAACTGATTAAATATGGTTCATACAAAGAAGATGATTATATAGAAACAATTCACAAATCAAAGTTTGGGATCTGGCTTGGAAGACACGAGTCTCAAGGATTTGCTTTAGAAGAATGTCTTTCTTGTAATGTACCACTAATAGTCTGGGATTGCAAATCCATGTTTGAAGAATACAATGAGAAGAATGAAGTTGTATATAAGGATTACTTAGGAAAATATAACTTTAAGGCGACAGCTATTCCGTATTGGGATACAACATGTGGTGTTGTTCTTACTGATAAGAGAGAGTTTCCAAAGGCATTGACTGAGATGTTGCAAACGTATACAATGTATAATCCCCGTGAATTTGTTATGAAAACTCTGTCTCCTGATGCTTGCATTGATAGACTCCTAAAGGAGATAGGAACTGTATAATAAGTATGAAAGATATTGTTTTACTTACAAGTGTTATAAATCCTGGAAATATTCCCTGGACATATTCAACTGTGAGAAGTGCATTTACACCTGAGCAGAGATTTGAGCAATTGCGAGGAAGCATTCAATCAATTAGAACATTTCTACCCACAGCACAAATTATTATTATAGAATGTTCAGAAATTCCTGAAACATATGAGGCAATTCTCAGACAAAGTGTAGAATATTATGTAAATCTTTACAGTCATGAAGAAACCAGAAAGATTTGCGTTGGATCAAATAAGAAGGCACTTGGCGAAGCGATGCAGATCAAATGTGCACTAGATTATATCGTGAACAATGGAATTCAGTTTCACAGATTTTTCAAACTCTCTGGACGATATTATTTAACAGAAAGATTCAAACAAGAATTATTTTCTTCTGAAAAATTTACCTTCAAGAGAGGTATTTATTGCGGAAACGGTATTACTGCTCATTCAACAGTATTATATTCTTTCCCAATGCATTTATTTAATGTATTTTACAATGGAGTGGAAGAAACAATACAATATTGTAAAGATCATGAGCATAGAGGAATAGAAGAATTACTTCCTCCGCTTTGTGAACCAAAGGTTGAAGTAGAAATGACAGGTGCATCTGGCCTTGTGGCGGTTGAAAATAATATTCTTATAGAAGCATAAAGAAATAAATAAAGAACACAAGAGATGATTGTTGTAACAGGGGCTGCAGGCCTCTTTGGAATAAATTTTATACATTTTCTTTTGAGAGAAACAAATGAAAGTGTATTAGGAATAGATTCTTTATTTGGTGGAAATAAAGAGTATTTACCAAACAATCCGAGATTTCAATTTGTATCTGGAGATTTAAGTGAAAAGGCTTTTCAAGAATATTTAGAAAACGAGTTCTTTAAGAAAGAATCAATTCAGTATGTATTCCATTTTGCAGCCTATGCTGCTGAAGGGCTGAGTCCTTTCATTCGTTGTTTCAATTATAAGAATAATGTACTAAGTACAGCCTTTATTGTAAACATGTGCATTGAATACAATGTAAAACGTTTGGTCTTCACCTCTTCTATGGCAGTGTATGGGAAACAGGATCCTCCTTTTGATGAATCTATGACACCTTCCCCAGTAGATCCTTATGGAGTTGCAAAATATATGGGCGAGATGGATATCCAGATTGCTTCTGAACAACACGGTTTAGAATATTGTATTATAAGACCCCACAATGTGTATGGACCTTTTCAAAATATATGGGATCCTTACAGAAATGTGTTAGGAATTTGGATGTACAAAAGTAAAAAGGGATTGCCTATAACTGTCTATGGAGATGGTGAACAAGAACGAGCATTTTCTTACATTGATGATATTCTTCCTTGTTTATGGAAAGCGGCTGTAAGTAAAGAAGCAAGAAATCAGATTATTAATCTTGGAGGATGTATTTCGTATACATTAAATGAAGCTGCACATGTATTGAGCGATGTCACAGGAAATGAAAATGTAGTTTATTTGGAAGGAAGACACGAAGTAAAACATGCATACAGCACTTTTGAGAAGTCAATTGCGTTACTAGGATTTGAAGATAAAACTTCATTGAAGGATGGCCTTACGCACATGTGGAATTGGGTAAAAGAACAACCTGAACGAGAACAAAAGAGATGGGATCAGTATGAAATTACAAAACAAGTCTATTCTTACTGGAAAGTTTAAAAATTGAACAATTTCAAATACATAAACTCGTATTCCAATGTCCACTGTTCGCTTCTTTGTAAATAATAAACGTGTGTCTACTGCAGTTCATTTAGAGAATGGTAAACTCTTGCAAGTTTATCCAGAACATAGAGAATATGCAGATCAAACTACTTGGGAATCTCACTGGAATGCAACGATTCTAGCGAAACCAACCATTCAGGTACAAGTAACACCTGCCAAACCTAAATCAGATAAACCTAGAAAACCGAGGGAAAAACCCTTGGCTGTATCAAGTGATTATGAAGATTTGTATGATCCAGTACATAATGCATCAACTTGGATATGTCCTGCTTGTGGACGAGGACCTGGAAATGATCATCGCATGTGCATCTGTCGCGCATTTAATTATAGTGTAGAGAAATGGGAGCGTGCGTGTGGAATTCGTATGTAAACTGATATAGAATTGTGTTGAAATGTAAAATTATGAATTCTTTTTTCTTTTAGACATGTAATGCAAGAAAAAACAATTCTCATTGTTGGTGCTGGACTTACGGGCGCAACAATCGCAAATCATTATGCTGAAGATGGAAAGAAAGTACTTGTAATTGATAAAAGAGATCATATAGGTGGAAATGTATATGATGAAATTGATAAAGAAACTGGAATACGCGTATCAAAATATGGAGCACATCTTTTTCATACAAATGATGAAGAGGTTTGGACCTATGTAAATAAATTTGGATCTTGGATTCCTTGGTACCATCGCGTATTAGCAGATTGTTCAGGAATTCTTGTCCCTGTTCCTGTAACGATTGAGACAGTGAATCAGTTGCTTGGAGAGAATATACAAACCGAGGAAGAAATGAAAGCATGGCTTGAGAAAGAAACATGTAAGTATCCTGAGGGCGCAAAAAATAGCGAAGAATCTGCCCTTTCTAGGGTTGGGCCCAGATTATTTAAGATTCTTTTTGAAGGGTATACAAGAAAACAATGGGATAAAGGGGCAAGTGAACTTGAACCGAGTGTATTAGAAAGAATTCCTATTAGAACTTCTTTTGATTCGCGATATTTTAGTGATAAGTATCAAGCACTTCCTGTAAATGGTTATACAGAATTAGTAAAGAATATGGTAAATCACCCCAATATAGAAGTTCAATTAAATACAGATTGGAAAGAAGTGAAAGAAAAGGAGTGGAAGGCAATTATTTTTACTGGTCCAATAGATGTTTATTTTGAATCTTCTGGCCTTGCTCCATTAGAGTATAGGTCAATAAATTTTCATTGGAAATATGTAGA
>JACCDG011127788.1_pt1 | contig 12395 bp, 15 predicted proteins | sample 7442471 | NCBI WGS metagenome assembly JACCDG01 (sample SAMN15323444, study PRJNA562643) | freshwater metagenome | isolation source: river surface water | place: USA:Blue River Watershed | collected 2017-08-17 | reverse complement strand
GGGCCGGAATTATGAGAATCGACGTCTCCACTAAAGAATAAATCCAAGGGGCCTTTCGGCCCCTTTTTAATCTAATCCTAACACTCATTATACATTTTCTTAAAGAATCCGCGCTAGAACAACCTCGTACCAAAACAAATCTAACCAAGGGATTAAAATGAAAAAACTGCTTTTATTATCCTGTCTTTTGCTCACCCTATCTGGGGCAAGCCGAGCTGAAGATAATGAGGATGTAAACTTCATCGGACTCGATGAAATGGGAAAAGAAATCAACATTCCAATGAAAAAACATCTTTGGAGCAAAAGAAACCAAGAGGTTTTAAAAAGACTTGGAGGGGAAACTCTAGCTGGTCTTAAAAATCTACTTCCATCCGGTGAAAAGTTCGATTTTTATCAATTCGATCTTGGAGCTGACATAAAAATGAAAGTGGGAGTTGGAAGCCTAGTGGAAGCAACAATAAACCCATACTTTTACCTAGTATTTAAAAAATAAAGGAAATAACCATGAAAAAAATAATCTTTTTACTAGTTCTTTTATCAAAAGTTGCAATTGCAAAAGAAGGTTACTTGGATTCATATTGGATGGATGGGGTTGGCGATGAAAAATCAGCTGAATCCGCCAACCTTGACTCCCTTGATAACTTTATTAATAACGTTACTGAAGCAGAGTTAGACACTCTTGATTCAGTTACCTTCCCTGTAGACAAAGCAGATGAAAAACCTAAGTGGTATTTTGCAGGTTCACAGACTTCTCTGGCCCTTGGATTCTCTGGAAAAATCGGACTTTTAACCTTTGGTGGAACAAAATCACTAGAAGTTAACTGGGAAAGAAAAAAACCAGAACCAAAAGACAAATCCATTGAAGAAGAAGGTAGCTCATCCGTTGAAACCATCGTAGTAAATGAGGGGACTACTAAGGCCGATCTAAATAAAGAGCTTGAGCCGTTTATCCGCTCAGTAGTTGACTCCAAAAAAGTTACCAATGAAAACACCTTAAGAAATGAACTTAAGGAAGCTTCTGGAAAATTCTTGGCCTATGTTAAAGGTGTGAGCGCTGCTCAAACCAGATATAAATTCGTTCCAACTAAAATCAGATTGGAATTTAACGTAGAAGGTTCAGGAAAAATAATCACTACAATTCCAGTGGTTACTGGAAAGCTTGCCGTTCCAGTAAAGCTACGTCTTGAATTTATCAGAGTAATGCCTAAAGCCGCTCCAGCTCCTACAACTACTCCAACCCCAGCTCCAAAAAGTGACGAAAGTATCGTAACTGCTGACATGACTGAAACTGAGAAGAAGATTGCCACTCAAACAAAATCTCTTCTAGATAAGTTATCCCAAGAAGTGACTCTTGCTTACTCTGAACAAGTGAAAGATGAAGATATGAAAAAGAGAAGCATCGTCTTAAAGTACATTGAAGTAGGTCTAGGATTTGGAGTTGAAGGAAAAATCGGTGTTGCTACCTTTAAGGCCAACATGATTCCTTCCATTTTCTTCCAAAAATTCGAAGTTGCCGCTGCAACCCCAGTGGTTGATAAATCAACAGATGAAGAACCTATCCTTGTTTATGCTGATGAAACTTCTTCTGATAAAGGTCTAATGGATCATGCCATGAAGCTTCAGAGAAGAAACGTAAGAAAAGGAATGAAGAAGTCTCTAGATTTCGCTTTCAAATTCGCTGAAAAAATCCAAAGAAAAGCTGAAGCTAAAAAGGCCAGCAACTGGAAATTCAAAGATATGGAAAGCCGATATCACTTCTCTTTAGCTGGAACGGTTGGACCGGTTAAATTGACAGGACTTCCACACTTTATCTTACACATAGCAAATACTGCTAAATAACCAAAAAGGACGATGACGATGAAAAAAATATTGATTGGATTCTTAATGTTAAGTTCAGTTGCCTTCGCGGATTCAGGAATCCCCAAGTACAACTCCATCGCAGAGATGGTTGAAACTGAAGGTAACCAACAAGTTGAATTGATCTACAGAAATGAAGCAAATTCTGAAGCTCAAATCAATGACTCTTGGTACTTCAACCTAGTAAGACTAAGGATTACTGCCTTAGTTGGACTAGAGGTGCCATTGTTTGCCTCATTTGAGATTGGACCTAGAATTGAATTTCGCTGGAAAAGAAAAACTCCGGCCGGCTACACTGAATATTCTGTTAAATAGTTGAACTGAATACAAATTGAAGGCCCTCTTCGGATTCTACGGGGAGGGCCTTTATCCCAAAGACCTGCCGCAAGTTATCCCCAGTTAGAACCTCATCTCTAGAACCGGCCTTAAAGATGACTCCATCTTTTAATAAAACAATAAAATCCCCATATAACGAGGCCATATTAAGATCGTGAAGGACCATTAGAATGGTTTTATTATCCCTTTCCTTAAGGTTTTTAAGCAGATTTAGAATTTCAAATTGATAATGCATATCCAAAAAGGCCGTAGGTTCATCCAGCATAAGCAATGAGGTCTCTTGGGCCAAGGCCATTGCAATCCAGGCCCTTTGTCTTTGCCCTCCAGATAGTTGATCCAGATTTCTATTTCGGATTTCAAAAAGCCCAACTTTTTTCAAAGTATCAGAAATAATCCTTTCATCTAAAGGCCCAAATTTCTCCAAGGATCCTTTATGGGGATATCTACCAAAAGAAACCAAATCCCAGATGGATATTCCCTCTGGCCCTACCGGTGATTGGGTTAAAATCGCCAATTTTTTTGCAACTTCTTTTGAGGGTAGGGAATTTATATCTTTTCCCTCCAAAAAAACGCTTCCCTCTTTGGGCCTAATTATTCTAGATAGACCCTTTAATAGAGTGGACTTACCACAACCATTAGGGCCTAAAATTACCGTAATCTTATTTTCAGGGATGGAAAGGCCTACATCGGATAAAACCCGACACTCTCCGAAGGAGTGAGATATCCCTTCGCCTCTTAGCTTCATGTGATTCCTCCCCTTTTTAATCGAGATAAGATAAGGAAAAAACAAGGCACCCCTATTACCGAGGTAATAATTCCTACCGGAACTTCAATCGGTTGTAAAATCACCCTTCCCAAAATATCGGCAAAAAGTAGCCAAAATACCCCAATTAAGGAAGCCACCGGTAAAACCTTTTTAAAATCAGATCCAACTAAATATCTGGCGGCCTGGGGGCTTAAAAGGGATACAAATCCCACCGGCCCCATAAGTCCAACCGCTAGGGTTCCACAAAATACGCTTATAATAAAAAAGATCGCTCGAGAAAATTGTGGTCTTGCTCCAAAATTTTTCATCACTTCATCAGCAAACTGATGAAGGTTAAGTTTTCGCGAAAATAACATTGCGATTCCAAATAAAAAGATCGTTGGAATAACCGCCATTTTCACATGATCCCAAGATTTGCCCCATAGAGATCCGGTCATCCAGGAAAGTGCTGCTTGCATTTGCAAGGAATTTAAGCTGACCACCAAGGAAGTTATACTAGTAAAAAGAATATGAATGGCCACTCCGGTTAGGGCCAAAGAAGTGGGACTCATTTTTTTTCCTAAAGTAAAAATCAAGATAAAGGCCATCATTCCGCCGATAAAGGTAAAGAATGGCAGGTAGGGATAAGGAAGATTTGGAAAATAAACCAAAGTTAAAAGTCCGGCCAATGAAGCTGCTGCATTTATTCCCAAAAGGTCAGGAGATGAAAGGGGATTTTTGGTGATACTTTGTAAGATGGCACCACTTAGCGCCAGCAGTGGTCCCAGCAACCAACAAAGGATGGTTCTTGGAAGTCTGATGGAATATAAGATCAAATAATCATCTGAGCTCATGTTAAAAAAATTAAATCCCACATCACCGGCATTTAAAGAAAGAATTGATAAACCCAAACATAAAAACAGAAGGATTAGAGTTTTTTTAAGCATAAACCCTTCTCCTTGCCGATAGGATTAAAAAATAAACGGCGCCGACTAATCCAGAAATAATCCCTACTGGGGTTTCATAAGGAAATTGTAGCGTCCTTGATAATAAATCAGCATAGACCAAAAAGGTTGCACCTAAAACCACACTAAAGACCATGGATCTTTTTAGGGAATCCCCAGTTATTTTCTTACCTACATGGGGAACAATAAGCCCGATAAAGGAGAGAGGGCCGCAGGTAACCACGGCCCCAGCAACCAAAATAGCGCATATAAAGAATCCAAAAAATCGAAGGGCCGAGGGATTAAGGCCTAAACTTTTGGCCGAAATATCGCCTAAAATTAAAACATCAAATTTTTTCATCATTAAAATGGCCAATAAGAAGCCAGGCAAAAAGGTAGCTAGAAGAACTTTTACATCCACCCAGCTTTTTCCATCCACTCCCCCTAAGAGCCAAAATAGAAGGCCCTGGGTATTGGATTCATCCACAATCACCACCAAATTAGTTAATGAGGCCATTAAAAAACCTTGGCAAATTCCCGCTAAGATTAAACGCTCGGGATAAATATCCCCTTGTAAAATCTTGGCCAAAAAATAAAGTGATAGGGCCCCAAGAAGAGTTCCTAAAAACCCGGGGAGTAAAAGACCCATACCTACAAAGGTGCTATTAAAAGCTATGGCCGCACAAACAAAAAAAGACGCGAAGGAATTAATTCCTAAAACAGAAGGAGATGAAAGAGGATTTCGGGTCAAACCCTGAATTAAAATTCCCGCCAAAGTCAGCGAAGCACCCACTAAAGCTGAAACCAAAACTCTAGGAGTTCTAATTTCCCAAAAAATCTCCTTGGGCAGTTCCTGAGAAAATGAAAAGGAATGGAACAAATAAAGATCCAAATAGATCCCTAAGGCGAATATAAATATTAGGATGACCCATTTTCTCATAGCTTTAGTTTTTCCATATCCGATAAAATGGCCTCAGCAGAAGATATTCCCCTCATTCGGGTCCAAAGAGTCTGATTAACAAAATAAATTTGGCCCGATTTATTGGCCTTTAATATCTTCCATAAGGGAGATTTCATCCATTCATCGATAATTATTTTATCTGGCCTTCTGGCCACGATCAAAATATCGGGATTTAGCTTAAGAAGTTGCTCCAAATTAATTTTTTCCGAGGAATTATTTAAAAGCGATCCGGTGTCAACATATTGAAGGCCAATTTTCTTAAAAAGGGATGGCACAAAAGCATCCTCGGTATGAATATGAACCCCTTCCTCCCAAGAAACCGCAAAAAGTATTTTTTTATCTTTAAGCTTTGAAAATCTTGTTTCTTTTTCTTTTAAAAAATCTCCATGGACTTTCATTCTTGTAGTTAATTCTTTTTCTTTCCCCAAGGCCTTGGCAATCAGCCCTAAAGTTTTTAAATCGGATTCATAATCCTCACCTAATCCATCTAATACCAAAGTAGGAGCTATCTTATTTAGCTGGCCAAATGCTTGAGAATGTCTTTTAGAGTCTGCCAGAATTAAATCTGGTTTAAGCTTGATAATCATCTCTAGAGATGGGGCTTTTCTGGCCCCCACCGACTGATAATCTTTTATTTTAAGAGATGGCAAAATTCTGGACTTATCACCATCATCAGCGATTCCTATTGGGCTAACCCCTAAGGACCCAAGGGCATCAACAAAAGCAAATTCCAAAGCGACTATTTTTTTTGGAGGCTTTATAAAGTTTACCGAACCCATCTTGTGAGGAATCGTATTGGCCCAAAGAAACCCAATATTTAAAAAAAATAAAAGTGCTTTCATTTAATTTTCTCCATTAAGGGAAATTGGAAAACCGTTCCTTCAATAGGAGGATTTTCATGGGTTATCCAAATAACCGCTCCTCCGAGGTCAACAAATCGTTTAATAAGTTTTTCTGCTACTCGCCTGGTTCCATGGTCCATGGCCGAGGTCGGCTCATCCAAAAGAAGGGCGGAAGGAGACAGGCAAAGGGATCTAACTAAGTGAAGGATTTGTCTCTCCCCTCCAGATAATAGAGAGGCCTTCTTTTTTAAAAATAAATTATTGAGACCAAACTCTTCCAAAAATATTTTGGGATCTAAAGGTGTCTTATCCTTATAAATATTTAGGGAAAAGGCTTCCTTTAAAACTTCCTCACCACTTGATAGGGTGGGAGAAAAATCCTGACGTAAATAATGAACCTTAGATCTAAAGCTCAAAACATCCGTGATTTCTTGATTCAAATAAGTAATCTGGCCCTCATCGATGGGAGTCAAAAGCGTCAATGATTTTAAAAACAGGGATTTTCCAGAACCTGATTTTCCTTGGATAAAAATTAGTTCTCCCCTTTTTAATTCAAAGTTAACTTTTTCAAATAAAAATTTTTCCTGGCCAAATTTTTTGGAGATACCCTGTGCTTTAAGCATTTACAGCACCTCCGCTAATACCGATTCATTAAACCGATGAGAATTAAAAAACTTTTTAAAGGTTAGGTAGCAAACTAAAAAAGTAGAGATAAAATTACTGGCACAAATCATAAGCATAATTATTAGCTGATAAAGAGAGGCCTCAACGGGAGTTGCCCCGGCCAAAATTTGCCCGGTCATCATTCCCGGGATGGAAACTATTCCCACCACCATCATGGTGTTTAAAACGGGAGTCATCCCAGAAATGATTGCAGGCCCCATAATATTTTTAGAAACCTCAAAGGGACTCGCGCCAATACTTAAAAGGTCTTCTATATGATTTTTTCGCAAGGCCAGATCATTTACATATTTATCTAAGGAAAGAGAAACTCCCGTTAAAGAATTTCCCAGAATCATCCCAACAAGGGGAATAGCGTTGGTTACGTCATACCAAGGGGTTTGGGGAATTGTAAAAAATAAAGTATAGGCCCCCGTTAAAAAAGAAGATAAAAAAATCGAAATAAAGCTTAAACCAAAAATTCCCTTAAAGGATTTTGAGGGACGTTTAACCGAAGTATAGGTAGCGGTTAATATCATCACCAAATAAAAGGCTAGAAAGGTCAGGGGATAATTGTTTTTGAAGATAAAATTAAGAACATAACCAAGAAGAGAGAGTTGAAGAACGGAGCGAAAAACCGCTATTGCAATTTTTCGCTCCGCTTTTAGGCCTAAAAAGATCGAGACTCCCCCACACCCTCCTACAAAGGCCATTGAAAGAAGGATTTGTGAAAGTCCCAAACTCATTTAGTTTCTCATATTTTCTGAATCCGTGGCCGGCTTATAAATCTCCCAGCCTTTTGGTGGTTTTCGCTCCCATCTAAATTCCAAAATCGGCTTCACTTTTATTTCCAAAAGCTCAGCATCAAAGGCCACATATGGTGCGATCAACAGTCTGATCCTGGAAGCTACCCAGGATTCCTCTAAAGTGGTGGGTTTTAAATCCACATTTTTCAGGCCTTCCAATGTATTGGAAACCTGCTCTTCAATTTGTTCTCCGATTACTGCCGGAGCATCATCTAACCGGTAATTTGCAAAAGCTGAACCGGCAAACAGCATAGATATCATCAAAATAGTTTTCATTTTTTCTCCTTATTTTCTTACAAAAAACAGTTCAAGTTCGGCGATGCCTTCCACTGTGGCCACTCCAATTCCGCCACCTAAATAGAGTTCAAGCTCTAATTCGATAACATTTAAATCAAAGTGAATTTCCTTTCCTTGGGCCCTTCTTTTTTCCTGTCTCTTTAGGGCACCTCTTGACCAAAATTGCGCCATTTTAGTGGCCTTTTTTAGTCCTTTTCTAAATTTGTCTCTTGAGGCGTAGTAGATGGTTTCTGAAATATCGCCATTTTTATCAATGGGGTCCATCTTTATGTTGTTGTCTTTGGCGTATTTTAAATTATCACCATTGACTTCGCCTAAAATCGGCAGCGTATCAGGAAGATCGACGGTATCTAGTCCCTTGTCGACAACTTTTTCTCGCTTAAAGAAAACACCGCCAAAAACTTTTCCTTTTACTGTTGCTACTACGATTTTTCCTTTAGCAGACATACCCAAAGCAACTTTAATAGTGTCTAGGGCAAATCTTTTTTCATTGTTTCTTCCTAAGGCCAATTCATCCATTTGTGAAAAATCAGAGGCCATGGCCATTAATACCTTGGCATTTTCAGAGATAACTCCATTTGATTTATCCTGGGTTTTTCTCTTGATTCTATACCATTCAACTCGAAGCCTTACCTCGGTCCCAACATCCATAAAAGGAAGCACATTTCCTGAAGCTTCAACATTTAATTGAAATTGGAATTTATAAATCCACCAGGGAGTATATTGAGGGGCATGGTCCAATTCGCTAAGTACTTTTTGATACTCAGTAAGTTTGGCCATAAGCCTTTCTCTCAATTTCATTTTGTCTTTTATTTTTCCAGCGGCAAAAGTGGCTTCAACGATAGGCTCTACCTGTCTTTCCATTTCAGATTTTGTGGTATTTGAATCTATTTTCACCACATCGCCGTTTGATTCAAGTTCATCATCTAGGGACTTTTCAGCTACAGCGGAAGAAGTTCCATAGAGTTCTTTTTGAAGTTTTTTAATGGACTCTGGGGTTCTTTGCCAAAGAAGAGTTACAACCGACTCCCCTTTTAAGGCCAAAACTCCAAGAGTTCCTTTTTTCTCAATTGTAAGCTCGGAGGCAATAGATTGAAGGAACCATTTTCTTTTTTGGTCTACTTTTCCCTTGGCCACATCTTCAATCATATCTGATTTAGTTTCTAGAATATTGTCATAAGACTGTTCCAGCTGATCCATTTCATCTGATTTTTCTATTGAAATGTTATCGCTGTCACTAATCCATGATTGGGGTACTGTCGCACTCATTGCTTGAAAGCCAAAAAGCATTCCAAGCACTAAAAATATATTTTTCGTCTTCATATTTATTTATCCTTTAAATGGTGTTGGGGTTAGGAAGCGGTTCAAAGCGCAGATCAACCAACGGCTTTAGCTCCATAACGTAAAGATCTAAGATACCAAACTCAAAAACTACCTGAAGGCCAACGCTCACTCTGGTTAACTTGAATCCTTCATCAAACTCAAATTTACTTAAACTCTCTGTAGATTTCTCGGAAACCGCTGACATCATTCCTGACATTTTTTTAAGATGTCTTCCTCTAGGTACATAACGAACAATTGCTTTTCCATCTTCTCCAAGACCTATCATTGGAAGGTCGGTGGAAGAAGTTGGTGAGTCAGATGCGCCATGGCATCCGATCAATGCCAAAAGTGCGGCTAACACTCCCCATTTTCTTAAAAACATAAATTCTCCTTATTATTTTGGCCTTTGTATTTTTTCATTTAATTTCCGATAAAAAATTTAAGCAATCCTCTAGGGATCCTTTTTTTTGGTAAAGAGCAATCAGCTCATCAGCTAGCGTCCAATTATTTTCAATTCTATTTTGAATCCAATTAAGAGGAGTGCTATCAAAACCATATTTTTCAACAACTAAGTGGCCATCATTTAAAACTTCGGCCAATTTTTCCTTCACTCCGAAGGCATCTAACCCAAGTCTAGCGGCTTCTCCCATTTCATAAATTCGGGTGGCCTTATCTGATCTTCCTTTTAAATCCTTATCTAAAACAAGAATTAAAAATAAGAGGAAGTAGGCATGAAAATCTTTTTCATAGGGGGTCATATCAAAAACTTTAAACTCAAAGCGATTTTCTTCATCCCCATGAAATTCAATTGGAGGAGCTATTACTGATCTTTTATGGGTTCTATAGGATTTTCCAAAACCTTCTCTGGTTTTCCAAAGATCCCCTTTAAAGAAAGGAGATCCTACACTTAGGGCAGTAAAGGCAGGGGCATAATAATTAACTTTAAGTTCAAAATCTGCTTTATCAAAATCCTTTAATAAAGAAGCTGGAATTGAAACGTTGATATCTGGTCCATAGGTAGTCATAACTTCCATGGCCCAAATCCAATAATCATATCTTCTTTTATTGCATGGCCCTTGAAACTCCGACTCGATTGGATGATGAGAAAGAGAAACGGTTTTAAGGTTAAACTGCTCTAAAACTTTCTGCATCCTTAGATGAAGTTTTTTATAGGCATCAAGGGTTTGTTCGATAGAGTTACAAACTGGAGTTCTAATTTCTAGACCTTTAGGCAGAACATCCACCATATTAAAGTCTTTATCTGGTAAGTGATATCCCTCCACTACAAAAGGCATAAGTTTTTTAGCAGGGGCCTCGAGATGAAGGAGGTCGTAACGTCCTTCTATATCTTCGAAGGGAATATCTTCTAAAATGGAGTTTAATTTTTTAAAAGGAAGATCTTTATACCAGAGTGGTTTAAGCGTTGAGTTTTCCACCATTAAAAATTCTGCTTCAAGACCAAATTGAAAAGTCTCACTTGCCTCAGATAGGTTTGGAAATGTTTTTTCAGATACAATTTTTTCAGTATCTACAAAAAGACTCATACGGCTCCTTATGGAATTGGAATATATTGATTAAAGTTTGATAGGTCAAACTTTTTTATCATATTTTAAACTTATGCGGCGCACATGGCAAAGCAGGTGCATTAGGAATAACTATATAAGAATGAAAACTGCTATAATTATTTTTCTATTGGGCTTCTTTCTAGCTCCTATTGGAGACATGGTGCATGTAGCCACTAGCACCACTTCCTACCCTACCAACTATGCTTGGTATCTATTAGGAATCCCCTGGTGGGTTTTTCCATTTTTTGGATTTGCGGGTGTGTGGCTGGCCTATTCAAATCATTTTACCGAAACCAAATTTTTTAAAAGAAAAATAAGATTAGGTGAGACCTCCGCAATTTATGCCTACTTTGGCCTTGTCTTGTTTTTAGTTTGTTATATTTTGTCGGGACTTTTACAGGGTAGTCCTCTTCTGGCCAACTTAGTTTTGGGATCTCTAGGTGTTATTTTTTGGTACTCTCTTGATCGAACTTTTTCTGGGTTTTTAATCGGCCTTTTAACCGCCTTAATTGGGACTAGCGTAGAAATTTTTTTAGTCCACAATCAGATTTTTTCCTACCTTCCTCCAAATACTGCTCTTTTTGGAGTGGCAACGTGGCTTCCTTGGCTTTATTTTACCCTAGCGATCGGATTGGAGAATTTCCTAAATTATCAAATCAATCGCCAGAGCTAAGAGGCATCAACTTGACCTTAACTTTTCTCTTTTCTCCTTGTCTTGAAATAAGTACTGAAACCTCGTCTCCAACCTTGTAATTACCTATGTGATGAAAAAGATCATCAAAACTTTCTAGTTTTTTCCCATCAATTTCAAGAAGAAGGTCTCCCATAAAGATTCTTCCTCTTCGATCCTGGACCATTCCCTTAATTCCTGCTTTGGCGGCTCCTGATCCAGGTGCAACCGTGGTAATAACTAATCCTTCTTCACCATAGGGATTTGAAGCTATACCAATTCCCAGAGCTGGTCTTATAACTTTTCCGTGTTTAATTAGCTCGGGAACGATTTCTAATACCGTATTAACAGGTATGGCAAAACCTAGTCCTGAAGAAGAACCGCTGGGGGAAACAATCATGGTATTAACCCCAATTAGTTTTCCGGAGGAATCAAAAAGCGGCCCTCCAGAATTTCCTAGGTTAATGGCCGCATCGGTTTGAATAACTCTGCGAAGAGACACTTGCCCAAATCCTTCAATTTCCCGATTTAAGGCGGAAATAATTCCTACTGTCATGGTGTGATCAAATCCCATTGGATTCCCAATGGCCACGGCCTTTTGACCCACCAATAAGTTTGAGGAGGACCCCGTAACTATTGGAGTGAGATTAGTTGGTTTTACTAATAATTTTAAAACCGCTAGATCATGATGAACATCTTTTCCCACCAATCTGGCCTTATATTGTTTTTTATCATTTTGAAAAGTAACAACAAAATTATCGCCTCCATAAACTACGTGGGAATTGGTTACGATATGGCCATTTGTATCCCAAACAAACCCAGAGCCCATTCCCACTTTTTCTAATTTTTCACTTTGATCAAAATAAAAGGAAAAGGGCATAACCCTAGATACTTTAGATTCAATGGTGATATTAACTACCGAGTTGGAATTTCTTTTAAAAACATCGATATTATTTTTTTCATTTTCGGTAAGCATTTCCAAGTCGGATTTGAAACCAAAGATCAAGGGCAACAAACAAATAATTAAAATTCGCATGAAATTTCTCCTCTGATGCTTATATATAACTAGCAGATCTCTTTTTTTTCAAGTAAATTTATCGCAAAGTATTATGGATATAAAATTTTACAATCGGGAAACCCAAAAAGTTGAAATCGAAAAGGTCTACGGAGATAAGGCCGTAAAGTGGCTTTATGGAAGCGCACTAGGTAAATTTTTATCCCCTCTTATTTGTAGCAGCGCCGTCTCCCATTTTTATGGACTGTTTCAATCGGCCCCCCAATCCGTTAGAAAAATCAAACCGTTTATTGCGAATTTTCATATCAATATGCAAGATTATATTGAGGAGGATTTTAAATCATTTAATGATTTTTTTATCCGAAGGTTTAAAG
>JACCDG011056792.1_pt1 | contig 12395 bp, 25 predicted proteins | sample 7442471 | NCBI WGS metagenome assembly JACCDG01 (sample SAMN15323444, study PRJNA562643) | freshwater metagenome | isolation source: river surface water | place: USA:Blue River Watershed | collected 2017-08-17 | reverse complement strand
GCTGGGTGGTTTGTGCCGCGCGCGAAAGGTGGTGCGTGATGTCTACGATCAAGGTTTCTTTGCCCGCGGTCCCTGTCGAAGAGGAGATCACGTGGGACCAGATCCGAGTCTACCTGTCTGCGACCGGATGGGAGAAGCGCATTACTGGCGACGACGGCGTTGACCTGTGGGTGCGTCCGTGCGAGAAGCGATACAGAATCGATCAGATTTGGGTCGGCGCTCTGACGGGCGAGGATCCGAAGCCGCTTGTCGAGCGACTGATCCGCTCACTGGCGGCGCACGCAGGGTGGACTCCAGGTGACGTGCTCCGCAAGATCGCGCGCCGCGAGGGACACCCCGGCTCTGACGGGGCGTGCTCCTGGATCAACGGCGAAGGGGTCCGTTCGCTGCAAGACGGTCTATACAACCACGTGCAGTGGTTGGAATGGCACGCCAGAGTCGGGGTGTGGGAGAAGGCGGCGAAGATCGCGCAGTCAATGGCCGGAATCCACGATGCGCCCGCGGGCTCATTCGTCGCTGGCGCAATCGTGCATGCTCTCCGAGAGGCCGCGAAGCAAGACCAAGAGCCTGGAAAGGAGAAGCCCTGATGCCGTTCGCGCCGCCCCATGTATGCGAAGCTTTCGTCCCTGGCCCTGTCGATGGAATCTGTCACCGCTGCCGTCAGCGTGAAGCACTGCACTCGAATTGGGCGACGCCGCGTGCGCCGAGTGACCGCTCCCCTGCGCACTGCGTTCGGTGTGATGGGCCCGTGGAGGAAGCTCGCCTCTGCTACGCCTACCCGACGTGCTACGGGTGTCTTCCTCCGCCTTCTGCGTTGCCGGTCTTGGAGTGGCCTCCGAAGTGCGAGGAGAAAGGATGACGTCTCGTCTTGAGCAGGTCAGGCGCGTGGGTCGCGCATGGGCCGACGAGCTGTGGCGCGACAGGGCGCCAGAGCTGCGTCGCTACGGCCTTCCATCTGGATTTGGCTCGACAGAACATGCAGCTCGCCTGACCGAAGCATCGGACGCGGAGCAGCTAGCTCGCGAAATTCGCATCGCCGATTCCTCTGCTAGGGAGCGGTGGTACGCCATCACCCTTCGAGAAGAGAGGCGGATTCAGCGGCGCGCCGCCGCATTCGCATCCGAAGCGGAACTTGCGACTGCAATCGTTGAGCATCTGCGGTCGAGTGGGCATGAAGTATATCAGGAGGTCGTTGGTTTCGGCGGCGTTGCTGATATCGTGGCCACGAAAGATGGCCGCATCATCGTTGTCGAGTGCAAGCTGTACCTCGGTCTCGACGTGATGGAACAGGCTTGTCGCTGGAAATTGGCGTCGCATGAGACGTATGTCGCTACCCCGGAACCTAGTGGGTTGTTCCCTGTTACCGTGTGCAAGAAGCTCGGTCTCGGAGTCATGCTCGCGCGCAAGAGGCACTCGTTCGATGACGGGGCGCTTATCACGGAGGTCGACGTACGCGAACAGGCCGAGGCGCGGACCGAGGTCTCCGATGCAAACATGCCGCGGTTGTGCGTGGAGCAGCAAACGTATGCAGCGGCTGGCTCCGCCACCGGGAAGCACTGGTCTCCGTTTCGTGCTACGGAGAAAGCACTTCGGGAGTACGTCGCGGAGCACCCTGGCGTACTGTGCAGAGAGGCGCTCAAGGCGATTCCGCACCACTGGAATGGCAAGGGAGCGCCGACGTCTCGGGTCCGTGAACTGATCGGGAAGGGCGCCATCACCGGGATCCGGATCGACGATACCAACGGGGTGCGGCTGTACCCCATCGCAGCCGAGGAGCAGAGGACGTGACGAAGAAGAAGGCCGTCGAGGATCAAGACGAGCACGAGGCGGGCTACATTGCGGGTCGGCGCGCGACGCTGACTCGGATCCTCTCCGAGTGCGCCAGCGGACTTGGGTACAAGGATCCACTGGCCAAGGTGGCTGCACTGATCGAAGAGCGTGAACAGGCCGTCGCGGCGCTACGGGATCTCTGCAAGCACTACGGCGACAACGACTGGGACGAGCGGCTTCATCTCGCGGACGTGCTCGAAAAGCACCTGGGCCGCCATCTCGACGAGATGGCCCGCGAGCACGGGGAACCGAGCCGGTGACGCCGATCCGGCGGAACCGCGCCGCGTGGGATCGACTACTCGCCCGGCCTCGCGTGGTGGCCACGTGCTATTGCGGCCCGAGCGCTGACGGCGTGCTCCGGTGTCATCGTGTCCTGTGGGCGCGAGACATCATGACGAAGCTCGGCGCCGACTACCGCGGGGAATGGTCGGAAGCACCTGCTAGCGAGGCCACTGCCATCACCGTTCACCGTCCGGCGCCCGACGTCATCGCGCGCGTGATCTCAGGCGGACAAGACGGCGTGGATTTCGCCGCGATCCACACCGCGTTGACACTCCACATCCCGACCGGCGGCATGATGCCCAATGGCTTCAGGACGCAGAGCGGGAAGCGACCGGCCTACGCTCGCCGCTACGGGATGGCGGAGCATGCCTCTCCAGCGTACCCGCCACGCACGTACAAGAACGTGGCCGACGCCGACATCACGGTGAGGATCGCGGTGGACTTCTCCAGCGCGGGAGAGCAATGCACGCTGGCCGCGATCGAGAGAGCTGGGAAGCCATACGCGGACATCCCGGTGACGCGTGGCGACGGTGGCGGGCTCGTGGCCAGCGAGCAGGACATCTGGGATGCGGCGCACGCGATCGTGGAGTTGTCGCGTCGGCTCGGGCGCGCCGTGGTGCTGAATATTGCGGGAAACAGCGAACGGACCGCGCCGGGGATCGACATGTTCGCACGGCGGATCGCGACGATGTTGATCGAGGCCGTCGACGCAGAAGCGGCGGATACACGTGGAGATGGCGGGTTGCCGTGAGAAGTACACTTCAAGTATTCACCACGATGGTGGCCCATGTGCGTTACTGGACCACGGTCGCTGTCGTCGCGCTCCTCGCGGCCTCCGAGGCGCTCCGCGTGTTCGTGTTCGGCAGCCATCCGTTCTGGCTCGCCGTCTGCCTTGTGGTGCTGTCGCTGCACATCGCGGCGTGGATCTATATCTGGTGGTGTCGACGTGACATCGTGCGCATCGCTTCGGCACTGGGCGCTATTCGTCGTCCCGGAGAGGACGCGTATGCGTTCGCCGCGAGAGCCAGCAGAGAGGCACGCGAGGAGATGGATCGGCTGCGCGTCACGGTTGCCCTGGAGGACGCGGGTCGACCACGGGGAGAGGCGTGACCCCGCCCCGTCCCTGCTTCGGTGTCGGTGCCCGGCGTCACCGTCGCCGCCGCAACATGGCTGCACGTCGCGCCGCAGCATCGTGGGCTGACCGCCACGGCACGGCCGCTCGGGCACTGGAGGCGGCGATGCCGGGCTTCCTGTTCCACGCCTTGCGAGCGCTGGCAGCGCTGAAAGGATGAGCCGATGACGAATACGAGAGACTTCCTGCGCCGAGCCGACCCGGAGAGCGATCCGGCGTGGCGCGAGATGGCCGCCGCTGGCGATACCGTGTCAGGGTCCGTCGTGCGGGATCGCCAGACAGATCCGCGCTCGGAACACTCAGGCAAAGGTTCGTGGATGAGCGCTCGTTCCGCCGCGCGTCACCGATGGGTGCGCCTTGGCAGGCGAGCCGCCGAGACAGCGCCACTGGTGATGGTTCCGAGAGCGACGGTGGACCACGATGCCTGACAAGGCGCCCGACGAGCGCGGCGAGACGACGGCCCTCCTGTGGCCGCTCCGCTCCGCCGTTGAGTGCGCGCTCCGGTGGGGCTGGACGGAGGAGCGGCTCGTGCGCCTCATACGCATCGCATACCGATGGGAGCGCGACGGCGCCATCCCAAAGACGGTCGACGACGATCCAGAGCCTGTGCCGGTGGCGCCACGGATCGCGTCGAGAGAGGCACGCTATGCAGCGGTAATGAAGTACGACCAGCGGATTCGCGAGACCGGATCGTCGGAGAGGCCGGACGAATGAAGGCGACTGCCGTCGGAGCACGATGATCGATCGGCCGATCCTGTCATTCGTTGTCCATGGTCCTCCTGTCCCCAAGGCGCGTGCCCGCGTCTTCCAGAGACCCGGGGAGAAGGCGCGCGCCGTCACGCCGGCCAAGACCATGGCCTATGAGAAGCACGTCGGAACGATTGCGCGAGGAGCCCTGTCGCATCTTCGTGGGTGGCGTACCGACTGGGCTGCATATGCGCTGACCGTCCGAGCGTTCAGGTCGACTCGACGAGGCGACCTCGACAATGTGATCAAGGTGGTCGGCGATTCGTTGATCGGTGTGGCGTACGCTGACGACTCGGCGATCATGCGGATCTCTGCGGAGATGGCAGATGACCCGGAGCGGCCCAGGATTGAGGTCGCCGTCGAGATGTTGTGAGACGTCGCGCGCGATGTGCCCATGCCCCGCAAGCGCGCCGCGAAGACAAAAACGGCGCAGGAGCGCTCCCGTTCCTGACACGACGCCGCGGGCAGCTCTATCGCAGACGGTGACATGGACGCAGCCAGCGCCGAGGTGGGAGGCGATAGGCGCCGCAGTCAACCGGAATGTTGTCGTGGCCCCAACACGTGACCGCAGGCCGGATCGTCCATTCCTTGGCCAGATAGCGGGCTCGTGATCGGGCATGGTGGTCACGCGCAACTCTGGCCACGGGCATGGCGCTGAGCACATGGCAATGCCGGCCCCTTGCAGAAGGAGCACTTGCCGCGCGAATACGTCGAACGGGCGCGCCTCAGGCTGGCTTCCAGCGCCGTGTCCCTGCGGCATACGCTTGCGCTTCTTCATCGGCGACCGCTGCTCGGCGTTCACGTCGCCCCCATCTTGGTAAACCATGCCACGGCGCGCTTAACCGCCGTGTCGGGACGCTTCCACCGACCGAGTGTCGCGGCTTGCCGCGAGAGCGGTCCCTTGACCCTGGTGCTGTAGCGACCATCGTCATCCACGACGAAGCGCACGAGACAGATCCCCGCCGCGTTGCGTCTCTTGACCAGGAAACCACGGCCGCCTGGCCAGGCTTCGGACTTGCCGATGTCGAGACCAGCTCGCTCCGCCGCCATCTGAAGCGGCGGGACAAACGCCTGCGCCTTCTGCGCAGGCGTCTCCTGGATGTCGACGCCCTCCGGCGCGAGCGAGGCCTTCGGGATCAGCATCATCTCGGCCTTGTGGATCTCGTCGCGAGCCCGCCCCAAGTCAGCGCGCGCCTCGGCCATGTTGCCATTGCGCATACTTTCGCCGGCCGACGAGAGAAACTTAACCGCCTCCGACGTGATCTTGGCGAAGTCGCACGCGGGCGTCCGATAGTGCTCCTCGTGACGCAATCCGCACGTGCCGGTCGCGCATTTGGCCGGCGCAGGTTCGCGGCTCCAATCCTTCTGCGCGCGGGTGTATTTCTTCGCGTACCTGTAACGAGCCATCGCTCACCAACCCTTTCCCGGAGGCCTTCGAACAAGCGGTTTGCTTGTGTAGTAAGAAGCCGCGCGGATCGCTGGCGCCGCGCTTTTCCAGTAACCAAGCCTGCGCCAACGTCCACCCTTCCCGTGGAACTTACGCGCCACACAGAACGTGTCCTCATGATTCACGCTGAGCATGAGCGTCACGCCGCTCCACCCGCCCGTCGTGTCGAGCGTGAACACGCCTGCGCCAGCGTCACGGAGCGCGAACCCGAGAGATGTTGCTGCGGCCAACAGCTCCGCAACCCGCTGTTCCGTGGTCCTCACTTCAGGCTTGGTCTTTCTCATTGGTGCACATCCATACTTGACTGTATCTCGCGTCCGGCCCCGCGCGCCGAGTTCATCGCGGGAAAGCGGCCTGCCAACGACGAACGAACTCTTCGACATCATCCTCGTGGATGAGCACGAAGTGGTAGTCGGACGGATCTCCGATGAAGCGGAGCCCATCGCCGAGACACGGATACCCGTGCACTCCGCTGATGGCGCGGCTCGCGTACTGGCACTGCTCTCGGAGCTGACCAGTGGCCACGCCGCCGAAGCTGACGTACCTGTGCTCCGGGCGCGCCGCCGAGATCAGGGTCGCGTCGTGACCGCCGAAGCTGGCGAGTCCACGGGCCCGCCCCACGAGCCGCACGACGGTTTCCAGTTCGTCGCCGTCGATGCTGTGCCGTTCGCCGCGAGCTGCGGCCTGAACGGCTCGCTGAACGATTCTGTCGGCGCTCATCATTTCATGCTCCGGAAACAGGACTCGTCGAGGCCCGCGAGAAAAGCGTCGAGCCGAGCTGCCGCGTTCGGGATGTCAGCCTCGGCCTCTGCCCTGTCGCTGAACACGCGGCTGACTGGATACTCCATCTCGAACTTCGAATCGAAGCGGACGAGCACGGTCGCGTCCGTAATTTGCGCAACGCGCCGCACCTCCACAACTTCCCATTCCTCGCCCGGCGCAAGCGGCTCGATGTCGAGGCCCAGTAGCTCACCGTGTTCGCCCCTGCGATCCGTGGAGCGCGGGATGACGCCTTGCACGATGAAGGCCCGCACGCCCGGAGTGCGGCGATGTAGGCCTCTACGGCCTCAAGCTCGGTCTGGAACATGGCCCGTCGCTGGGTCAGCTCGGCGACGTAGCTGGGGGCAAGCGGAACGACGTCCTGGTGCTCCAGCTCGCGGTCGATTTCTCGGATGCGGGCGATGAGGAAGACGTAGCTATGCTCGGGTCCATGCCATCGCCGGAAGAACTCATCGACGTCATTCTCGGCACCCATGATCTCTCGGAGCTTCTGTTTGGCTTCCAGACGCAACGAGTCGAGATCGGCGCGAAGCTCGGGCGAGAGCCCGTCGTCCTGCAAGTAGTATCGTGCCTGCGCCATCGCACGTGTCACGTCGCCTGCGTCGAGCGCGGCCGTCACGGCGCCCTGGCGGGCCAGCGCGCCCTCGGGATCGCTGGCGGGGAGGATCGCAGCGATCTCCTCTTCGAGGAGCGAGACTTCAAGGAAGGCGGCCATGGCGTCTCGCGCGAGTCCTTCGGCCTGGTGCTTCTCGGAGCGACGGATCGCGTCGCTCACACGGGCATAGAGATCATCGAGGCGCGCCTGGGACATGGGCTCGGGTCTTAGTTTCACTTGATCCTCGACGATCGTTTGCCGACGCCTACTCCACGAACGCAACGGCGACGGTCACGTTGTCGTTGCCACCGCCTCGCAGGGCGGCTTCGATGAGCGATGCGCAGGCCCGTTCCGGACTCGGCGCGCCAGCCAAGATCGACTCGATCGCAGCATGCCCGACCTCGCCGTGGAGGCCATCCGAACACAGGAGGAACCTGTCACCCGGCGTCAGGTCGACGCTGAGCGGATCCGGCTTGGTGCTGGCCGGAGGTCGTGCCCCGAGGCAACGAGTCAGGACGTGCCGATCGTGCGAATGGTCCCTGGTCAGGATCCTCGTCGCACCGCTGTGATGATAGCACCTGGAGTCGCCGACGTGGCTCACGTACGCTACGCGACCGGCGACGTCGAACCAGGCGGCGACCACGGTGGTGCCCATGTCGTGGTGCCCTGGTTCCCTGGCCTCGCGCAGGATGGCGTTGTTAGCCTTCTCGATCGAATCCGCCAGCGTCTGCTCATCTGGAATGGCACCTCTCAGGGCGTCGCCGATCGTCTTCACGGCAAGCCGAGAGGCCACCTCTCCGGCGGCCTGACCGCCGAGGCCGTCGGCCACGACGAGCAAATCGCCCGAGTTGAGAAACGAGTCTTCGTTGTTTTCGCGCACGAGCCCGACGTGGCTCGCGGCAAATGTTCTGATGTTCATAGCGGCGTCTTCCATCCATTGGTAAACGACAGCGGTCGCACTTCGATAGAGCGTAGCACACACAGGGCATCATCGTTGGCGTACATCACCGCAACGCGGCGCCACCACGGGACTCTCCAGCCGTCGTCGATGTTGCGTCGAGCGATCGCCAGAGCAGCGTCGTCGTGGATCATCAGCCAAATGCGCGTCTCTGTGTCCATGGTCGCGGCTCCCGTTTCATGCCGGCCACCCGTATAGCATCGGATGCGCCACGATTCTTGTGGCCAAATGTTGCGGTCGAGCGGCTGATTTGTTACGGATCAGCTCGGTCTTGTTCGTAACTAGCAACGCACCTTGGCATGATGAGCGTAACAAACTGGCGGATTTGGCGGATTTTGACGCTGGCACGTTTTTTGGATTAGCTCAGCCGCGGAGGGCGGACATGGCCACGAGCATCGAGAGTATCATCGCGGAGTTTTCGGAACGTGTGATCGGACAGAAACGCGCCGCGTTCTCGTGCTGCTGTGGGGGCATCCGTTGCTCCGCGGCTACGGCAACGCGTATCGTGCCACCCACCGCGAAGCATGCGAACGTCGCCATCCTCTGGATGGTCGACATGACGTCGGACGCGGGCGAGGATCGCGGGTACACGGTGGGCCTATCGGACTTCGTGCCCATGGCGGAGATCAAGGTCGCTATCGCAAAGCACCTCGGGAGCGTATCATGACGACATGGAATGAACGGTTTCGTGTGACCGAGCGTCGGCGCCCGTCACTGTACGGCTTCGCGACGACCAGATCAGACGGGTGGATCGTGGAGGTCCGGATGTCCGGCGACGGCGAGCCGGAGCAGTGGAGCAGCCCAGCGGCAATGGCGGTTTTCGGTCCGCCCGCACTCCTGGATGCGATCGAAGCGGCCCGAGTGGCGTACGCGGAGGAAGGCGGCGCGAAGCGGGCTCGGGACGCGCTGGTCGTCGCCATGGCTTCGGCCTTCCCTGCGGGTGCATCATGACACGTGCGCGCCTCTCCCAGGATGCTGTGCGCCGCTACGATGCGGCGCTTCGTGAGCACGTCGAGCATGAAGCGGGTCTCAGGCTCACGCCGCAGCCGTTCACGCACGATCCGTCTACGGACACGATCACGTTTCATCGGCCCGGTGGCGACGTCGTGATCACGCAAGAGGCCATCGCAGCGATCGAGACGTGGCTGGCGTTGCCGGCCACCGGGCGCGCGGAGTTCATTCGGGAGCGGAAGGCCGTGTGGATGAGGCCCGGGTTTCGTGCACCACGCGCCGACCACGCTGCCGCAGATGTTCTTGCGGCGCTGTCGGCTACAGGGGCGGGTTGAAGGGAGTCACGGAGATGGAATGCGAAATCCGACGAGTGCGGCACGACTTCAACTGGCCGCTGGACGAACGGTGGGGCGGGTTCCTAAATCCGCGCCCTGGTCCACGTGTCTGCAAGGCGTGCGACGGCTCTGGCCAGAATGCGCGGCTCGGCGTTTACGGTCGTTGCAAGAAGTGTCGCGGGAACGGGTCGAAGTGGCGTCGCCCGAAGGACAAGCGCCGGTACGATCGGTGGCGGCCGAGCAACCCGCCGAAAGGTGACGGATGGCAACTGTGGGAGACGACTTCGGAGGGGTCGCCCATCTCGCCCGTGTTCGCGACTCAGCAAGCGCTCATCTCGTGGCTCGTGGCCGACGTCGTTCGCAAGGGGCGATGGATTGGCGTCGAGCGGACTCATGATCGGTGGCCAGATGTACCGCGACATCGAGGGCATGGCAGCGTTGTAATGTCCTGACTAGCGTGCCATGATGCACGCATCTCTTCGCCGCCGGAGCGGCAGCGGGTTTCCTAAACCTGCCAGCCTGGTTCGACTCCAGGCGGAGAGGCCGAGCGTTTCGTTGCGAAGGTTGGACCGGGCTGGTATCGGTCATTGGACGAGACGCTCGATTTGGCCGGCGTAGCTCAGTGGTAGAGCATCTGTCTTGTAAGCAGAGGGTCGTGGGTTCAAGTCCCACCGTCGGCTCTCGATGAAAAGTAAAGGAGTCGTCTGGTGATCACGTCCGAAGAACACAGCGTCACAATCGACGAGGAATATCTCAATACTTCGTCAGGCAGCGGGTCCCTGATCGGCAGAGTGATGACCGAGCGCGGCGGGGGCGGCCTTCCCAAGCGCCTGACGCTTCTGTTCAAGCAGCCTACTCTGACATGGCTTCAGAACAACGGTGGCCAGCAGCTCTACGTCATCCCGTCACACGCCGTCGGTTGCCTGATCGAGGACGTGATGCGTCTCGTCGCCAAGGGCGTCGAGGTGAGGACCCGCGCCATCACGGAGGACCCGAAGTGAAAATCCTCGACATCCCGAAGGCGCTTCCGAGCCGACTGTTCCCGAACAAGCCAGGCGAGTACACCTGGGAGGACTGGGAGCACGACACGAGGCGGGCTCATCCGATCCGGTTCTTTCTCGGGTACACCATTCCAGGATTCTGGCGTAGCGTCGTTCACTGGCTCGTGGAAGCGTACTGGGCCGTCGCTCACAGGGTGTGGCGCAGGTACCACGTCATGCGGCTGTCCAACCCCGGCGGCGGTGTCGAGTACAACGTCGGATGGATCGACGTCGACACGAAGCTACTCATCTGCTGCGGCAGAGTCATCACCGACTTCATTGAGCGCGAGCGGCCGTGTCTCGACCCCTGCGAGGCGGCGCGTCCGGATGATGCCGCCGTCTACAGGGCCCTGTACCACTGGTGGACGGTCGAGCGACCGCGGGCTATGCTGGAGCTGCGTTTGACGCTCCGCGATCGTGGAAACTGGAGAAGGTACCAGGAGCTTGAGAAGGCGCTGTTCGAGTGCGACACCGAGATGATGACGCTACTCATCAGGCACAGGGGGTCGATGTGGACGTGACCGTAGATGAACTCCGCCGCGTTGAATCGTTGCAAAACGATGGGCGAGGCGTGTCGTGCGTCAGGTCGATCTTGGCTTACATAGATCGTGGAGACATTCAATCGGCGCGCGCTGTGGCCAACACGGATCATGACAAGATCAGAAGCTACAATGATCTTGAATCGATGGTCGCAAAGGTGCTTTGGCCGCTCGGTAATGCGCCGAGCTGGTGGAATCGCGCGAGTGGCGGAATCGGCATACGCACCGGGTTTAGGTTCCGGCGCCGAAAGGCTTGATGGTTCGAGTCCCTCTTCGCGCACGATGGGAAGGATGACCGAGCGGTCGAAGGCAGCGGTTTTGAAAACCGCCGATGGTGAAAGCCATCCGTGGGTTCAAATCCCACTCCTTCCGCATATTGTCCCGGTAGCTCAGTTGGACAGAGCGGCGCGGGTGAATGCAAACGGCTGGAGGAGCTGCTCCTGACGCAAGAGCAGCGGGCATTCCTTGACCAGCGGCCTCCGCGATGGGATCTCGATCCGCCGAAAGATTCGGACGATGAGCCCGGAACAGAAACGAATCGTTGCCCGCCTGAGACGCCTCGTGGAAGATGCCGCGAAGCTCGGCGTCGAGCTGGTTGCGGACGCCGATGGGTGCGGCGTGCGGGTCATGGGCAAGATAGAGGCGGACGGCGACCTTCGCGGCAAAGGTGTCCTAGTTCGGATGCACAACGCGTGCGGCAGCGGTACAGGCGACAAATCAGGCAGCGGAACGTGGCTGTGATAGCCCGCGGCTACGGGGAGCGTTGACGTTTAGTATGGAACGCCACGGCGATACTAATCGTAGGTTGAGACCGTGGGCTCCACTGCTGCACGGGGCCGATGTGTTCGCGCGCGTCGACTACAGCGGGAATCCGATCGCGATCGCCGCACCGCGTCGAGACGGGAACGGCGTGTCATTTCTGCGCGTAGCGGCCGGGAGCTGACTGGGATCGATGCTCTCGCATCCGCAGACGCGGAAGCCGAAAGGATCGGCTGTACGCTCGACTGTGGGTGCGCCATAATGGGTGTTCCTCGGGACTAGAACTATTCAGTCGCGCGAAAGCTGCTGGATCTCGATCTTGCTCTGCCCAAATCCGGACTGCCCGTACCGAAAGAACGTGCTCAATGAGAAAGAACAAGGCACCGAGCACAGTCGGCCGAGCCAAGGTCGTCAACATCGCTTCCGCGCCCGCGATCGATCGTTTGTCTGGTAGCGGTGCCGAGGTCTCGTTTGGTGACAGCCTGGGGCACTATGCGGCCTGGCCTTCGCCCACGGTCATCATCTCGGACGGCGCCTACGGCGTCCTCGGCTTCGACGGCGACACCGCTGACCATCTCGACATACCGAAGTGGTACGAAGCGCATGTTGAGGCATGGGCCGCTGCCGCTACGCCGCAGACAACGCTCTGGTTCTGGAACAGCGAGATCGGGTGGGCCGCTGCGCATCCGGTCCTGGAGCGACACGGCTTTCGCTACGTGAACGCGAACATCTGGAACAAGGGTGTGGGCCACATCGCTGGCAACGTGAACACGGCAAAGATTCGCCGCTTTCCAGTTGTTACCGAGGTCTGCGTCCAGTATGTGTTCGAGGCGCGCGTCGCCGGGATGACGCTCAAGCAGTGGCTCCTGGCCGAGTGGAAGCGCACCGGGCTCCCGTTGCGACTGGCAAACGAGGCCTGCGGCGTGAAGGACGCGGCGACGCGAAAGTATTTCGACCAGGGGCACCTCTGGTACTGGCCGCCTGTCGAGATGCTCAGGCG
>JACCDG011120514.1_pt1 | contig 12403 bp, 12 predicted proteins | sample 7442471 | NCBI WGS metagenome assembly JACCDG01 (sample SAMN15323444, study PRJNA562643) | freshwater metagenome | isolation source: river surface water | place: USA:Blue River Watershed | collected 2017-08-17 | reverse complement strand
TTTGATAGCGTACACAAAACATTAACATCAGATTCTAACGCTCTGATGATTTGATATTTTTCACAAGACCTGAGTTTGATTCCGCTCTTTTGGCCCGGAGTTTTGCTAAAAAATCATTTTCGGCTTCTAGGTATTTAACTTGAAGTTCTAGACGTTTAATCTTTTCTCTTTCTGCTCTTGTACCTCCATCAGATTGAACTCCTCCTTTAGCATTTAGTTTTTGTAGTCCACCTCTTTTCACTAGGCGTCTCCAATCCTTCACTGTGTCGTTGCAATAGTTTTTCTTCCACACGGAAATATCGAAACCAGACCGTCTCCAAATTTCGTTTGGACTGATTCCTTGTTTGTGTAATTCTAGGGCTCTGACTTTAAATTCATACGTGTAGTTAATGAAGTGTGGTGTACAACCAAAAACACACGGATTTTTCATCAAATACGCGATTTGTTTGTCTGTATATATTGTTCTCATATTCCTTTGTTATGTGATAATTTTAACAAAAGAAAACAATGTTTTTCGAAAATCTGTGTCCACTTTTTGGGGTACAGATCATTGCTGCCCGACAGGGACTCGAACCCCAATACCCGCCTCCAAAGGGCGGTGTCCTACCATTAGACGATCGGGCAATTGCAAATTCATTGATTTGAAATCGCTTTAAACTAGCATACTATTTTTAATGAATAATTTCAATCACTAGCACTTTCGCGTTTTTTGCAAGAAAAAACTTTATCGAATCTTTATCTCTTCCCTACCACATCAATCAACAACAACTCGAGCGGCAAAAATGGCAAATATGAACGGCTCATTTCTACACCAACGCCGAGCAATTTGACCAGTTTCAGACTGTCGATTTTTTCGCCGTATTTCGCAACCAATTCATTGAACCAAACAATGTCGTCCTCCGAAGCCGATTCATCGTACAGGGATTTCTTGGTCGGAGCCACCTTGATCAACAACAAATTTCGATATTTTTCGAGCAACAATTTGTAAAGCACTTTGTGATCAAGGTTTTCGTCAGTCGCAATTTTCACAGCAGACAGCCCGCGTTCCAAATCCCCCGACAACATCGCTTCCAAAATATCATTAATTAAAACATTTTTCGGTGATCCAGTGACTTTTTCGGCTTCAGCTAAAGTGATTTTCTTGTCGGCAGAAACTCGCAACAACTTTTGCAAAATAGTATGAGCGTCACGGAATGATCCGTCTCCCAAAACCGCTACCAATTCGGCCACTGCACCCTCCAAAACGAATCCCTCTTTTTTCGCGGTGTCGACGATCATTTTTTTCAAAACAGCACGATTCGGAGTTTTGAAATTATAAGTCTCGCATCGTGACAAAACTGTTTCCGGAATTTTGTGCGCTTCGGTTGTGGCTAAAATGAAAATAGCATAAGCAGGCGGTTCCTCCAAAGTTTTCAACAACGCATTGAAAGCCGACTTCGACAACATGTGCACCTCGTCGAAAATGTAGACTTTGTATTTTGAATCGAACGGCAACAAATTGATGGACTCTTTTAGGGCGCGAATTTCTTCGACACCGTTGTTAGACGCCGCGTCGATTTCATAGAGGTCCCTGTCCGTCGTGCCAATTTCGCGTGCGAAGATTCTCGCGATGGAAGTCTTGCCCGTTCCGCGACTGCCAGTAAATAGATATGCGTGCGCAATTTTTCCGGTCTTGATAGATTCTTTTAAAGTTTCCGTGATGTGCTCCTGTCCCAGAACTTCGGCAAATTTCTGCGGTCGATATTTTGTGTACAGCGCAACATTGTGTTCGGTTGTTTTTTGACTCATGAGAACATTATATCAATTTGTGTGTGAAGTTGAAAATGCAATAAAAGCGCCCGCTGCAGCGCAAGCGCGGCAGCGGGCAATCACCCCTTCAGTCAGCCCCTGATTGCAATCGCACTCCCTGGGATGACAAAATCCGGATTCAAATTCTTTGGGGTTTCGCCCCCATAATTATAGTAGATCATCAAACATGTGTTTATGGCCAATATCACACCCAACACAATTAACAGTATCTTCTCAGTTTTTTTCATACTTCATCCTTTCATTTGGTTAATATGAAAAACCCTCAAGGATACTATTATATATAAATTTATGTGTCAAATAAAAAAGTCTCGGCACGACGCGCACGTGACGAGACTTGATTGATACCCCCTTCCTTATTCATTCCTTTCGGAATGGCGCGATTTATTTTTTGATGGAGGCGGATCACCCGATTCTCCAATCAGCCCTGTTCGGACCGAAATTAAAATCTATCACACCCTAAATCTTTTTCAAATATTGCTTAACCACTTTTTCTATTTCCGAATAATTTTCGCAATTCATCAGCTCGATTCGCAACTCTTTGGCACCAGGAAACCCGTCGACATACGCCTTGTAATGCTTTTTCATAATATTAAAATTTTTGTGAGGCAACAATTTCACATAAAGTTTTGTATGTTCCAACATCACTTTTAGTTTCTCAGCAACAGTTGGAATATGTCCGCCAAAAAACCAAGGGTTCCCGAAAATTCCCCTTCCAATCATCACACCATCGCAACTAGTTTCGCGCGCTAACTGCTCTGCCTGCTCGAGCGATTTAACATCACCATTTCCGAAAATTAATGTCCGCTCTTCAGCCGGCAAATCCGCCTGCACCTCGTCGCGAATTTCTACGGCGCGTGCAACCCTTTCCCATCGTGCAGGAACTTTTGACATTTCTTTTCTTGTACGAGCATGCACCGTAATCACCGCAGGTTTAGCAGACAACAAAATCGGCAACCATTCCTCTAGCTGATCTTTGTTATATCCAAGTCTCGTTTTCACTGTCACCGGCAAATTCGGCGCCCCGGTTTTGACCGCTTGAATAATTTCGAGGGCACTCGCCGGATTTTTTATCATGGCCGAACCGCATCCCTGTTTCTCAATTCCTTTGTCCGGGCATCCCATGTTCAAATCGATTCCATCGTATCCGAGGTCGGCAACAATTTTTGAAGCCTTCACCATTCGCTCAACATTCGAACCGAAAAGTTGCGCCACAATCGGCCGTTCGATTTTGTTAAACTTCAAATCTGCCATTAATTTATAGTGACCAGAAAATCCATTTTTGTCGGGCTTGTCATCTGGCGCCAAAACCAATCCGTCCGCAGAAACGAATTCTGTCCACATCACATCCGGCTTGCCATATTTGGCAATGACATATCGAAAAGAAACATCCGTCACATCGGCCATCGGAGCCAACACCAAAATCGGCCTGCCCTTCTTTTTCTTTTTTATATCGATCCAGAAATTTTTCATTAGAGACAAGACTACTAAATTTACGCGAAATATCAAATATTACAGAGATTTCGAAATTGTTTTTTCGGAAATGGTTAGATTCTTTTCTTCTCGGGCTATTGCAGAAGCTTTCCTCAAAATCTTTGCGATTCTTCTAACATTTTCTCCTGACATATTTTCGCCTTCGAATAAATGCGTTATTTTGTGTAATGCCTGATACGTATAGAATACACCCGTTTCATTTTCTAACTCTCTCATCTCTTTTTTGATAATTCTGTGCAGTGTCTGCAAATTGATCTCTCTAGTTTCAATTTTTTCAAAGCTTTTCATCAAATCGAAATGGGTTTCGATTGATTGATGATATTCATTCTTTTCAGTTAGAGCAATAATATTTATATCTGAAGATTTTAAAAACTCAGCAAATATCTGTGCTATATTAACTCCCCAAAAATGTGCTCTTTCAGTAAAATTGCTAAATCGAGGGAAAACCAAAATCACATTCACGCTGTTGTGAGCTTCGACCAAAATATTTTTAAGATTTGCCTCAAATTCTTCTTTATTATGTGAATTATCATTCAGCTTAGAAAAATCAACAATCCAAATTTCTTTGCCCTCAATTCTATACAGAGCGTACCCTTTCAAAATTATTTTTGCTAATGCTGAAACGATTTCCATTCCTGAGTCGATACTAGGCACAACCATCATGACATTTTGCCCATCTTTCTGTACTAATAGATTTTCAATTTTCTCGGCATCGCTTCGATATAGTCGCCACTCAATTCCAAGAGACTGATACAGCGGGCTCGTAGAAATTGGGTGACAAAACTTTTGCAAGAATTGTTTTTTGTAATATGCCCAGTTTTTTCCTATGCTCGGTATTCTTTCCAATCTCTCGCGAGAAAAAACCAGCCTACCTTTTCTCATTCCATACAATATTTCGTCTGACCATTGTGAAGCTTCAAGAAATTTTCTTTCGTCAATAAAATGACTCGACAAGAAAGCGGAAAAATCTTTGTCATCATCATAAATAGTATTCAAATACATTATTAGCGATACAAAACCATTTGCTTCTTCAAAAAATTTGGTATCTGTCGCCCACAACTTCGACCTAGAAGGATTTTTCAGAAATAACTGAACTGCGTCATCTGAAATATTTAATCTTTTCATAATCATCTCTCCGATTTCAGACTTGAGAAAGCCGGACGTCATATCTTTGGGATGAGATACGGTTACTAGATACGCGACCTCGAAATCAATTTTGTGTTCCCTGACATAATATGAGAGATAAAACCACTCAATTAGATATGTACTGATATAAAAAACGGCAAACATGAAAAATGCACCGCGAATTTTATAAACATATTCTGTGATATTGCTATCAAATCCAACGTAATACATGCAACCAAATACAAAAATCAAAGACCAAAAAACCATTCTGCGAATTCTCTTTCTTGATTTGTATGGTAAAGCTTTGTCCAACAGAATCGCCGGGAACAAATCAGCACTTTTATTTTTTAATTCAGTGAATGTTACCATATCTCAAAAAACTAATTAGCCCCGCAAAAAACAAAAACAGCAACACTAGAGGTAGTATAGTCCAAAACACAAACACGAACGCCCAGAATATGAACACCGCTATCGCCGTCAACATTCCGATAGTGATTGTAGCTAATCTCAATGTCACCCCGAGAATTATCATCAAAACTGTAACCAGAAATATCTCGGATTCCGGATCGTCTTGTTTTTCGACATTTTTAACTTCAACAGTTTTTTTAAATGGTCTAAAAATAGTCTTGAAAAGCGATTTGATTGAGAAGAAATTTACTGAGAAAAAAATCACATTTTTGTATACATCTAGAATGTGTTTATAGGCAACAGTATAATGCCACGACAAATAGTATATTGGTATCAAAAAAACTTTCACTATTTAATTATAGCAAACTTTATTTTATTTTATAGAATGCCTTGTTGGTAAATCGCAGATCTATATACTCGAGGTTTGAAAATTGAGCTTTATTAATTTCTTCTGTTTCAATTACGATCTTCAAATTCTCCGCTGTTACATCACTATTATTTGCCGTACTAATCATGATATACGGACCAGTTGTAGTTTGTACGACAATAGTTTCGAAATCTGCCGTCTCAACTGAGCGCACATAAATTTTAATTTCTTTCAGCTTGTTAATGAAATTAATTACATTCTGAAACTTCTCTACAGGCAAAAAACTTTTTCCAATTATATAATCAACTGAAATCGGACCGTAAAATACTGGAACATCCTCTTTATTAACAAAAGTTTCTTTTGTGAATATATTTCCATTGGAATTCAGTAGATAACATTCGCGGTTTTTCTTTTTGAAGCTCTCTCCGCACCACTTTGCAACTGCACCGTACTCAGACAAATCAATTTTTAATTTATCGAATTTATCGATCGAGAGATTAATCTCCTCAACAAAGATATTTTTTTCACGAATTGCACTCTCAATATTTTCCAGATCAAGGAAAATTACATTACTTTTAGGAATCAACCCCAAATATTTTCCTGAAATTAATTCTTCTACTTCGGAACGGATTTTTTCACCGTCAGCATATTGCAACTTTGAAACTTCAACAACAGATATTTTAAAGGATTCTAGATTCATCAAATAAATAAAGCTGGCCAGCAAAATCAACGCCACAATAGACCACACGATTGTCTTGCGCAAGCGTATCTGCTTTTTCTTTTTCTCAAATTTTTCTGAGCGATATTTATTTTTAGACATTGATTAGTCTTTCTTAATGAACTGTTTGCCCATGTATGGCACAAGCGCTTCTGGAATTTTAATGCTACCATCCTCCTGTTGAAAGTTTTCAACGAGCGAGACCAAAATTCGCGGTGTCGGAATTGCCGTGCAGTTCAATGAGTGTGCGAATCGCAATTTCTCATCGGTGTCTCTATATCGAATATTCAATCGTCGTGTTTGGAAGTCATGAAAATATGAAGCTGAGCTAATTTCACGATATTTTTGTTCTCCTGGAACCCACAATTCAATGTCGAATTTTTTGACTTGTCCCAATCCCAAATCACCTCCGCAGTTCGCAACTGTATGATATGGAATGCCGAGAGATTCGATAAATTCTTCTGTGTTTTTGTTTATCTCTTCATGCAATGCAGCTGAAGTTTCGTGATTTGCCTCACACAAAACAACTTGTTCCAGTTTGAAAAATTCGTGCACTCGAATTAAACCTTTCACATCTTTGCTGTGCGCTCCTGCCTCGCGTCTAAAGCATGGTGAGAAAGCCAATACCTTGATTGGAAATTTCTTTTTATCTATTGTTGTGTCAGCAAAATAACTCATTGCAGCAACCTCGCCAGTTCCTGCTAGATAATCGTCGTCTTGTGTGTGATATAGATCCTCCTCACCCTGTGGTAAATATCCGGTTCCATACATGGTCTGTTTTCGAACGAGTGAAGGGGCGATCATGAATTGGAAACCGCGCTTCATCCAAAAATCTTTGGCGTAATTCCAAATTGCGAATGAAAGTGAGGCTGCGTCATTTTTCAAATAGTATCCACGAAATCCTGCGACCTCGGCACCCTTTTCCAAATCAAGCATGTTCAAATCATTCATCAATTCGATGTGACTTTTTGCTGTGAATGGGAAAGTATTTTTTTCACCCCAAACTTTAACTTCCTGATTGTCCTCATCACTTTCCCCTTCTGGAACAGAAATGTCAGGAATGTTTGGAACCTGGACCATCAACGTCTGCCATTTCTTCATTATCTCTTTGAGATGCTCCTCCTCTTTTTGAAGTTCTTCTTTGAGAGTCTTCATCTCGGCGAGCAAAGTCGCTTTTTCTTCTGGAGTGGCACTGACAATTTTTGTGCTAACGTCGTTTTGTCGTGCGCGTTTTTCTTCTACCTTGGAGATAATTGCTCGACGCTCGTCATCAACAGAAATCAACTCAGCAACATTAAAATTGATTCGCTTTTTCTTTGCGCCAGCCTCTACCGCCTCTTTATTCTCCCTAATGAATTTAATGTCAAGCATTTTCTTTATAATTATTTTAAAACTTCTTTATCAAAATATCATATCAAATTTGTCATAATTTTGAAACCTTTATCAATTATTTAAGTCGCAAAACAATATGTTAAAACAATACAAAATCAAGGAGTGGTTACCAGAAAGCTGGCCGGCGCAAATGTGGGAAATCCCTCAACCTCCGCGGAGACTATATATAAGAGGAGCGATTCCAGCGAAACACAAGTTTTTGTGCATCGTTGGCCCGAGAAAGCACACCGAATACGCAGAAAAAGTCTGCGAAAATTTAATCGCCGGTTTGGCTGGCTATCCGATTTGCATTGTCTCGGGGCTGGCTTTCGGTATAGATTCAGTTGCACATCAATCCGCACTCGACCACGGATTACCGACAATCGCATTTCCTGGGTCGGGGCTCGGTGAAAGTGTCATCTATCCACAGTCGCACATGGGATTGGCAGAAAATATTTTGAAGTCTGGCGGTGCGCTCATTTCAGAGTTTGAAAATAATTTCGACATTCAGAATTGGATGTTCCCGCAGAGAAATAGATTGATGGTGGCAATTGCTGACGCGGTGCTCGTGATTGAGGCAAGTGAAAAATCCGGGACAATGATCACCGGACGTCTGACTTCGGATTACAATCGCGAATTGTTGGTGGTACCCGGGCCTATTAATAGCGAAAACGCCCGTGGGTCGAATAAGTTGATTCGCCTCGGTGCAACGGTGGTGACTTGCGCCGATGATATTTTGGAAGCCCTCAGTATCGACGTCGAAACTTCAAAAAGAAAAGAACTGCAACTCTCCGCCGAAGAAAAAGAAATTTACGACGCAGTTGCAGAGCCATCAGAAATCGATTCGCTGATTCAAAAAACCGGACATGACATCACACATATAAATAGAATAATTTCCCTGCTCGAAATTCGCGACCTCATTCAGTTTATCAACGGAAAAATTTGCCAAAAATAGTTTTCTGGGTTATTAATGGTGTTAATGGCAAAGAAAACAAATTCCAAATTATTAATTGTCGAGTCACCGGCCAAGGCAAAAACAATTTCAAAATATCTCGGTCCAGACTACGAGGTGGTTGCTTCTGTTGGTCATGTGCGCGACTTGCCGAAGAACAACAAAAAAGCAATCGACATCGAGGCCGGCTTCGTCCCTACATACGAAATTTCTCCTGGCAAAGAAAAGGTGCTCGCCGAAATCAAAAAACTTTCAAAAAACGCTTCCGAAGTTTTCCTCGCAACCGACCCCGACCGTGAAGGTGAAGCTATCGCTTGGCATATAAAGGAGGCGCTCGATTTGAAAGGTGCGAAGCGAGTTACCTTCCATGAAATTACGAAAGATGCCGTGAACGAGGCCGTTTTGCATCCTCGCGAAATAGACGACAACTTGCGACAAGCCCAAGAGGCACGTCGTGTTTTAGATCGTCTCGTCGGTTACGATTTGTCTGGTTTAATTTGGAAGAAAGTTCGCTACGGATTATCCGCTGGTCGTGTTCAATCCCCAGCTCTGCGAATCATTATGGAACGCGAGCGCGAAATTCGAAAATTCGTTCCTGAAAATTTCTGGGTTATCACCGCACTAACAAAACACAGCAAAGACAAAATTCTTTTAACTTGCGCAGAAGAACCAAAAACTCAGGCAGAGACTGACAAAATTTTGGCAGTTGGAAAAAATGGCACCTGGAAGGTATCTAGTGTCAAAGAAACTGCCGTCAAACGCGCACCTCGTCCGCCATTCATCACCTCCACGCTTCAACAGACTGCCAGCACCAGATTAGGATTTTCGCCCGCACGAACTATGGGCATTGCCCAAAAACTTTATGAAGCCGGACACATTTCATACATGCGAACCGACAGCACTAACCTCAGTCAACAGGCTATCGGGCAGATTCAGAATTTGGTTTCAAAGAATTTTGGAGCCGACAAATTCCAAGCTCGAAAGTACTCTAACAAGTCAAAAAATGCACAAGAGGCCCATGAAGCAATTCGCCCTACAGACTTCTTCAACATGAGCGCCGGTGCGACTCCTGAACAAAAAAGTTTGTACAAATTAATTTGGGCGCGAACTGTTGCTTCACAGATGACAGACGCGGAAATGATGCGAACAAAAATCACGGTCGTGGTTAATGACGGCGAGATTCCGGATTTTTCAGTTTCAGGACAGCGAGTTGTGCAGGAAAATTGGTTGCTTGCAGATACTGCGGCACGCGGCGAGGATGTTGAATTACCAAAAATTTCAGAAGGCACGACTCTCGATCTAATCGAAATCAAAGACGAAGCAAAACAAACTCAGCCACCAAATCGATACACTGAGGCCGGCCTCATCAAAGAATTGGAAAAACGAGGAATCGGACGACCTTCGACATATGCTTCAATTATTAAAACAATTGTCGAGCGAGAATATGTTACGAAGGAAGGCAAAACCCTAGTCCCAACAGATACTGGCGATGTTGTTTCGTCATTCATCGAACAAAATTTTGAAAAATATGTTAGCGATTCATTCACAGCCGAAATGGAAAACGAACTCGACCAAATCGCAACTGGCGAACGAGCATACCTAAAAACTATGGCAGATTTCTATGGACCATTTTCTGCAGATGTGAAGTCAAAAGAAAACATCGACAAGCTGACAACTCTCGGCGAAGCCGATTCGAAATTCGTCTGTCCGAAATGTCAGGCTTCAATGCAAATTAAATTGGGACGAATGGGAAAATTCCTCAGCTGTTCAAAATATCCTGAGTGCGACGGAGCTTTAACAATTGACGGAGTTGAAATCAAACCCGATGCCCCTATCGGAAATCATCCAGAAACCGGCGAACCGATTTTTGTGAAAGTCGGTCGCTTCGGTCCATACGTTCAGCTCGGTAACGGAGGCAAAGATGAGAAAGGTAAAAAAATCAAAGCGCGCATGGCGAGCATTCCAAAAGACAAGGACCTCAGCACAGTTTCTGTTGCGGACGCAACTTTGTATTTGAGCTTACCCCGCGTTCTCGGAGTTCATCCAGAAACAAATGAAAAAATCACCGCAAGCATCGGCAGGTTCGGACCTTATGTTGTTCACCAGAAAGATTTTCGCTCACTGAAGCGGGATAATGTGTATGATATTAAATTAGACCGAGCACTCGAGATTTTCAAAGAAGAGAAAAAGAAAAGAGGGTTTAAGAAGAAGGCGGAAAAGTAGTAACACGATATCTCCTAAATTTGACACAATCGCATACATGTGATATCATACAAATATAGTAATGTTCTTTCCCTAGCAACATAAAACAATTCACAGGAGATCCCGATGAAAAATGAAACGGCAATAAAAAGTGCCAATACAATCGCCAAGCTTCTGCACGTTGGAGCTGAAATTGTAGCAACAACACCCTTCGAAGATCTCGGATTTTTTGCACAACGTTCTGTGCGCAGAGCTGCACAAGCTCGTGACAACGATGCACTTAACCCACGAATCGATGAGATCATTTTGTTTGGCTCTCTCGCCCGGGGAGACGACGACGTCGGCGACATCGACATGTTTGTGTTTGACCACGGATTCTATTCCTGGTCTTTCATGAAAAAGAATTCATTTTCATATGAATACGGCGTTCTTGCGAACAACCTGAATCGTTTGTTGACCTACTGGTTTGGTTTTCCGAACGGAGGATACACCGAGGACGAAATTAGATTGGTTTTCAACACGAAGGTCGACCTAATGATTCTGCCTACCAGATTTTTGACCGATACGACGGTCTTCGATGGAATTGCCAACAGGCAAATGGATCCGAACTTCTTCCCGAACGCCATGCAGAAAATCATGCGATTCGACAGTGGCAAAATGGTTTTTGTCGAAACCGACATTACTTATCTCGAGAAGAAATACAGGGTCGATTTGTCGCGACTCTGCAAGGCGATTGATGTGAAAGTTGAATAGGAATCAAACGTGTGATTCCCGCCCAGCGCGTTGTGCTGGGCTTTTTTATTACCTAAATTACAAACTAAAATTCTTTAACGAGTACAAATCCTCGTCTTCCCCACTCTCTTTCGGTTTTTCAATACCCGCGTCAACATCATTCTCCGCACCTGCAAAATATTCTGTTAGAGTTTCTTGCGGTTTGGCTTCACCCTGAGATGAAATAGTGTGATCGAGAATTTCCATAATTTTTTTCAAGCTCTCGGCATCGAAATAGTTGATTTTGATAACACCACCGACTTCCTTCTGCTCGATTTGGACACGAGTTCCCAAATTAGTGCTGGCCTTCTCCTCGAACTCAATAATTTCAGGATCCATCGTTTTGTCGTACTTGCGGACTTTGTCGTATGCAACCTTGCGAGAAATTCTCTCGGCCTCGCGCACAGACATTTTTCGCAACATAATTTCCTTGAACAAAACCATTTGCTCTTCGGGACGATCAATCAACATCAACAGCGGTCGTGTGTGGCCTTCTGATATTTTCTTGTCGCGCAAAGCGTTCAGAATTTCCTCCGACAACATGAGCAATCGAATTGTGTTTGAGACATATTCTCGACTGCGACCGACCTTCTTTCCAATTTCGTTATGAGTGAATCCAAATTTTTCCGCTAGCTGTTGGAAAGCCAAAGCTCGATCGACCGCATTCAAATCTTCACGCTGGAGATTTTCAATAATGGCCAATTCCAATTTTGTTCTCTCGTCGTCGGCGGCAGTTCGAATAAGTGCAGGTACCTCTTTCAGCCCCGCAATTTTTGAAGCTCGCAATCGGCGCTCTCCAGCAATCAATTCATATTCAGTAGAAATGCCACCGTCATCTTTGATAATTTCTTTGCGAGTCACGACAAGAGGTTGGAGAATTCCATACATGCGAATCGAATCCGCCAATTCATTCAGGCGTGCAATGTCGAATTCTCGACGAGGTTGATAAGGGTTCGGCTTGATTTTGTCGACTTCAATAAAAAAGACGGCGTTATTTTGAAAAACTGATTGCTCCATATCTCACAATTATAGCATATTGATTTTAATTGAAAAATTGATACACTGTTCACATTGAAGATTTGCCGGGATGGCGGAATTGGTAGACGCGCACGACTCAAAATCGTGAGTTCGAAAGGATGTGAGGGTTCAAGTCCCTCTCTCGGCACAAAATGAAGTTACCAAAAATAGT
>JACCDG010182785.1_pt1 | contig 12404 bp, 11 predicted proteins | sample 7442471 | NCBI WGS metagenome assembly JACCDG01 (sample SAMN15323444, study PRJNA562643) | freshwater metagenome | isolation source: river surface water | place: USA:Blue River Watershed | collected 2017-08-17 | reverse complement strand
TTATCGTCGGTATGGTGGAATCGGTAGACACACCAGACTTAGTTAATTGAGCCTCATTTGGGAAACCTTATGAGTGTAACTCCTCAAATTCGGGGAAACCTGTAAAATGGCAATCCCGAGCCAAGCAAGAGTAATCTTGAAGGTGTAGAGACTAGACGGGGAGCACCTAAACCTAAAGGTATGGTGAAGGGATAGTCCAGACCACAAACCGTAAGGGCAAGGAAACTTGTAGTGGTAAGAAAATCTGTTGGGCATTGCCCGTGGGAGTTCAAGTCTCCCTACCGACATTAAAAATAAATATAAGATATTGGAACAAACCCAATGTCTTACAGAATATCTCAAAAATACTGCTGGTATGATAATGGCAGTATGATTGTGAAAATGTATTTTATCAATGAAGTACCTTTCACATTTGATGAATTGCATGATGGTCATTTATATGATCAAGATTTGTTAAAAGAAGCAGATAAAAATAGAACATATGATCCTGAAGATTTATTTTTATCTTCTTTTTATCTAATAGATGAGGAAGCACACCCATTACTTTTTGATCTGGAATTAGAAAATCCAGAAGACCTTCCACAAGATATTGAAGAAGATTTGACTTCATAAATATATCATAATAAGGTCTAAAATCATAAGAAAATGCCTCTGAACAAGCTGGATAATTTTATCAAGAATACTGAAGGTCGTATTTTATATGTAAATCCAAACGACCTTGATTCGACTGATAGTATAGAAAATCAAGGTAACTCTCTTACTCGTCCATTCAAAACAATTCAGAGAGCACTTTTAGAAGCAGCAAGATTCTCTTATATTGCTGGAAATAATAATGATCTTGTAGAAAAGACTACTATTTTATTATTTCCAGGAGAACATTTAATTGACAATAGACCAGGTTTTGCAATTTATAATAACAATGGTGCAAAAGCAGTTTCAAGATCTGGAGCAGAATCTGTAGCATCATCAGTCTTTTCTCTTGGATTAGACTCTATATTTGATCTAAATCAAGAAGATAATATACTTTATAAGTTTAACAGTTTTTACGGTGGTGTTGTAGTACCAAGAGGAACATCAATCGTTGGTTTAGATCTAAGAAAAACAAAAGTACGCGCAAAATACGTTCCAAACCCTACAGATTCTTCTGTACCAAAGTCTTCTATTTTTAAAATTACTGGTGCTTGCTACTTCTGGCAATTTTCATTATTTGATGGTGATCCAAGTGGATTAGTTTATACTAATCCAGATAATTTTAGTTCTACTTTCCAATCAACTCCTAATTTTTCTCACCACAAGTTATCTTGTTTTGAGTTCTGTGATGGTGTCAACAATGTTGGAACATATGGATTAACAGATCTTGACATGTATTATAGCAAGGTCTCAAATGCTTATAATTCTTTCAGAGCAATCGATGAAAATGATAAGTATCCAACAAGTCTTAGTGGATTTGCTAAGAGAAATCCTGAATGGGAAATTGTTGGTGCATTTGCGACAGATCCTATTGAAATTTCATCAATCTATTCTGGAACTGGATCTGTAGCAACCTCTGTTGTTACCGTCATTACAAAAACTCCACATGGATTAAATTCTGGAACTCCAATTAAGATAAAAGGAGTTACAGGATCTGGATTAACATCACCATATAATGTTTCAACAACAGTACAAAATATTTTAAGTTCAACCTCATTTACTTACTTACTCCCTGCAATTGAGTCATATCCAACAATCAATCCAAGTCCAAGTGGAAGTCCAAGTTCAGCAACAGTAACAATTGAAACAGATACTGTATCTGGTGCATCTCCTTACATTTTCAACTGCTCTTTACGTTCAGTATGGGGCATGAATGGTCTTCTAGCGGATGGTAGTAAAGCATCAGGATTTAGAAGCACAGTCGTTGCTCAATTTACCGCAGTATCACTACAAAAAGACGATCGTGCTTTTGCAAAATATGATAAGTCGTCAAGAACATATCAATCTGTTCCAATATCTCCAGTATATGGATCAAGTTTGACTGACGGTGCTTCACAGACTGACTCAAATAAAGTTTATCATTTAGATCCTGATGCAATCTATAGACAAGGATGGGAATCTAGTCATATCAAAATTACAAATGATGCATTTATACAAATTGTTTCTGTTTTTGCAATTGGATTTAATAAACATTTTGATGCAGAAACTGGTGGTGATGCATCAATTACAAACTCAAACTCTAATTTTGGACAAATCTCTTTAAATTCATCAGGATTTAAAAAAGAAGCATTTGATAAAGACAATAATGCCTTCATTACCTCAATTATTCCACCTAGAGCAATTCAGGAAGTTGAAGATAGTATTGAATGGTTATCAATTGATGTTGGTCTTACAACAACATCAAGAGGAAGTAGTGGTATTTCAAGTCATCTTTATCTCTATGGATTTACTTCTAAAGACGCTCCACCATCTACTCTAACTCAAGGATATCGAATTGGTGCAAGATTAAATGATAAATTGTATGTAAATCTTAATGGTACGGTTAAAGAAGCATCAATTTTTATGTGCAATAATGAAATCAGTTCATCTGGTTTCACAACAGCATTAGGTACATTAAGTTCATTCAAAACATATGATGTAGTTTCGGGACCAACAGGAAATTCATTTACGATCGGATCTAATGATTTATTAACTGGTGAAAAAGTTAAAATTATTAGTGATGATGGAGATCTTCCTGAAAATATTGAAGAACATGCAACTTATTATGTAATTAAAGATGGTAGCACCGCAATTAAACTAGCATCTTCATTCACAAATGCAACACAATCAGAAGAAATTAATGTATATGGTGGAACAAACCTTCATATTTTAAGTCGTGTTTCTGACAAAGATTCTGGAGATCTTGGATCACCTATACAATTTGATGCACAAAATAATAACTGGTTTATTCATGTAAATGCAAATAATGAAATTTACAACACACTTGCATCGGGTGGAGTTGCAACATATGGAGAAACAACTGACCTAAGTTATGTAAATAGAATATCTGATGAAAGAAGTTTAGACGAAAAAATTTATAAGTTTAGAGTTGTAATTCCAAAAGAATTACTGAATGCAAAAGATCCTGAAGCGGGGTTTGTAATTCAAGAATCAAGTACAACAGGGGCAAGAAATAGTTTTGATTTTACAAGAACAAGTATTGCAAGTACTGATTATGGTTATAACAGAAATCCAAGATTTATTTCAACATGTACGGTAAATTCTGGAACTGTTACAGTTTTTACAGATTTGCCACATAATCTTCAAGTTGGAGAATTAGTTAATATCAAAAATGTATCTTGTACAAATAATTTAAATGCTACTTATAATGTAGGTTATAATGGAAGATTTGCTGTTACTGGAGTAACTGATGCAAATACATTTAGATATTCAACCACTGATACTGAAGGAGTTCTTCATAATCCCGGAACATTCTCAAATAATGTAGTAGTAAGAAATGAGAATCTACCAAGATTTGAGAGAAATGATTGGAAAGGAAATCTCTTTGTTTATAGAAATGAAATTATTTCCCCATACATTTACAATCAACAGGATGGAATTTATCACTTATATGTTTTAAATGCAAGTAATAAGATCACTGATGAATTTACTAATCTTGAGTTTGGTCAGTTACCATCAGATCTTTATCCACAATTAGATCGTGATAATATTGACTCAAATCCAACTTCTGCAAAAACTTTTGCAAAGAGATCACCAATTGGTGCAATCGTAACTAATGATCTCAAAAAGAGTATTACTAGAGAATCTGCAGATCTTCTCTTAAAAGAAGTTGGAGTTGGAATTACAATTTCTTCAGTATCTTCAAGTCCCACAAGTGCAACATTAACCTTCCCAAGATTCCATGGTTTCTCTGGCATCGTAACTGGATCAATTACTTCTGGTGCAAATTATACTCCAACATCAGGAATTGCAACATATCATAATGTTAAACTCCTAAACGGATCACAAACTGGAACTTGGAATGGAGCAACCGCTAGAGTTGTTGTTAATGGTGGTGCAATTGTATCAGCATCGATTATTTCACCTGGATCTGGTTATAATACTGGAGAATTATATTTTGATCAAACAAGAGTTGGAACTGGAAATGGAAATGCAAGATATACAGTTACTGGAATTTCTACAAATATTAATGATGTAGTTCAAGTTACTGGTTATGGAACCACAGTAGATCAATACTATAGAATTACTTCCATTCCTTCATCAACTACAATTTCTGTTGCAAAGACATCAGGAGATCCCGCAATTCTTTCAAATCAATATGTATTTTTAGTTGGTCCTTCAATAAGAATTAGTGGATTACCAAGTTATAATTCAACAACAAAAATTTCAACGTTTACCACAACTTCTGCTCATGGTCTTCTCACAGGAAATCAATTCCAGGTAAATGATTCAAATAATAATAATTTAGGAAATTATATTGTTGAAAACAGAATTAGTGCAACTCAATTTACTGCAATTACAAATGCATCATTATCTGCTACAGATGGTTATATCTTAAAGCATGGTTTATCATCAAATCAAGCATCTTCTGATGAAAGAGGAGAAAACTTTGGAGTTCGTCATGTAACATTCTATGATTCTGAAAGATTTACCCTCACATCAGCATTAACAACTGGAACATCAATTAGTTTCAGTAGTTCTGGAATTGGAAATGCACAAAGATTACCACTTGGATCTTATATTCAAATTGACAACGAAATTATGAGAGTTGTAAGTAGCAACAACTCTACTTCAGCAACTGTGATTCGTGGTACTCTTGGAACAAGTCAGGAAAATCATGATGCAAATTCATTGATTCGTAAAATTAATCTTATACCAATTGAATTCCGTAGACCATCTATTCTTCGTGCTTCTGGACATACTTTCGAGTATCTTGGATATGGTCCTGGTAACTACTCAACTGGTCTACCACAAGTTCAAGTTAGAACTCTAAATGATCAAGAGAATTTCTTGGCAAATTCCCAAGAAAGATCTTGTGGTGTTGTTGTTTACACTGGAATGAACAACAATGGAGATTTTTATAATGGAAATACAAAAACATCATCAACAAGTGGTGAAGTTGTTTCTTATGACATTCCAAAACCAACGGTAACTGGTGAAGATCCAAATAGATTGAGTGTTGTATTTGATGAAGTTACAGTAAAAGAAAGACTTCTTGTTGAAGGTGGTGTTTCTGGTCAAGTTCTTTCACAATTTGACGGTCCAGTTACATTTAATAAAGAAATTAGAGTAAAGTCACAAGCAAGATTCAATAACAGTGTAAGATTAACACAAGGAACTCAATCAACTTCAACTACAACTGGAAATCTTATCGTTGCTGGTGGAATTGGAGTTGGTGGTAATTTAAATATTGGTGGAAATCTGGGAGTTAATGGTAATACAACATTAGGTAATGAAGCAACTGACTCAACTACAGTTAATGGAACTTTTACAGCTAATAATAATCTCAATGTTAATGGTAATACAACATTAGGTAATGAAGCAACTGACTCAACTACAGTTAATGGTACTCTAACTGTTACAAGTAATTTAAACGTTAATGGTAATACAACATTAGGTAATGAAACAACTGATACAACTACAGTTAATGGTACTCTAACTGTTACAAGTAATTTAAACGTTAATGGTAATACAACATTAGGTAATGAAACAACTGATACAACTACAGTTAATGGAAACTTATATGTAACTCAAGATATTTTTGCGTTCTATACACCATCAGATAAAAATTGGAAAGATAATGTGGTTCCAATTTCAGATGCTTTAGATAAAATAATTTCTATTAGTGGCAATACTTTTGATTGGAATGAAAAAGCACCACAATCAGGAAAAGATGTTGGTGTTATTGCACAGGAAATTCAAGAGGTTCTTCCTGAAGCGGTATCTGAAAGAGAAGATGGTCATCTTTCAGTTTCGTATCAAAAACTTGTGCCTCTTTTAATTGAAGCAATTAAAGAATTAAAACAAGAAATTGATGATTTAAAAAAATCCAAATAGGAGGAAAATAAATGACCACTCCATCTGGACAAATAAGTTTTTCAGATATTGTTCAAGAATTTGGAACTCCACCGAATATTAATATTGGTGCTTTTAGAGTAAATCAAACTATTGGCGATAGAGTGTGGCCATTGGATACTGGTGTTCCATCATCTGGTACAATTAGATTTTCAGAGTTAAAAGGAAAAACTCTTAATATTGTTGTGGATTATCCACCAGTAACAGGACAAGACTTTGAGGCAAATGTAAACGCTACAGCAAAATATATTAATGGAGTTGTAGTAGGTAATTTTAAATCTTTACCAATTCTAACAGATACTTCACAAACTAAAAAAATTCATCATTTAATTAGAAAAACAATAGGCGGATCTGCAACAAATGGAGTTGCATTTAGAACAGGTTCTTGGAATTCTAGTGTAATTTTTCTAAACTTTATTATCTCCTCAACAGGAGAAATTATTGGAAAAGGTGGTAATGGGGGAAATGATGGTGGAACCGCTGGATATGGAACTGGAACCAGAAATTACATAGCGACACAAGTTGGAGGAAATGGATCTCCAGCGATTTATGCAACATATCCCTGCTCAATAACAATTGAAAATGAGGGAAGATTACAAGGTGGAGGCGGCGGTGGAGGCGGTGCAGGAGGATCTGTGTGTGACCCAGATAACAACCCCGCAGACCCAGTAGCAGCAGGTGGTGGAGGAGGTGGAGGATCAGGATTACCTGCTGGATCTGGTGGATCTGCTGGAGGAAGTGATAGAGTTACTTTTGGTGCAGATAGTGGAAGTGCTGGAACCAAATATGCTGGAGGAAATGGGGGTGGAGGTGCTTCATCTAGAGGCAATCAATCTCCAAGAAACTGTGCATATGGTGGAGGTGGAGGAGGTGGTGCAGGTCCAACTCAAGGATCTGGAGGTGCAGGAGGTCCAGGATTATGCCCAGGAGAAAATGGTGAAAATGGAACAGATTTTTCTGGTGGAAAGGGAGGAGATGGTGGAGGTTGTACGTATAGAGGATTTGGACGTAGATTAGGAGGTCCTGGGGGTGCAAATGGAAAAGGGGTTCTATATAGTTCTGGAGTAACTGTAACTATAACTGATAATATTGGGAGTGTTTATTTTGGAGGATCTGCAGAAGGAACAGCATAACAACTTTAATAAGAAAAAAAGTGACATATGGATGTATGAATCACGTATTCCTCCAAATGTTTGTGATTTAATAATAGAAGAATTTAAGAATAAAGAAATTGAATTTGCAAGAGTTGGTACTGAGGCAAATCTAGATCTTTCTATTAGAAATGTTAAAACAGTTGAAGTTCCAAGAACTCACTGGGTAAATGGAATACCTATGTATTATGGATTTGATTCCAATTATGAAAATTTTAATTATAATATAAGCGATGTTGCATTTACAGAATTTTTTACATATGAAAAAGGTATGTTTTACAAACCCCATATAGATATAAATCCACACATAAATCATCCAGCGCATAATAGAAAATTAACTGTCATAGTACAACTTTCAAATGAAAATGATTATTCTGGAGGTGAATTGCAAATTTTTAATTCTTCATTAAAACCAATTACGTTAACAAAAGCAAAAGGTAGTGTATTAGTTTTTGACAGTTCAGTGCCACATTGTGTTAGAAAAATAAAATCTGGTACTAGATATGTACTAGCTTCTTGGATAGTTGGACCACCTTTTAGTTAATTATCTCAAATAATTTTAAAATAAATATTCAATAAAGTAACCATATAAGATGGCAAATTATAGGAAGTCATTTAATCTTAGGAATGGAGTTCAGGTTGATGATGATAATTTTATTGTAAATGCTAATGGTTTAGTTGGAATTGGAACGTCCATTCCAACTGAATTTTTAGATGTTCGTGGAAATGTAAAAGTAGTTGGATTAACGACAACAAATTCTTTATATGCTGGAATTGCTACATTTAATTTACTAAAGATAAATTCAGGATTATCAATACCTGGAGTTGTGACTGCTACAGAATTTTCTGGAAGTGCTTCTGGATTAACTGGAATATATGCAATTGCCGTAGACGGATGGTATATAACTTCAGGATCAATTTCGACAACTTCAAAAGTTGGAATTGGAACTACAAATCCAGCAGATTCTTTACAAATTGGTACTGGAATTACATTTAGTTCTAATGGTAATGCATCCTATTCTGGCACTATAACTGCACCTTCTTTTAATGGATTGTTAGATTCTTCAAACTTAACTGGAACAATTAATAATTCTAGATTGCCATCAAATATTAATATTGGAATTATAACAGCATCTTCATTTAATGGTAATTTAGTTGGAATTGCAAGCACTGCAAGATCTTTAACAGGTACTCCAGATATTACAGTTGGATTGATAAGTGCAACTACAATTAATTCTAACTTTTCAACAGTTGGAGTAATAACTGCATCTACTAGAATATACGCAGGAGAATTAGGAATTGGAACATCAATTCCAAGTGAAAAGTTGTCTTTACTTGGTGGAAGCATTGGAATTAGATCAACGACGAATGAACCATATACAATTTTAGGTGAAAAAATTGGCGTTGGAACATTTTTACCCTCAACAGATATTCAAATACGAAGATCTTCTAATGCATCATTATTAGTTACTAGTAATAGTTCTCAATCTATTATTGCTTTAGGTCGAAGTACAACTACGACAAGTAATGTTGGTGCATTAAGATATGGAAATTCTTCTCTACTTTTTCCATACAGCACTCAAAACTCTCTTGACATTATAAATTATGGTTCAGGAAATGTCAACTTTTATATAGAAGGTGGTGATGTAGGATTAGGAACTGGATCATTTTATTGGTTAAGGCGTGGAAATTTTGCACAATTAATGGCATTAACCTATGATGGAAATCTTGGAATTGGAATAACAACTCCAACAAATAAATTGCACGTTGTAGGAACTTCAACTGTAACTAATAATGCTTATTTTGGAAATAATGTAAATGTCAGTAATGATTTAAATGTATATGGAGATTGCAATATTTTTGGTACATTAAGTCTTTCCAATTCTCTAATATCAGATCTTACAGGAAATGTGACAGGAAATGTATATTCTGTTTCAGGAATATCTACATTTAATTCTATTTCTGTAACAAATTCATCTTCAGTAGGAACTCTTGGAATTTCTGTAGAAAATACTGAAAATTATCCATTACATGTTAATACATCTGTAGAAGCGAAATTTATTGTAGATAACGCTGGAAGAATTGGAGTAGGGACAGATAATTTAAGATCTGCCGTTGACTTCTCAGATGCTGGAAGAAGTGGTGGTGTTGATGCATTCTTACTTCCTCCAAGACTTACAACAACAGAAAGAGCAGGATTATCTACTGAACCTGGAGCAATTATTTACAATGTAACAACAAATAAACATCAGGGATTTGATGGAACTGATTGGTTTGATTTTTATTAAAACTTGACATAATACCCATAATACTGCTAGACTAGGTTTGTCTCCGTTGAAGATAAAAACTAAGTAACTTAAAGACATCATAAAGACACTTTAGAAACTGTCACAAAGGACTCCATTGGAGTCCTTTTTTATTGCTATAATATCCTCATAGTCAATCGATCATCATGTTTCAACGTCGTCCTCATCAAATTCAAGCGAACGATCTGATGCTTAAGCATTCTAAAGGCATCATCTGTGCTGTGACTGGTGCAGGTAAGACTCGCATTGGCATCTTTGATACCATGAAGCAGTTTGAGACTGATGAATCTCAGACGGTTGTTGTGGTTGCTCCTCGACTGATGCTTGCAAATCAGTTGTCATCTGAGTATCTGGAGTTTATTACAAATGCTTCAGTGTTTCATTGTCATAGTGGAGATACAGTACATGAGTCTTCCACTACTCCTAAAGTGATTGCTAACTGGGTTAAGAATACTCCTGGGCATAAACTGATCTTCACAACTTATCATTCTCTTCAAAAGTTGATTGATGCAGATATTCATATTGATGTAGCACATCTTGATGAAGCACATCATTCAGTGAAGAAGAACTTTTTTCCTGCAGTAGAGAAACTCTCTCAAAACGTAAAGCGATTCTATTCATACACTGCTACTCCTAAGTATTCTTCTAGGTTCAACAAACCTGGAATGAACTGGGGACATGTTTATGGGCAGATTATTGTGAATATTTCTGCACCTGATATGATTTCTGGTGGATACATTGTTCCTCCGAATATTCAGGCAAAACAGATCAATGCAGTTCGTGACAAAGAGTTTGGTGCTGAGCGCGATTGTATGACTCTTCTGGACACTATTCTGAATGAAGAAAACATGGAGAAAGTTCTGGTTGCTGCTCCGAATACTAAAGTTCTGATGCGAATGCTTGCAGAGACTGAATTCATGACAGAAGTTCAGTCTTATGGTTATGATGTTCTCTGGATTACTGCTAAGTATGGTGCATTCATTAATCAAACAAAAGTAACTCGTGAGGAATTTTTCAACACTCTTAAAGAGTATGGAAAAGATCCTAATAAGAAGTTCATTCTTCTTCATTACAGCATTCTCTCTGAGGGTATTGATTGTCCTGGATTGACTTCCTGCGTCCTCATGAGGAATATGGATTATACATCTGTTTGTCAGACTATTGGTAGAGTTATTAGAATTCATGAAAGTGATGTTGAAGGTATGAAATCGGGAAATATTATCCCAGGAGATTTAAGTTCTTATAAAAAACCATATGGTCTAGTACATATTCCAGTTTATAATAATACTGGAATTAATACTGCCAAAAAAGTACAAAATGTTGCCAATATTGTTTTTATTCAAGGAAATCCAATGATTAGTACGATCAATAAGTAATTTAAGGTTTATATTTTATAGATAAAAGTGTGCTATTTTTTATAGACCTATGCCTTATAAAGATCCTAAAAGAAAAACTGAATATATGAAAAATTATCAACAAGAAAATAGGGAAAAAATAAATGCTATAAACAAAAAGTCTAGAGAAAAAACAAATAGATCAAGTAAAGATAAAGAAAGATATGCTCTTGACGAAGAATATAGGCAAAAAATTCTAGAAAAAAATAGAGAACAATCAAAAAAACATAGAGAAAAAAGAACAGAAACTCAAAGAATAAGAAGACAAGAAAGGAGAAAATTTCTTATAGAACATCTTGGTGGTAAGTGTGTTGGATGTGGCACATCAGAAAACTTGCAATTTGATCATATTGACAGAACTCAAAAATTATTTTCTATTGGAAAAAAACTTGATTATTCTCTTGAAAAACTTTTGCCTGAAGTTGAAAAATGTCAACTCCTATGCTATGAGTGTCACGAATTTAAGTCTCTTATAAATCATGACAAAGATAAACTTGCCGAAGGATATCGAGTATCTAAAGTAGATAAAATTGGTGATAAGATAATCGTCACACTAGAACCTTTTTAAGACGCTTTAAAATTAAATATAATGATCTTTACTGTTTGTCTCTATACTAACGTTATAGACGATTCTGGACGCCTCTCAGAAGGCACTCTGGTGCCTGGACAGTTGGAAAACTATCACAAGTCATATGGTTTCGTTCATGTTCCAGTGTATAGTAATACTGGTATCGCAACAGCACGACGTATTCAAGCAGTTGCTGATACTATCTTTGTCAAAGGTCAACCTGTAATTTCAACCATTCAAAAGTGAGGTTCTGAATTATGAAGCATCTTGTCACTTGCATGGTCAGTGGTCAAATGTTTTATGTTGAATGTTATGCTCGTAATCGTGATGAAGCCATTCGAGTTGCTAAATCTCAATATCCAAATGCACGTATTATGACTTCTACAATTATTTACTAATGAACACACAAAATGAAACACTTTTAAATTCAAAACTAGGACATCCTAATGGTTATGTGACCAAGGATGGAATGTGGGCAGCGGTTCCTTGGGGAAAGAAATATATCATTCTACATAATGGAAAACAAGTTCATACTGCAAATAACTACAAATCTGCAAAAACCTTTATTCAAAAGTCCTTAAAAGGTGCATCAGTTTCAAGTTTGGATCAATTTTTATGACAAAAACATTTTCTCAAACTTCTTTTGAACCTTATGACAAGCACGACTATGAAATCGTGTTGAAAAATCATAAAAAGGTACTTTTTGACAACTGGGAGGACGCTCAGGGGTATTGGTGGCAAAACTGTCAGATTCCAGATTTTTTAGATGTTATAATTGTTAAAGATAAAAAAAAGGTTAAGACATTAGGATTTGGAAAATAAATAAATCAATAATCAGGGAGTCCTATGGGCACTCTATTTTTAACAACTGTATTGTCTTGCAACCAATTGCTTGGAATTACAAAAAGACTTGTATCTGGGACACTATTAACTTCTAGGC
>JACCDG011803714.1_pt1 | contig 12406 bp, 16 predicted proteins | sample 7442471 | NCBI WGS metagenome assembly JACCDG01 (sample SAMN15323444, study PRJNA562643) | freshwater metagenome | isolation source: river surface water | place: USA:Blue River Watershed | collected 2017-08-17 | reverse complement strand
GTCCATTCATGGGTCAATTTACCCATATTAAACACTTCTACTAATTCGTCTTTTGCGGTCTCAAAATCAGGTTCAGCTGATGTAACGGTTCTGTAGGTTCCATCATCGTTTTTAACTAATTTCATACGACCTTTTTTAGACTTTTTGAATGATTTGGTAATATTACCCTCAGCATCCATTTCAGTTGGTGACTTAACCACGTCAACTTCTTTACCATCAAGCACAGCGAAACATGCTTTGGTTGCAAAGTTTTGAGTATCACGGTCAATACCTGCTTGAAGCAATTTACCACCCATACCCAACGCTAAGTTTTCTGGAGAAATTTTTTCTTCTTCCAACAATGCGTAGATTTCTTTGATTGAATCCAAGTTGATACCATCACCTTGAATCACACGAACTTGTGGTGGCAACACTTTGTAACCTTTTTCGTTTTCGGTGTAACCGAATTGTTCAAAAAGAATGTGGAAAATCTCACGTAAAGAGTTGATAACGTGACCAGAGTCAGGACGGATTACAAGTTGGTTACCTGGCTCCGCAGGACGAGAAAGGATTAACTCTTTCAACTCACCACCCCAATAATGTCTACATGCTCTAAAGATGTTGAATGAGTCAGAAACGCAAGCTACAAGTCCAGTAGGGAACAATGTCAAAACACGTTTCATCATTTCAATTTCACCCTCTTCACCTCTAAGTGTCATAATAGAGTGTTCAGTTGCAGGGATTGACAAACCGTAAATGGTGTCAGTGTTGTAGTTTTCAACGATATATTTAGAACCCATAAGTGTGTCAGAACCTCTAAAGTTCACTAAGTGAGCAGAACCACCAATACCAGCTGATTCAACAGAAGACACGCCTCGGAAACCGAAATCGTTAAGTACGAAGTCTACAAGGAAACTTCTAAGACCCTCATCGTATGATGTACATTTTTGGAATGCTCCATCAACAATTTTACGTACTTCTCTAGAAAGAGTAGCAACAGTGATTGGGTACCAAACTTGTAACAAGATTGTTTCTAAGAAGTTTGTTAACCATGCACACTCAGGGTCAAGGCTTTCGATAATCATAAGTACGTTGTGTGTACCAACCACAGTTCCCTCAGGAACAGCTTTGATACTTACTGGCAAATGACCATCGTATTTTTCTACAATGTAATCGAATTTGCTTCTATCGAATACATCGTCACGACCAAAGACACCATATTTGGTACCTAAGAACTCGTAAGCTTCATCCACTTCCTCTTTGGTGATTGCAACACCTTCCAAGAAGCGTTTAAGGATGATTTGAAGACCGTAGAATACGGTTTCGTTGAATTTACCACCTCTTGATTCCAAGTAAGAAACCATTTTGGTCATTTCTGTACCATAAAATCTGTGGTGTGAGTACTTATAAGCATCAGAACAAAGAACAAGGTTCTCAGGTTTTTCTAACAGCTTTTTAAGGACTTTTTCGATTGACTTAATCAATGACATGTCATCATTGGCAATCGCTCTCTCTAATTGTCTAACAATATTTCTTTTAAGTCTCATAGTTATTAAAATTTATGCAAATATACAATTTTATTTTGTCTCTAGCAAATTATTTACGTTAATAATCAATACTTTTTTTTCTAATTTTTCAGCCTTGGATATGGAATCTTTGGTACCCTTAGATTCCATATCCCAAAAAGCAACAACCAATTCAGCTTCCTCAATTATTTGAGTGTTGCGAATAAAACCAGCCGACTTACCATATTTCTCCCAATCAGGTAAAAATATTTTGGTTGGTATCCCATTTTCATTAGCATAACGCTCACCTAACTTATCGGCCCCAACAGCACCGCCACTGATAATCTCAGTTATGGTTAACTTTGAAAGAACATTAACAACATTTTCATATTTGTTAAAACTTCTGCTTCCTATTACCGCTACTTTCATACCAACTTACCTTCTTCGTTTCTAACAGCAAAATATTCAGCTGTTATTTCATTCTGATTTTTCAACCCAGCAGCCGCTAACAACTCTCTCATTTCGTGCATTACAGCCTTATGATAGTTGAATACTCTAACTTTCTTATCCTCTGGGTTAAGACCCTTGATAAGAACTTTGTTTTGCGTAGCGATACCAACTGGACACGTGTTTTTATTACACTCTCTAGCTTGAATACAACCCAAGCTAAGCATGAACGCTCTAGCAGCGTTAACCATGTCGGCACCGTTTGCTTTTAATTTTAGTATATCAAAAGCAGAAGTAACTTTACCTGATGCGATTACTCTTATTTCGCCTCTAAGACCAAATGTAATTAAAGTTTCGTTGACATAACGTAAAGCATCCATAAGAGGCATACCAACATGGTTAGTGAATGCAATAGGTGCGGCACCAGTACCACCCTCACCACCATCAATGGTGATAAAGTCTGGCCACATTTTATTATTAACCATTTCTGCACAAAGCGCTTTGAATTCGTCTTCGTCACCCAAACATAGTTTTATACCTATTGGCAAACCGTTAGAAAGACTTCTCAATCTAGCAATAAATTGCAATAAACCAATAGGAGAATCAAAAGCTGAATGGTAAGGCGGGCTTAACACATCGGTGTTAGGTTTTACACCACGAATATCCGCAATTTCTTGTGTATTCTTGGACGCTGGTAGAATACCTCCATGACCAGGCTTGGCGCCTTGTGAAAGTTTAATTTCGACCATCTTAACATTGGCTTTCTTAATAGAAGCCAAGAAAACTTTTTCGTCGAAAAAACGATGACCACCATGGGTTCTACCAGCTCCAAAATACCCTGTACCAATTTGGAAACATAAATCACCACCGTTTTGAATGTGGTATGGAGAAATACCACCCTCACCCGTATTGTGGTAAAAGTTACCCAACTTAGCACCCCCATTTAAAGCCAACACAGCAGCGTTGGACAGTGCACCATAACTCATAGCGCTAATATTGTAGATAGAAGCATAATATGGCTTCTTGCAGTATTTTGAACCCACATGAATTCTAGGTATTGAAACTTTTTCAACATCAATAGGATACATTGAATGTCTTAAGAACTCATAACCTTTTTCATATACATTTAATTGGGTACCGAACGGTGTACTGTTTACATCACCCTTAGCCTTTTGATAAACGTCTGAACGTTTTTCTCTGTTGTAAGGCGTACCGTTGGTATCATGTTCGATGAAGTATTGTTGTATCTTTGAACGCTCGTGTTCAAAAACCCATCTAAGTCTACCCAAAAGGGGATAGTTTCTTAACAAAGCATGTTTGGTTTGAATTGAGTCGTGAATGACAACTGCCAAACAAACACCAAAAATAGTTGCTAAACCCCATAACACAGGGCTTTGTAGGTAGTAAGATGCAAATCCGAAGATAAGCATCCAAGCGATAAAAAATGTCAGTATTTTATCTCTAGTAAGATTGCTCATGATTATTTTATTTTTACGTTTTCAAAATCAACGTGTAAATCAGTGGTAAATTCTTTACCGTATCTGTTTTTGTATACTTTTATAGATATGTTAGGTTCTTTTTTCCAAAACATAAGTTTATCTATAAATTCACGCATTAAACTCTTTTCTTTTGACTCTTTACGTGTAACAACAGCAAACATGTCTGAACCCTGCAACAATGGTTTGTTGGTTTGAAACATACCTTCTTGTGGTTTAAATCTTTGTAATTGAACACTTACGAAAATGGCTACACCATAATGTTTAGCTAAGTCAGATAACTTCTGAAAATCTTCTGGTTTAACTTGATAATCAATTACAATCAAATCGTATTTCTTTTTGAAATAAGGTTCCAAATCAATTTCAGTTAAACCAACCGATAAAACAGTCAACTTACCATCAAATTCTTTTGTACCCAAGCACTTGTTAAACCTTTTAAGAGTATGCATTGCCTTTGTTTCAGTCAAAAACAATATCTTTTTACCATCAGAATAACATTCAGCGGCAAGTATTGTTAACAATGTTGTTTTACCACTTCCAAAATACGAAGCAAAGGTTACTCTAGGGTTAGAGTCTATATGTATGTTTAATTTATCTACTAATCTCATTTTAAACCAATTAATTTGTCGGTTACTACTTTTTTCAAAAACGTTTGCATCAACTCAATGTGCTCTGGAACAATCTTGTCTTCAAGTGTCCAAGCATATTTGATTGGTGGTACGTGACCATCGCCAAGACTTGGTTCTTGCGTGTGGGTAAACAATTCAGACAAATCGAACCATTTAACTTCTGCAATATCGTCAGACGCTTCTGGTCTACCCATTTGGTCCCATTCGTAGAATAAGAACAATGTTGTCATGATACCAGAGTCTTCTCGCTCGTATCTCCAATCTTTGATTTGTTGGCTAGCCACATAAACTGGTTTTAACCCAGATAACTTGGTTTCTTCGTAAAGTTCTCTACGAGCGGCTGTTTCATAACAGTCGTCAGTTCTATCAACAAAACCACCAACAAATCTAAATTTGTCTTCCGCTGGTTTTCTAGCCAATAGGATTTGACCATCATAGTTTGCTACTACAATATCAACCGTTGGATATGTTACTGGTCTTTGTTTTGAAATACCGTAGATAACACCAGCTCTAAATTCTTCTGAGTCCAATACTTCACTAGAAGCATTTGCTCTAATGTCTGTGGCATTGTGAGAAGCCACTTGTTCCAACATTTCTGTTTTGTGTTTTCCTGAGTAATAAGGAATAAACGAATCTCTGCTACCGTACAATATAGCGGCTTTTTCAGGGAAGATTGTTGCAAGAGTGTTGTCAACATTCTCTGACCATTTTTCGTCGCTTCTATGGTCTGGCAATGCCATAACGATAACTTCTGGGTATTTTTCTTGGATTAATTTTCTTCGAGTGGCGAAGTCCAATGGATTTCTTTTAGTATTTTGGATTCTTGGGATACCCAAGAAAACAACTACATTAGAGTGCATTTCACATACTCTATCTAAAACACTTGTATGTCCCTCATGTAAATATGGTGTTTGGAATCTTCCAATCATTACACCAACTTCTGGTTTTTTATTTTCTTCCATTTTTTAATCTTTTACTATGCAAATATACACAAAAAATCCCAATAAAAAAATTTATTGGGAGTTTTTTTTTAGTTAACAAAACCCATTTTGGATTTTTCTTTCTCTACTTGGCTCATATAGAAACCTTTATAAGACTCTTTGATAAGAGAAATTGTATCTTCTAACGTCCAATTTTCCTCATCTTCTGACATTTCAACGATGTTATCAGCCAAATTGGCGATAAAGGCACCAGTAATGTTAGGTTTTTTACCGTTGATGTTTTCAGATAACGCGTCATACACTTCTTGTACTCTCCATCTCTCAGGTAAGTGAATATTACAAACTTTAATTATTTGGTCAGCGTTTAAGAATGTATAATCCAAGGTAAAGTTGAAACGACCTGGTCTCTCAGCCGCTTTATCCACAAGACCTTTATCGTTGGTTGATGCCAAAAGGCTAATCTTACGTTTCTTAACACCGTCAAAGAATGATAAGAATTGACCAAGCATTCTAGTATAGGAACCGTTGTCACGTGAACCCAAATACAAGTCAATATCGTCCATAATGATAACCGCTTGTTCAAAAATCTCACATGCTTCCATGATTGAATTTAAGTCACCAGTTGTGGTGAAGTCTGGAATTACGAATGTAACGTCTGGGATAAGACGACGACAGATTTCACGGATGCTTTCGGTTTTCCCCGTACCTGGCTCGCCATTCAACAAATATCTAGCGCTACCACCTCTAGCCACACGAGATATAAAGTGTTCAACATATCTACGTTGAACGTCGGTCATAATCAATTCATTTGAAGCTTCTTTGATGTCAATAACTGAGATACCTTTGAAACGACCTTCAATCAATGAAATTTTGATACACTTACCTTTGTACTCTGAGTTGTTAAAAGCTAATGATTTGATTTTCTTGAAAGCCGCCTCAAATTCATTGTATTTAAGACCTTTTTTGCTGGTGATGTGAACTTGGTTAATTAAATCACCACGGCCATCTGTAAACATTTTGGTTTGTACAAACCAATCGTTGTCATCACCAGCAAATGTGCAGTTAAACCAATAAGAATCAATGTTGTTGAAAGAACCTCCGATTGTAATTCTACCGATGTTATCGGTATCACCATACATTCTAACGGTAACATCTTTGTTTTCTTTTTTCACGTACATATCGTGAAAGTATGAGTTTATGATAGCAAACTCTACGAATGACACTTCTTCCGTATGTTCGTTGCTGGTGTAATCATCAAACTCATCTTCTTCTGGGTCTCGTGGTACCGTTTCTGGGTCCACATACTTAATAGCTGGTTCGTCCATATTTTTCTTTTTATTTGATTTTTTTATAATGTCTAAAATGTGCTCTGGTGTGAGTTCTTTTGTTATAATTTTTTGGTTTGACATAATGCTAATTTTAATGGTGGTCAACTGATTCAATTTCTCTGTTTTTCATTATCTCTTTGATTTGAGTGTAACTAACAGGTTTGTAATCCCATCCGTTGCACCCCATATCCAAAACCTTACGTTTGTAGTATTCTGGATAATTAGGTACAAGACTTTGATGACAGTGGCCGTGTAAGTGCCAATCACCGTGGTGAGCTTTATCCCATGATAATATAGGATAGTGCATTATCATAATCCCTTGTTGTTTTCTGGGATTATCTAGGTCTGAAACAGATAGATTTATGTAATCACTAACTGTTTCAAATCTACCCAATTTTCTGATATCTTTTTCGTTATCATGGTTACCTAACACAAAATGTATTTTACCGTTTAGCTGGTCTACAATTGATTTTGCCGCTGTACCTGAACGGTCAAAGCATAAATCCCCCATGTAGATTACAGTATCGTTAACACCGACCAATTCGTTCCAGTTCTCTATAAGAGTGTGGTCCATTTCTTGCGCGTTGGCAAATGGTCGCTTATCGTATTTGATAATATTAGCATGACAAAAATGATAATCAGAAGCAAACCAAATATTTTGGTTATCTATTTTTAGTCTCATTTTTTTCTAATTGTTCTTTTAATTTAGACAAAGCGTCACTGGCCGAGCCAAGTGAATAAGTCGCTCTGTGTTGTTTTGGTTCTAATTTTTTAACTTTGTTTTGGATATTTTCATCTCCAATTTGTTTTGCTCTTTCTAAAAAAGATTCACGTCTGATGTCACCCAATAACCAATTGATGTGTTTATTACCGCTTAATGATTTGGTAATAACCCAATCAAAAAACTCTCTGTAACCTTCGATAGACATAAAAGTGGTTGTTTTCTCACCAGTCACACCCAAAACTCTGTCACCAACCAATTTTTTCATTGGGGTGATTGATGGGGCCTCGTTGTCAAGGGCCAACTTAAGGCTATCCAATAAATCTTTTTTGAATTCTTCGGTTTGTGTTCCTTCAAAAATATCTTGAATGGAAAACAATTTGACATCAGTCAACACGCATTTGAACGGACCCTTAGGGGTGTCAAACACTTTTTCAACTTTGCTAACTGGAACGTAAGAACGTACCAAATGATTTAAAAAGTTTCTTTTTTTACTGTCATTAAGCATTTCATCCAGCTTAACAAAAATTTCTTGTTTGTTCATATTATTTTAAAATTATGTGTTCAAAAACCCAGAATATTTGTAGAAAATGCAACAATTGGTCAAAACCAATCGTGGTAAAAAACATTTTCTCATTACCCTTAGCGTAAAAATACTTTGTGATGTTGCTCGTTATCTTATCTGTTGGCCAGTGGGTTGAGAATATCAACCCCGTGGCTAACAAAATGGTATTTAGTGTAAATGTTACATCAAAAAATATCGGCATAAAAATCACCCAAAGCGTTATTGTGACAATAGTGTATACTGAAACGTGTAACGTTAAGTAATACAGAGATTTACTTTTGTTGTTTGCCATAGTCCTAGTCTGACAGACAAAATCTGCAAACCAATGAACAACCAACATAAAGAAATAAATCCACATTATGCTAACACTTCTTTCACTATCTCAGAAACTACCCTATTGTCGGCTAGTCCTTTATGTTCTTTATTAAACTGACCCATAATCTGACCAGCGTTGTTTAAACCATTAGCTTTGTAACCGTTAACAATTTCTCTGATTTGGTCCTCAGACATCAATTGTGGTAAGTATGGTTCCATGTATTTCAATTCAACCAACGATTCAGGTGAATCAGTTTGTTTAAGAGCTTTTTCCATTCTACGAAGAATCAACAATGTATTAGCATCATTGCTAACCGCATTTGGACGAGTTTCTTCGTTTTGGATTTCACTTTTCAATAACCCCAAGAAATCTTTTCTTGCAAAGTCTTTTTCTTTAAATGCTTTGATAAAATCAGCATGTATTCTTTCTTTAATTGTCATGATTTTTAATTTTTATTTATAAAATAATAATGATACGAATTCTCCCCATCGACAGCAAAATAAGCAAATGATAACTCACCCTTTTGCACTCTGTCTGAAATATGCTTACGTTCTTCAATGTCAGCGTTCATTGCAATACGTACAGTTTTGAAATCGCTTTTACGTTTTTTTTCTTCTTTAACCGTTGGTGGTTCTTCAACCACCTGTGTCTTAGCTTTTGGCTCAACAGCTTTTGGTGTTTCTCTTTTCTTCGGTACAATAGGTGTAGCCGCTGGTTTTATTGTCGCTTTTTTTCTTTCCTTTGCCATATATTGCAAATATACTAAATTAAAAACTTAGAAACAATCTTTTTGTTGTTTTTTTTCGTACAATTCAAATCTAAATTTATCTCCGTTCTCTTCGTGCATTTCACTACCTTCAACCAGACACCAATCTTTTGGGTCTAACCCTTCCAAATACACATCCCCTTCAACCTCACTGTAAATCTGTGTCAAATACAACCTATTGGCGTATTTAAAAGCTTCTTTGTACAATCCAGCACCACCTATGATAAAAACTTCTTTGTCGCTATTTTCATGTACTTTTAAAAGTGTTTCTAAATCAAAAGTGACAGAAGCACCTTTAGCCTCATAAAGTGTATTTCGACTCATCACGATGTTGGTTCTATTTGGCAATGGTCTAAATTTTTCTGGAATACTTTCCCAACACTTTCTTCCCATCACCACAATGTGACCGTTGGTTGTTTCTTTAAAGTATTTCATGTCAGTTGGTAAATGCCAAGGCAAATCGTTATCTTTACCGATAACTAAATTAGTTGATGTTGCTACTATTATGTTTATCATCTTTTTGTTGTTTTAAAGTTTCTTCTGTTATTGATACTAGAGTGTGTTTGTCATATGTTATTACATCAAACACTACGGAACGACCTTGGTCAAGCCATTTTTTGAAGATTAACTCTCCTTTTCCGTTGAACAAATATAGTTCGTTACCGTGGATTTCTTTTCTAAATGTTCCTTGCATAATTAAGTTTTTAAAGTTTCAATCATTGTTTTAAACAATTTATGTGTCGGTAAGTCGTTAGGGTCACCAGCAAATGGGTTTTCAATCTCACTACTTATGATTTCAACCCCAGCGATTATGTAATATATCAACATAACAAGAGGAACCGACCAAATACCCAAGTCATGAAACATACCAAACGGTAACGTTAACAAATAAATCATCATACTAACCTTTATGTGGAATACGTATGATAACGGAATTGGTGTGTTTTTAATACGCTCCAATTGATTTGAATATTCCATCATTTTTAAAAACGAACCATTTAACATACTCTTAACGTTGTCGTCTTGTTTTAGATATGAAACACTTTTAAACAATTCTCTCAAAGATTGAGTTTGTTTTGAATGAAAAACATTTGAAGGTTCGTTGTCTTGTCCTTTGGTTAGATAGTTCCTTAACGATAATAAAAAACTAGTTAAATTCTGTTTTATAGCTGTTTCATAATGAACATCAAATCTGTCAAACTGCGTTTTATTTAAACTATCCAATCTAGCTGTAACTATTGAAACCTCACTGGATAAACTAGCAATAATCTTTCTACCATCCCACCAGCGGTCATACGCTGTGTTTGTTCTAAACACTAGCAATAAACCAATCACAATACCAATAAGACTATGCATAGCTGACGGTATGGTAAAGGATGTTAACTCAAAGAACTTTATTGAAAACCAAACTAAAAACGTAAATAACCCCATTCCAAGTGTTCGGTATATCAACACTTTCAAATAAAGATTAGGTTTAGAAAACAATAAATAGAATATGTTAGTTTTGATTTGGTTTTGAATCTCGTTGGATTTAATATCTGAAATCGCAACTAAGTTCTTGCCTTTTAATATTAAGTTTCTCAACCAATTTGGCATAATATTCGTCATTGTTTGTTTGGTGTTTAAAGTTTTCTAAATAGTTTGCAGCGTTCTTAACGTGAGTACATGTGGTACACGAAGCTATTATGTTACTAGCCTTATGAATCGCTTTTGTTAAATCAATTTTTTCCATTTTATTCTTCTTTTGGTGAAAGTTTCTCAAAACTCAAATTATGAGGATGAGACTTTTTGTTTTTCATGCTAACAAACGTAAAGTTGGCAGCACAAATTTCTTCAACATCACCTGTTTGACTTTCTCTAGTTACTGAAATTTTAATTTGAATCGATGAACGACCCAACCCTTTGATATCAGCTTTCATCGTGATTAAATCACCCAAAAATGCAGGTTTTTTAAAATCAATCTTGTCAACGCTTGCTGTTACAGCACCGTCACAATCAGTTTCATATAAGGCTCTACGAACGACCTTAACACCAGCAACGTCCATTTCGGCCATTACCTTACCACCAAACAAAGTATCCGCATAATTTAAGTCTTGTGGGAATACTGTGAACGAATGAGTGGCGCTTAATCTATCACCTTTAAATTTTTCCATTACTTTAAATCTTTATTTAGTCTAACAATAAGTTTAGTAAGCATTTCGTTACCATTAACATAACCGTTATCTTCAGCAACACCAACCATGAAACACAAAGCTTCAGCTAAACATTGTATATCATTGGTAATGACTTCTTTAGCTTCTTCTGGTGTTGTTGGTGGTGAAACATCCTCAGGTTTGTTTATTGATATTGGTGTTTTGCTATCGGTATCGATGCTAATACATATAACTGTTTTCATACTCAAATTTTTTACAAATATACGAATTATTTCATCAAATAACAATATTTATATTAAAAATTAATGTTATGGCAAAAGCACAATCAAAATCAACAACTGTTTCTGTAAGAATCGCGAAACCTAAGAAGAAAAGACCAGGTGTACACTCGAAGTGTAAATCTTCAAAATTGAAGAAATCCAAAAATTATTTGAAAAAATATAAGGGTCAGGGTAAAAATTAAAAAAAGGGCTTTAAGCCCTTTTTTATTTTAGTCTACTTAGAATCTCTTCGTTTTGTTTGATTAGTTTAAATCTCTTTACTAGATTACCTCTGTTAGGTTTTGCTTTCGGTTTTTCTTTTCTTCTTGCCATAATTTTTATTTTTACAATAAATATCTGGTATAAATAAAAAAACCCGCTAAAAAGCGGGTCTAGTGGAGGGGGTGGGAATCGAACCACACGTTTTTCAAATTTACAGTTTGCTTGATAATAAATTTATTTGCTGTAAACATTCTTTTACAAAAGGCAGAATGTGTATTTAACCAACATTTCAACCCCTCCTTGTGAGCGGGAGAGGGGACTCGAACCCCCGACCTTCGCCTTGGCAAGGCGACGCTCTAACCAACTGAGCTACTCCCGCATTTCATGAAGCTTTTTCACACCTGACAGGATTCGAACCTGCAATCTGGGGCTATCTAAAACGCAAATGCTGGGGTCCCCATGTGATACCCTTTCACTACAAGCATAATACTCACTTCAAGACTACTCAACATGCTTACTAAACATACCTACTCATCTTTTTACTTATTCACCGCTCTTTACCGCTTTCAGTCAAAATACCTTATCATGCCCTTCCCATGATTTGGTTTTTATAGCTTTTGCGTTTGTTATATTCCAACTTACTCGCAATATGCCCTGATGAACTTTCAATCAACTTCCAATATGCCTTTCAACACACCTTTCATAGAGCGGATGACGGGATTCGAACCCGCGACCTCTGCCTTGGCAAGGCAGCGCTCAACCAGCCGAGCTCCATCCGCAGTTTGTGGCTCTCTCGCCACCCGTCACCTTATCCTGTGTTGTTTAATTTCGGACGTTTAAGGTCACACCGACGTACTTTTTAATAATACCACCATCTCGCTTCGTTTCTTGGTCTGTAGTTGAACTCGTAGAAGTCTTGACTCCAAGCACTACAACTAGCCCATTCAGTCCAATCACTATCAGTGATAAATTCTCTTTCAGAATACTCAAAACCTTCTTCGTTGGCTATTTCTTTATACCACTCATAAGAATCGTTGATGAACATAATATTTAGATTTTTTTGAAGAGCTATTTTATC
>JACCDG010189491.1_pt1 | contig 12411 bp, 17 predicted proteins | sample 7442471 | NCBI WGS metagenome assembly JACCDG01 (sample SAMN15323444, study PRJNA562643) | freshwater metagenome | isolation source: river surface water | place: USA:Blue River Watershed | collected 2017-08-17 | reverse complement strand
GCTCGCGTTGCTTTCCAGTCGGGCGGGTCTTGAGTAAGAGCCGCACGGCACGAGAACGAAAGTCAACAAACACATTACGCTTGATCAGAATCTTCTTGATCTGATCGTTCGTCTTGTCCTTGTTCTCGTCGAGGACTTCCATGAACACCTCCATCGCCTTGGACGATGGATTCTTGACGGGAGGTGGACCTTTCTTTGCTGCTGGCATGATGCCTCCAAAGTGAATAGGGCTGTACCAATTATTATAGCAAAGAGAAACTCTAGAAATAAGTATTAGCCCCGGAACACGTTGGCCAGCGTTACAATCTTCCGCTCCAGGTCTAAAAGAGTCCCGCTATTATCCAACGTGACGGTGCAAGCCTCTGGGCCGAAATCAATGGTGGGATCGACCGGGACATTCGGGTTATGCACCCAAATGACAATATCCAGCATGCCGGATATCATGCACTTGTCTAATTCAGAACGGCGACGAATGCCATCCAGAATGTCAGTATCCTCCAACATTTCGTCATAGAGGCGAATACCGGATGGGTTGTTGTACTCTTCGATAATATCAGCCCATACTTGTCGATGATTGCGGCGATCTGCATAACACTCTTCAAGAGTGGTATAGCGATGCGACAACTCTTGGAACACAATCTTCGCCACGCCATAGCTGGTAGAGTATGTGTACTTGAGGCCGGCTAACTCGGCAAGTTTCCTACTGACGAACGCTTTACCGCATTCGCCGGGACCACAAATGGCAATCTTAGCTGGATGAATCACTAGTTAATAGCTCCGGTTGCGGGAATTTCCAGTTACGGTCAATGCGGTCATCTAATTTATTGTCACCCTTTGTCCAACCTTTGGCCCAGTCTTGTTCCAGGATCTCACCGATAGAAACTCCATTCACTGGGAAATTATGGTCAAAGCATTCCAAAATCAGGTTCCGCATTTGCCAATCGTTGTAATGATACCCGTCTTTGGATTGTTTAAATCCTAAGTCGGAACCGTATTTGGCGACATAGTCGTCACGCTCGTTCTTGAGTCCAATCTCTTGGCAGTGCGAATCATAAAGAGACGCAAGATGTTCGGCAGTCCGCTCCATGCGTTTGTATTGCATGGTGGCAACGGTAATATCTACTATTTCGCCACGAATCTGTTCTATGTTCTCTGGGAACACTTGTATGGTTTGCAACGTGGCATCTTTCGAGCGAACAGCTTCAATCGCGTCTAAATCATGATGGTTTAGACGCAACGAATAGTTTTCGGCTAAGTTGATCTGCCCATTCAACATTCGATATCGCTTGATTGAAAACCCAGGCATCTGCGGCTCATCGCTGCGATATTTCTTGTTGAGTTTGGGGCGTTCGGTTGAGCACACTACTTCGACGTGAGAGTCGTTGTAGATTCGGGTTACTAGCGGTACGAATCGCGACGACTTATCCCATCGCCGTTCATTGGTATAGCGTTCCTTCAGCATTTCTAGAGCAGTGTCCGCGAGACTTTTGGCCTCGTCATATGTGAGGTAATCTTTACGACGTGGATTGATCTTCCAGACAATCTCGCCATCAACTGCCCATCGATCGCTTGATTCAATGATAACCCACTTCAGGTAACGACCATCAACGAGTCTCCAATCTTTTGCCTCGTTTTGATAGACCTCGCGGGTCGCACGATTGAGGGTCCACGTTTCCTCTCGCACCCACACGTTGTTCTCGGTCATCGGAAACAGAGCGACGAACTTATTGCCGTCTTTGTGGGCTACAAGTAGCGGTTTACGCTCCCCACGATTGGTGACCGCCGCCAAGATTTGGTCACAGGTTGCACGGTTGAGGAACTCCCTACGTTGTGACTCTTTGCGTAGACGAGTCCCGATTTCCGCCATGATCATAGAATATGCCAGAGCATCCGATTCCTTCAATGCTCTATGTTGACGGTTCTTGAACTTCCACCAGTTGATGACTTCGTCGATGATCGCAACGGAATTGTGGCGGTCTAGGTTGTGCTCCTCGTATACCTTGCCGATCAAGAGCTCTTTGAACGGAGCCTCCTCAGCCAGCTCTTCTTTCTTAAGCTTCAAGCAGCACCGAAGTAGTGGAATCATTTCCACATAATTCTTGCGTTGGCGGCGTGAATTGATGTAATATTCAAGATCTTCGACGGTAACGGCATCGAAATTGAGAATAAAACGATCATACTTGTACAGGACGCAACGAGCACGCACAGTCGGCATCTTGCTGCGACCATATCGGTCGCAGATGGTGTCAGTACGCTCATAACGGATCACAAACCCGTCATCGTCGGTAGTGTCTTCAATTGTGTGTAGGGTTAAGCTATCTGGGCGATTGGCGGTAGCCGGGGTGATGCGGCCACGCTCATATCTCTCCCGTGGATACAATTCGCCACTTACTCCATAACCACTGAATTTGCCCACGATGCGGCACCCAACAGTTAAAGACCCGTTCACTTCCTTCAGCCAGTCACTCCAATCTAAATGGTCTGTAGACAACAGATTCTCTGCGTCATAGATAAATCGGAGATAGCTGTTATAGTCGGCTGTATCACAGACGTTTAGACGAGCTCGGCCATCCGGATAAGGTTGGAAGAAATCGGTGCGATCAATTAGACCCTGTAGAACCAGGAGAATACGCATGTAATGACGGGTTCTGGAATCTGCTTCTTCCATCATTTCGTTGTAACGACAATGATCTGGGCGGATTCTTTCACCGGTGCGACTGTCGATGAAAAGATTGTCGAATTCGGCGGCAGTTGGGAAGAGATGGTTACCAAGAAGCATGTCAATCTGAACACGCCATAATCTTTCTCCATTGCGAATTAGGAGATAGGTGTTCTTGATATTCTCTTCATTCTTCCGTTCATCCCATGGGTCATCGTAGCAGAAGCTCGTGCGGCGGATATGGAAAGCGACGATACCCTTGCTTTCCGGGAACACGGTCTGCAGATTTCGCTTTTTCTTAATCCATTTGTCAAATAATTCGACGTTTGTTACGTCGATACCGCCTCTAGCGGCTACTGCGGTTGATTCTTCATCCATGAACAGGATGAGTTGACGGATGACGATGCGATCATCCTTTGGTGCTGGCTCACCTTCGCGAAGTTGGACAATGTCTTCGTCCGTACCAACGTACAGATTGAGCGTCCAGACGCATTCTTCCGCTTTCGCCAGCATTTCTTTGAGCTCTTTGCTGCGAAGCTCCAAAGCGGTGACCTGTTCGGCGACGAGAGCTTGTGCCGCCGCAACTTGCATCTGGATTTTCTCTTTCATCGCTAAGGCAGATTGCTTAGCTTGCCCAATATGCAACTTCGCCGCTGTCACCATTTCGGTGCGAGACATTGGGGCGGATGTGCTGTCGTTCGAGAGAAGAGCCTGTGGGCTGACGGCAGCCAGAGATTGCGTCACCTCAACAAATTCGGCGTCTACTTCCTGCATCTTCCGGAAGGTGTCAGACATGGTGGCGGAACGCACTTCTGCACCGTCATGTGCTATCTCCCAATCGCGTTCAAATTCATCATGGGTGTAGTAGTGGTGCTTCTTCCGATATAGAACATCCACCTTCTCCCCATCATCGACGAACACTGCTACGTCGTTTCCGACCTCTTCATAAAGGCCGTCGCTGTTATTCATGTCGACGTCGGGACGTAATCTGCAGTAGTTCATTCTTCCACGATCAGTTCGGAGTTGAGGATGATGACGTCCCCGTCACGATCCTTGTAGCGAGTCTTCAACTGTTCCCAGATCTTATCGATAGATCCTTCGAACACGGCAGTATTCCGCCGTGTGGCATCGGTGTATTTGCTGGAGCTTTCGTAGGTGACGAGATACTTCACGTTCCGGTATTCCACAGGTAGATGGGGGTGAATCGGCGTCGGCGTGGCGTTGGGGTGCCGGATCGAACGGAAGGCGTTTCCTTGGGCGGGGCGGCGTCGCCGACCATCGCCGGCTGCCGGGGCTTTCTGGTCTTCTTAGGCACAAAGACGAAGTCGGGAGGCGTCGGGACGAAGTAACCGGCGTGGGACGTTCCTTCGTAAAACGCAATTAGATCAGCCCCGTCCGCATCATACCAGCGTTCTGGATCGACCAGACCCTGATTCTTCTTGAACTTGTAGAATTGGCCGGCACAGGACCAGAGTCCTTCTTGTACCTTGTGTGCCACCGGAAGATCTTTACCGAGTGCTCTATCCATTCTACTTATCCTCTGTTATGCGTTGAACGATTTCTTGGAACTCTTGGGGGCGGACGGATGCGATCGTCTCCCCACGTCTTTTTAGCTCGGAATTAATCCTCGCGGTAGTATCCACGAGGCGTTCGTGAGTCTCTTTGGACCCACCGGCTACTATGGTGCTATTCGCTCTGTCACGGGTTATTCTCTTTATCCCGTCCTCAGGACGATCTAGCCCGATACCAAATAGTCCTACCTTCCCACCCATATCTAGTCCTCCTGCTATCAGTGATATGCTAGCATCAAAGTCGCCATTGACGGATGAAAACGCTCCAGCTACAATGAGCAGATGGCCTGTCACTCTCTTCTAGCAACGTGCCACAACAATAATAATTCTTGAGTGGCTCGGGAAGAGCGTCAAATAGGCGGCTGCACCTACTGAAAGGAGGAAATGCCTTTATCGCCCGTATTTTAGCGGTCGAAGATCGTCCGCACCTTTTCGACATCAGGGTAGGGAGAACCACATGAAAGTACGTAAGATACGTTCAATGGATTTGGATACCGTATTGGCGATAGAACAGCAGTGCTTTGACAATTGCGGCTGGAGCCGGCAAGATATCGAAGACACGTTGGATGAAGGGGGCACCGGCTTTGTCGCCGTCGTTGACGGGGAAATTGCCGGGTTCCAGATCACGAACACCGAAGCATTTCGGAATCGGGGTGAACTGGTAACGATTGCCGTCCTACCAAAATTCCGGCGTCGTGGAGTAGGCAAGCGTCTGCTTGAGACTTCACTCGCATCTTGCGGATCGCGGCCACTTGTTGTGTATGTTCGGGAGCGTAACCTCCCGGCACAACTCCTCTTTAAGTCGTGTGGACTCGAAGCTAAACGCACAATCAGCGGAGAGTACGACTCGATCGACGAGGATCAATATCTCATGCGGTCCAAAGCTAAGGTTGCAATCCCGATGTTGGCTCAGACGCCGAGTCTAGCTACAACCGAGATCTCAGCAGCCTAACCGACCCTTCGCTGTCGCCGGTGCTGATGATCCGGCGACAGCGAAGTCTTCTATGTCAGATAAAACTTGTACAAAATGTCTTCGTGCATTGCCGAATAGCAGCTTTGGGAGACGAAAGAAGTCTCCAGATGGTTTACAGTATGCCTGTAAACAATGCGAAACCAAGAGAGTGCTTAAATGGCAATCTGAAAATAGAGAAAGAGCACAATCGACAAGACACAGGCACAGCTCAAAGAAATCTACCAAACAGTATCGCCGCAATTGGGCTCTACGGAAGAATTATGGAATTACGCTAGATGAATTTGAAGCGTTAGCCAAGATTCAGGAATACAAATGTGCGATCTGCAATGACAAAGTTAAGTTAAGATTGGATCATGACCACTTAACAGGTCGCATCAGAGGTTTATTGTGTGACAGATGCAATTTGGGTATTGGTGTCTTTAAGGATGATCCAACGATTCTACAGGCTGCCATTAAGTATTTGCAATGAGAGTAATATCATCATTTCACGATTACTATGATTCCGTACAATCGTTCGGCCAAGACGATCTCATCTACCTACGCGAAGAACACACCGAAGAGATCGACATCAAATTTGAGACGGTAGGCGGATACTGGAACTCCCTAGTAGACTGCCGTACCAGACTTATCGGATTCTGCGGGAAAGCCTATCCCGTCATCATCTTCGACCCACAGCAATTATCTGGCTCTAACACGGCACCAGACATCTACAATTGCTACTCGATCGAAGACATCGATCTCTGCATCGAAGCGTACGCCAAAAAGCGGGCTAAGAAAGAATATTACGAGAAGAGATCACGATATAGCTCCGATCTACGTACGGACTTCGTTGATCACTTCAACTATTACAAGACACCGCAGGCCCAAAAACCATATGTAGATCTCTTTGATCGCTTCAAAAGTCCAATCTATGTAGCCCGCCGCGTTCGCAAGTTAGACGGCATCGAATTCACGATCAACACAGCCCTAAAGCCGTACGACTTCATGCGGATCAAGGACGTTTACACCGCTTTTCAAGATATCTCCATGTTCATTGGCAATATCGCAATGCCAGAAAAGCCCATCCCCACCATTGATGATAAGACGATGGCATCTATCAAGGGCTTCGACAAATTCTCATTCCGGAAAGAAAAGGCCGGTAGCTAGACGAGGACTATGCCAACAGCACGGAGGTTGGGTGTCCTGCGAACTTCGTACTCAGATATAAACACGAAAGGTATGTCGTGTTGCTCGGTCGTTAGCTACCGGTCTTTTACACAGGGAAATGGTGGCCACCAACGCCAAATACGATTCCCTTGTAGATCAACCGATAAATAGTCGGTGGATCACCAGTGCTATCCTCAACCCCGGCTAAAGCCGCATTTAATTCGGCTACCAATGCCTTGACGCTATTCAGAGTCGTCGTGTTGACAGTCGCCATGCTGTCGACGGCATAGCCACTCTTCATAGAATTGGCGTGGAAAACAGTCCGACTATCTACAGGCTGAAAACTGTCGGCTGACGAATTCAGATAGAAAGCCTCAAGCGTCAAGAGAGAAGGCTTATTACCAGCCTGCGGACGCCAGGCTACGCCTGGTTGAATGCCGCCAAATGAACTAATGGCCTTAGTTTGGCCAGACCCCGGTTTGGATAGAACAACGTTGCTTGCGTTATCCTCAAGTTCCTGGTATATGGCAATCGATAGCTTTTCAGCATCCCGAATATAATCATTACGGGATGCCTTACCTACCACAACCGCACCGGTAGTGGGGGTGGCTGCAGTCTTGCCACGCCAAGGGACGAATCGTAGGTAAACAGTAAAGGGCGTCTGGTTCATAGGAATCCTCCAAAAAATTTTTGATTCCTAGTTTTTAGTATTACCTATGGTGATATGTTGGCAAGTATAATTACCCAGATATGGCGACAACCCTAGCGATTCCCTTATCTTCACTATCTCGTCAGAGAAGGCGTTAAGCCAATAATAAGTCTCATCCCAGCGGACTATTGGCTCATACTCTATGGTTAATGGAAGACCATCGTAAGACTCCCATAGAGTCTTATCTGGGGACTCAAACAATCTGACGATTGAGATGTGAGCCTTTACCCGAGGGAGGTTCACGTAGAAATGCTTAGGGCAGAGAGCCCGATAGTATCGGATTATCTCGTCATCCAACCATAGCATCATCCAATTAGTGTAGCACTGGATGGTGCCGGTCGTCTTGAACCTTATCTGCCGCGTTTCGCACATTCAATGACTGCCCTGATACTATTATATAGTTCAGTGTGAACACCAATTAGAGCAGTTAATAATAGCTCGGTTTCCGGCAGGTAGAAATGCTTAACTCCCCATTCCGGATCTTCGCGTTCATAGCTAGTGATGTTATCGAATCTATCACATAGCTTAATGAACTTACTCCTATTTGGAATCTGAGCTATACGGTCGCATTCTTTCTGTTTTCTGACTTCCCTATTAAGGTCGGGAAAATTGTCGGGAGTGTACACGTTCGTAAGATCAAGAATGCCGTCAGCGACACCTTTAGTGAACTCACTTAAAATGATATCATAAGTGATAACTTTAGCATTCTTCTTTGTGTCTTCAATCAGATCGTGGCCCCAAATAATGGCACCAACCTCATCAAGATCATTCTCGCTAACCACGCCGGGGATTTCATCTGAAAAGCTCATCGCTTTCAGATAGACTCGCTCAAGGTGGTTGCGGTATGGTTCGCCAGAAAAATCACGACGCTGGTTGCGGTGGTGATACTCCGCAAACTTTTGCATTTCTTGTGTTAAATTCATATCAAGACGAATACGTATTTCAACGTGTATGACTACTGATCAGATGATTAATCTGTTTGAACAGTATTGTGACGGAATTGAATCGTCCGCATACGTCGAGCCAGAGGACCGCGAATTCCATTGCAAAGAAGACCTTAACGCCTTCTTGTTGTTAGCTAAACTAGATCCCGATTGTAACAATCTCATCGCTGGTGCTGATAAAGACGTAATTTACTTCAGCACTGACCCCGATCAACTAGCAAGTACCATAACGGAGGATGACATCAAAAACTTAGTCGTTGGTGGTGTCTTTTACGACACGGACACAGATACATTTAGCATGTTTGTATGATATATTTCACATCTGATACACATTTTGAATTTCCAGGTATTCTCACTAAAATGGGAAGAAAAGGGTTCAAAAATGTCGCAGAGCACGATGAACAGATATTAACAAACATCAACAATCTGGTAAAGAAAACAGACACCCTTTACATTCTAGGTGATTTTGCATTCACTAGGCCGCATTATTATCGCAACCTAATCCAATGCGACAACGTCAAATTCGTTATCGGTAATCATGATGATCCCATCCAGTCTGCGGAAGCATTCGGGAGCATCCCCGATCTACTCGTAGCACCGTTATCTAACGGCTATAACTCCTATTGTACCCATTACCCCATGGCATTCTGGGATAAGTCGCACAAGGGTAGTTATCATTTCTACGGCCACATGCATGCTCAGAGAGAGCAATTCCTAGACTGCATGTTTCCAGAGCGACGAAGCATAGATGTCGGCATCGACAATGCTTACCGTCTGAAAGGAATCTCAGAACCTTTCAGTGAGCTTGAATTGCTAGATATCCTTGGCGACAGAAAAGGACACGACGATCTGCAATTCTATATTGACTACAGAGAGGCTAACCGCGACGTCTCCTAAAATAGGCGTATTTCGCCCTTCTATTAGCAATAGAACACTCAGCCAATCTCCAGATAATGTCGATAGCACCATCAAGCTTATCGAATAACTCTGGATCGCTTAACGATAACGTTATGTCCCAATCTTCGTAAGCGGTTGGCGAGTCCTGCAGTAAACGAACTGATCCCTGGGCCACGAATATCATGGCAAACAGGCAAGTGCTATTGTCAGTGACCGCCTTACCAACACGAAGTCGTGGCTTAGTCAGCCTGATAATCCCCTTGCCTTTAGGATTAGGGATATAGTTCTTTAATTCTGCGTAGAACCCACGGTTAATCAGGTGGTTTCTTATAGCCTCTAACGACTTAGATTGTGTATCCACCAGTCTTCTCCGCAAGTGTAAAGTTACGTTCAATGAACTCAATAACTTCACGCGGATCGATGTTTCTGTTGAACACGATATTCGGGCCGTGATTGTCCAGCATCACTGCCTTAAGATTGCCGAATTGTTTTAATCCACTACTCGTCTGTTTGCCACATTGATGACTGCCACACTCCACTTCCCGCTGTGATTTCACCGGGACATCGTCAGCATGGTCTGCACGAAGCGGGCAATGGAAATGAGCAATGCAATCGTACCCAGGGTGATCTCTGAATACGATGCGTTGTGATTGCCCGCCAACTGATGGCTTGGCACCATATGCAATGACCGTATCTGGCCCATCAGTCTTGACGTAGACTAATCCGACCTTATCCAAGTCATTAAAATTGGAACGTCGAATCGATGTAAGAAATTCAGTATCTGACAGCTTCACGGCGAAATGGCCAACTGTCCCACCATTGAATTCCTTATACGCTCCCTCTTTGATGCAATAGTCAATCACACCGCGTAATGATGCTGGCACGCGATCATCTGACCACGGTACTCTATCGCCAGCGATGACCGTTGATTGTGTGAACGTTAAATGCGACCGGTAATATGCCATGTCAACTAATTGACGCAAGGCATCTAAACGATCCGGGGTAACGTGGTACGCGGCCTCTTCCGGCGTCACGATCATGTTCATTCTTGTCGAGGTATCATTTACCAAGACGAGATTAACGGATGCCTCTTTGCAAAGACGTAATCCCTTGCGGAACATTTCTGTCTCTGTAGCCCCACATGTAGTCTTAAACGCCACTAAGAAAATGTCTTTGCGATTCTCACGGATCGACGCGACCAACTTCGTGCTTTTAGCTCTGATCCGTAGAGAAGCAGATGGGTTGGATCTCGTCTCTAGCCGATTGACATACTTGCCAAATCCGTTGTCATGAATGCAATAATCATCACCATCCGAATTTGTGACGTTTAGCATCTGCGGACGATAATCAAGAATCGTCGTATTGAAGAAAATCACCTTGGTCAACGGGTCTGCCACTACTGCGGCCAACTCGCTAGACACATCGCGACTTGTCTCAGCGTTGCCACCAGCCATCTTAGTGAGATGCAACCGCGTTTCCATTTGCGGAAATACTTCACGGCACAGTTCGGCTAAAGTGCGTGCCGTCGCTCCGTATGCCGGAGCAGACAGGGCAAGATGATTAGTAATGTGTTCGACAGTACCACCGCCAAAAACATGAATGACTTTTTGCATGTGCTATCCTTTCACCATGTCACGACCGAATTCCCACGCGATTAATTCAGTTATCCAGTTGGTCACTTTAACGAACAATTCTGGGTCAGATGCCGGCACATTTAATTGAGGTTCCAGATCCCACGCACCCTCGATAATGCCGTTACAGAAATAGATGGAAGCAAGATCGTTACATCTGCCATGCACTATTTCGGTTATTGGGTCTATTATGCTAAGGGAAATACTAACATCGTCCGGATCTGGACGATCATCAATAGTCCAAAGATGATTTGGAAATTCTTGCCGCAAGTGGCGATACAACATCTTAAGGATTAGCGGCACCATTCATCTAAAGATCCCGCTGGGATCTCCATACTTGGTTTGGGTTTACACCGGTATGATTCAGCCGCACCGCCTAACGCCACTTTATGCGTTGGGTTTTCCTCATTAATTATTGCCCACACCGATAATTCAGGATTCCCCAGACTATTTCGGTTGATTACCACTGGGGGTCGTTGAGTATCATCCGGACCAGCGGTAGTGAACCCGTCAAAGAAAATGGAGATCTTCTGCCTTGTGACCTCGACCCGGCCCGTCAATTTGGCGTCTGAGTCATCGTTGTGGATCGAGAAATGAACGTTGCTCATGGTTTTATTATAGCCTCCCGGTTTCTTTTTCAGAAGTATACGAACCTGTGAGTAATGTCGTGTGTCCTGTATGTATTGAAAGGGAGTTCGTCAAATATAAGAACTTGAATACGGCTACGATGGTATTTATTTCCTCGTACTACCGTGCTAGAAGCAGCAATAAGAATATCGGTGGTGTAGGGTAGAGATACTTCGGTAGCAAGAACGCTCTATCCGTCCCTTTCCCCGTTTTACGAAATTGCCGTGGTGTAGGATACAGTTACTTCGGTCTATGAAAAAGCTGTACCCGCTACTTTCCCGGCATGATTTAAAGGAGTGCTACAATGGCATCGACGAACACGAAGACCAAGACCCCAGTATATGAGTCAACGACTCGCCTAGCTGGAGGATTTGGAGCTCGGGCAGCTTATCAACCAAACGAAGCCTTGCTTCGCCGATTGGTCATGACCAATCTGCTCTGGGAAAACATTGCATACTCAGACGGAGTATCAATAGCTGACGAGATCAAGCGTCTCGTACCGCTAGTGCCGGCTGCAACCGTAGCCGCAATCGCCATTGAGGCACGAACGGTGCAAAAGCTCCGTCATGTGCCGCTGTTGATCGTGCGGGAAATGGCTCGCCACAACTCGCATAAGCACCTAGTCAGCGACACCCTCGCACAGGTCATTCGCCGTCCAGATGAAATGGGTGAGTATCTCTCCCTATACTGGAAGGACCAAAAGCGTGCACTGACCGGCACCCAGCCGAAGAAGATCAGTGCCCAGAGCAAGCGTGGCCTTGCAGCGGCTTTCACCAAGTTCGATGAGTATCAACTTGGAAAGTATAACCGCGACAAGGACATCACGCTTAAGAACGTGCTGCGGTTGGTCCACCCAGTCCCGAAGGACGAGGCACAGTCTGCACTTTGGAAGCGGCTGATCGACAACGAGCTGGCAACGCCAGATACGTGGGAAGTTGGTCTGTCCGCTGCAAAGACTGCAGCAGACAAGAAGGCTGTTTGGGAGCGATTGATCAGCACCAACAAGTTAGGAGCGTCCGCGTTCCTCAAGAACCTACGCAACATGGAATCGGTAGGCGTGTCCCGCCGAACCATTGCAGATGGTTTCGATAACTTACGTGCAGACATGCTGCTACCGCTTGACTTCCTACGGGCAGCTAAGCATGCACCAGACTGGATTCGAGAAATCGAGTCCGCAATGTTGAAGTGTGCTCAGTCGTGGCCAAAGTTGCCGGGTTGGACGATCATGGTCGTCGACGTTTCCGGTTCCATGGG
>JACCDG011617474.1_pt1 | contig 12413 bp, 21 predicted proteins | sample 7442471 | NCBI WGS metagenome assembly JACCDG01 (sample SAMN15323444, study PRJNA562643) | freshwater metagenome | isolation source: river surface water | place: USA:Blue River Watershed | collected 2017-08-17 | reverse complement strand
GGCTCCCGCTGCAGCGCCGCCGACCCCGGCGGTGCCGCCACCACCACCGAGCGCAGCGAGCGCGGCGCCGCCGGCGCCGACTGCCTTGCCGATGCCAGCGGCGACGTCGCCGGCGTCACGCGGCGGCGAGCTCGGTGCAGCTGGCTCCGAGCTCTTCGACGTGAGCGCCTTCGCGAGCAGCAGCAGCCCGCCTGCGAGGAGGAGAGGATCCACGGGAGATCCTCAGTTGGACTTCGGGACGCCGGAGTTGATGAAGCCGCCGGCGAAAGCGCCGAGGCCGGAGGCGGCCATCGTCACCCAGTCGCTGGCGGCGTTCATGTTGGGACGCTCGGGCTGCGGAGCGACGGGGGCGGCGGCCTGCGCCTTCTGCTGGCTCTGCCAGAGGAGGAACGCCGCGAGGCCGACGAGGAGGAGGGTTTCGGTGCGAAGCATGAGAGGACCTTCGGAAAGAAGAGGGAGGGAAAAGGGGAGGGCGCCGGCCCCGAGCTGCTGCCGGCGCCGCCTCGAGGCGGACCTACGCCTTCGCCACGTACGGCAGGTAGGCGCGCAGCGGACCCTTGTAGCTGTCCGCCTTCGAGAGGAGCTTGAGCTCCACCTGGGCGCCCTTGCCCCACTGCAGCTTCTGCGCGGCCTCGTTGGCCATCTGCAGGATGGTCGCCTCGCTCTGCTCGAGGAAGCGACCGATGAGGGCGATCTGACCGGAGCTCTGGGAGCCGCCGGTCTGGATCGTCAGCCCGTTGTCGCACTTGGCGGCGATCTTGGTGATCCGCGCGCCGCGCTGGCACCAGATCACCGGCTGCAGGTCCGCGACGCGGGCCTGAATTGCGGTGGGCGTGGTGAGGTTCACGTCCCGCTGGTTGACGTCGTAGGTGGCGTTCTCCGGCTCACCCATCACGCCGCCGATCTGCCCGGCCGACATTTCCGAGTTGAACTGCCGGGTGAGCTGCGGCGCGTTGACGCCGGTCACCACCTGCACTTCGCCGGTGTCGGCGATCACCGAGCCGAAGACGCCGGCGGCGATCGCGCCGTACGCGCTCGAGCCGACGAGGCCGAGGTACGCGTAGAGCCCCTTGCCCGCGATCAGCTGCGAGTTGGTCACCGGCAGCTCGATCCGCTGGTAGAAGGGCGGGATCCGGATCTCGTCGAGCAGGATGCAGTGCGCGGTCACCTGGTGCTCACCGGTGCACGCGGTGCAGTCGGCCGAGATGTCGGTCAGCTGCCCGTTGGTGATGCTCAGGTAGCCGTTCTGCAGGTACCCGACGCAGAGCGCGAAGTCGGTGGGGTTGCCCTCGAAATTCGGCGGCCCCATCGGAATGAAGCGGCTGAAGTAGCGCGGGTTGCCCGTGCCGTTGCCGAGGATCGCCTCGGCGGTGTTCTGCTTGCCGGCCTCGAGCGCCTCGAAGCTGCGCACGCCGTTGCCGCTCGCCTGCAGCCGGTTCTGCCGGCCGTCGTAGAGCACCATGCTGGCGATCGACGCGTTGTGACCCGCGCGGGTCGGCGCGGTCGTGTACGCCGGCACCAGGCGCGTACGGACGGTGAAGCCGACCAGGTGAACGAGGCGCCCGCCCACCTTGAGCGGGAGCTTGTTGAGGAGCAGCTGGCCCGTCTGCCCGGCGGTGAACGTCACGCTGCCGAGATCGCGGGAGATGGTCTGAAAACCCTTCATGTGTTTGGCCTCTGAAAGTTGGAGTGAGCGGTTTGGGGTGGAGGGCTCGAGCTCGAACTAGTTCCAGGCCTTGCCGGCGAGACCGCTGGGGTCCTTGGTGGCAGCCTTCTTCAGGAGGATGACGGCGACGACGGCGAGACCGATGGTCATGAGGCGGGACTTGCTGAACATTCTTCTTCTCCGATGGGTTGAGTTGATGCGTGGGTGCGCCACCCCTCGAAGACGCCGGGCGGAAGGCGCGAAACCCGCTCAGCGAACTGACTTCCGAATTTTTTCCCCAGCGCCTCGAGGTCCTCGACCTCGAGCTGCTGGAAGCACGCAAGGCGTGACGTCTGGCTGCGCACCGTCTTCGGCACCTGCGCGGCGCGCTGCGAGACGAAGACGCAGGCGACACCGTATTTGCGGTAGCGGGTGGCGAGCGCCTTGAGCTCAGCGTCTGCGAGCTGCGCGAAGTACCCGACCTCTTCCACCACCACGATCACCGGCAGCCTGGTCTCGGCGCCGGCAGCCTTCGCCAGGCGCGACACGAGCTGAAAACAGCGCGCGGCGGATTTTTCTGTGTCGTCGGAGGGGACGACGGAGAGCGACAGTTTTGCCTCGAAGAGCTTGCGCGGAAACTGCGCGAGCTCGCGCGCGGTCATCCGCTCGCGCATCGGACCCGGGAAGCGCTCCGGGGGCGCGTGCCTCGAGTACTCGTCGTCGAGATCGACGACGACGACGCGGGCGCCGCGGGCGAGCCACTTGCGCAGCAGCTGCTTGAGCCACTTGCTCTTTCCGGTGCCCGTCATTCCGAGCACCATCATTCGGTCGCTCGACTCCATCGGACTGGTGAGCGGCGGCGCCTCGGCGGGCGCGAGCTCGGCCGCCTTCTTCTTTTCGAACTTCATCACCCGCGCCGCGCTCAAGTGATCACCCCGATCGCCTTCGAGCGGGAGTTCGGCTTGATGGTCGGCGCTGGCGGCGCGTTGACTTCCTTCTCGGCCGGCTTCTCCGTTGCGGCTGCAGCTGGCGCGGCGGGCGGCGCGTCTGCGGTGAGCTTCGGCGCGTAGACCAGGGCCGCGGTGCCGAGCAGCACGAGCTCGATCGGAACTTCCGCGTCCGGCAGGTGCTTGCGCACCACCGGCACCGTCACCGGCAGCAGTGTCGCGAAGTCCTCGGGCGTGAGCTTCACGTGCGGGCCGAGCAGCTTCACCGCGAGGAGATCGATCACTGTCCAGGCGAGCGCGGAAACTTCCTCCGACGCGTCGACGCTCTTCGTCTCTTCCTTCGCGGCGTCCGGCGCCGGCGGCGCAGCCTCACCAGGCGCCGAGCTCGAGCTCGAGCTCGCGGCCGCTGCAGCCTCCTCGAGCTTCTTCTCGGCCTTGGCGGCCTTCTCTGCGTCGACCGCTTCTTCAGCGAGCCAGGTGCGCGCGACGTCTTCGGCGCTCTGCACCTGGTCATCGCCGGCGCCGGGATCAACCGGCGGCTGCGCGGGGATCTCTCCGCTCACGCGTCGTCGTCCTCGTCGCCGACTTCGTCCTCGAGCTCGTCCTCGTCGCTGCCGAGAAAGAACTCCTCGAGCTCCTCGATCGCGCCCTTCTTCTTCTCAGCCGCAGCCGCGGCGGCCGGGGGTGGAGCAGGGGGCTCGAACTTCGCCGGAGGCTTCGGGGGAACACGGGTGCGCGCCTGGCGCGGAGTCGTCGACCGCTTCGAGGGGGGATCCTGGGGAACAGCCTTCTCTTCCGCGCCGGGCACGGAAAGAACCTCCCCCGGGTGTGGCGCCCCTGCGAAGGGCACATAGCGGACGATTCGGACAACTACGGACAGAGCGCGCGGACACGGTGGTAGACAACGGACACCGATGACGAGCGCGCAGCGTTGGGCGACCGCGAAAGAGGTCGCGGAGGTGGTGAAGAAGGATCCGAGGACGGTGCGGCGCTGGGCGATCGACGGCGTGGTGAAGGTGCGCCGCCTGCCGCTGCGCGGCTACCTGATCGCCGTCGACGAGGACGGCTGGCCGATCGAGCCTTAGCTGTCAGCGTGAGCCGGGCACCGCGGCTCACCCCACACCACGAACGGCGCCGGCGCGCCGCACCTCGAGCACGGCCGCACCTGCACGTCCGGCGCGAAGATCTCCCCGCCGGCCGACCTCCCCTTCCGCTTCGCGTCGATCACCCGCAGCCCGAGCTCGCCGGCGGTGCGCTTGAGCTCGCGCCACATCCAACCGCGCGCGCGGGCGTCGCCGGCGTCCCACGCGGTCGGCCAGACGAGCCAGGGCGCCAGCCTTCCGCGCTTGCTCAACTGTCGGAGCTCGGCGACCCCCCCTTCTCCAACGGCCAGCGGTGGGCGGCGGTGAGGGTCTGGTGGGCCTTGGGCAAAGCGTCGTGCGCCTGCACCCGCCCGCGGAGCGGGCTCCTTCCCGGTTCTAAGTAGTTTCTTCGCTGTTACTCCGAAGGAGGGGGTGCACCGCTCGCGTAGGTCTGCGACACGGCGGCTAAGTGCTCGAAGTTTTTTGGATCCGAGCTGCTCGAGCAGCTCGCGGCCGATGCCGCAGGCGAACAGGACGCGGTGGATCCCGCGCTCGCTCACCTTCCAGCGCTTCGTTTCGCCCTTCCGCGCCAGGCGAACGGCGCCGAGCTGCGAGAGGTAGGCGACGCCGTGCACGTCGGCGCGGCGCCTGGTGATGCCGGCGGCGTCGATCCACTCGTGCCGCACCAGGCGCCGGCGCCGATGCACCAGGCCGGCCCCGGCGAGCTCTTCGAACGCGTAGGCCACCTGCCGCCGGCAGCGGCCGAGCCAGCGGCACCACGCCTCGAGGGGCGCCTGCAGGCCGCACCCGTCGCGGCCGCCGCGCAGCCCCCGGAATGCGGAGAGCACCGCGAGGATCGCGCAGGCGGTGGGCGAGAGCTCGAAGTCTCGGGCCCACTGCGCGAGCTCGCCGGCGTGCTGCTGGCAGAGCCCCTCGAGCTCGCGGAGATCTTCGGCGATCACGTAGGCGAGCGGGTTGCGACGTTCCCAGGGTGCGAGCCCTGGCGTGGTGTTGGCGTGCGAGCTCACCGAACCCCGTCCGGTAGTGACCACGGGCCGATCGGCAACGCGAGCAGCGTCAGCCGCATCATCGTGAGATCGGAGAACCGCACCCGAGCGAACCGGGGGACGCGCAACCGCTCGCGCGTCTGATGCCGGGCGCCGGTGTTCGCCTCCCACTCGAAATACATATCGACGTGCTCGAGCAGGCCGTCGACCGGCGGGGAGCTGTCGAACTGAAAGGGCAGGAAGAGCGGCGCCGACACCAGCGACACCGCGCCGCGCTGCTGCAACATGTCGTAGGCGACGAGCGCAGCCTTGAGCTCAGCGATCTCGCGCTCGAGCTCGAGCACCTGCGTTGCCTTGCTCACCGGGCACCCCCGAGCAGCTCGAGGCGGTGCGCGCTGCAGGTGCGGCAGCCGCAGTGCCAGGCGGAAGAGATCGCGAGCAGGCCGGGCAGACGCGGCGCGCACCAGCTCGAGCACCAGCGGACGAACTTCCTCACTGGAGCCTCAGATCTGCGCACCAGGTGAGCGCGACGACGCCGGCGACGACGGCGACCCAACACAGCCCCTCGAGGAGCACCTCGAGCGCGCGCTTCATCGTCCCTCCTTGCAGTCGGGCAGGTGCGGAGTGCCTTGGAGGACGAGGCAGCTGGCGCAGCGCGCCTCGAGGGGCGGGGCGCCGGCGAGCACCTGCGCCATGAACTCCTGGTGGCGCGCCTTCGCGGCGACGGCTTCCTGCGCCTTCTTCTGCGCGCTCGCGAACTTCTCCACCTGGTCGACGAGCTCGTCGTCGGTGAGCGCCTTGCGGCGCTTCGCCGGCAGCTGCAGCACAAACTCGCGGGTGGCGAGGATCGCGCGCCGGAGATCGTTGGCGTCGTAGATCACCGGTCCTCCCGATCGGGGAGCAGGTGATCGAAAAAGGCGGCGTGATTCGTCAACGCAGTGAGGGCCCGGTAGGCGTTGACCAGCCAAGGGGTGCACGCTCGGCCTTGCGGGCGAGAGCTCGAAGTCTCGGGCCCACTGCGCGAGCTCGCCGGCGTGCTGCTGGCAGATCCCCTCGAGCTCGGCGCTGCAGCGGTCACAGTGACCGATGAGCTCGCCGCTCAAGACTTCACCTCGAGCTTCTGCGCGGCGGGTTTCGAAATCTGCTCGAGCAGCTCGTCGACGGAGCGGGCCCGGAACGTCACCGCGGAGGCTCCGACGCCCAGGGCGACACGCCACCAGCCGAGCTCGTCCTGCCAGACGTGCACCGTGCGCCGCTTGTAGGCAGTGCGGGCGACGAGCTCCTTCGCCCGCGCCAGCGCTTCATCGCGGTTGTTTTCGTAGGCCCGCCGCTTCCGGGCGATCTCGTCCCAGATGCTCATCGGCGGAGCCCCTTGGCGCGGGCTTCGATGCGCGCCTTCGTGCGGCAGCTGACGCTGCAGTAGCGCTTCCAGCGGCCGGCGCCGGTGGGCTGCTCGAGCTCGCCGCCGCAGTGCGCGCAGCGGAGCTCGGCCTTGCGGGCGAGCTGCTCGAGGCGGCGGCGCGAGAGGCCGATCGCCTTCACCACCTGGCGGAGCTCGCCAGGACTCGAGGCGGCCGGGTTCAAGGCGTCACCAGCCTGTTGAGGAGATCCGCGAGCAGCGCGCCGGTGGCGATGCCGAGGAAGTACCCGCGCCACCACGCCTGTCGAGGCGCGCGGCTCAAGACTTCACCTCGGCGCCGGCGCAGTCGATCAACGCCCAGCGTGCCGGCGAGCCGTACTGCTGAAACCAGACCCACCGCGGCGCGTGGTGGCCGGCGGCGGTGGCGAGGTCGGAGTTGCGGCCGCCGCAGATCGGGCAGACGGTCGGCTCCAACGAGTGAACGCCGCGAATCAGCGCGCGGTGAGCTCCGGGGTGCAGCAGCTCGCGGGCTGCGGGAGCCAGGCTGATGTCGAACTCAGGAAAGAGCTTCGAAAGCCGCGCAGCGACGGACGCCGAGTACAGGTGCGGCGAAACCCGAAGTGAGCTGCGTTCTGCGACAGCGGGTTTCAGCTCGAGGCGACCAACCGAGATCGCTACGCGAACGCCGGCGCCGCTGATCGCTTCGCCTGTCGGCTTCGCGGGCGCTGTACTGCCGCCGGCATTCGCTGCGCGGGCCGGCCGCTCGTACGCCGACGCGTCAAAGTCCGGCGCGATGCCGAGCTGCTGCAGCAGACCGAAATTGTGCTCGAGCCGAGCCGGATCGAACGCTTCACCAGGCGCGCGCGGGTGAAGCTCACCAAGGGATTCCTTGGTATGTAGATCGGTGATCTCGGCGCCGTGAGGCGCAGTGCTTCCAGACTCAGGGCATGAATTTTCAGGCGCGGGTTTCGTCCCGAGCCGCTTCGTTTCTTCACTCATGGAGTGACAGCTCCAAGGTGAGGGCGGGCCGGTGCTGAAACACCGACCCGCGTTTTTATGGGGAGATCGCCGGGGGGTGTTCCGGCATCCCCGCCAGAACAGGGCCGAGCGGTTCCAGCCGCTCGACTCTTAGGGCCCCCCAGTGATTTCGCCCCGCAAGAGCTCTCACTGGGCGGGCCCCCCGCGAGGGGGACCCGTCCTATGTGCGACAACCCTACGCGCGCTGATCCTGATCCACCAACACAATTTCTGGACTGATCACCGGGTGGCGAGAAATTGAGCGGGTGATCAACCGCACTCTCCCCGGTGACGATGTTGCCTGGTACCAACGCGGCGCCCCCTGCGAGATCGACCGCTGCGCTGATCGGGCGCACCGCTGGTGCCGCGTCTGTGAGCGCCGGGTGTGCCGCAACCACCGAACCGGATCCGGCTGGTGGGTGCTGTGCCCGCGGTGCCCGCGCTCGCTCTTCGTGGAGATCCGCCGCGCCTGGCGAGACCAGGCGATCGAGGAGCGCCGCGCGCGCGTGAGCTGCCGCGCGTGCGGGGTGCGCTTCCACCAGCACGGAGAAAACCTGTACCTGCCCGCGTGCCACTGTCACCGGGATCACCCTCGAGCTCTGTTCAACGGGCTCTAGTCGCGGCGCGGGCCGGCGGACTTGATGCCGAAGAAGGCGGAGACGCCCCCGGACAGGCCGAGCAGCACCGCGGCGCCGATCGCCGCACCGGTGACCGCGCCAGGCGCGAGCAGCACGCCGGCGACGGAAGCGCAGGTGGCCGCGAGGATACCGGCGACCAACGGCATCCACGTCGGAGGGACCCAGCCGCCGGCGCCGGGCGGCTGCACCAGGTTCGGAGTACTCGGGCCGGCGAGCGGATCGATCCGCACTCCCTGATCCTTGACGGCGGCGAGCTCGCGCTCGAGCTCGGCGACCTTGGCGGCTTTCTCTGCAGGCGTCATTTCGAACTCCCGTGGTGCTGCTGGTGCACCACCTTCAATTTCCCGAACACCCGCTCCTCGAGCTTCACGACGCGCGAGGAGTGCGAAAACATGGCGCGCTCCAGCGCCCAGAGGCGCCAGAGCACGATGCCGACGAGCCCCACTTCAGCGGGCGAGCCGACGACCAGGTTAAACAGCTGCAGCGCGGACACCGGCTCAGACCTTCGAGCTCAGGTACCGGTCGCAGGCGTCGACGAGCTCCTCGAGCTCGCCCACGGTGCGCTTCGCGAAGGCGTCGACGAACTTGGGCTCCGGCTCGAACTTGATCGCCTCGCGCGTCGTCGGGTCGAACGCGATCGCCTTCACCGGCGCGATCGCAGCTCCGTCGACGTAGACGTCACCCTTGTCCGAGACCGACAGCCCGTGGCCGTTGAAGGGGAGTCGGGTGGCGCGGAACCCTTCCGCGTAGTCGCGCACGTCCTCGGCGAGCTCGCGGCGCCGCGAAACGGTGTCTTCCGACTTCGGCTTCGAGGCGATGGCCTCAAACTGCTCTTTGATCTCTTCGTTCTTGATGGTGAACGCGACCGCGGGAGAAGGGGGCATGTGCAGTTTTCCTGTTTGGGTGAGAGGGTGAAACTTCAGTTGGTGACGACCGACTCGGTGCTGCAGACGATCTGGCCGGGGTTGGTGCCGCAGTCGGTGGTGGAGTCGAGCTGCACCGTGTAGTCCTCGCCGTCGACGTAGGCGCCGCCGGCGCACGCGCAGCTCACCGGCGTGTTGATGGCGGTGGTGCAGGCGCCGACCGTGCAGCTGCAGGCGGTGGTTCCCGCGGTCTTGTTGCGCACGCGCACGACGACGCCGGTGGTGCCGCCGACGCCGACCACGTTCCAGCTGCAGGAGACGCGTCGGATGGTGCCGCGCTGCCGGCGGATGCTGCCGGTGAAGTCCGCTGCCTCACCGCTACAGGGGGAGTTGAAGCAGATCGACTGCCAGGCTTCGGTGGCCTCGGTGACCGTGCCGGCGCCGGTGCCGAAGCTCTGCCACGCACTCCCGTTGCACCACTTCATGGTGTTGGTGGTGGTGTCGTAGATCTGCCCGCCGATCGTGGTGCCGTCGCACGTCGGGAGGCTGCCGGTCGCGCCGCCTGCGATCTTCAAGTACGAATTCGCGCCGGTGATTGTGACGCCAGCGGAGTTGGCGTACGTCGACTCGAAGACGTAGCCCTGAAAGGTGCCGCCGAAACCGAAGCGCCCGCCGCCGATCACTCCCCAACCGCTCGAGCCGGTGACGTCGGCCACCAGCTCCCAGCTGCAAGAGCTGTTGAAGCAGATCCCCTTCACCGCGTTGGCGCCGCTGTTGAGCACCAGGGGATCGCGCTGGTTGGCCCCGGTGTTGAGCTTCAAGGGTCCGTTCATGGTGTCGCCGGCGCGCTTGACGTACGTGCTCGAGACCTGCGCTTCAGCCTCTCGCGGAATCACCAGCGAGAGGGCGCCGAGGCCGAGAAGGAAGACCACCGAGAACGAGACGACGGCCGCGGCCGCGCGCTCGAGGAAAAGGGGGAGAGGTTTCATGTTCAGCTGACTCCCTGGACGGCGAAGCCGAGGGCGGTGCGACCCGCGGCGAGAAGGTTGCGGATCGAGAAGTAGAGACGGCCGGGACCGCCGCTCAGCGGCACGTTGACGACGCGCCAGCGGCCGCCGGTGACGTCGGTGTCGGGCACGCTGATGCGTTCGGTTCCCTGCTCGTACCAGGTGCCCGAGTTGAGAGGATCGAGCCAGGGCACCAGGTCGAAGCTGGTGGCGTTGCCGCCGTTGCTGTTGGTGTCGATCAGCACGCGGATCTGTTTCCAGCCGGTGACGTCGAAAGCGCCCTGCGGCATCACGCCGGAGGGGTCGGTGTCCTCGGCGACGGACACGGTGGTGACGGCGGTGCCGACGATGGTGCCGAGCAGCGTGGTCGCGTCGCCCTGGATGATCGCGGCGGCGACCTCCTCGTAGTTGACGCGCGGGTTGGTGATGATGAGGAGCAGGGCCTTACCGATCACCGCGCCGCCGGCGGCGCTCTTCACGGTGAAGTCGTCGAACGTTCCGGTGAAGGAGTCACCGGGTCCGAAGGTGCGCAGCACGCCGCCGCAGTTGAGGCTGAGGAGCGCGCCGGGGTTGGAGCCGCGGCGCAGGAAATAAATCCCGTAGCCGCTCTTACCGGTGGCGCGGCCGAGGTTGAGCGACGACGCGGCCACGTCCTGGTCAGCGAGATCCACCTCGTAGATGTTCCAGGCGCTGAACTTGTTGATCGGCTTGTCGTCGCGGGCGGTGAGCTGCGACCACAGCTGCGCGAATTGCTCGAGCTGCGCGAGAGGAGTTCCGTTCAGTGCCGTCATGCCGAGTACTCCCAGTGCCAGGGCTCGCTCGCCACGGTGCGGCGAAACCCGAAGTGAGCTGCGTTCTGCGTGAGCCAGACGTAGGCGGCGTTGCTGCCGTTGCCGCTCTCGATGTCGACGTCGATGCCCGCCTGGTGGTTCGAGTAGCCGGGCTTCGCTGCGAGCGCGCCTTTGCCCGCGAGGTACTTCTCGTAGAGCAGCTGCTGCGCCTCGAGGCTGCGCCAGGCGCTGTTGACGACGAGCTCGATCCCAGCGCTCGCCGCGGCGGCGCGCATCGCGAGGAACGCGGCGGCGGCGTCGCTCCGGAGCTCGTGCCCGTTGCCGATCGGCACCAGGTCGAGCTCGACCATTTTGCCGGCGACGTAGCCGGCGACCTTGCGAACGCCCTTGCCGGCGAGCGCGGCCGCGAGGAGGAAGACGCTCCCTCCGATGATCGCGGAGATCGCCTTCTTCACGCCTTCACCTTGGTGATGATGACGGCGATCGCCACCAGCGCGACGACGCCGAGGGTGGTCGCGTACCAGGGCTTCGCGGCCTGCGCGGCGCCGGCGAGGTCCACGCCGGTGCTCTGCGCCGCGCCCCACAGCACCGAGCTCAGCGACCAGTCGGAGCTCGAGCCCGAGTACTGGATGATCGCCTTGCGCAGCTCGAACGCGAGCTCGACCCAGCGGGAATAGAGGATCTCCCCCCGCCGAACGCGATCGAGCACGGTGGTGCCCAGCCGCTCCACTTCGTCGCTGGTCTGCTCGAGCGCGCGGAGCGCTGCCGGCTTCGCGGTGTCGTCGCTGAAGAAGTCCGACGAGGTGGAGACGCGGAGCCACGCGGTGCGCAGCTCGCTCTGCAGATCGCTGAGGGCCTGCTGCGCGGCTACCGCCTGCTCTTCGGTGATCACCGGAGCACCGGCTTTCCGGCGGCGACCGACTGCTGCCAGTCGACCAGCTGCCCGAAGTCGACGAGGTTGCCCTGGTTGTCGATGCCGCCGGTGAAGGCCTTCACCTGGTAGAGCCCGTGGGCGGCGTGCGATTGCCCGCTCTGTCCGAGCCCCCACGTCTCTTTCATCCAGAGCAGATAGTGGGTGACGTTGCTCGCGAACTGGCCGCGCGCCTCGAGCCCGTCGCGCAGACCCGACTCGCTGAACGAAGACGCGTAGAGCGCCTTGCCCTGCTGCAGCGCCTGCTGCCACTGCGGCAGCAGCTCGCGGATCCACTTCGGCTGCGTGAAGAGCTGGTCCCCGCCGCCGATCAGCACGAAGAGATCATCGATGTACGCCTGCACGCCGGCGGCGATGAAGACGCCTCGATCGAGCGCCCACTTCTGGTGGTACTCGGCGCCCTGTCCGAGCCCCGGAGGGCTGGCGTTGTGCGCGCGCTCCTTCGCGGCGTTGTCCTCCGTCATGTAGCCGACGGTGAACGCCATCGCGTGCGCGAGCAGCCGCTGCTCATCCTCGGGCGTCAGCTGGTTGACGCCAAACGCGGCCTGCACGCTTTTCACCAGGGAGGCGTGGGTCTTCTTGAGCAACTCGCGCGCTGCGGCGCTGGCGTCAGCGATGGCGCCCTGCTGCCCGTAGGCGAGTCGGTTGGCGTCGCTGATTGCGCTGCCGATGCCGACGACGATCAGGAAGATCTGCCCTACGAAAGGGATCGCCGCGATTCCCCAGGAAGCGACGAGCAGACCGCCGAGGTAGCCCGTCACCTGGTAGGTGACGCCGGTCGCACCGTTCCCGGTGCCGCCGAGCAGCTTGTCGATCTCGCGGCCGAGCACGCGGCCGACGTTGCCGACGTTGCCGCTGCTGATCCCGATCGACCCGATCGAGGTGCCCCAGCCGCCTGCAGGGGCAAGCGACGCGAGCGCCCCTGCGGCTCCCCAGGCGTCACCGGTGAGGGCGAAGCCGAGGCCCGCGTTGATCGCGCCGTAGGCGACCGCGCCCGCGGCTCCCGCTGCAGCGCCGCCGACCCCGGCGGTGCCGCCACCACCACCGAGCGCAGCGAGCGCGGCGCCGCCGGCGCCGACTGCCTTGCCGATGCCAGCGGCGACGTCGCCGGCGTCACGCGGCGGC
>JACCDG010118311.1_pt1 | contig 12415 bp, 9 predicted proteins | sample 7442471 | NCBI WGS metagenome assembly JACCDG01 (sample SAMN15323444, study PRJNA562643) | freshwater metagenome | isolation source: river surface water | place: USA:Blue River Watershed | collected 2017-08-17 | reverse complement strand
CTGCCTACGGTGCAGGACTTATTTCTTTAGGTGCTGTGCCTGAAGGACTCAAAATATTGAACAACGTCAATCCAGCGGAAAGTCCTGACTCACTTTTTTTTTCTACACTGGCCTATTTTCAAACATGGAATTATCGAAAAGCTCTTTCTCTTCTATTAAAATATCTGCAAAGTCCAAAAATCAGCGAATATCAGTCCCTTGTTGGAAAAGTGAATTTGATTGCCGCATTTTTAAGTTTAGATCAATTTGATGAAGCTGAAGCCTTGATCGAATCTTGCTTGATCGAAATAACAAAAAATCAACTGCGTCTTTTACATGGAAATGTTTTAGAATTAAAAGCACAATCTCTTTTTTTCCAAAAGAAATACTCTGAAGCAAAAATTTTTTTAAAAAACTCTCAATCCATTCTCGAATCAACGGGCGGTTTTTATTATATTTATGCAAAAAAATGGGACCTACTAGCTCATCTGTACGACACCCCTATCCAGAACAGAACAACCAAGGGCTTGGAAGAACTGAGAAAACTATCCTTAGAAAGAGGTAACTACGAAACTCTTCGAGATCTTGATCTTCATGAAGGCATTCTTTTTCAAAATAACTATCTATTGAATAAGGTTTATTTTGGAACTCCCTACAAGACCTATCGACAAAGACTTTCTCAGCAATTTCCGATGAACTTTCAACTAATAAATAAATTTATTCTTAGAGGATCATCTCATCCAGAGATGATCCTCGATCGATTAGGGCCCAAGTGGATCTCAGGCAATCAAACACCGTTATCTTCGCCACCAAGTATTTCGATGGCTATTCAAATATTAACTTCAGATATTTACAAACCTACTCGCCTTGCCACATTTTTCTCAAGTTACTATGAAGGTCAACATTTTCATCCTCACACATCGCCTCATCGAGTCTTCAAAGTGATTCGACGATTGAATCTATGGTTGCAAGAAAATCAAATCCCGGCCAAAATCCATACGATCAAATCCAGCTTTCAGTTCCAACAAGAAAGTCATATGGGTCTTCTTTTCTCTAAAGATACTCATATTTTTTCAAGTCAGGATTTAATGAGGAAAAAATTGCTCCGCCATGTTGGATACAGTCCATTTTCGATACACCAAACAGAAAAAATCTGGCCAGAACTCTCAATACGTCAAAGACAGCGTATCTTAAAAAGAGCTACCGAGGAAAAAATCTTGAAAATTGAAGGACATGGTAAGTTACGTCGGTACATTTTCTCAAAATGAGGCATTCACACGTGCTTGGCTTTTACACAAGCAAAGAATATCTAAAATGTCGATCTGTTAGTCAACAATGGAAAAATCTCTTCCTAGACTACTATACCTTCTATTCAGGTTACCGAGCTTTCGACCGATAAGACCTTTGTATGGAGATTCAAACCACTCGACCATTTTTTAAGCGATTCGTGCAAAGGCTGACTTTGTTGATTGGTCTATCTTTTCTTCTTCTTTCATTTCAAAACTGTACTCTTTCGAACGATGTTCTTTTTCAAGGTAACTTTCTTCTACCGCAATCAAAAATTGAATCGTCAGATTCCGGAGGCAATGGAGGAGGTTACGAAGGTAAGCTGACAGGAATTTATGCGCGTTACCTACCTGATTACGAATGTGAGGGAAAAGCTGCTCCCCATTCATTTGTCGAAATTCAAGAGAACAAAGTTTTACTTGTTAAAAACTCCGTTGATCGTTGTCGATCCAATCAGCTGGAAGTCCCACTTTCTTCCATCATCTCTTTTCCAACAGATCCAGACATTATTGCATTGAAAGATGGACTTTACCAAAAAATGAACTCTGAAAATATCTTTGAAAAACCAAGTCTAGATCCTACAGAAGTTTTCTGTATGTCCCTAGAAAAGAGTCCAAAATATAGATTAAAACTTCGTTCAAATATCCAGACACATTCAACAGTGAGTGCTGAGGTTTTAGAAATTTCAACTTTGAAAAAAACATTGATTTCAGATGTTTCAGAAGACTTATTCATGCAACAACTGAAATTCTCAAAGGATCCATTTCAACTCAAAGTTGATGCCAGAAAAGTTGATTTGTTTGATTTTAGGTCTGGGCAATTTCCTGCAGAAATGACATGGAAAAACTCAGATTCACCAGCATCTCATCATCAAGAAAAAATGCTATGCAGGTTAGCTCTTCAATATGATGGTGTTCAGTGGCCATCAAAACCCCTTCACTTTAGCAAGATTTTAAGCTGGACTTTTGATCAGAGCTTTTCACAGATATTTTTGGGGTTGGATAATCATGATGTGTCTGTTTTGGATTTAAAAATGGATCAACACATTGCCAAAACTTCATTCTCAGCATCTGAGGTTGTGCATCCTGCTAAAGCAATTTCCATGAAATACTTGAAAGACGAGAATTCCCTTTTGATTCAAACTCTGGCTGATCAAAATGGAAACCAGGACCTATGGGTTTGGAATTCTTTCAAAGAAAATCCAAAGCAACTCAATAAGATTGGAACAACTACTTATGAATATCTTCAAGACCCCATCACCCATAAAATTCTTTTTCTCGAAGGACTCCTTCCTGGACCTTTCCAAAGCCATGATGCCGAATTTTATCTGAGAACAAATTCCATGAATGCAGATAATCACCGCAATGTTCAAACTTCAGATGCTGACTTTCAAAACCACTTGTACAATCTTTTTGCCAATCCATCCAGCAATTTAAGTTATTCCTCAGCACGATGGTTGCATAAAAACATTCCACAAATAGATCAAAACACAACTAATGTGCATGTGAATTTTGCAGAATCTCTTTATCTGAAGCAACATCTATCCACAACTCTTCCAAAATCCATTGAGCTTCCATCTTTTCAACCAGAATGGATGTTCAAAGCCATCAACCCTTTGATGAATTTAACTTCTTTACTCTCGATTCCATTAAATTCATTATCCTTGGCTGATACTATCCATTCATTCACGAAATCAGGATGGAGTCTCTCATCTTCTGTTCAGGGATCTTCTTGGCCTCAATCTGGATCCACGATTCACACCCTATCTACTTTTCAATTGGCTTCTCAAAAGATTTCTTGGACTGTTCTTGATATGAAGAAAATAGCTGTAAGTCCTGATGAGACAGAAATTATTTACTCGATTCCTGATCCTGGAAATCCTGGATTTGATCAACTGATTCTTTCAGATATACAACATCAACAGTTTCAAAGAATTGATCAACCTGGTTCTTATCAATCTGATCTTCCTTTTGGCTTTCATTCCAATGGCGATCTCTATTTTGTGCAATTTGCGCCCAAATCATTAACACATACTCAAATTTATCAAAGGCATGGGAAACAAGGAGCCGTGGAAGTTTTTGAAAATCACCTGATTCCAACAGACAATATGAAAAAATTTAAAATTTCAGAGGACAAACAGTTTATTGTCTATTTAGCCGATCGAAACCATGATGCTATCCAAGAAATTTATATTGATTACATCCATGGCCCAGGAACTTTTCAAATGAATAACCGTTTTGATGAATATGGCTCCGTTCAAGATTTTCATCTTCTCTCCCAAGGAATTCTGATCGAAACCTTGAATTTATCTTGGGAAAGACATCTTTTTATTTGGAAACTCAGATAATTCATTGTTGAAATCTAAGTTCTTGAACTGAATGAATGAACTGGACTATTGATAGATCGGAAAGTTGGAACAAAGTTCTTTCACTTCAGCATGAATTTGATCCAGGACCTGAGGGTTTTCGACATTTTGAAGAACTTTTCCAATCCATCCTGCCACAATTTTCATTTCTGATTCTTTCATACCTCGTGTTGTTAAGGCTGGGGTTCCAATGCGCACACCGCTGGTAACAAATGGACTTCGCTTTTCGTTAGGGACTGTATTTTTATTCACAGTGATGCCCGCACGATCCAAAGCTTCTTCGGCGACTTTTCCTGTCACTGGACTTTCGGATAAATCCACCAACATCAAATGATTATCTGTTCCACCTGTGACCAGACGCAAGCCCTCAGCCATCAATCCATCAGCTAAGACTTGAGCATTCTTCACTACTTGTTTTGCATAAACTTGAAAAGAGGGCTGCAATGCCTCGGCAAAAGCGACGGCTTTTCCTGCAATCGCATGCTCCAAGGGACCTCCTTGAATACCAGGGAAAATTTTGGAATTCATTTTTTTTGCCAGATCTTCTTTGTTCGTCAAAATCATTCCACCACGAGGACCTCTTAAAGTTTTATGTGTCGTCGTTGTGACATAATCCGCATAAGGAAAAGGAGAGGCATGAACTCCACCCGCCACAAGTCCAGCAAAATGAGCCATATCCACCATAAGAAGTGCACCAACACTATCCGCAATTTCACGAAATCGAGCGAAATCCAAAGTTCGAGGATAAGCACTGTAACCAGCAATGATCATTTTAGGCTGAACTTCCTTGGCCGTTGCTTGAATTTGATCATAATTCAAACGATCTGTTTTGGGGTCCAGCTTGTAGGATGAAACTTGGAAAAGTGTTCCTGAAAAATTCACAGGAGAACCATGAGTTAAGTGTCCACCATGGGATAAATCCATTCCTAAAACTCGATCACCTGCTTGAAGAGCTGCCAGATAAACAGCCATATTCGCTTGGCTTCCACTATGAGGTTGAACGTTGGCATACTGGCACTGAAAAAGTTTTTTCGCTCGCTCGATGGCCAAAGTTTCAACGGTGTCCACATTCACACAACCACCGTAATAACGTTTGCCAGGATAACCTTCTGCATATTTATTGGTTAAACAACTTCCTTGGGCTTGCATCACTGCCATCGAAGTGTAGTTTTCAGAGGCAATCATTTCTAGACCTTGTTCTTGTCGAAGGGCTTCCAAGGAAATGGCGGCAGCGACTTCAGGATCTGCAGATTTTAAAAACTCCGTCGGTGTTGTTTTCATAAAAACTCCTTCATGACTTGGATGGATATTTGATCCGTGGATTGCACAGAATTATGATAAAGACTCGCGTAGCCAATCAAGCTTTGAATGCAATTTATATTTGATTGCCGAATGAATTTTCTTCTTTTAATCTCTTCCTGATAGTTCTTTTTTTCAGAGAGGTTCAACTTGGAATTCATAAATATCTTCTTGCACTTGGATCAATATCTTGGAGTATGGTCTGATCAATTAGGACCCTGGCTTTATGTGTTAGTTTTTTTGATCGTCTTTGCAGAAACAGGCCTGATTGTGACTCCTTTTCTTCCCGGGGATTCCCTGCTTTTTGCTTTGGGTGCCATGACAACTTTAGAAAGTGGCGCCTTGGACTACACGCTTCTTAGTTTTGGACTAATACTTGCTGTTTTTTTAGGCGACAATGTCAATTATCGAGTAGGTTATTGGATAGGACCTCAGGTTTTTCGACGCGAGGACTCGTTCTTTTTCAAAAAATCAAATTTGGAAAAGACGCATCTTTTTTGTGAAAAGTATGGATCTTTGGCGGTGATCTTAGCACGATTTCTTCCTATTGTTCGTACCTTCGTACCTTTCGTAGTTGGTGTAGGCCGCATGGAATATCGAAAGTTTTTAGCTTACAGCTTTGTCGGATCCATATTTTGGATTCAAATTTTTCTGGGTCTAGGTTACTTCTTTGGTAATTTGCCCTCTGTGAAAAAGAATTTCCCCCTACTGATTCTTGGTATTATTTTGATCAGTGTTGCACCCACAGGTTATGCGATTTTAAGAAATTATCTTCAAGGTCGAAGGGCTCAATCATGATTGGGCTGGTTTTATCCGGAGGCGGCGCTCGAGGAGCTTATCAAGTTGGAGTGATCAATGCCATTGCTGAAATTGCAGCAAAATTGAAACTGAATACTCCCTTTCAAATTTATACAGGAGTCAGTGCCGGAGCCATCAATGCAACTTATCTGGCAGCAGGTGCTGATGATTTTGTTCAAACAGCACATAAACTTTCTGATCTATGGTCTCGATTGCACGTGGAAAATGTCTTTCGATCAGATGCTCTTTCTTTAGGTCGCATTGGAATGCAATGGATGAGTGAACTGTCTCTGGGAGCTGTCTCTGGGACAACACCCGGTCGAGCCTTGTTAGATACATCTCCCCTGCGTGAGTTATTGGTCAACAATTTAGCTTTTACCAAAATTGATCACTTGATCCAAAAAAAGATTCTTCATGCTGTGGCTATCTCCGCCACGGATTATCGAACTAGCACTTCCGTCACTTTCATTGAAGGTGATAACTCTGTGACAACCTGGGAACGAGCTCGCCGTCGTTCTGAAAAAAATAAACTCCGTGCCGAGCATGTGATGGCCTCTGCCGCAATTCCATTGCTATTTCCACCGATCCAAGTGGATCAACGGTATTTTGGAGACGGCTGTGTGCGCAACCTAGCTCCGTGCAGTCCTGCCATCCACATGGGAGCCCAGAAACTGATGGTCATTGGAGTGCGACGACAAACCACCACTCTTTTTGAACAACAAGTTATTGAGCAAGGTCAGGGCCCTTCCGTGGCCCGTGTTGTGAATGTTCTTTTGAATGCCGTTTTGCTTGATGGGATTGAGCTTGATATCGAAAGAATGAATCGAATCAATGAGTTCGTTGAAAAAGTTCCCAAGGAACATCAAGCCAGTTTGAACTTTAAACCGGTTGATTATGTATGGGTTCATCCCTCAGGAGATATCGGAGCCTTAGCTGCAAAAAAAGCAGCAAAATTACCTCGCATGATTCGCTATCTTCTGAAGGGTCTTGGTCCCTTGGAAGATGCCAGCGAAATTATCAGTTACCTTCTTTTTGAACCTGATTTCTGTAAAGAGTTGATCGAGATGGGTTATGCTGATGGCATGCGCAGCCGTGAACAGATCACGCAGCTTCTGACTTCGAACTAGGCCTTTTGTCCTAGATTGAAGGAACTCTTGCACTTGTTCTTCATCTTGATACCATGAAATCATGAATGAAGAAAAAAAGAAAAACTACCTTGTTGTTGTTGATGATGAAGCTGACATTGTCGATCTCTACAAATCGATTTTGTCCATTCAATATGATGTTGAAGGATACTCTGATCCAAAAGCTTTCCTCAAGGCTCTTGATCAAGATGTTTCAAAGGTTCCTGATCTTTTGATTTCTGATTACAATATGCCTGAAATGAATGGGCTTCAAATGATTCAAGAGGCCCAAAGAAGTGGGCACTACTTTCCATTTATTCTGCTGTCGGGCTTTTTAGATAAAGACGTTGTCATTCAAGCTGTGGATGTAGGGGTCTTTCGCTTATTAGAAAAACCCACCGAATACACCCTGCTTCTTCACACCATCGATCAACTGATGATCGAACACGATGTTTATAAAGTTCGGAAAGAAATTCGAAGTTTAAGCTCCCAACTTCGCGAGCTTTACACCGGCATTCGTTTGGCCCTGTTACAGCATATTCCTGCAGAAACTCTCAATCGAATTATTCGACCAGCGACGGCGAAACAAGATCCCTCGATCAAAACAACGGGCATCGTGAAAGATGAAAGTTTTGAGGAGCTTTTAGAGCGGCTTGAAACTCGTCTTGAAAAACTCATTGCCAGTGAAAAAATCTTGGATGAAATGCGTGTTAATAAACTTCGAAACCCAATGAAGTCATCATGAAACCAAAAATATTTTTTCTAAAACATCAACCTCAATCCTTAAAGGCCGTCGAGGAAGGACTTCGAGCGGATGGATACAAAGTATCAAGCTCCAATGAACTGCGAGAGTCCTTATACATCATTCTTCAAGATATACCTGAATTTATCTTTATTCCCGCAGATTATCCCACTCCCAAAGTTAAAACTCTTCCACAGATCTTAGCTAAAACATTACCCGTGACCATCATTGGTTATATTGAAACGACAACCAATGAAAATATGTCAGCTCTTCATAAGTTAGGCCTTGAATACACATTGATCCCACCTTTCAATGCTCAAACAATCCAGCGTCTGATCCAAAAAATTTCTGAAGATAAAAAAGATCGCTCTTATTACGGACTTCAAACTCTGACAACATTGAAGAAAGGTCCTGAAAAAACATCCAGCTACCTGAGCCAAGAAATTTGGCTCAAGATGATGCAATCTGAAAAACAACCTTTAGAGTCTTTGCAATTGGGATTGGTCCAGGCCGTATCTGCAGTCATAGAACCAGGCGACGGAACCTGTCTTGAACCACTTCATTCCACAAAACAGCTAAGCATTTTTAAAATACAATGCGGAGATCAACAAGGTTATGTTTCGTGCGCTTGGGGCACTAATCAAAATTTACCAGCAGATTTTTCAGAAAAAATCCGCGTCAGCTTGAACCATTTTTTAAAAAATCAAAATGTTGGATTTTCATCTGAAGATGTTTTTCATTTAGAAATCATTCCTGTCGACTTCAAAAATTTATCAGAAAAAACTGCTCGCTTTATGCAAGACGCAATTCACTTAAATAAAGAACTTGGCGTTGCTTTTTTCCTGAAGCCCAAAGATTTTTCATTTTATCATCCAGATCCTGCCGTACCAGGCATGCTGTACATCAATATTTCTGATATTGAGCAAGATTCTCTTTTTACTTTTGATTTGTATTTATACATGCCAGAAAATCAAAAGTTTATCCTCTATACTCCCAAAGGACTTCCTCTATATAAACATCAGATGGAGCGTCTGAATGAAAGAGGAATTTCTAAAATGCACTTCTATGAACAAGATCGACAAGAAGCGGACAAATCTGAAGCCAAGTATTTTCTTGAAAGCTTAGCAAAAAAAATAGAAGCTAAAGATTGATCGGAGGTCTGTATGGAAAAGCGCTGGTTTCTTCTTAAAAGCGGCGTGGTTTCTGGTCCCATGAGTGAAAAAGAAATCAATGCCAATATTCAATCTCCGCAGGATGATTTACTGATCTGGGGACGTGGGCAACACGAATGGGTTCCTCCCATCAAATGGAAGAAATTCATCCAATCTCTGGAAGAAGATCAAGACAAAACAAAAATCATTTCAGAACGTGTTTGGAAAATTCGCAATGGTCAGAGCGAATTAAAGCCGATGACCCAATCTCAAATGATTCAATTTCTAAAAGATGAAAAAGATTTGTCTCAGTATTATATTTGGACGGAAGGCTACGACGAATGGAAAGAAATTTTTGCCGTCGAAAAAATCTTGGATGAAATCGGAGTCAGCCGTCGTGCTCATCCTCGAGTTCCCATCATGGGCACAATCACTTGCGAGGCTCCGACGGGAGTGACCATTCAAGGTCGAGCTCTGTCTATCAGCGAAGGTGGCTTAGGAATGAGTGATGCCAAAGGTGCTCGCATTGGAGACAAATACAAACTTATTTTAAAAAGTCCCAATCTCTATACACCCATTCATGCCACGGGCGAAGTTGTCTTCATCGATCATGAGGGGTATGTGGGGTTGAAGTTCAACGGGCTCCACTCAGAATCACGTGGAGCCATCATTGAATATGTTAAAAAATTCTCGGAACTAAAAAAAGGTCTTTGACGTTTAAGAATGTGCGTACATTGAATCTTCAAAAACGGTCAGAGCTGTTTTAGCACCTTCACCCATGGCGATAATAATTTGCTTGAATGGAGTTGTTGTCACATCTCCGGCTGCATAGATTCCTTTTTCAGAAGTACGACCTTTTCCATCGACAATAATTTCACCAAAGGGAGTCAACTCAACAACCCCTTTTAAAAATTGAGAATTTGGAACTAAACCGATTTGAATAAAAATTCCATCCAATGGAATATTTTTAGCAGTTTCACTTTTGCGATCCACATATTCCAAAGATTGCACTTTTTGTCCATCACCATGAATGATGGATGTTTTAGCAGAAGTAATCACTGAAATATTGGAAGAAGATTTGACTTTATCCACAAGAACTTTATCTGCCTTCAACGAATCAGCATACTCTATCAGGACCACTTCTTTCACGATTGCCGCTAAATCTAATGCGGCCTCAACTCCTGAATTTCCACCACCAATCACAGCAACCTTTTTACCTTTATAAAAAGGACCATCACAGTGTGGGCAGAATGCAACTCCTCGACCTAAGTATTCCTTTTCTCCTGGAATACCCAATTCTCGCCACTTGGCACCTGTTGCAACAATTAAAGATTTGGTTGTTAAGAATTCCTGGCTATCTAAAGTTATTTTCTTTTGATCTTTGTCAATTTTTGAAACTCTTCGGTGTTCTAAAATATCAATGGGATAACTTTTAAGATGTTCATGCAATTGATTCGCTAATTGATGTCCTTCGGTATAAACAACTGAAATGAGATTTTCAATTCCTTTTGTCTCCTGAACTTGGCCTCCAATTTTTTCTGCGATAATGGCTGTTTTAAATCCCTTTCGTACACTGTAAATAGCAGAAGACACTCCGGCAGGACCTCCTCCAATCACCACAACATCATACAAACCCAAATCTTGAGGCTGAGATTGAAGAGTCTCGGACTCTTTGCCAAAAACTTCTTCTAGTTTCGCGATCAGATCTATTAAGTTAATACGTCCTGAATGGATCATTTTTTCATTCACAACAAGACTTGGTACGCCCTGAATTCCTAATTTTTGAATTTCATCCTGAGCATAAGCACCATCAATCATTTCGTGCTGAAAATCGGATCTTAAAGTTGCCATCAGATTCAAAGCTTGAACAACATCAGGACAATTTTCACAGGTCAGTGAAATATAAGTTTGAATACGAATTGGTCCACGTAAGGATAATATGCGACGTTTTAAAATTTCCTCAGGTTGTTTGCCCTGACCACTGGCATTCAGTATTGCTAATATCAAGGAAGTGAATTCATGTCCCGAGGGAATTCCTTTAAATAAGATCCCTGTTGGTTGATGATTGCGAAATAATTGAAAAGAAGGAATCTGTGAAGATTTGGATGACATCACAATGGACAACTGCGTGCTTGTACTTGCCACATCCTGAAGAAGCTCCATCAACTGAGATTGATCTGCATGATTGCATGGATCCACCTGCATCTGAATGGAATCAGAAAGATTTGCAAAGACTTCTTTCAATTGTGATTTCATATCTTGATCCAACATAAGGACTCCTTCTTAAAAAACTGGCCTGTCACTCTTCATGAACGGCCAGGCCAAATTGAAAATAAATTCCATCGAACACAGAACTTAAATTATTTTTACGACGTACCCCCATCTGATCAACAGAGGTACAATCTCTTCTGTGTCTTAGATTTTACCTACCAAGTTCAAACCTGGTTTTAATGTATTTGCACCTGGTGTCCACTTTGCAGGACAAACTTCTCCAGGATGAGAAGCCACAAATTGAGCGGCTTGAACTTTACGGAATAATTCATCAGCATTACGTCCAATTCCATTGTCATTCACTTCTGCCAATTTGATCATTCCTTCTGGATTCACCAAGAAAGTTCCACGGTAAGCAAGACCTGCTTCTTCAATATGAACACCAAATGCGCGAGACAAATGACCTGTTGGATCTGCAAGCATAGGATATTTGATTTTTTTGATGGTCTCAGAAGCATCATGCCATGCTTTATGAACAAAATGTGTATCTGTGCTGACGGAATAAACTTCCACTCCTAATTTTTGAAACTCAGCGTATTTGTCTGCCATATCACCCAATTCTGTAGGGCAAACGAATGTGAAATCTGCTGGATAGAAAAAGAAAATAGACCATTTTCCTTTTAAATCATTTTGAGTCACTTCTTTGAATGCCTCATTGTGGTACGCTTGAACTTTAAAATCGACCACTTTCGTATTGATCAGTGTTTGCATAAAAAACTCCTTTTGTCTGTGATGGCTTTTTTGCCATTGTTTTGATGTCTTCACTGTAAATCGAATAGGAAGAACTGTACAATCGATAATTATTTTGATTCAATAGATTATATCTATCGATGTTTTTCGCGGATTTTGACGCAAAACAAAGGACCTGAGATCCGCGACAGAAGCCAAGGAGCTGTTATGATTTCAAAGCTTAATTTTTCTTTAACACAATTAGAATATATTCTTGCGGTGTATCGTTTAGGACACTTTGCCAAGGCTGCAGAATCTTGCCACGTCACCCAACCCACCTTAAGTATGCAAATTCAAAAACTGGAAGAAAACCTTGGAGGTGTTCTTTTTGACCGATCGAAAAAACCCATTCTTCTGACGGAGTTTGGTCAACAAGTCATTGAACAAATCCAATTGGTTGTTTTTGAGGCGCAAAAAATCAGTGAGATTTTAAAAAATTCCCAAAGTGAAGAAATTCAGGGACTCTTAACCGTGGGAGTGATTCCTACCGTTGCACCCTACTTACTTCCTTTGATTTTACCCTGGGTAGAAAAATTATTTCCAAATTTAAAATTGCAAATGAAGGAACTTCAAACACATCAAATTATTCATGCACTCGAAACAGATGAAATTGATGCGGGCATTTTAGCGACACCCACAAAGCTACCTAAAATGTTTGAAATTCCTATTT
>JACCDG011969682.1_pt1 | contig 12419 bp, 11 predicted proteins | sample 7442471 | NCBI WGS metagenome assembly JACCDG01 (sample SAMN15323444, study PRJNA562643) | freshwater metagenome | isolation source: river surface water | place: USA:Blue River Watershed | collected 2017-08-17 | reverse complement strand
TTCCAGCGGCTTGGCGCGCTTTTCTGGTGCGGGGTGCAGCGTGCGGATACCTTTGAGCAACTGGCGGATGGTTGCGGCTTTGGTGGGGTCGGGGAAACCGTGATCCTGATGCCAACGTGACAGCGCTGCCAAACGATGTTTCAGGGTATTGAGGGTCAATGTGGTGGCGTGATCTGCCAAGTATCGAGCGATCGCATCAATGCTGGCGGGTAACAGTCCCCCCCATTCGACCTCGAAATGGCGGACGGCGGATTCGTAGCTACGCTGAGTGTTGGCGCGTGTCGCCGCCTGTAAATATTGTTCGACCGAGCGGCTCATGACGTTTTGCCAAGGTTGTGTCCATGTACACCACCAGGATGCTGCCCCGCAGCGTTGACTTCTCCGGAAGCGGACGACGATGGCTCCTGTAGATCCTTGAGGATGCCACACTGGCGAATCGTGCGTTTGTCGCAACAATGCCGGCGCAAGGTCTGCAGTTGTTGTTCCAGCGACACAAGCTCGGCGATACGCCGTCTGACGTGGGCGATATGCTCGTCGATCAACAGGTTGACGGCATCGCAATCCCGCTCGGGCTGATCCCGATAGCCGAGCAAGGTGCGGATTTCATCGTGGGTCATGTCCAGCGAGCGGCAACGGCGGATCAGTTGCAGTCGTTCCAATTGCGCCACATCGTAATGGCGATAGTTGCCGGCGGTTCGGCCGGGCAGCGGCAATAGTCCTTCGCGCTCGTAATAGCGGATGGTTTCCACGCTGCAGCCTGCCTGCTGAGCCAGCTCGCCAATTTTCATGACCATTTTCTCCGGATGCTTGACTCTATAGTAACTTCAGGGTGTGCAATGCTCAAATCGAAACACCTGAGCTTGGCCCCTAATGTCATATCGTCCACCTATTTCCCGCGCAGCCGTTAACTCCGCAGATGCTGCCAAGGCGGCAATAGACTCTGGCTGTGGGTGCGGCAGTACTTGCGCCATCCCGATCGCGCCAGTTGTCATGTCGACGCCGGAGGGAGGCCGTACGGATTCGTTCCGAATCGAAGCGATGGATTGCCCGACTGAAGAAGCGCTGATTCGCCAGGCGCTCACTCCGGTGGTCGGCATTCTATCGCTGGAATTCAATCTGTTGCAGCGCACCTTGCAGGTGCGACATACGCTGACGACCGTGGATCCGATACAGGCGGCGATTGCATCGATAGGCATGACAGCGGAGCCTGTCGAGCCGACTTCGCAACCAACTCAAGAAACCAGCGAGCCCGCCAAACCCTGGTGGCCGCTCGCGTTATCGGGAATAGCTGCGCTCGGCGCGGAAACCATCGAGTGGCTGCATCTGGCGCCGACATGGGCAACCATGGTGTTGGCGCTGCTGGCGGTAGTTTCAGGGGGACTGGGTACCTATAAAAAAGGCTGGATTGCGCTAAGTCATCTGAATCTCAACATCAATGCGTTGATGAGCATTGCCGTAACCGGCGCCCTGCTGATTGGCCAGTGGCCGGAAGCGGCAATGGTCATGTTCTTGTTCGGGGTGGCGGAACGTATTGAAGCGATGTCGCTGGATCGCGCGCGTAATGCCATTCGCTCGCTGATGCAGTTGGCGCCGGACAAGGCCACGGTTCAGCAGCCAGATGGGGGCTGGCTGAGTGTCGATGCCAAACAGGTTGCAATCGATGCCATTGTCCGAATCCGCCCCGGAGAAAAAATCCCACTTGATGGCGTCATTCTCAGTGGCAATTCAAGTGTCGATCAGGCGCCGATTACGGGTGAAAGCCTGCCGGTCGATAAAGCCGTCGGGGACACGATCTTTGCCGGTACGGTCAATCAATCCGGGTCATTCGAATATCGGGTCACGGCGCTGGCCGGCAACACCACGCTGGCCCGCATCATTCATGCGGTGGAAGCGGCGCAAGGCGCGCGGGCACCGACACAGCGCTTTGTCGACGAGTTTGCACGCATCTATACCCCGACCGTATTTGTCATCGCGCTGGCGGTCGCTTTGCTGCCACCACTATTTTTAGGCGGCGCGTGGTTCGACTGGATCTACCGGGCACTGGTATTGCTGGTGATTGCCTGCCCCTGTGCGTTGGTCATCTCCACGCCAGTCACGGTAGTCAGCGGGCTGGCGGCCGCTGCGCGCCACGGTATCCTGATCAAGGGCGGTGTTTATCTGGAACTAGGGCGGAAACTGACCTGGCTGGCGCTGGATAAAACCGGCACGCTGACCCATGGCAAGCCAGCGCAAACCGATTTCAAGCCGATTGCCGACTGCGAGGTGCCGCTGCTGCGCTCAATCGCCGCCAGTCTGGCCGCCCGTTCCGATCATCCGGTGTCGCAAGCCATCGCCCGCCAAGCGCAAGCGGATCAGATTGCAACCCTGGAGGTAACGCAATTTGAAGCCTTGCCGGGACGTGGTACCCGCGGCCAGATTGACGGGCATCGCTATCATCTGGGCAACCATCAGCTAGTGGAAGATTTGGGATTCTGCTCGCCAGCGTTGGAGCAGATCTTGTTCCCGCTGGAGCAACAGGGCAAAACCGTGGTGCTGCTGTGCGACGAAACAAAGGTCCTAGCACTGTTCGCCGTGGCCGATACGGTCAAAGACAGCAGTCGGGAGGCGATTGCCCTGTTACACGCGTTGGGCATCAAAACATTGATGCTGACCGGCGACAATCCCCACACCGCAGCGGCCATCGCCAAGCAGGTGGGTATCGATCAAGCCAGGGGCAATTTGTTGCCTGCCGACAAGTTGCAGGCCATCGAGGCGCTACTGGCTCGGAGTGAAACCACCGGCATGGTCGGCGATGGCATCAACGACGCGCCAGCCTTGGCTCGTGCGGACATCGGCTTTGCCATGGGGGCCGCCGGCAGCGATAGCGCGATTGAAACCGCCGATGTGGCGTTGATGGATGACGACCTGCGCAAGATCGCCCGTTTCGTCCAGTTGTCACGTGATACTGCCGCCATCCTGCAACAAAACATCACCCTGGCTCTGGGCATCAAAGCCATATTTCTGGCATTGACCCTCACTGGCTACGGCAGCATGTGGATGGCGGTGTTCGCCGACATGGGCACCAGTCTGTTGGTGGTATTCAACGGCTTGCGCCTGCTGCGGCGTTGATGAGCCGGGCGGCCAGCTCTGCTCAACTCATGCAAAACTTTTCTATGTATGAAGTCCCTGTATCAACGATGTCCTAATCTAAGGAGAGTGTGATGAAGCCATACCTGATAGCTGCCGTGACCGCTGTTGCCCTGAGTTATTCCTTTGTATCGCTGGCAGCCGATAAAACGCCAACACCGGCAGAGCAGGAAAAAGCCTACCAGCAATACATGGAAAAAATGCAAGCGCATATGAAGCTGATGCAGGAGCAGATGACTAAAATCCAGCAAAGCAAAGACCCGAAAGAACGCGAACGCCTGATGCAAGAGCACTGGACTGCCATGCAGGACGGCATGAAATGGATGCATGGCACCGATAGCATGCCCGGCTGCGGCATGATGATGGGGGGCAGCAAGGACAGCGGCACTGCAGGTGGTTCCTGTTGCATGGGTGGCGGACAGCACATGATGGGCAATCAAGGCCACATGATGGGCGGCAAGGGACATATGATGGGTTGGTGGAATCCGAAAGACGATTCAATGCCGGCCATGAACCGTCGACAGCAGATGTTGCAAGGCTGTATGGGTATACAGCAGAACATGATGGATCAGATGATGTGGCGGCAGAACTGGCAGAACCAGATGAATCGGCCGGCAAAATAGTTTTTACCCCGCGCGGGTGTAAGCCTTCGCCACTGGCGCTGGTTTGCGGAAAAGAATCCAGCGCCGGCAATTGTAATTCAACGCGCCACTTGTATAATCTACTCCATGAAACGCTGGTTGATTCTCATTTTGATGCTATTGCTGCCGTTCACGTGGTCGTACGTGGCTGCGGGGGAGTATTGTCAGCATGAAACCGGTGCTGCTGCCGCGCATTTTGGTCACCATGAACACCAGCATCATGACCAGGCGGGCTCCAGCGCTGACAAAACCAGCAAAAAAGACGCCTCGTCCAAACATGCCGATTGTGGCGCCTGTCAGCAAGCGCCCGCTAAGGCGTTGCCGCAACAAGCGGCTGTTTTGCCCATGGATGTGGGCAGTACAATCCTACCGGACAATCTGTTCATCCTGCCCGATCCGGCGCTAGCCCATCCCTTGCGCCCGCCGATGCACCGCTCCAGCCTGCTTGGCTGAATCCGGCGCGAATTCCCGATGATGTTCTGACTATCAGCCAGCCTCCGGGTTGTTGCGCCGGATTCCTTGTCGTTTCCGACTGGAGAATTCAATGCGCACGCTGTTGTTGCCGCTTGGGGTGGCGGTCTGTCTGTTACACCCCGCATTTCTGTTTGCTGACACTTCGATGGGGCCGCCGATTGCGATCGAGCCGACCGGAGAATTATCGCTCGCGACAGCCCTGAATCTGGCGTTGAACGGACATCCCGAGTTGCGTGCGGCATCGCGGGAAGTCGATGCCACCACCCACTCGCTGGCTCAGGCCGGTGTTTTGCCCAATCCCGAGTTCTCGACCCTTATCGAAGATCTCGACAAAACCTATCGCACCACCACCATCCAGTTCAATCAGCCGCTGGAACTGGGCGGCAAGCGCGGCGCGCGTATTGCGGTCGCCGAAAGTGATCAGCAGTTGGCCAGCGCCGATTTGGCGCTGAAGCGCAACGAGATCACGGCCAATACCTATGTGGCTTTCCACGATGTTTTGGTGGCGCAGGAACAAGTTCGCTTGCTGCAGCAATCCTTAACCCTGGCGCAACGCGCGAGCGATGCCACTGTACGCCAAGTCAAAGCCGGGGCCATCGCACCAATCGACGAAACCAAAGCAAGAGTTGCCGAATCCACTATCCGGCTGGAGTTGGCGCGGGCGCAGGCTGAGCAGGAAAACGCCAGGCAGCACCTGGCCAGCCTGTGGGGAAGCACGGTGCCCCGTTTCAATCAGGTACAGGGCGTGGTCGATCGGCTGCCGTCAATCAACGCTGCAGACTTGTCCCGATCCTTGGAACGGGCACCGCAGTTACTGCGGCTCAAGGCGGAACTGGCCCAGCGCCAGGCTCAGGTCGAGGTCGAACGCCGCCGTGGCATCCCGGATCTGACCTTGAGTCTGGGCGCTAAACGTGATGAGCAACTTGGGCGCAATCAAGCCATTGTCGGCTTTTCCATGCCCCTACCGGTATTCGATCGCAACCAGGATGGCCTGCGTGCAGCACTGGCGCGCAGCGGCAAGGTGGCGGACGAATTACAAGCCGCGAACATCAAACTGCAAAACGACGTGAATACCGCCTACCGTCGTTTTGATCTGGCCCGGCGCGAAATCACCACGCAGCAGCGCGAGCTGCTCGACTCAGCCCAGCAAGCACTCGATGTCACCACCAAAGGATTCTCGTTGGGCAAGTTCGGCCTGCTGGAAGTGCTGGACGCTCAACGCACGCTGCTGCAAGCCAGATCGCAGTACCTGCGAGCCCTGTCGGAGGCCTATCGCGCCGCCGGCGATATCCAACGCATGCTCGGCGATGCAACGCCGCTGCAGGAGTAAGCCATGAACAAAAAACAGATCTCGCTCATTATTGTCATCATTCTTGCCGGCCTGCTGCTGGGGGGCCTGATATTGCGGCAGAACAAGCCACAGCCAGTCGACGACCATGGCCACGGTGAAGCCGCGCATGGCCATAGTCATGCCGAGCAGCATGGCGATGCTGAACATCATGGTAGTCCGGCTGGCGATGGCCATGCCCATGATAATGCCCACGCCGACGCGGAGCACCATGAAGATACGCCAGCCAAAGGACCCCATGGCGGCAAATTGTTTGCCGAGGGTGATTTTGGCTTGGAAATCGTGCTCGACGAAAGCGGCGGCGAGCCGCATTTTCAAGCCTATCTGTACCACAAAGGACAAGCAATCGCTCCAACCGGCAACAAGATTAGCCTGACCTTGACCCGGCCCGGCGGGAATAAACAGGAGATCGGTTTTACCGCCAGCAAGGATTCCCTGCGTAGTAACCAGGCCATTGCCGAGCCGCATGTCTTCGATGCCACCATCGCGGTACAGACGGCAAGCGAACCTTATTTGTTCGCATTTTCCATGGCCGAAGGCCGCTTGTCGCTCGATGAAGCCCAAATCAAAGCCGCCGGGGTCACGCTGCAACAAGCCGGGCCAGCAACGCTACAGAGTACGCTGCGCCTGCCGGGTGAGATCCGCCTCAACGCTGATCGAACCGCACACGTGTTGCCGCGAGTCGCTGGCATCGTCGAAAGCGTGCATGCGGATCTTGGGCAGCAGGTGAAAAAGGGCCAACTGCTGGCGGTCGTGTCGAGCACGGCATTGGCCGAGCTGCGCAGTGAGCTGCTGGCGACCCAGCAACGGCATGCGCTGGCCAAGAGCAATTACGAACGTGAAAAGCAACTGTGGCAGGAAAAAATTGCGCCCGAGCGGGATTACCTGCAGGCGCGCACCGCGCTGCAGGAGGCGGATATCGCCCTGCAAAATGCGCGGCAGAAACTGGCCGCCATCGGCGCCGCAACCGGCGGCCCCCTCAATCGCTACCAGATCCGTGCTCCGTTCGACGGAATGGTGGTCGAAAAGCACTTGGTACTGGGTGAGTCGTTGAAGGAAGACAGCAATATTTTCACGCTTTCCGATCTGTCGACTGTCTGGGCCGAGATCAGCGTGCCGGCGAAAGATTTGGCAAGGGTCAATGTCGGTGAACAGGTGGTTGTCACGGCCAGCAATTTCGCGTCACGTGCAAACGGCAAGGTGTCGTACGTCGGTGCATTGATCGGCGAACAGAATCGCGCTGCCAATGCACGCGTGGTATTGCCAAATCCTGGTTTGGCCTGGCGCCCGGGGCTATTTGTCGGCATCGAACTACAAACCAGTGAGGCGCGCGTTCCGGTGGCCGTACGTAGCGAAGCGGTGCAAACCATCGACGCTGGGCAGATGGTATTTGTACGAGTCAACGGCGGTTTTGCGCCGGTACCAGTCACGACCGGGCGCGATAACGGCCAGATGGTCGAAATCACTGCCGGGTTGGCTGCCGGTACCACCTATGCCGCAAGCGGCAGCTTCGTGCTCAAGTCCGAACTCGGCAAGGGCAGCGCGGCGCATGAGCACTGACAAGGGACGGGCTTATCATGTTTGAACGCATTATCCGTTTTGCCATCGAGCATCGCTGGCTAGTCCTGCTGACGGTTATGGGTATGGCCGGGATTGGCTTCTACAGCTATCAGAAACTCCCCATCGACGCGGTGCCGGATATCACCAATGTGCAGGTACAGATCAACAGCGGCGCACCGGGTTATTCGCCACTGGAAGTCGAACAACGTGTCACGTTTCCGATAGAGACTGTCATGTCCGGCCTGCCGAATCTGGAACAGACCCGCTCATTGTCGCGTTACGGCTTGTCGCAGGTGACGGTGATTTTCAAGGACGGCACCGATATCTACTTTGCCCGGCAATTGGTCAACGAACGCCTGCAGGAAGCGCGCGAACGACTGCCAGCCGGCATCGCGCCGGCGATGGGGCCGATTTCCACTGGCTTGGGCGAGATCTATCTGTGGACGGTCGAAGCCAGGGACGGCGCCCGCAAAAGCGACGGTTCTCCCTATACGCCCACCGACCTACGGGAAATCCAGGACTGGATCATCAAGCCGCAGCTACGCAATGTGCCGGGCGTTACCGAAATCAACTCGATCGGCGGCTTTGCCAAGGAATATCAGGTGGCGCCCGATCCGGGCAAGTTGGCGGCCTACGGGTTGACGCTGGCGCAACTGGTGACGGCGCTGGAGCGTAACAACAGCAACGCCGGTGCCGGCTATATCGAAAAACAGGGCGAACAGTACCTGATCCGTGCTCCCGGACAGGTGCGCAACTTGGACGACATCCGCAATGTCATTCTCGGCAACGTTGACGGCACACCAATCCGCATTCGCGACGTGGCCGATGTCGATATCGGACGCGAACTGCGCTCTGGTGCGGCTACCGAGAACGGCCGGGAAGTAGTGTTGGGCACGGTGTTCATGTTGATCGGCGAAAACAGCCGCACCGTGTCGCAGGCAGTAGACAAGAAAATGGCCGAAATCAATCACAGCCTGCCGGATGGGGTGCGGGCGGTCACGGTCTACGACCGGACGGTGCTGGTCGACAAAGCCATCAATACGGTGAAAAAGAATTTGCTCGAAGGCGCGGTATTGGTAATCGCCATATTGTTCCTGTTCCTTGGCAATATCCGCGCAGCACTGATTACCGCGCTGGTGATCCCGCTGGCCATGTTGTTCACCTTCAGCGGCATGGTCGGCAACAAGATCAGTGCCAACCTGATGAGCCTGGGCGCGCTGGATTTCGGCATCATCATCGATGGCGCGGTAGTCATTGTCGAAAACTGCGTGCGCCGCCTGGCGCACATGCAGGCGCACTTGGGACGGCCGCTGACGCGCCAGGAGCGCTTCCACGAGGTGTATGCAGCGTCACAAGAGGCACGTCGGGCGCTACTGTTCGGCCAATTGATCATCATGATCGTTTATCTGCCGATTTTTGCGCTGACTGGGGTTGAGGGCAAAATGTTCCACCCGATGGCCCTGACCGTGGTAATCGCCCTGCTAGGGGCCATGATCTTGTCGGTGACCTTCATACCGGCAGCCGTTGCGCTGTTTATCGGCAAGCGGGTAGCGGAAAAGGACAATCGCCTGATGCAAGCAGCGCGCCGGGGTTATCGGCCGGTGCTCGATTGGGTGATGGCCAATACCACTGTGGTGTTGGCGTTTGCCGGCATCGCCGTACTGCTGTCCGGCCTGCTGGCAACCCGCATGGGCAGCGAATTTGTGCCCAGCCTCAATGAAGGGGATTTCGCCATCCAGGCGCTACGTATCCCCGGCACCAGCCTCAGCCAGTCGGTCGCGATGCAACAGCAACTGGAAACCACGCTGAAGCGCCGGTTTCCGGAAATCGAACGGGTGTTCGCCCGCACCGGCACTGCGGAAATTGCTTCCGATCCGATGCCGCCGAATATCTCCGATGGCTACATCATGCTCAAGCCGCAGGCGCAATGGCCCGATCCCCGCAAACCGCGCGAGCAACTGATGGCAGAAGTGCAGGCGGCGGTGGCGGCCTTGCCCGGCAGCAACTACGAGTTCTCGCAGCCGATCCAGTTGCGTTTCAACGAGCTGATTTCCGGCGTGCGTAGCGACGTGGCGGTCAAGTTGTTCGGCGACGATATGCAAGTGCTCAATGCAACTGCAGAAAAAGTCTCCGCCGTGTTGCAACGAGTGCCGGGCGCAACTGCGGTCAAAGTTGAACAGACCACCGGCTTGCCGATGTTGAGCATCCAGATCGATCGCGACAAGACTTCGCGTTATGGCCTCAATATCGGCGACGTGCAAGAAGCAGTGTCCACCGCCATTGGCGGCCAACAGGCCGGCACGCTGTTTGAGGGTGATCGTCGTTTCGATATCGTGGTGCGCTTGCCGGAACCGCTACGCAGCGACCCGCAGGCGTTGAAACGCTTGCCCATTCCGTTACCGCGCGCCAACGAGGGCGGCGCGACTCATTACATCCCGCTATCCGAAGTGGCTGAACTGGAGCTGGCTCCTGGCCCGAACCAGATCAGTCGCGAAAACGGCAAGCGCCGCATCGTAGTCAGCGCCAATGTTCAGGGGCGCGATCTCGGCTCCTTCGTTGCCGATGCCGAACGGCAGATCCGCCAGCAGGTGAAAATCCCGGCCGGCTACTGGAGCACCTGGGGCGGGCAGTTCGAGCAACTGCAATCGGCCACCCAACGGTTGCAGATCGTTGTGCCACTAGCGTTGTTGCTGGTGTTCACCTTGCTGTTCGTCATGTTCAACAATGTCAAGGACGGCTTGCTGGTCTTCACCGGTATACCCTTTGCGCTTACCGGCGGCATCGTCGCGCTGTGGTTGCGTGACATCCCGCTGTCGATATCGGCGGCGGTCGGGTTTATCGCCTTGTCCGGTGTTGCGGTACTGAACGGCTTGGTGATGATTTCCTTCATCCGCAGCCTGCTGCAGGAAGGGCGGCCGCTTGATCTGGCCATCCGTGAAGGCGCGTTGACGCGCCTGCGGCCAGTGCTGATGACCGCGCTGGTGGCTTCGCTCGGCTTCGTACCGATGGCGCTGGCGACCGGTACCGGCGCCGAAGTACAACGGCCGCTGGCCACGGTCGTCATCGGCGGCATTCTGTCGTCAACCATGCTGACATTATTAGTTCTGCCAGTGCTGTATCACCTGGCGCATCGCCGCGACGAAGGTGATGTCGACCCAGCCAGCACACCTGTTCCATCTACCTCATTGGTACACCCTCAACAAGCAAAGGAAACTCCATGAAACACCCATTGATTTCAATGTTGTTCGTCACGCTGACCAGCGCCATCTGCATTTCGAATGCCGTGGCTGCCGATGAGCACCAGGGGCATAACCACGACGGCAAGCATAACGCTCATGCACATGACAGCAAGCCGCTCTATGGCGGTGTAGTGACCGAGGTCAAGGACATCAACTACGAGTTGGTCGCCAAGGCAGACCGCTTGGCACTTTATGTCGTCGACCATGGCAAGCCTCTCGATGTGAAAGGCGCCAGTGCAACCCTGACCTTGTTATCCGCTACGGGTAAAACCGACGTGGTTTTGCAACCGGCCGCTGATCGGCTGGAAGCTACAGGCACGTTCAAGCTTGGAGCTGGCACCAAGGTACTGGCACAGATCACGCTTGCCGGTAAACCCGTGCAAGCCGTGCGTTTTACCCTGAAGTGATTTTTAGGTCCCCCACCTGGCGGCCGTATTTCACCAGGTGGGTTTGATTCAATAATGATTGGAGATTGGCCAATGGAACTCAGCTTCAATGCGATAGCCAACCTTTTGCTTGGCCTGTTGGCGATACCAGTGTCCGCCGGCGAGAAAATGTATTTGCATACTCATAAGGGCACTACCGCTGGCGGCAATACCACGGTGCTGGATTTTCATGCCAGCAACTGAAATTTGCCGTCGTGACGATGGATGGCAAGCCGGCGGCACAAACCTTGACCATTCAGGTTGGGCCATTGGACGACCGAAATTACCGCATGGCTGGCCAATGAGGCTGACATGACAATCGATAAGCCCGCCGTGCCAAATCAAAATTGCCGGCAGCCCCCGGCGCAACTGGTACAGGTGCTTCAATTTGAACCGCCGGATACCCTGGTCTCTGCTCTGAAAACCTGGAACTGGGCGGTAGATCAGGCGGACGAAAGCGGCTATACCTTGCTGTTTCGTGCCGTATATTTTGGCCGCCTTGATAACGCCGAAGCACTGCTGAAGGAAGGCGCGGACATCGACTGCCAGGACAATAACGGCTGGACACCATTGTTCTGGGCCACCTACAACCAGAAAATTGATGCCATGCGTTTTCTGCTGGCGCATGGCGCCCAACCGGATCTGCGCAATACCGACGGCGAATGGCCGTTGTTCTGGGCGGTGTATCGGGACGATTGGGAATGCGTGTCGTTGCTGCTGCTGAGCGGTGCCAATCCGTTGCTGACCGATGTCAATGGAAAGGATGTTTTCTGGTTGGTAGCAATGCTGGGCCGGGAACAAATGCAGGCGCGGTTGCAGGCGTTCCGGCCAATCGGCTGAACCAATTGATACAAAGCAAAAGGAAAAGGAATGAACATGAGACAAGCTCAGTGGCGCTGGCTGGCATTTGCGTTGGCCTGCATCGCCGGCTACGCACAAGCACACGGTGACATGGAAAAAATTCAGGATGCCTTGCCCGCGCCAAACGGTGGCCGGCTGCGCCTGTCCGGCCAGCACTATATCGAACTGGTGGCGCAACCTCGGCAACTGCGCGTCCATGCGCTGCGTGCCGATACCAAAGCACCTGTCGACTTGGCCCAAGCGAGTGGCGCGGCTATTGTGTTGCTGGATGGCAAGAAGGAAGTCATCGATCTTACTCCCACAGGTACGCTGCTAACAGGCGAAGGCCAGTTTGCCTCAGCGGAAAACGCCACCATCGCGGTTCTGGTGAAGCTAGCCGATGGCACCCAGTTGAGCGGTAAGTTCTCTCCGCGAAATGATCGGCATTGAAGGCGGGGTGGTAGCGTTTGCCCCCTACGCTCAAGACATAGGGGCTTTATCGGCACTATCGATGTTGAGCCATACCAGCCGCCTGACCAGCATATAAATCGCCGGAATCCCCAACAGAGCCTGCCGCATTTCGGAAAAACGCATCGCCCCATAACCAAGTTCATGCACGGTAACAAGAGCACTGTTATCGTGCATGAACGATGTTATCGAAACCGGTAGGCAGCCGAAACTCTTGCGCGATTGATTCTGGCGGGGAAAAGGAACGGACTTCGTTAAAATTCGTTCGTTTCTGAGTCTTCCGATTGTCATGATCCCA
>JACCDG011432461.1_pt1 | contig 12419 bp, 18 predicted proteins | sample 7442471 | NCBI WGS metagenome assembly JACCDG01 (sample SAMN15323444, study PRJNA562643) | freshwater metagenome | isolation source: river surface water | place: USA:Blue River Watershed | collected 2017-08-17 | reverse complement strand
TTTCAAATCAAAATTAACAATAGCCAAATCATTGGTAGTATTATCAAGTAATATATCTTTATTTATAACTTTTGCCATTATAAAGGTGTCCCTGTAAACGCTGGTGTAACTGCTGTAGGTGAACTTCCTACAACTGGTTCAATATAAGAATGAGTATGAGTTTCTAACGTAATACCATTAGAGCTCATAGTCCCTCCGGTATTAGTGATGCTACCGGTATTATTAAAGTCGCCCGTGCTTGTTATAGTTCCTGTATTCGTTATACCACCGCTAAACACAATTGCCCCGCCATTTGACCCACTACCACTACCTTGTAATTCTAGATTACCACTAATCTGCATATCTCCAGTGTGAATAAATTTAACAGCGGTAGTATTAATATTACCACTAGCAATTATCGTAGCATCCACACACGTAGCGTTAATATTACCAGTAGCTGTAAGTTTAGTGTCAACTGACTCAATTTCAATATTACCAGTAGCTGTGATCTTAGCAGTGGTGCATTTAGCTATCATATTTTCGGCAATAGTGGCTGTCATATTCTTACAATTAATTATTAGATCTTCAGTTGTAGTCATATTAGCATTTTTAGAGTTAATAGTAATATTGTCAGTTGAAATAATTGATGCATTACGACAATTAATATTAACATCTTCCGTTGTAGTTATATTATTGTTTTTAGAATTTAAAGTAATTAACTCCGATGACATAACTGTAAGGTTTTTACAATTTATTATAGTATCTTCTATAGTATTTATGTTAGCATTTTTAGAAGTTATATTAACAGTTTCAACAGCCTTTATATTCACATCTTTTGTAGTTTCTATGTTTATAACCCCATTTGGTTTAAGCATAATCTTAGAACCTGAATAATTGATTAGCACATCAGTATTATTTTCAGCTCTCGGACCACTTGCAAAAGGAAATAACCCCATAATAGCAATAGCATCAGATAAATTATGCATACGAGTAGAGTCAGGCTTTTGACCAGTACCACCAAGTAACCAATTACTCATATCTCTATCAGCATATATAAGTAGACATGAATCACCACGGTTAACTGGCATAGTAATTGATGCCCCACCGCTAGACATAAATACAACTGGTACACCTGAAACAACAGGATAGTCAATACTTACACCATTATCATAAAGCTCTTTCATATCAATTTTAACACTTGCTTGTTGTGTTTTAAAATCGTAAGTTTCAATCTTAGCCGGCATACATACGCGTATAGCATTTGATGTATGATTAATAAGCTTCTTGAGTAAATTAACTATATCATCCATTAGTTGTAACTACCATTTTTGTATACCATTCATTACCTCTTGTATCACCAGTATGTATAAGTTCTTTTATAACAAATACTCCAGTAAGTACAATAGACTCAACTTGTACTAAATCCCCAGCTTCTAATTGAGGTTGAAGAAGAGACACAACTTTATACTCATTAGCATTAAGCATGTCTAAGTTTTTAGTTTTTATAATTAATTCTGGGCTTTCAACTAATCCAGTTTTATCAGATAAGAATACATTTTGAACATTAGTCGACTTCTCACCATTTAATATTTGCAATTGACCATTTTGTATTGACCATTTAAATTTAAATTGAACCCCTAACTGATCAAGAACATCCGGGATAGACCCAACATAAGAAAATCCATTTTTAAATTGAGCCGCTCTATCATACTCAGCAAACTTAACTGGTAATCCTAGTTTAATTATTATAGCATTTAATACAGAACTTAGTTGTGTTTTTCCAGTAAAAGATAAAGTTATAGGATTATTAGTAACTGCGTTAAATCCATCTTTTGAATAAATAGTTGTTATAATATCTGGACTTTTAATAGTATGAATAACGTTACTTATATTACCTTGCCCAATAGCAAATACTCCACCGTTCTCAACATAACCAGCATCAACACGTACTAAACTAGTAGGATCACTGGTTATTTTATTTCTAGTAGTCTGTGATAAATTATAAATATCTACACGACATGAATTAATGTTGGATAAAACGCTTTTTTTTATTTCAAATTTTATCTTATGATTTTCTACCCGTATATCAGGTGATATATCTACTTGGCATACTCGATTAAAATACTTCATCAACTCCTACAAAGACTAAATCAATCTCAGATCCCATATTATCACGAGTTATAATCTCAACATCCTTAGCTACTGGTACAACAACAAGCACACCGTTAGGCTTAGTTTCTGTAAATACAGAACTAAGTATATCTGTATTTACGTTTAATTTCTTACCAACGACAAGAGGTACATTGTCATTGGTATAAACAGATATATCCCAAGTTTCATCTCTTATATTCCAATTACTTATAAGTATATATGGCACATTACCTAAAACTACAGTTTGTTCAAAATAAGATTCTTCAAACCATTTAATAACCTGCATAAACTAACTCCTAAACATATTAAATAAAGCAGAATTAGTCTTCACTGATTCTAAAGCAGTAGGGGTATTAGTTTGTTGTCTTCCAGTTTCTAGTTTGTTGCTTATCATATCTTGCACAGATCTTGGGTTACGTGAAATGCTTACAGTTTTTACACTCGCAAGAGTTATTTGTTTCAGTGTAATTTCAAAAAATAAACGATTACCTACCTTATTGTCCCGTGGAAAAGTCAAAGTCTCAATGACCATATTATCAAAAGTATCAAGGTAATTTATAACTGTTACTAATGATTTACTAGCATGCAAGTCTTTTAATAATTCATAAGCCGCTGTTAGTTTTGTGCTATTACCTTTAAACTTATTAATTGCGTTATTTAATAAGTTACCATCAAATAATCCGGCAATATCTTTTACCGTACCAATAATATCAACTGATGATTCAGTTATAGACCCTTCCATCTTTACTTTAAGAGGATTTATATAAATATGGTCCGATATTGACGATCCTGTTTCAATAGGATGGTTTGTTATTTCACTTGAGTAATCAATAGTTTCAAGATGGGTCCCATCAATAAATAATTCACCGATTTTACTTTGATTTGAAAATAATAACTTCTTACCAACTCCTACTAGATTACTTATTTTAGCAAGTAATGTTATAGCCATAAATTACCTACTTGTTAATGAATCCATACCACGGAGAATATTATAATTAAATTGCTCCTGTATTTCATTAGTTATTTGATCAGCTATTATTCTACTTTGCTCAGCCGTTGTACCAGTTGGTACATTTACTGTAATATTTTCAGTTATATATTGTTTCACATTGTTATTAGTATTCTTATTACTAATAGGTGATACACCATTAATAGAAGAACTAGGATTTATCAAAGGTTCTAAGTTACGCGATGGTGTAAAATCATCATTAAGATTACTCTCATCAATAAGTTGTATAGATTTTTTAATTCGAGGCTCATCTAAATTACTCTCATCAACAAGTTCTATTTTACGTAATACCGTTTCATTTCTTTCAATATCAGCTTTAAGCATTTTATCTTTAAGATTATCAACGTCGTCTGCCAATTTGATAATCTTAACTTGTTTCTCTTCTTCATTAACTACTTTTCTAAATATAGTCCTTTCACGAACACTATCTATACCAGTGCCAATAAAATCTTTAACAGTTTTAATAGTATCAAGTATACCGTCAAAGAAAGAACTAAACCAATTACCAAGTGATTCAAAAGATGATTTGAAAAAACTAACAATATTGTCAATTATCTCATCAAAAGTTTTCTCAAACCCAAACCACTCTGTCAATAGAGTGGCAATTAAAGATTTATTACCAGCTGCCCATGCCATTAAATCATCAATAATAAGAGCAATGGCCACACTTAACGCTATTATTGCAGCAGTAACCCATGTTACAGGATTGGCGAGTAATGCAACAGTTAGAACACGTACTGCATTGGCCGCTGCCAGCAGTCTAGGTATAGCTAAAATACCTAATGTTATTGATAGTACATTTATAACATTCTCTAAACTACCAAATAAAGTAATTAGATATTTAATAGGTGTGATAATCAAATTAATAGTTTTAAATAAGACATTAAACGCTGCGCTTAGTATATTTATAAATGAAGTTATACCTTGGCTTATTATTTTACGATTAGCTACATACCAGGTCTTAAACATATCTATGGTACGAGAAAAAACAGGCATAAACTTAACTGCTAATTCTTTTTTTACTCCATCGATTATTATCTTTAAATTATTCCACGATTTAATAAACTCTTTAGAAGATTGAATTCCTTTACTATCAATAACATATCCAAGTTTTATAATCTCTTCACGTTGTCGTTGAAAAGCTTCACTACTAATATCAAATAGTTTAGCAACTTTAACGTTAGCAGTTCCTAATAATCTTTGAGATAAAGCAGCTTGTTTGATAGGGTCTTTAATAGTAGCAATCTTTTTAGCAGCCTCTTCATATAAAATAAAAGAACTTTTTAGATTACCATTGTTATCTTTAGTTGATATGTTTAAAGCATTAAGATCATTAATAACTACTTTGCTTGTCGTATCAACAGTGCCAAGTTGTTTATTAAAACTAGCAAAAGACTTAGACAGCTCATTTACTCCAAGACCCGTATCTTGTGCTACTAATTCTAAACTTTGTAAATCATCAGTGGTTATACCTAACTGATCAGCTAAAATTTCTGTCTCTTTAGCCGCTTTAGCAACCGATGTGGTTAGAATAGTCAGACCGGTTGCCGTTGCTACTAACCCTGTTATCGCAAACTTAGCAGCATTTATAGATTTTCCTAAACCTGCAAGCTTAGTTTTAGCATCCTCAATAGATTGTTCAAATTTCTTTAAATTCTTATCATCTAATTCAAATCCTAATCTGGTAACAAGTTCCCTTAATATCATCTTGATTTACTCCTCAAACTTGCTTCATGATCTTTTTGTATTTGATGTTTTATATCTTCTTGCATATCAAGAAGAGCATTAATTTCAAAAAGGTCATTTACCGTAATACAAGTTTTAAGTTCCATCATAGTAATCTTTCCGCTAAGAAGAGGGCGATACATGAACCATTTAAAACTCACTTCGTCGTCAAGCTTTCCGTAAGATTGGTTGTCATTTTCTCTTTTATTGGCAGGACACCAGAGAGCTTGTCTATTGGCAAAAAAGGCTTAAAATGTACCACCATTGCTTCAAATAATGCTTCAATCATTTCTTCAATATTACCGGTATAAAACTGATTAAAAGTTTCCTTATTTATTGCAATACCGTTACGAGTAGTCTGGTTCATGATCTCTAAGATGATATGTCCATCAGGATCATTAACATGAATAGAACTCATAATTTTACTAATACCATCCCCGATTAAAGATAAGTCAGTACTGTTAAGAGCACCGAAGAACTTAGACAACGATCCACCTATAATTGACGTAAACTTAATAAATAAATTAGTATTATGCATAGCTGGTAAATAACCAAACTCATATTGTTGACCTTTAATAGTCTTAGTTACTTTAGCTAACATTAATTAAGCCCTCCAACAAAGAAACCTACCTCAGTTGCTTTAAGTACCCATTCTCTATTATTCCCAGTGGTACCAAAATCAACAGTAGGAGTTTTTTCTACATATGCACCAATGCTAGTAATTAATGTAGAACCTCTGTTATCTTTAATACTCATAGGAAATACACCTGTATCAGTCTGTCTATCTAAATTTACAAAAGTAGATAAAATGTCATTAGTAGGTGATCCTTGATTTAATGTAAGGGTAATAGTTGCATTATTGTTATTAATCTTATACCGAATTGAATTCCCATTAGCATCAACTTCAGTATTATATCTCTGATCATCCATATCAATTGAAAGCATTGTCCCCTCAGCAAAACCTGTTGCAGTATGAGACCCAATAGATACTGTTAATTGGTTAGGATCAAAAGTCTTTTTAGCCATTTATATTCTCCTTTATACGGTTACAGAACCATTAATTACTATATTCTGTATAGCACCTGTTAATGTAGCTGTGAATTTTACATTAGTAAGTCGCCTTGCAACTTTATCAACATGCGATACGTTTAAAATATCAGGTACAGTTATAACGAAATCTTGATTAATAATACCACGCAATACAGCTTCTTGTAACGATGCTCTTAACGAATTTTCAATCAAACCAATACCATTGTTATTATAAGGTATTTTTGGGGCCGCAATAAGAAGTTGTGCAATATTTTCTTGTATAAAAGCTTCAAGCCAATCTAAGCCATGTATAACATCAATATATTCACCGCTTACCATAGTTCCCAAAAAGGTAACCTCAATCCCCGCTAGTTCTGTAAAATAATTACCCTTTCTAAGCTTAATATTAGCACGTTCTGTCGCATTTAAATTAGAATTGTCATTAATACCAATAAGCTCTTTATATGCCCAAGTAGCACTACCAGGTTGAAGCGGTAGCATTCTACCAAGCCATGCCGCATTAGCCCAATCTGTTGGCGTTTCTGTATACATTAAATAAGTTCTATTATATTTTAACGCATTAAGCTGTTTTAAAATATTATTATTAGCATCCCCTTTAATATCAGTATCTGCTGAAATAGTAGCAAATATCTTTGATTGTGTTTCAACAACCTCTGCAATACCTAAAACGTCGTCATCATTAAGCGAAGTACTAACTACTGCATAAAACTCTTCACCATGTGATAAACTAAGACGATTATAAGCTTCAATAAATGTCTCACCATCTTTAACCTGACCTATAAGTATTTTATCAGGCTTTATTGGCTGCGCAAAAATATGAAAAGCTATAAAATACTCAGGTGAATTATTTGCGTAATCAACAGTCACTTCAGCTAAAGATGTATATGTTTTTAAATTAGGATCAATATCAGGATGACTGTTACCCAATATTAATATAGTGCCAAAATCAGCTCTAGTAATACCAACACTATCTCTAGTGATGGTAATATTAACAACCTCGTCAATCAATGTAGCCATTATATTTACCTATCTATTATAATATTATTACCTGTAACTTCATCTAATATCTCAATATGGTCTATTAATCCAACATCATCACGTACTAATTGATTTAAAGAGAATTCAACTTCTAAAATAGCACGACTCTCATTTATTCCGTTAATAGCTACAGGTATTGCAGATACTCCCATTACAGTCTTTATATATACCATATCTGCTTTAAAATGATAATAACTAAAATCAGTTCTAAACTTATTTTGTATATTATTTAATATATCCTCAGATTGATGTAAACCATCACAATATGTCTCAATAGTTGCTATGAATGATTTGTTCATTATAACATCTTGAACTCCATTAGCATCAATATCATACTTCATAGGAAAACTAACATCTTTTAAGGACCCTATAGATATTGTTATAAACGGCTTCTTTGGTCTCGGTGAATTTTGATTGGCAAATATAATACTAATGGTTGGATCATTAACAGTTAAAACTATAAACTCAGCCAATCGAGTATAAACTTCACTAATTAACATCAGATTCCTCTTTTACAACCACAATCTCATAATGAGCTAATATTGTATTTTGCCAAATCTCAACCTTAGTTACAAAAAACCTTTTACCATATAATAAAACTATATCTGGGTTATTTTGATTATCTTCAGAAGTAAATAATTGCGTGTTTGTATACAATATAAAAGAATCTTTAGTCCTATATCCTTCAGGTAAAGTTAACATTATCTCAGCAGGAGTAGGTTGAACATTAGCTCTTATGATTAAATTAGTTTCAGTCCCATTTACCCATACAAAGTTTTGATATGACCCCGCTCCAATTCTTATAACACTTACATCTCTTTTAAATATATCTGTAAGCATTACACACCTTCATCATATTTCCATCTTATAGAATTACGCATTAAACCTGTATCTATAAGAGTCTTACTGCTCTTTTTTATAGCAACCGTAGCATCAGCATTTCTAGGATCAACTCCCGCTGTTATTGTTGCTTTTATATCATCAACAGCCTGTACTCCCACAACACCAATAGCACCTAAGGGGGAATATTTATTATCTATAACGTTTATATAAGCTTTATCGATTTCTTTATCCCAGTTATTCTTTTTAACAGCAGTGCTCCTTATAAAAGATCTTTCTGGAATATTACCACCATTTTGGTGTGTGCCGAACTCATTCCAAGCTGCATAATCAACAACTCTAACGCCGTCTTGATTTCTACCTGTTCCAGCTTGAATGCCTACTTTTATCACAGCTTTCTTAAACTGTTTTATTCTTTTTTGTAAGTCTTTCCAACCAAAATCAGTATCTTTATAAATTAAAATCCACAATTGACATTCACATTAGTTACACGAGTACGAACTGCGAATATACAACCTCGACTTATTCTATCATATTCACGGCCATAACTTGTATCAGATAAGCCAGTCGTAGATATCTCAGGGGTTGTATTATTATAACTTATTGCAGTGCCGCCTTCTTTAATGCTTGCTATATCGCCTGAAGACCCAGCAGTACGTCCGCCTACCGTTAATATATGCGCAGCTAAATAAGCAACTAAAAGAGGACGTTTATCACCACACAAACCTGGTGCAACTTCCATTTCAGCTACAAGAATAGCCCCAGTAGCATTGGGATTACCCGCATACTCTGGGGCTATAATTACCAATATTTGATCTGGAGTCATTAATCACCATTATTAGTATGATCTAACTTATCTATATCTTCACTTTTTAACATCAGTATTAAATACCACGTCTTATTACTTGAGATTGAGGATAAGCAATAATAGTACCTCCATGCTTAGAATGACATGGTACTTTATAAGCTAAATTATCATATTGAGGGGCAAACATCTCAAAAACTTGTGGAATTTCTTGCCAGAATTTATTTATATTTTTTTCATATGCAATAAATCCGTCTAATCCACCTGAAAATGCACCTTTAAGTTCGTTAGCCCATTCAACTGTAATTAATGGGTTATTTCTAACAAAAAACTGTAAAATGGTAGTATCAGTACCAGGGGCCATTTGAGTATTTGCAATTAACTGATATTGAGCAATAGGCATTACTATTGTGTCCGGATATTCAACACCATTAGTGTTATCAATAATATAAGTAACCGCTTCATTCATATCTGCTAAAATTTCAGTAGAAGTTTTAGCAGACCATAGACGAGCTGCCGCGTTAGCACCAGCAACAAAATTATTATTTATAGCAGGATTATTAATCCAACCACTAACCCCATATGCAGAGCTGCCGAAAAATGCAATTCTATTCATTTCTTGCAAATGAGCCTTAGCGGCCGCATCAGCTTTACGTTGCTCTAAAGGCTTATTAGCAAAACGAGCCGCTCTAATGTCCTCTAAAGAAATAATAAATGAATTACCAAGTGAAACAATATTATTTGTAATCTGTATACCTTTGGCATCAGCTGTAGGTAAATCATCAGCATAATTAGCAATAATTTTAGCTACACCTGTAGAATCATATTGAGAATAAGTAACAGTCTTAGCTCCTGGATTAGTAGTGCTATCAACAGGTATTAGTCTTGTAGAAGCTAATGGCGCGTATAATACATCAAAAGATCTAGCTTTTATTTGCTCAAGCTCTCTTAAGAAAAATATTGATTCACCAGCATCTAAATTAAGTAATTGTGTCATATTATCTACTTGCCTCTAAATTAAAACTTAATACTGCCAATACTGGGGCTGTAATTGTACCAGTATCACTCATCCACACACCAATTCTAGTATTATCAGTTGCAACATTAGTAAATAAACCAGTACCTTCAATTACATAAGCATTATCGCCTTTACTAACTCCGTTTTGTGTTAGCACATAGATTCTACCACTAGTTAGAACTGATACAGGTATAGCCCCTTCGTACTTACCTGATACTTGAGTAGGATCGAATAGAGTAATACCAAATACTGTACCATCATAACCCCCACTTATAACATTAGTTGTCCAAGGTATTAACCCTTTACCTCCAGAACCAGCCTCATGTCTATTTACAGCAACACCGAATTCAAGTTCTGTCACTAAATTAGTATCTATATAATCGGTATCTACTCTACGAGTAGAAGCATCTGCAATTTGACCAGCTTGAGCCACGTCGAAATTATAACTATATTGTGTCATTATTTTCTCTTTTTAATTATGGAATTATATTTGGTTGAAATTAAACTTATATGCAGTCATTATGCTTTTTTCTTATGATGAGAATTTAAAATATCAATAGCATTAAGCTTAGGGGTTGTCGTATCTACTCGCTTAACATTACTAAGTTGTCTTACAATAGCAGTCGTACCCATGTTCATCTCAATAATAGCATCAAATCTACCCTCAACATAAGCGTCAGACTTTTCATCAAGTTTAATATCAGCATCAAAGTTACTAATAACTGTCTCCATAATATTACGATCAGTTTTATTTAAAGTATCTGCCGAATCAAGTTTAATTACTTGTGATACTTTATTAAGTAACGCTATACGAGCTTTTACTTTTTCCTCAACAATAGAATCAATATTTACATTCTTAAGCTTAGCGTTTTCAATTCTTAACTGATCTATTGTTGCTAAAGCTTTATCTAATTTAATATCATCTTCATGTTTTTTAGCCTTTTTACTTACATTTTCAGTTAATCCACCTTCAGATTCTTGTTCAATTTCTAAAGTTTCATCAGCTTCTCTTTGCTCCCCACTTTCAACTTCTGTTTTTTTATTTTTCTCAGTCATATATAAAGCCTCATTATCTTTTAAATTATCAATTTGAATAAGTGCACCATCTAAATTAATCCTAGCAGATCTACCAGCGCGTGCAACTTCTACAATAGCTAAATGATTATAATCAACATTAGTCTGGCGATGTGTGTATTTCTCACCTTCATATTCACCTTCTTCTTCTACGACATCAACTTTATAACCAAGAGAAAGCTCCTGTTTACCTTTATTAACAATATTAATAGCATCCTTGTGTGTAATAGTAAGAGTAGTCAATATAGAATCACCATCTAACTTAATAGTCTCACCTGTCATCCCTACCAATAATGCATCTACATTGTCAGTGGTTACAAGTTCTTTAGGGTGATCATTAGTAATAGGTATGGATTTAAGAGTATCTAAACTATCTTGTTTTAAAATATCATCAGGATGCCTAAGCTCCAATCTCACACTGCCATCAGTATTTATATATTTAAAAACACCAGTGCGCGTAACAATAGCATCACCTCTAAGATAACCTTCTTTGGTTACTCTTAGTTTAGGTATTATTATCTTATCAAGTCTGATATTGCTCAAAGTTTTATTATTCTTATATAATTATGTTAAAATATCTTTATGAAATAATAAAGTCAACATTTTACATATAATTTACTACGCTATTATAGCCCTACATGTACATCTACATTGAAAATCTTCACCGAATTGTTTCTCAACCCCTTTAATCGATGAACGATGACGAAGTAAACTATCATTTACATTATTTTTATAAGTAATATCACTATCCCACTGACATATCTTACCATTCATTACTTTATGAGAATCTCTAACACGTTCGTCATCACTAGTGACCCATTCGTACTCAGTTATACCAAGTTTACCATGTTCGTCTCTTATATAATTTGAATTAAGTTTAGCAACTTGGTCTCTTGCAATTAATTTCGCTCTATTCTCAGCTATACCAAATTTAGTTTGTATTTGAGTTTTTAAATCATAAATACCAGTTCCTTCTCTAAATCCTGTTTGAATAATTAATGAAACATCATTTAACATAGTTTCGGGTATAGATTTAATAAGTCTAGAATTAGTAATAACCCATGAACGAGCTATCTCATCTAATGACTCATTGCCTAAAGATTTAAAAATATCAACTCCTATCAAAGGTTCAGTTTTAACACTTAATAATCCTTTAAGAGAATTTATAACCCCTTTAGTTACAAACTCTTTTATCTTTTTAGCCCGATAACTTAAACTGCCAGTTAATACCAATACTTCAATATTTGACCGTTCTTTAATATCTAAAAGCAATACTTCTATATCCTCAATAAACCCATCAGAATTTAAAGAATCTTCTCGTTTATAATAATTATTTAAAACAGGATATATCAATCGTTTTACTTCTTTTTCAATAAAGTAAACTAGTTTCAAAAGAGAAGTCCTATATTTTATTTCTTCACTTCGAGGAGAATATAGGACTTTAGCTTTTATCATTAATCTTGTTTAATTTGCAAATTAGATGTATTCACTTTAATTTCATTCAACTCATTAATCAAAGCATCTATATCTTTAATTAACTCGTCCTTTTTTACCTGACTAATTAAAGTAGAGTGACCATTAAATAAAATTAAACCACCATACATAATGGTTTCTACAAACACTGGTAATTTACGTAACTTTTCTATTAACTTATCATTCATATTAACCTCTTATTTTAATAATTAAATATTCTCTATATTATCATTTAAACCAAGTAAATCAATATCCCC
>JACCDG010133302.1_pt1 | contig 12419 bp, 23 predicted proteins | sample 7442471 | NCBI WGS metagenome assembly JACCDG01 (sample SAMN15323444, study PRJNA562643) | freshwater metagenome | isolation source: river surface water | place: USA:Blue River Watershed | collected 2017-08-17 | reverse complement strand
GACGTCTAGCTCCATCTTTTTTACGTATTGTTTTTAAATCGTCTTGAATTTTTTTTAATTCTTCATCAGTATGATTTAAATATTGAAATGCTACGTTAAATTTAACTTTTTTCATTTTTTATTCCTTATTAAAATTTTTGTGTTTACTTCTTATTTCTTCTAATTTTTCAGATGGAAACTTTTCTTTGTCTAATATATTTTTTTCTCTTAAATTTCCTAAAAATGATACTAAAATCAAAGCTCCTATGAATATGCCTAAGCATAGTAATATTTTAAATATGATCACTAACATATATAGTACCTTAAAATCTTAATTCAATATTTTTATTAGAAGGAATATCTTGATGAACATTTTTAGAATGATTTGATAATTCATTCATTAATATAAATCTTATATAAGATGCTAAAGTCCTTTGTTCATTATCTGCGATATCTTTTAATTGATCGACTACATTTTTTTCTAGTCTAATTCCTAATATTTGCCAATCCTTTTTCATGTTAATATATTTAGTTGATTATTTACGCATATCTTTATGATATATTTTCTTATCTCCAAGTGTGCATTATAACATATTTTTATATCAATAGGTAATAATTTATTATGAAAAAAGCAACTGAACAATTTCAAATAGAAAATATAGACGAAAAATTAAAACAAGTCTCTATTGATATGAAAGATTTAGAAAAGAAATATGTTGATCATCAAGTTACTATAACTAAATGGGTAAACTTCTTACATGGTATGGTAATAGTAGTTGTAACTTGTGCTGGTATATTTGCTTATTCATTAATAAACATAATACAAAAGAATTATGAAGTAAATGCAGATCAAACTGATCATATACATCGTATTGAATTACAGATTAAAGATTTACAGAAAGATTTAGAATATGGAAAAAAATCTTCAAAATGATGATACTCAAAACAAGCAAATAAAACGGTCACTTCATATCATCAAATTGAAGAAATTAGATAAATGTGATTAAATCCACCATTATTGTATCATGCATTTTAGTAGAATGCAACTTTTATCTTTCTTAATTTTTTAGCCTTATAATTATATATAAGAGAATATATAGTTATTATTATTAATTTTCTAAATTCTGTGGATAACTTTTACAAAAGCTTTATTACATATGGCTTAACAAGGTATTTTATCCTGTGGATAACCTGTGGATAAGTTGTTAATAAAATGTGCATAACTTTGGGTAAAATGTGCATAACTTTTCATATTATACAAAATAATTATATAAATCAATAGCTTAGTGTTTTTAGAGTTATCCACAGGTTATCCACAGGTTATCCACAGGGGCAAAACCGGTTTTACTATATCTACTAAAATTAAAATGTTAGCATTTTTTGTTAACAAAGTAACAATAATTATTAGCAAATTTTCTGTAATATCATTGTTGTTGCTTAATAGATGTGTTTTGTTGTTGACAAGATAAAAAAGATATGTTATTATATCGGCAGGAGTATGAAAAAGTAATATATTATGAGGAAAACATTATGAACCACAATACAATTAAATTAGCAGCTAAATTACATTCATTAAATATTGATACATGGGATAATATTAAAAGAGTGTTTTTAATTAAATGTCTTGAATGTGTAAAAGACAATTTTTTAATATCAATATCCGATTATGCTTTTGTATCTCAAGAAGCGCTTCATATATTATCTTGGAATTATCAAGACAAAAAAGTATATCAAGAATTTATAAAAGAATTACAAATAAAATTATATGAGGAAAAAAATAGAGATGCAATTTGTGAAGGAGTAAAAGCAATTATAAATATACTTATATTTTGGGTAAACAATGTGGATAATAATCAGATCTGTTATAAAGGAGATGTGGCAAATATTATAGAAATAATAGAGCTTATATCTAATCTACACATATCTGAAGGACTAGACGAAACAATAGTTATAAATATATCAGAATATTTAGATAAACTAATTGAAGTTTGTTATTATGCTGTTCCAGATGAAATGTCAATAATTTTATAAATATTAGGTTAAGATAAATGAGTAAGTTAAAAGAATATGTTGAATATTATGATAATGGGCGGGTAAAGTTTAGAAGATTTTATAAAGAAGGAGAGTTTGATATTGAACAAATTTCTTATTATAAGAATGGGCAGGTAGAGTGGAGATGGTTTAGGCCTAGGAAGCTAGAACGGAAATGGTTTCATAAGTTTTATAAGGAGAAAAAATGGAATGACCTGGAAGAGGTTTGGTATTATGAGAATGGGCAGGTAAAGTTTAGAGGCTCTGAGAATGAAAAGGGGAGGCGTGAGGGGGAAGAGGTTTGGTATCACAAAAATGGGCAGCTATCGTATAAATGTTTCTGGAAAAATGGGAGGTTTGAGGGGGAAGAGGTTTGTTATTATGAGAATGGGCAGGTGGAGTTTAGAGGATTTTTTAAGGATAATAGGCGTGAGGGGGAATTTGTTAGTTATGATGAAAGTGGACAGCTAAAATACAGGGAATTTTGGGAGTATGATATACCTGAGGGGGAATGGGTTAGTTATTATGACAATAGGCAGCTAAAATACAGGAAATTTTATAAAAATAATATACCTGAGGGGGAATGGGTTAGTTATTATGAGAATGGGCAGCTAAAAGAAAGAATTTTTTATAAAGATGGGCGCCCTGAGGGGGAGCATGTTGAGTATCATGAGAATGGGGAGTTGGCAAAGAGAGGGCTCTATAAGGATGGGGAGCGTGATGGGCAGTGGGCTGAATATGATGAAGATGGGCAAATAGATTGTATGTATTTTTATGAAAATGGGGTTTTTTCAAGAGGTTTGGATGGTTGGCTTTAATTTTAAAATATATAAAAGAAAAAATAAAATGAATAAAATACAAAAGACAATAATTTATTATGAAAATGGGCAAATAGAACAAGCTTATTATTATGATAATGGGCAGCTAAAATCTAAAGATTTTTGCAATAGATACGGGAAGCCTGAGGGGGAGTGGGTTTCTTATTATGAGAGTGGGAAATTAAAAAGTAAAGCTTTTTATAATTATAAAAATAATTTGTGCGAAGGGGATCGGGTTTGGTATTATGAGAATGGGCAGCTAAATCAAAAAGAGTTTTATAATGAAAATGGGAGGCGTGAGGGAGAATGTGTTAAGTATTATGATAATGGGCAGGTGGAGTGGAAAGGGTTTTTTAAGAATGGAATACCTGACGGAAAATATGTTGAGTATTATGAGAATGGGCAGATAAAAGAAAAGGGGGGTTTTAAGAATGGAATGCTTGATTGGGAGTGGGTTTCTTATTATGAAAGTGGGAAACTAGCAGAAAAAGCTTTTTATAAGAATGGGGTGAAGATAAATGAGCGAATTAAAAAAAAAGATTTATTATCATGAAAATGGGCAATTGGCAGAAAAATGTTCTTATAAAAACGGGGATCTTGATAATGAGTGTACTAAATACTATGAAAATGGAGGTATGAAATACAATGGATTCTGGAAGGAAGGGAAGCGTGAGGGGGAGCATGTTTGGTATTATGAGAATGGGCAGCTAAATCAAAAAGAGTTTTATAATGAAAATGGAAAGCTTGATGGGAATTGGGTTAGGTATTATAAGAATGGGCAGGTGGAGTGGAAAGGCTTCTATAAAAATGGAATACCTGACGGAGAATGGGTTTGGTATCACAAAAATGGGGAAGTAAAAGAGATTTATTATTATAAGGATGGGGTTAAGATAAATGAATGAATTAAAAGAAATTTTTAGTTGTTATGAAAGTGGAAAACTAAAATCAAAAGGGTTTTATAATAAAGATGGGAAACCTGAAGGAGAATATGTTGGTTATTATGAGAATGGGCAGGTAGCATACAAAGGGTTTTATAAAAATGGAGAAATAGATGGGGAATATATTAGGTATTATCCTAATGGACAAGTAGATTTTAAAGGCTTTTATAATGATGGGGTGCCTGAAGGAGAATGGACTGATTATTATGAAAATGGGCAAATAGAAAGCAGACATTTTTATAAAAATGGGAGGTTTGAGGGAGAATGGGTTAGTTATGATAAGAATGGAGTGGTAGAGGGTAAAGCATTTTATAAAAATGGAGAATTTATAAAGATAATAAATTAACTTGACATTATAAAAATATTATGATATTATAATGGCATGAGATATGAGAATAAATAATAAACTATAAGGAAATGATTATGAGAGACTATCACGACACAATATTCAATGCTTTAGAGCAACAAGAATCCCAATTAGAACAAGAATGGGAATATATCAGATCTAATCTAGGAGAAAAAACATATACTCCAAATGTATATGAACAGGTATTAGATCGGTATTATCAAGAAAAAGACCATAATTTTGCACAATCTGTAGAATTTCCATACTAACATTTATTTGTTGGTATAAATGCTATTTTTTACATTTATTCGTTGGAAAAAGTGTTTTAATTAAAGGAAAATAAAATGAATATATATCAAGCATTATCTAAAGCATTAGAACAAATGCCAGCTCTTACAAAAGATGCTGAAAACAAACATTTCAAGCATAAATATTTAAAGCTTTCTACATTATTGGAAATAGTAAATCCTGTTTTAAGAAAACATAATATATTATTTACAAGCAGTGTAAGAGCTGAAGATTACATTCTTGAAGCAACTTTGGTGTTAGCAGATAATCAAAGCGAAAAAATATCTACATCTATCCCTTTGATAGGTTGTACAGATATGCAGAAGTTAGGATCAGCTATAACATATGCCAGAAGATATGGGTTATTGATGCTATTAGGAGAAGCAGAAGACGATGATGATGGCAATATAGCATGTAATCAAGCTGTAACATATATGACACAACCTTCTTCTAATGTATTATTGAAAACTAAAATTAAAAATGATTTTGATAAACATAAAAATTTGTTAATGGAAAAAAATAAAGAAGCTGCTAATAAAATTATGGCCAGCATTCTAGCTAATTTTAAAGATTGCTCAATGGATAAATTAAATGAAATGAGTAAATGGATAGAAGGACAAATAAAATGAATTATTTTGACAATCCAGCCATTTCACAAAGCATGCTAAAAACTCTTGGAGAGAATCCACGCAAATTTTATGAGCTTTATATAGCAAAAAGTATGAAACAGACCTCTACTGCTGCTTTGGAAGATGGGAAAGCTTTTGATTTACTTTTGACTGAACCTGATAAATTTAAACAAGAATATTATACTATTAATTCTTATGGGGAAATCTCTTGCATATTAAAAGATTATAAATTGCAACAATTTAATCATATGAAAGACTCTGTATTAAATAAATGTATAGATGTAGAAGGTACACTTCCTTTAAGGGAATTTTTAGATTTTGGGTCATATCAGGAAGAGCTCTACTGGTGTGATCCAAATTATTTTGTTGATTGTAAAGGAAAACTTGATTGGATATCAGAAGATAAAAAGTTAATTATAGATTTTAAAACTACTGTTGATAGTTCATATGAGGGTTTCTCTAAAAGCATTAAAACTTATAATTATAGATTACAAGCTGGCATGTATGCTTATGCTATTCAATTAAAATATAATTTAAAACAATTGCCGGATTTTATGTTTGTAGCAGTGCAAAAAAGCATCCCTTATACAACTAACATATTTAAATGTAGTAGCACTATGCTTAAAGAAGGAATAGAAGAAATGAAAGAGTTACTTGGATTATATAGTTATTATATGGAAACTAATGAATGGAACCATGACATGCATGGAATAATAGAAATAGGATGAAAATAAAATGAATAAATTTAATGGGGAATTTACTTTTAAAAAAATGAATGAATTTATTAAACAATTAGGTAAAGCACTACATGAAATTCCTGTTACATCTTTATTAAAAGAAAATGAGCTAATAAAAGATATTGAAGGATATGAGGGATTATATTCTATTACTTCCAACGGAAGAGTGTGGTCTCATTCCAGAGAGGTTATATTTGGCAATAAAAAAAGAACAAGTAAAGGTAAATGGCTACATACATATGCTATTAAAACTAAAGGAATGGAGTATTTTAGGGTATATTTAAGAAAAAATAATATAAGAAAAACTTATTTGTTACATAGATTATTAGCTCAAACTTTTATTGCTAACCCTAATAATTATAAATATGTTAGTGCTATAGATGGTAATTTTAAAAATATTAAATTAGATAACTTTATTTGGACACCTGGGTTTTTTGTTGAAAAAAAAAGAAAAATAAAATGTTTAACTGTTAATAAAATATTTGATAGTGTTACTGCGGCATGTAAATTTTTTAATTTGCATAATGGCGGAGCTTTTAAAAAAAGCATAGAAACAGGTGGAACATATGGCAGACATCCAATTAGTGGGGAAAGATTAAAATGGGAATATGTAAATGAGTAAGTTAAAAGAATATGTTGAATATTATGATAATGGGCAGATTAAAAGTAAAAGTTTTTGGAAAGATGGGAAGCGTGAAGGTAAATATTTTTTTTATTATGAAAATGGGCAACTAGGAGATACAGGATTTTATAAAAATGGGAAATCTATAGGAGAATGGATTGAGCATTATGAAAGTGGGGAAATATTGAGTAAACGATTTTATAAAGATGGAAAAATTAATGGAAAATTTATTTATTATCATAAAAATGGGCACATAAAAAATACAATGTTTTGGAAAAATGGTTTGCCTGACAGTAGGGGTGGTTATTATACAAATAATATGGAATATGTAAATGAGTGAGTTAAAAGAATATGTTGAATATTATGATAATGGGCAAATAAAGTTTTATTTTTGGAGTAAATTATTATTGCCATTAGTTGCAATATATAATCTGTTTAAAAAGGAGAAAAATAAATGTTAAAATTTAGATATCACACGGGATCATTACAAGATAGTTTATTAACCACTATAGAATTTAACGGATTTGAATCTTTGCTAAAACATATTAAAGATAAATTTGGAGTTATAGGAATAGGAGAAGTAAAAAAAGATGGTATTCATATTAAATACTATGGATATGATGAAAGAGTTAATCAAGATTTATTTGTGTTTTTATTAAATGAACAACCTATAGGTTTTATTTGGGAGGAGTAACATGACAGCAATTAATTCTGCTAATTTAAGAACAATAACAACTTTAACAAATAGTATACAAACAATTGAAAGAACTGCACGTAAATTCTTTGTAAAAAGACGAAGTCAAGCCACTGATTCATTAAGAGCTTTATTACTGCAGCCAGAAAATGGTCAAAGATTGCATCGTGATTATGAATTTCAAGTAGATGATGTACTAATTATATCTGCAAAAATATTTGGTGTAGAATATTTAGTAGGATCTCATTCTTTAATAGCTCATGTAGTTAGTGTTAATCCTTTAAGATTTGATATATGTGAATTAACCAATAAAACAAGATCTTTAGAAACTGAATTAATAGGACAAAAATTAGATAGCAGTACTCCTAGATGTAGAATATATTTTACAGTTTCAAGAAATATAGCCACTCGTGCTATAGAAAACTTTTTAACATTAAATTTAATTGAGGGCAATTTATTTAAATTAAATATTTCTTATTCATTAGTAGAAAAAGCATTTAGAAATATAGTGTTGCAAAGAGAAGCACAAAGAGGCGCTCTAAGTAGGGATAGAAGTCCTAAACCAGTTTATTATGGCATTCAATATGGTTGTAACAATGCTGTTTTTGATACTGTGGTAGAAGCTATAAAGTTAAGAAATGATCTTAATAAAATAATGCAATCATTTAAAATAATGAGATTTATTTCAAAAATGATTTTAGCAATTCAGCAAACAAAGGAACAAAATGTATAATCCAAATAACCCAATTAAAACTAGAAAAAAACCTGTTTATAGAGAATCTCCTCATCAAAGGGCTTTTATGCAATGGGTAAATATATATTCTACAAGATACCCAGAAGTTGGGTTAATCTATTGTAATCATAATACTCAGCTACTGGCAGATAAAATTAAAGCAGGCAGATGGAAAGCATTGGGAGGAAAGGCTGGTATTCCTGATTTATTCTTACCAGTTGGTACGGCTTCTTTTAATGGACTATATATAGAATTTAAATCACCAGACAAAAAACCTAAAACCTCAAAGTCAGCGGGTGGTGTTTCAAAAGATCAACAGAAAATGTTTGGTTTATTGAGAGAGCAGAATTACAAGGTTATTGTTTGTTATGATGTAGAGGAAGCAATAGAAGAAGTTAAGCTATATATGAGAGAATATTATTTGTTTAAGAATGCAAAGTAAATTAAAAAAATAAAGAACAATTAAGAGAAATAATTATGAATACTGAAAATGATATAGAAATAGTATCAAATTTTATAAGTGATTTAGATAAGATAAAGACGGCATATAAAAGATTTTTACATGAATTGGATATGGATGCCAAATTATCAGACGAAGAATGGGAAATAGTGGCTGGTATAGTAACAGTGGCAGATGAAATTCCAGAAATATATAATAAAATATATGATAAATTACATATTGTATACAATGCTCTTTGTGACCAATCTAATTAAAATAAAAGAATAAAATGAGTGAATTAAAAGAACATGTTAAATATTATGAAAACGGTAAATTAAAGGAAAAATGTTTTTATAATAAAAATAATAAACGGGAAGGTGAGTGGATTCAATATTATAAAAATGGAAATGTTAAAAAAAATTTTTCTTGTAAAAATGGTTATTTTCATGGTGAAAGAAATTATTTTTATAAAAATGGACTACCGCAATATAAAAAATTTTATCAACACAATGTAATCAAAGGCGAAAAAGAATATTATAAAAATGGAAATTTAAAATATGAATGTTTTTATACAAAGAGCCGCAAGCTTGAAGGATTGTGTACTGAATATTATGAAAATGGGCAGCTAAAGTGCAAATCATTTTGGCAATATGGAATAAAATCTGGCCTAGAAACTGAATATTATGAAAACGGACAGATAAAATGCGAAAGTTTTTGTGTCAGTGGAGCACCTGTACAACAAATTGAATATTATCCAGATGGACAAATAAAAGCATGTTTTTACTCGGATGGAATTAGACAAATCTTTGGTGTTAAATATAAAAATAGTACTCCAATAAATTCATTTTATGTGCCGTACTGCTATGAAGATGATATTAAAGATTCACTAAATATATTAGCACTGTTATGTTGTAAAACAAATAAGAAATTTTGGGATGTATTAGAACAATTAGATTAACTAGTAAAATACACCCAAATAACTATTATCACAAATATAAAGAGCCACCACATACTTGAGCAATAAATGATTGTAATTTAAAAAGCCTAACCATCCATCCTCTAATGTGTGCTTCTATGTTATCTGCAGAATTCTTTTCTATAAATCTTTTGGCTCTATAAGATAGAAATTGGATAACAAATTCATTCATTTTCATTTGTCTTATAGCATTAATAGTTCTTTCGCCCATTAAACCATCTGGTTTTTGTTTGGTTGCTAATTGTGCTATTCTTATAGCAGTCATAGACCCGCTATGGACGGCAGTATCAAATAAACATAAGGCAACAGGTAAACTAAATATATCACAATTAGTTGGTTGCCAATAGTCATGTTTATATATAGCTTTCGCTTGTTCAGTAGTAATATTTTTAATGTCAATGTTAGGATAAGATTTTTTGGAGATTCCATATTTGGTCTCTCCTCCCGGATCATAGGGACTATTAACATAACCACCCTCGGTAGTAATAATCCAATCTAATGCTATATCAATATTTAATTTAGTCATTATTCGATAGTGTGCGTAACATTTTCAGAATTATCTACATTTTCTACCTTAGGTAGTTTTTGTAGAAATTCATTTAATTTGTTTTTATACCAAATTTCTAAGAATTTTTTAGCTTCTTCTTTAGAAGACATTCTAGTAGCCAATTTATGATCTCTACCAAATTTGCATGAATATCCTAATGATATAGGCTCTTGTCCCACATCCAATAAAATTGTTTCCCCAATCCAAAAAAATCCAAAAGCAAATTCTGATATTTCTACATTGGCGTCTATTAATTTGTAACCACTGAAGGCAGCATCATAAGATAAATCATTTTGTTTTACCCATGTTAATAAATTTTCTGTTTTTTCAGTAGATGTAATTTCAGTCATGATGATCTCCTAATTATTATTTAAAAAATGATTTGCACATTATACCATTAATTATTATATGAATTAATAATTTTTTGTTGACTATTGTAAAATGATACCAATGTATTATATTTATTTTTACAATTGTTACTCCAACTGTGTAAATCAGTTATATAATGTAAGATTCTATCTGGGGGTATGGTGGCATTGGCTGAGACAGATTGGCTGGTAAAGGACTCATTTGAGGGCAAGATTTTGTTTCTGTGCTCTGATTTCTGAATAAAGCACATGAAGTTAGCATTAATATGGCTATGTTTATTAATATAAGATTTTTCATTTTCAATTTGTTTGTGTAATTGTGCATTTATATCTCCTTCTTGCTCCAATTCTATTTGTAATTTATTAGATTTTGCATCTGCATCTGCAGTTAATTGATTTTGAATATCTATAACTTTTTGAAGGCTTTTGTTTTTTTCTTCCAGATTTTTTGCAGTAATCTTATAAGAAGAATAATTGCTTCCCATAATATAACCAGAAGTATAACAACCGCCTAAAGTTATTAATATTAAAATAATTAATATTGGCTTATTTTTGAATAGTAGATCTACTAGAAACATTTTTTTCTTCTTTTACATCTTTAAAAGCGCTAGCAAATGCATATAATATATCGTCTAATTTACTTTTGGTTTTTTTATGATCTTTTGTCCATATGCTAACTTGTGATATTAATACAGCAAATATTCCAGCTGCCATCACTAAATGTCTTGGATCAAAATAATATGCAAACATTCCTATAATAGAACCTAAAGAAACTATTATGCCTCTCCAAGTAGATTTTTCACATAGTCTATCGATAATGTAATTTTTCATTTGATTTGATCTCCTTTTAATTTTATACAAAATAATTGATAGTAATTCTAATAACGTCACCACTAAAGTTATTATTAACTCTTGCTGCATTAGTATTGGTATTAATAATTCCTAAATTATTAGATCCTGGAGCGATATAAGCACTATTTAAGTTTGCACCACCACCATTAGTAGTAATAGTACCAACTGCCACACAGTTTGCATTGCTTGTAAATGGCAAACCTCCTATTGCAATAGCTGCTCCATTTGCAGTTACAGGGAAAGTTAATTGTAACCAAATTGTTACTTCACTTGCGGTTTTTAAATATCTTGCTGTTATTGTAGTAAATACTAATCCTGCCCCACTTGCATCAGTTGGCACCCAGGTAGTTACTGTATTAATATCTTGCATAGTAGGAAGAGCCGCAGCGCCATTAGATGTTAATACTTGCCCTGTAGTTCCCACGCTTGCAATACTTTGATGTGCTCCTGTAGCAGTTGTGCCTCCACAAAGTACAGCGTAAGCTGTTGCAGTTCCTCTTCCTGTGCCGCCTTGGGCTACAGTTACTACTGCATTATCTGTTAATATATTACAAGTTGCATCTGGTAAAGTATATGTTTTTTCAGAAGTTGTAGCTCCTGAGAATTTAGTAAAGCCGTTGCCTGTACCACCGTAAGTAGAAGCTATTATTTGAGTAAGATCTGCTGAACCGTTAAAGCTGTTACCGTAGATATTACGAGCTGTTTGTAGGGTTGTTGCAGTAGAAGCATTTCCTATTAAACTAGCAGTTACTTGATTAAATGTAACATTTGCAGTAGTATTAATAGATTGTGGCAAACTTAATGTAATAGATCCAGCTCCATTTGTAACTGTAACTTGGTTAGAAGTTCCTGTTAGTGTAGCTGCCACCGGGGCAACCCCTGTAGATCCTACCAATAATTGCCCATTAGTCAAGGCAGCAGTAGATGCTATAGTAGTAGCGCCATTTGCATATACTGCTCCATTAGTAGACAATCCTGATATAAGACCTGAAGGAGTTGCCCATGTTCCATCTCCGCGCCAGAATGTAGTTGAACTAGCACTTGTTCCAGAATTAAGATTTGTTACTGGTAAATTTCCTGTTACACCTGTACTTAGGGAAATAAGAGGAAGATCAGCTGCTACTATTGCTCTATTAGTAAATGCTCCTGTAGATCCGTTTGGAGTTGCTAGAAATGTATTAGCTGCATAAGCTGAATTAGTATTAGTTAATGATATTATTTCGTTATTATTTTGTGGATTTGCTATAATTAAATGATTATTGTAAGCTCCTGAACTTCCTAATGCTCCTATCAATATATTAGCATTACCAATAGTAATATTAGAACCAGACAAGTATCCAATACATACATTATAGTTAGCAGTTGTCATTGAAGCTAATGAGCCAAAGCCTGCCCATGTATTGTAGGAAGCTGTAGTTACTG
>JACCDG011015790.1_pt1 | contig 12420 bp, 16 predicted proteins | sample 7442471 | NCBI WGS metagenome assembly JACCDG01 (sample SAMN15323444, study PRJNA562643) | freshwater metagenome | isolation source: river surface water | place: USA:Blue River Watershed | collected 2017-08-17 | reverse complement strand
TGCCGCCGTAATTGCCTTGCACGATCCAGAAATTCGATGCGCGCTTGTAAAGCGACACTGCGGCAAACTGACCGCTCAATGTGACCTCGCCCTCGGCGATCCCGTTGATGTAGACGCCTGGCGCGCCCTTTACTTTCGTTGCGCCGGCCCCAAGCTGCGTGACACTGATCGGCACGCCGACCTCGATGTTCACGCTCGACTCTGCCGGGACCGTGACCGTGTTCGCCGATGCCGTGTTCATCTCGACGATGCGGTCCGCCGTGGCAAGCGTGTAGGCCGATCCCGTCTGCGTGTTGACCGTGTTCGCGCTCGCGCCATAGGTCGCATACAGCGTGCAGAACGTGAAACTGCAGCGCGAATCCCCGACGGATGTCTTTGCCTCGCCTGAGAAGCGACGCACGCGGAACATCTCGCCGGACGCGACCCGCAGCACAGCCGATGCATGGAAGATTCCGAAATGGTCGATGCCGCCATTCGCAGACTGCGCGACGCGGCTCCAAGTCGATCCACTGTTTTGCGAACGTTCGATGTAAAGCTCGGATGCGGTCGTGCCGTCTGCGGTGTCCTGGTGCTGTACCGTCAGCACTGCGACCTTGCCATGCGCGGCTGCACTGATGACGATGCGATTATTCGCAGCGTCCCACATGGAATTGGTGTCCTCGACCGCGCTTTGATAGGCGACGACGGTCGTCGCTCCTGAAGAAAACGATTGCCCGGATGTCTGCTGCAGGCGCACGAATACCGGCGCGGCCTCGGATGCCGGCGCGCCTGCAGGCCCTTCCGGACCCTCGAGCGAGGCCAGCCAGGCGGACTCCGTCCCGATAAATCCGTTTGCGACAGCGATCTGGTAGGCGCTTGCCCCGTCCGCTCCATCCGCGCCGTCGGCCCCGTCTGCACCAGGCGCGCCGGGTGCGCCAGCCGGACCCGTCGCGCCGACCAGTGACGCCAGCCATTGCGATTGCGTGCCGACGTATCCGTTCAACAGCGCGATTTCGTAGGCGCTCGCGCCATCGATGCCATCAGCGCCAGGATCGCCACTCGGCCCCGGATTGCCCTGCGGCCCTTGGTCGCCGGTATCGCCCTTTGGCCCTGGCGCGCCAGGCTCGCCAGCGAGCGACGCAATCCATTGCGCCTCGGTCCCGATGAATCCCTGCTCGACAGCGAGTTCGTAGGCGCTTTTCCCCGGCTCCCCCTGCGCGCCCTGTAGGCCGCCAGTCGGAACCGTGACCTGCTGTTCAGCGGGCTGCGACAGGACCGTAATCGATTCGCCAGCAATCGAAACGACCGTGAAATCACTCATCGCGTGACCTCGCGCGACAGCGTGACCTTGCCCTGAACGACGCGATCGACATGCCCGGTCGGCGACACCAGCTCGAGATCATAAACACCGACATCAAAATCGAGCGCGGCCGTATCGGCAGCCGAAATGGTCAGCGCGATTTTCCCTTCGGCCGGCGTGATGACGATCCGGCCATTCGCAATCGTCAGCTCGATCAGTGCCGATGCCGATTCGACCTCGGCACGGATCTGCATGCGCGCCGTGTAGCCGGTCAGGTTAGCCGGCGGCGCAGCCTCGCCGCTGCCCTGATTGATAATCAGGGTATGCGTCCATGTCGCGCCCTGCTCGATAAGCAGGTCGAGTTTTGCAGCGGGCATCGTTCAGCCCTCGACGACTGCGCCCGACGCCAGGAACCGCGCGGCATCGTCCGCGCCCAGGTTGACCGTGTCGCCGGCCTTGTATCGCTTGCCGTCGACCTTGATGTCCCACTGGACCACGAATGCGCTGCCTGCGGCCTCTGCAGGCGCATCATCGCCGCATTCAATCTCTGCGATGTCGCCTGCTTCTGCGGCCTCTGCCGGCTCGACCATCTCGACGGAATCGTTCTGCTCTTTCTTCGGTCGTCCCATGACTCACCCCTTATTCGCTTGAAAAAAAGGCCCGGCGGACAGTGCCGGCCGGGCCAAGCTGCTCTGGCGCAGCGGAGACTCCGTTAGATTGCGTCTTGCACCAGGTAGCCGCAGTCAGAAGCGGTAATCAGCTCCTTGACCGTCTCGCCGACACGCACGCGGGTTGCGCCGCGCAGGCCGACTTTCGGCTCGTCCATCGTTGCGGCGAAGCGCGTGCCATATTCAGCCGTTGCGCCGAAAGTGATGCCATTGCCGCGCAGGGTTGCGAGCGGGTTCTGGTGCATCATCGCGAAGTGGTTGCCCCACACACGGCCCAGGGCCAGCGTTTGACCCGGCTTGCTGGTGGCCTTGTACGCACGGCCGACCAGCACACGCTCGAACTCGAACAGTTCCTGGAACTGCTGCAGCGTGAGGATGCCGTTACCGCTGGCGTTGACCGGGTAGTACGCGGCCAGAAGTTTCGGATGGCGGCGCAGTGCGAACCAGACGGCCTCGCCCATCACGCAGGTGTTGTAGGGCATCAGCGCGCCCTCTTTCGCTGCGAGGATGTCCTCGACCGGGTCGGAGGCTGCCTGCGCATACTCATTCCATTGGTCGTTACCGGACAGCTGGACCTTGTTGCCGCTCGGGTAGGTCGCCGGGTTGAACACCAGGTCAGCAGCGCGCGATTCGCGGTCCAGCATGATGAGCTGAGACACACCCTCGACTGCGCGACCGAGCGGATCGAGGCCCGGCTTGCCGGCGGCGGCTTCGATGTCCTCGACCGGGACCACATCGTCGAGGCCGTAGTCGCCGACCGACGCGGTTTCTTCGGTCGCAGTGAATTCGACCTCGGAAGGCGAACCCTTGCGGCCGACCAGCGTCGACGGGACTTGGAACAGCGACGATTTCGCGTGCTTGTCCCACTTGAACTGACGAGCATTGACGCTCAGACGCGGCAGCACCTGGTCGGCGATCAGCTCGCGATTGGCGTACGCCAGCGCAATCGCCGTATATTGAGGCGACGGGGTAAACGGGAAATTCATAATGATTCCTTTCGTCAGTCGATTCGTTAAGCGTTAGCGCCGTTTGTGACGGAGCCGGTCGAGAGCATCACGCTGCCGATGTCGCCGGATACGCCCGACAGCATTGCCACGCCGATGACACGGGCCGACGCGGTAGCTGCCGGTGCAGCAGCGACAGCCTTGCCGTCGGCATCCGCGGTCAGCAGCTGGCCGCGGGTGACGTTGCCGCCGTACTCGACCAGTGCGATGCCGTCGAGGATGATGTCGATCGGATCGCCTGATGCGGCGCCGAGGCTGTCGGACACGCCGATCAGCAGGTCAGTCGCTGCGGATGCCTGAACGACGGCGGTGTCGCTCGAACCGAATTTGACGATGCGGTTTTTTGCAACCGCAGCGCCCGCGAGTAGCGTTTTTTGAAGTCCTTCGTTACGCATGTTGCGCTCCTATATCGTGGGTGAATGCCGATTACTCGGCGTCTGCGGTCATGACCTGAGAAACGGCCTCGGTAAAGCTGAGTGCCTTGCCTTCGGCCTTGGCTTTTCTGACCAGCTCGCGGGCTTTGTCCGCGACCTCGGCCGGATTCTTTGCATCCTCTGGCGGAGTTGCGCCAGCCGGCGCACGCTCGCCGTACTCGACAGCCTTCGGCGCGGCCTCGAGCTGGCGAAGGTAGGCTTCACGCTGCGTGATCTTTTCGGCTTTGTCGCCTTCGCCGAAGTCGATGGTTGCGTCGCCAGCAGCCAGGCCCATCGCGAAATCAATCGCGGCCTTCTTCTGCGCCGGCAGCATGCGACCGTCATTGACGATGCCCTCGACGCGCGCCTCGATGGCCGTGCGCGTTGCAGCGGCTTCGGCCTCGGCGACCTTCGCCTCACGGGCGGCCAGTGCGGATTCGCGCTCGGCGAAGTTGACCGATTCATCGACCTTTGACTTCAGTTCATCGCGCTCGGTCGTAAGCGCCTGGACTTGCGATTTCAATTCTTCGATTGTCATTTGCTCACCCTCTGAAAATGCCGGCATGGCCGACGGTTGAATGTCTGAGTCGACCTCGTTTGCAGCAGTCGTTACGCTATCGATTGCATACGTCGGGATAACGCGATCGGCCGCTTCCATGCCGCGATCCGCGATCAGCCATTCGCGCAAGTTGCGCATGACGTCGGCAATGCTGCTGAAGGCCCATTTACCTGTTTGAGAAAACTCGACGATGCCTTCCTCGGCATCCGAAAACGCGACTTCCTTCAGGCCCTTGACGGCCGGCGGCTGCGCGCCCAGGAATCCAACATGGCGCAGGTACAGCGTGCCGGGCTTCGGGTTGTTCGGAGAGTCAGGGAGATACCAGGAGGCGCTGCGCTTTTTGAACCGGCCGGCACTGACCATCTCGGCGAATTCGGCATCGAGCTGCTGCGGCTCGGCGACGATGGCGCCATCGGCGAAGGACAGGGATTTAATCCAGCCGTAAGCCGGCCCGTTGTCACGCGGATGGCCGACGACGATCGGGGCTTCGTGCAATGCCGGATCGTAGGCTTCGACGGCAGCCTTCAGCTGGTCCTCGGAGAAGTCCAGCGTCGCGCCGCTCGATGCGGTATGCCTACCAGGCTTGAAGATTTCGAACTTTTTCATGAGGCCGACTATAGAAGTCGGCCGTTCGAGCGTCTAACCGCAAATATCTGCCGGTTGTTTACGCGAGCGCGTCAGGCGGCAGATGCGCCCACCAGTCGAACGAATCCGGGATAGGCTGGCCGGAGGCGACCGCCTTTTCGAGTGCGGCCGCCAGGGTATCGTCATTGATACCAAACGGGTTAGGAGTAACCATTTTGAAGGCGGTCGAGTAGGCAATGATCGCCGTGCGAAGCCTAGTATTCATTTTGTCCCACCCATGATCGCGCGGAATAGACGAGCCATCTCGGGCGCGAATCGCTCCGTCAACGTCCACCAGTACGCATTCGGATGACCAGCAAGCGCCATCAGGTTCGCGAAGGATTCGGTCGGCGCGCTTCCCGACCAGCGTTTGTAATAACTATCGCTGTGGCCCCAAAATCCAACATTATGATTTGCAGCCTTGTTGCGCGTCGCAGAGCCGATCAAATCCGAAAGAGCCGCAAGCGAGCCGTCCCGATCCCATGAATCTTTCACGGTGGCTGATGCCAGTGGATCGAACCTTGGCGAACCCGTCGGCGCAAGCCGGTCGATATACGCAGCATATCGCAAGAAGCCATCGCCGTCGCCAAACCGAACCGCCTCAATCATTTTTGCAAGTCTGACCGCAACGCCGACATCGCGCAGGTCCGCCACTCCGTCGAGAATGAGCGTCGACTGACGAATCAGCAAAATGAACGGGTCAAAATCTACGCCGGCTGCTGCAGCCAGGTCGCTCAGCAGCTGAGGACGCGCCTCCCGGCCGGCGTCAGCAATTCGCTTTTCTGCGTCATCGTAAGCGTTGACGATGCTGGAACGCAGCCGGTCGTTCGCAATTGATTTCCGACCGTTACCCGCAGCTGCCGCCAGGCGATTCGCATCGGATTTCTGTGCGTCGATAAAATCATTGTCCGAGCTTCGATACATCGACTGCACGCCGCTGCGCGCGTCGTAAATGTGACCGAACTCATGCCGCCAGATGCTTTGCGCACTGGCCGATACCGTCGAATAGCCGTCCATTTCGACAAGAATGCTTCCCCGCGCCCAGGCTCCGGACTTCTCCAGCGTCTGCACGTTGACATGCTGCGAGTCGATCAGCGGGTTGCGCAGCCAGTCAGGCGCGTCATCGAAGCTCGCCACATGCCATTTCCCGGCATCGGTCGATGCGTCGAACTGGCGACGGATGACTGGCGCGACCGCCGCCTGCATGCTCGCCGGCAGATTCGCGACCTTTTCCTCCAACAGCTTGCGCAGCTCCGTGAACATGACATCGCCGACATTGCGATCGAATCCCGGATCGATGCCGTTCGGAATCTTGAACCGCTCCCCGGTGCGCGAGTTCTCCCAATTGAACGTTCCATCATCAGGCGGCTTTGCGGTTTCTTTAAGCCCCATCGCCTTCAGGTCGCTCTCATCTAATTGGATGACCCCACAGCGGCAATTCCACCCATTCGGTGGATAGTGCGTTTTCCACCAGGTCGAGTTGACCGGCAAGATCGTTTTGTCCCATTCACGATGTGCCGCACGGGTACGCAGATCGTCAATAGCGTCATACATGAGGTAGGGCGCAATCGTCGACTGCTCCCATATCTTTTGCCACTGGCCGGCCGCATAGGCCGTCTGCATATTGGTTCGGAATATCGTATCCAGACGCGATGCGCTGCCGAGGAAATACAAATCCGATTTGTTTGTCGTCGGGTCCTCGAGGACCTTGCGCCCCCACCATCCGGCCGACTTCATGATCGGGACAATACCCTTCTTCCACTCGGTGAAGCTCTCGCCGTTTGCCAGCGCCGATTCGAGGCTGTCGCGCACCTGCTTGAGAAGGTCGACATCCATCATCTTCGCGACCGTGAATGCCTGGTCGTGCGCGCGGCCCATCATGTCCTTGTAGCTGAACGACGTGGCGAGTCCCTTATTCTTGAAGTATGCGATCGCCTCGTCGAACGGCACATTGAATGCATCGCCGGTCGTAATGTCGAGGTAGTTGACGACGCCTTCCGCGTCATCATCGCTGTCGCCGAAATGCTCGGCAGCGAACTCGGCGAGTTCGGCCTTTAAACGCTCGGCCGCATCAATCGCTTGTGCGGCCGCTACCAGATCGGCGAATGTGTAGCGCATCAGGACTGTTTTCGATTCACTCGCAGCGCGCCTAGCAGGCTCGCAAAGAAAAACGAACGGGACAGCGCGCGCTCCTGCTCTTTCGACGGCGACTCGGCGAGGATTTCGTCCAGCCGGCGCAGGAAGGTATCCGGGTCTTCGGCGAATTCAGCGGCCTTTACCACCTGGCGCACGCGCTTGCCCATGATCGTATCGTAGTCCTCCCCGAACTTGGACGCAGCATTGAATATCGATTGCTGATCGAGACGGCGCGCAGCGCGCAGAGCGGCCAGCGCGACATTTTCTCCCTCAGCGAATTGCGCCTGGTCGCCCGGCACACCGGCCGCCTGCAGAGCGCCAGCCATTGCTGCGAGCGGATCAGACTTGCGCTGCCACCCCTCGCCGTAGGTCGACTGGATGTATTCCTCGGTCGGCTCGAATCCGAGGGACGAGATTTTCGTATCGCGATCGGCGCGTTCGAGCAGGTTTTCTGGCGCCTCTGTCTGCCGGTAGACGCGAGGCGGAACGGCGCCGGGGAAATTGAACTCGGTCCACCAGCGAACAGGCCCGTCGTTGAAGCTCCCACAGAGCAGGTCGGAGTCAGCCTCGACGATCTTCTGCGCGACCCTTTCATGCACCTCGCCCTGCGCCCGGCTACCGCCGTTATCGGTCGTCATCGTCTGGCCGACGACGATTTTGCTGATCGCCGCGTTCATCGCGTCATGCATGCTCGCATAATCGGCGGACCCGCTGCGCGTTGCCTCGAGCAATTCGACCGCCACGCTGTCAGGGACGACGACGCCCGCATCAGTCGCGATCTGCTGCAGCATGGCGATGGCGCGCTGGACGGTTGCCGGGTCCTCCATCTGCCCGGCCGGCAGCTTTGCGATCGCGGTCGGCTGGCCGAATTTTTCAAGGAACATCAGCCAGAATTTGACATCGTTGCGCTTGAAAAATACCGGCCAGTACAGAGAATGCGCGAGGCCCAGGCCATAGGGTTCATCGTGATTGTCGGCGCCGGTCGAGATGGTCCAGAATTTCCGGTCAGGCATCTGCTGCCAGCCGCCGCCAATCGTCCACAGGTACAGGTTGCGACTGATGTCGAAGCGAAACCGCGATCGATCGCGCACGACGATGCGGTCGAATGACACACGCTCTCCGTTAGGCCGCCAGATGACCTCCGCCACGCCCCATCCGTAAAAGACCGAATACAGCATCTTCTCGGTGATGTCGTCCCAGGCGAGCGACTTCAGCTCGGCCTCGAGTTCGGCGGCGGCCTGCTGCGATAGCGCATCATCCGCGCCAGGCTCGACGAGAGTATCGCAGGCCGTCAGCGACAGCCGACGCTGCGCCCACGTTGCCGACACCTGATCGTCGCGCAGCAGCTCGCGATAGATTTTCAGGTTTTCGATCCCGCCTTTGCCGCGCAGGACCGAATCATTCGTCTGCAGGACGGTCGTAAACGGCGCAGCGGCCGAAGATGTTCGCCGTGTCGGCTTCAGCGGATCGTCCGGCTGTGCCAGTTCCTCGAAATTCGGTCGTTTCGCTGCCATGTCCTCATCCTTTTATTCGTAACCGCTCAATACCGATGCCCGGCTCACGCTGCCGAACCCCTCGTTAGTTTGCCCGCCAGGCACATCGCCGGCTGCTGCATACACCATCCCCGCACCCACCGAGTCAATGCGGACGCTATGCGTATGAACCCATTTCAAAAACTGCGACACGCTATCCACCTGGTCGAAGGTTGTCGACAGCGGGAAGCCGAAAAACTCGCCTTCGAAATCTGCCAGCCACGGCGCGCGCGCTGGCAGGCGCATCAGGCCGGACTCGACCATCGCCGACACTTCGCTCGCGCGGAATACCTTGTTGCCATTAGGCTCGATCGCAATCACGGGCAGCTTCGTGTACGCACGCAAGTCCTGAATGAGTGACTGCCCGGAGGATTTGTCCTCGATGAGGATGGCCGCCGGGCGGTCGCGCTCGGCCATGCTGATGACCATGCGCTTCAGCGTAGGGTAATCGACGCGCCGCCGATACACATCCCGCAGATAGTAACCAGGCGTGCCGCGCCCGTGCTGCCAAATAGTGCAAACGGATGGATCGTTCAAATCGCCAGGCTTTTGCGCCGTGTCCCATGAATGGACGACAGTCGAAGCGCCAATTGGAATTTCGCCGTATCTGTCGCGCGTCCAGGCCTCCTTAAACACCCCGCCCTCGTCCGGCCTCGGCCTTTGCTGGAAAAGCGCCGACCAGGTACGCGACTGCGTTTTAAAGGTCGCCCAATGCCCATCATCAAACCATTCAGGCCAGAGGTATTCTCCGACCTGCCGGCCGAGCGGATCGTCGGCGCGTTCTGCCTGCGCCGGCAGGTTGATGATTTCCCAATCCTTGCCGTCATTGCAGCGGATTAGGCCGGACTCTCCGTTATATCCCTTCGGCAACAGACGTCCGGCCAAATCATCCTCATGCCAGCGGGTTTGCACCAGAACCACCCACCCGCCAGGAATCAGGCGCGTCAGCAGGTCGTCGACATAGGCCGACCACGTTTTATCGCGAATTGTTGGGCTGTCCGCCTGCTCACGGCCCTTGACCGGATCATCGATCAGGATGCCGTTGGCGCGATTTCCGGTAATGCCAGAGAGGATGCCGCAGGCGAGATACTCGCTGCCATTGGTCAGCGCCCATTCGTCAGCGGCGCTCGTTTGCGCTGACAATCCGCAGTTAAAAATTCCGGAAAATCTCGGCGACCTGGCGATCTGGCGCGCTTTCCGTCCATGCCTGCGCGCCAGGTCCTGCCCGTAGCTGGCGAGGATGACCCGATAATTCGGGATTTTCCCCATGATGAATGTCGGCGCGACGACTGACGCATAAGTCGATTTCGCGCTGCCTGGCGGCATGAAAACCATCAACCGGCCATGTCGGCGCGCGACAGTCCGCTCAAACGCCTGCATAAGCAGCATGTGATGCGATGCGACGACGCTTTCAATCGGGCGGAATAGCCATTCGTCCGGGTCATCGCTTGCAGGCGCTCCCGGAATTTCAATCGCTTTCGCGAAATCAATCAGCGACTGACGACCACGGCGACGACTCTTTAGCTCAAGTAGAGCCGTGCGCAGCAATAAGTCGTTCGAGGTCAGCATCAGAGAGTGTTTTGATTTCCTGCATGCTAATCGGCGGCGCATCAGCATCCCCGCCGTGGCCGACTCGGACCGGCGCATCGAGGCCGAGCAATTTCGACCTGCGCTCCATAATTCGCAGCACACGATCAACCGCCTGGACGTCCCCTGACGTTGCCAGGTCCCACAGCCCACAGAGCATTCCATCGAGGCGAGAGATTTCCTCTGCCTTGATTTCCGCAGCGTCTGCCTCGATCTGCGCTCGCGACTCGGCCATCGCATCAGAAACATATCCGTGAGCGGTCGAGACACTCACGCCGAGGCGATCAGCAATGCTCTGGTATCCGTGGCCGGCGCGCCGCAGGTCGAGGGCAATGCGCTGATTGTCGACTTTGCTCGCAGCTTTCGAACTGTTCTTATTTGTTCTAGCCATAACATTTCTGCCAGCAGAATGTTTCGTGAATAATTTTTCGCCTTCTAATGTTTTCGGAAATGCTCATGCACATTTTGCTGCGACGACATGCTCGAGCTGCCGCTCCAGCTCAAGGATTCGCGCCTTCTGCTGGTCGTTGGATCGCTGCATGTCCTCGAAAACCTCCCATGCTTTGCGTATGTCAGCCGGCTCCAGGCGCAGGCTCGCAGAGTCGTCAATCTGCGCCGCATAGGCGCTTGCGCAGGCCAGTATCGCGATCGCTGCTGCTTTCATGTCGCCCTCCACTTAGTTCGATTCAATCGTCCTGCAGGCGGACAGAGCCGCCCGAAGCTCACCCTCGTATCCATCCCGCCGATTGATTTCAGCCCGCATCGCGCGCACCAGATCATCAATCGGCGCATCGATCGCGACCGTATCGGTATCCATCATCGGGCGAGCCGGCTCTGCCACCTGGCAGGCGACCGGAACCGGCACGCGAATCTGAACCGGCCGTCCTGGCGATGCGCAGCCGGCCAGGATCAGCAGCAACAGCATGGCGACGATTTTCATTGCAGCCCCCTGCGCTCGCGCAGCCATTCCCGCGACTCGACAGCAGCACTTGCACACTCATCGCCAGGAACGGCCTGCGGGCGGCTGCGCTCAGAATCGGCACGCCTTCCTGCATCGACTGCGGCCTGGCGCGCAGCTTTGATCGCGGCCTGCGCCGCTTTTGCCTGCGCCTCGGACTTTTCACGCAGCGCAATTACGCCATCCGAGCAGGCTTTCGCGGCATCCTTTGCGCTGCCCTCTGCCTCCGTCAGCCGGCCGATTTCCTGACGTTGACTGCCTACCTTGAACGACAGCCACAAATTGCCAGCCAGGCTAATTGCCATCACTATCGCTGCCGCCGCGACAATCGGGTTCATTTATTCGCCTCCACGCAGCGAGCGTGCGCGCGCAGCCGGCGGTCCCACAGCCCCGCGCAGATTCGATTCCCCTTGACCGAGCAGTCCTGCGCAGCGACCCGTTTCCACATGAGGACGGCATCGCACGCTCCGAGGTAGTCGCCGGCATTCAGTCGGCGCACCAGCGTCGAATTGCCACCTCGGCGCGACCAGCAAAATCCATCCTTCACACCCTCTTTGCCAGGACCGATGTTGTAAATCAGATCGGTATAAACGTCGTATTCCGCCTGCGACAGCGGGACTTTGACGCAGGTTTTAATGGCGCTCTCGAATCGTTGGATGTCCTTGCCCAGGCGCTGCAGCGCGTCGACCGGGTTCGTGCGATCGCCCTGGCGTACTGGCGACCCGTCAGGGCGCGTCGTCGAACCAAATCCATACGTCCAGACATCGCCCTTTGTCGGGATGATCGCGACATCGGTATAGCTTTCATCAGTAGCCAGCCCGATCAGACCGGCCGCACTGAATGCCAGCGAGATGATCGCGATCTTCGGATACCTCACCGCCGACCCCCTCGACCAGCCCCGCCCCGGAAAACGTCCTTCCAAATCGCAAACGCCTTGTGACCGATCATCATCAGCGTGTAAATCAGGGTCGCCCACAGCAGGATTTCACTGACCTGAACACCGCCGATTGTCGCGAGCGATACCGTGATTGGTGGAGCCGCTTTCGCGGCAATTGTGGCGATGCTCTCGGCGTGCGAGTTATCCATTCCGTGACCTTTCATCCGCGTTTCCAAATTGGTATTGATTTAGTCACGGATTGTCGGTCATGCGGGGCATACGCTGCTAACCGCAAATTTCTTCCGAACAGCTTCTCGCTCCTTATAGGCCCTGACGATATGGCCGACGGATTGCCGGCGCAGGCCGTACTGAATGGCGACGTCCTGGTGCGACGCGCCGGAATCGACGGCGGCGACGATCGCCTCGTTCCGCATGTCGAGCAGCGCATTGCGCTCTGCCGGCAGGGCAAGCCGCTGCCCTCCCCAATGCTCGACCAGGCGCTTTGCGAGGTCGCCGCCGAGCGTGAGTGTCAGCGGGTCATACGGCCCGACCGTGACCGGCACATACAGCTCCCGCCCTCCCCATCGGCGGACAATTTCGATTGCATCTGAAAATCCGAGCGTTTCTGTGAGTCGCTTCAGGACTACCTGCATGTCAAACCCCCTTCCCGGTCGAAAATCCGCTCCCGATGTAATCGGCAATCAATGCTGCTGCTGCCGTCCAGTTATCACGCCACTCGGCTCGGTAGCCAGCGGCAGTCATTCGGTCCAGCCATTCGCGCTG